>Ga0207829_100083_pt1 | contig 172796 bp, 172 predicted proteins | sample TtaePargueraPR_4_FD_187738 | JGI IMG/M metagenome (GOLD analysis project Ga0207829, IMG submission 187738) | Aerobic enrichment media microbial communities from Bioluminiscent Bay, La Parguera, Puerto Rico - Tt and P1 (SPAdes) | ecosystem: Environmental > Aquatic > Marine > Unclassified ... | reverse complement strand
AATCCCTCCGCGCCAATGGTACTAAGTCTCAAGACTTGGGAGAGTAGGTCACTGCAAGGTCTGCAAAAAACACGCCTTCTCATCACAATCCAAATCAAACAAAAGCCCCCGCAAAAGCGGGGGCTTTTGCGTTTGGCCTCGGCCCATGACCTATCCCAGAAACACGTGCTCGCGGTGAAACTGCAAATGCTCGGCCCGCGGCCAGGCTTGCACTGCATTGGGAAAGCGCGCCGCCTGACGTCCATGCAGTTGCCGGCGCAGCGGGGGCGGAGCCAGACTGCTCAGGATAATCCCGCCGGCATCGGCCAGGGTGAACCCACCGCGGTCATAGAACCAGTGATGCGTGCGGCACATGGGCATGGCATTGGTCAGTTCGTCCGGTCCGCCATGCGCCAATGCCCGCAGATGACAGACCTCCACCTCATGGGCACCAATCGCGTGGATGGAGTTGTCGTCCCCACAGACCGCACAGGCGGTGCCATAAGCCTGCAATACGGACCAGCGCAACCGCGCATTGCGCAATATAGTGTCCTTGGCGCGACGCGCGGGCACCGGTCCGTCCAATTGGAGGAAAGGGGGGGCCGGCGGCATATCGAACCCGTCTATGACACAATTCTGGTTGGCAAGTGCCGTTGCGGCACGTTGGTCTTTTGGCAGCAGCGCTCGGATGTTGGGCGAGAAATAGCTGAAATCCAGGCTGCCATCCTCTCGATAGGCGCGGCTTTCAACCGGGACCGCAAGTGCTTCAAGCGAAACATGACGCGTGAAGTGGACGACATCATCCAGCATCAGAAACATGAAGCGGCGCTGCGTCATGTCGGGAGCAACATCGGCCAGGATTGCTGTTGCGAAATAGCCATGGCGGGGTTCGTCTCGCGGCGCATAGAGCAGCACGCGTTCTCCGATGCTGTTCAGCGCCAGCTCCTTGTTGCGATTGTCCATGCGGACGCGGTTGAGTGATCTTTGACGCGTGGGACGGACATTGAGCACGGCCACAGGCATACGCAGTTCTCCTTGCACGGAGAGCTACGTAGAAGATCTATTGGAAACAGTCGCTTAACTGAGCATGGCGGTCCGGTCCTGTCCACTTGCCTGGTCCAGGTCAGCCGCCTTCCCCATCTGCTTGGACATGTCGTCCGAAAAACGCCGATGCCGGATCGGCCAGCACCAAGTCCCGGATTCGCGACCATAAATGCTCACGCAATTGGCTATATTCTGCGGCCCTTCGGGCATCGGTGCTGCGACGCGGCCGCGGCAGGTCGATCGGCAGGTCTTCGAGCACGGCGCCCCCACCCATCACGATCACCCGGTCGGCCAGAAGCAGGGCCTCATCCACGCTATGGGTCACAAACAGCACCGTGGGGCGTTGGTGTTGCCACAACGCCAGCAGGTCATCCTGCATCAATTCGCGCGTCTGGGCGTCCAGGCTCGCAAAGGGTTCATCCATCAGCAGCACACCGGGCCGGCCAATCAGCGCCCGCGCCAGCGCCACGCGTTGCCGCATGCCGCCTGACAACTGGGCCGGATAGTGATCGTCCCATCCCGCCAGCCCAACCTGCTCAAGCTGCGCCTGCACACGTTGCTTCAGCTCTGTCCCATCAAGGCCCCGCCCTTCGAGGGCGAAGCCGACATTGTCCCTCACACTGCGCCAGGGGATGAGACGGAAGTTCTGAAATACCATGCCGATGGCCGGACCCGGCCGCGGCGGCGCATCGCCGATCGCGATCCGGCCGGTATCCGGTTCCAGCAGCCCGTCCGCCAGACGCAGCAAAGTGCTCTTGCCACAGCCCGAAGGGCCGATCAGGGCGACGAATTGCTGTTCGGCGATCTCGAGATCGACTTCCCGCACCGCACTGGTCCGCGCGCCATTGCCCGCGATAAATGCCTTGCTGACGCCGGCAAAGCGAATGCCCCGTCCGCGAGACGTTGAAGTGTCGCCAGCGTCGGGCACGGACGGGGAAGGGCTCATCGATCCGCAGGGTCCATAGCGTCGGCCGTCCCGAGGGAGGCCAGTGCTGCATCGACTGGCGCAAAGCTCACCCAGTCTTCCAGCGCCAGTGGGGGGACTGCAAAGAAATCCTCGGTGCCATAGAGCCAGTCTGCCGTATAGGCCAGCTCATCGGCGCTCATCCCGCCATTGACGCTCCAGCTTGTGGCAAAGCTTGTCACCAACGCATCCAGCACGCCCGTGTCGGCATCGGGCAGGGCCTCGGACATGCCGTCCACCCAAAGCTGCGGATCGGCCGCAAAATCGCGGCTGATGCGGATCAGGGCCCGGATGACGGCGGCCACGTCCTCGGGGCGTTCGGCCAGCACTTTGCCTGGTACGGCATTGACTTTGTTGACCAGTGGCGCCGCGGCAAAATAGGCGTCCTGGTCGACCAGCACATGTAGGCCGGTGGTGTCAGCCAGGCTCAACCAGGTGCCGATCGACATGGTGGTGGCGTCGATCTGGCCCGCGGCCAGAGCCTGGGCACGCACATTGGGCTGGCCCAGGCTGACGATTTGGGACTGTTCGATATCGGCCCCCATGCTGTCGAGCACCAGGCTGGATAGCGAATGGTCAAGACTCCCGATCCGGCCGACGCCGAAGCTGGCGCCGGCCAGGTTCTCCACGGTCGTTATGTCGTCCCTGGCTGCAATCAGAAACGGCAGTGCCTTGTTGGGCGATGCCACCGCGCGCAGATCGGTGGCCCCGGCGGAAATGGCCTGCAGCAAGGCATCCACCCCGATATTGGCCATTTCGCCTTCGCCCGCCTGCAGGGCCGCCAGAGCCGAGGGGGTCTGCTGCACGCGGACCAGTTCGACATTGACGCCTTCCTGATCGAAATAGCCAAGCGTATCAGCCAGATCCATCACCGAATTGGGCACCAAAGGTGGCTCAAGATGGGTGACGATCAGGCGAAACGGCGCATCCGACTGCGCCAATGCGCTCGTGGTGAACGCGCCCAGAAGAAGAAATGGCGCGAGGCGGCGGAAGAGCATGGATGGCATTGGAACAAGTCTCGTTTTCTTTGGTATTCAGTTCGACCAGCGGGTCAGGCGGAGTTCGAGCAGGCGCAGCACTTCGGTGACGACGACCCCGATTGCGGCCAGCGTGAGGACGATCACAAAATACTCGGCCATACGGAAAGTATTGCCATAAAGGGCCAGCAGCCCGCCAAGCCCTGTCACGGCGGTGTAGAGCTCGGCGACCACCGTGTTGATCAGGCCGATTGTTGCCCCGATACGCAGGCCCGCCAGCACATAGGGCACGGCGCCGGGCAGCACGATGGCCTTGAAGATGCGACTGCGTGAAGCGCCCACGCTGCGGGCCATTTCGACCAGGTCCGGGTCTGCCTGGCGCACTCCGGCATAGGTATTGATGATGATCGGCATGACCGCGCCGAGAAACACCACGAACAGCTTGGCCTCGATGCCTAGCCCCAGCGTGAGGATGATGAGCGGAATGAACGCCACTCGGGGCGTCGCGGCCAGCGCATAGACGTAGATCTCGATGGTTCGGCCCAACAGGCCAAACGCGCCCATGACAATGCCCAATGGCAGGGCAAACGCGACAGCCAGCGCAAAGCCACCCAGATAGGTCACAAGGCTGGCCCTGAGTGCTGCCGGCAACCGGCCATCAGCCCAAAGCCGCCCGGCGGCCTCAAGTGTTTCCAGCGGCGAAGGGATGATATTGCGGCTGACATTGTCGGCGGCCAGTGCCCAGAGCAGCAAGAGCATCGCCAGAACGCCCAGTCGCATGGCCGCGATCAGCCAGGGCGAGGCCGAAGCATTTTCCGATCGTCTAGCCAATGCCGGGCCTCCGTGTGGATTGGGCTGCGGTCCCGCTTCGGGATTGCGGCCCGTCAGGAACAGATCGATACGCACCTGATCGGCAAGGGCCAGGAAAATCTGCACCATTGGCGATAAGCGCGCACCGGCATGCGCGTCAACCGGCATGGTGCTATGTTGCCGTGCCCAAAGACCAACCAAAAAATCAGGTTGGCTGGTCTGCCACGTTCGAGAGCGCATTGCGGATGTCGTTCTCGGTATCCTTCAAATGCTGGCGCATGGCCTCGCCGGCGGCACGAGCATTGCCCGCCCGGATGGCCTCGAGAATGCGTTCATGCCAGGCAATTGTGTCGTGCAGCGTGTGTCCACGATTGGCGTGACCGCGCCGGCTGATCTGGATGCCATGCCTGAGTTGCGCCGACATGGCCTCGAACAGATAGCCCAGAATACGATTGCCACTGGCCAGGGCAATCGCCTCGTGGAACCCCACGTCGAAATCGTGGAAGCGCCGGTCGGCCGAAGGGTCTCCCGCAATGGCCGCATCGGCATTGTCCTGCATCCCGCGCAACGCGCTTTCAATGGCCGCAATCCCGGCGCGATTGGCGCGCTTGGCGGCCAGGGTTGCGCTCTGCACTTCGAGCGAAAGCCGCACCTCGATCAGGTCGAACAGACTCTTGGAATCATTGTGCAGCAATGATGTCAGAAAGTCTGAAAAGGCGGTGCCATCCGGCTCTCGCACCACGGCTTTCCGGCCCCTTGCAATATCCAGCAAGCCGCGTCCGGCAAGCAGCTTGACCGCCTCACGAATGGTCAGGCGGCTGACCGCATAGCGGCTGGCAAGCTCGGCTTCGCTGGGCAGGCTTGCGCCCGGGGTCAGCGCGGTGAGGATCTCGTGGGCAAGGTCGTCTGCAACATCGCCGGCAGCGCTTCCTCGCCCGGATATGGAACCACTTCTGGAAATTCTCAACTCCCAAACATATCAGATAACTTGGAGGGTTTTTGACCACTTTTTCGAGCCATTGCAACCCACGATCATGCCCCGAAAGCCATTCATGTGATTCATGTGTCCGCCGTGCCATATGCTCTGGATTTTTTTGCGATAGTCGAAAAATACACGTCCGTGCTCTCTCCAGCGCTTTACACGCCTATCTGATTATTCTAGCTTCCTGCGCGTGGACTTGGGAGAGTCCATGGCGGCAGACCGCCGTCTGTACCGGAGGATTTCAAGCAGATCGTCAAGGCAACCCCCTCGGGGTGTTGACCTGTTCCAGTTGCGGCGTCAGCCGGCAATCGTTGGTGCGGCCTTTCGGTTGTGCCGGCATTGCTCGGGCCAGGGCTGCGTGACGTCCCCGATCCCAGAAGACCATAAACAACCAATCTCGAAAGTTTTTAGGGAGTCGAGACGTGAAGGTTCTCAAATCAATTGCGACGCTGTTCGCCGCGGGTGCGCTGGTCGCCTCCGCCGCCACTGGCGCCTTCGCCCAGGACAAGGGCCAGATCGGCATTGCCATGCCGACTCAGTCGTCGCTGCGCTGGATCTCGGATGGCAACGAGCTCAAGACCGCGCTCGAAGGCATGGGTTACACAGTCGACCTGCAATATGCGGAAGACGACATTCCCAACCAGCTCGCCCAGATCGAAAACATGGTGACCAAGGGCGTCAAGGCTCTCGTGGTGGCCTCGATCGATGGCACCACGCTCTCGGCTGTGCTGCAGAACGCTGCCGATCAGGGCGTAAAGGTCATCGCCTATGACCGCCTGATCCTCGAAAGCCCCAATGTCGATTACTACACCACCTTCGACAATTTCCAGGTGGGCGTGCTTCAGGCCAACAGCCTGGTCAAGGGTCTCGAAGCCCGCTTCGGCGACGACAAGCCCTGGAATGTCGAACTCTTTGGCGGTTCGCCGGACGACAACAACGCCTTCTTCTTCTACGACGGCGCCATGGCCGTGCTGCAGCCGATGATCGACGCTGGTGACATCGTCATCAAGTCGGGCCAGCAGGGCATGGAGCAGGTCGGTACGCTGCGTTGGGACGGCGCCGTCGCCCAGGCACGCATGGACAATATCCTCTCTGCCAACTATTCGGACGGCAGCCGCGTGCATGGCGTGCTGTCCCCCTATGATGGCCTGAGCCGCGGCATCATCTCCTCGCTGCGTGGCGTGGGCTATGGCTCGGGCGATCTGTCCTGGCCGATCATCACCGGCCAGGATGCGGAAACCCCCTCGGTCAAGGCGATCATCGCCGGCGAGCAGTACTCGACCGTGTTCAAGGACACTCGCGAACTGGCCCAGTACACCGCTCAGCTCATCAACACCGTGCTCTCGGGCGAAGAGCCGAGTGGCCTCGACACCTCGACCTATGACAACGGCGTCAAGGTCGTGCCTTCGATCCTGCTGACCCCGTATGAAGTCGATATCAGCAACTACGAAGAACGCGTGATCGCTTCGGGCTACATCAAGGCCGAAGAGCTGCAGTAAGCAGTTCTCAAACAAGGGATCCCGTCTATTCGGGGTCCCTATTCACGCTATTTCACCGGGCTTTCCAATTGTCCATGGGCGAGCGGAAGGCCGGGTTCACAAGGGCAAAACCCGGTGAACCCATTGTCGGTCACTGAAATGACAGGGTCAGCATGACCAAGACCATTCTGGAGATGCGCGGCATCACCAAGACCTTCCCCGGCGTCAAGGCGCTCTCCGACGTCAACCTGGACGTGCGCGAGGGTGAGATTCACGCCATTTGCGGCGAGAACGGCGCGGGCAAGTCCACCTTGATGAAGGTGCTCAGCGGGGTCTATCCCACAGGCTCGTATGACGGGCAGATCATCTATCAGGGTGAAGAGCAGCACTTCAAATCGATCAGCGACAGCGAGCACAAGGGCATCGTCATCATCCATCAGGAGCTGGCGCTGGTGCCGCTGCTCTCGATTGCCGAGAACATCTTTCTGGGCAATGAGCAGGCCAGGGGCGGCATCATCGACTGGGACGAGACCCGCGATGGTGCCCGCAAGCTCCTCAAGATGGTCGGGCTCAAGGAAGACCCCGACACGCTGATTACCAATATCGGGGTGGGCAAGCAGCAGCTCGTCGAGATCGCCAAGGCGCTCTCCAAGCAGGTGCAATTGCTCATTCTGGACGAGCCTACCGCATCGCTCTCCGAAAAGGACAGCCAGGCGCTGCTCGACCTGCTGCTCGAATTCAAGAAGCAGGGCATCACCTCGATCATCATCAGCCACAAGCTGAACGAAATCTCCCGCATTGCCGACCGCGTGACCGTGATCCGCGACGGCAAGGCCATCGAGACGATGAACACCGAGGACATCACCGAGGATCGTATCATCACCTCGATGGTGGGCCGCGCGCTCAATGATCGCTATCCCACGCGCACCCCGAATGTCGGCGAAGTGGTGCTTGAGGTGCGCGACTGGAACGTCTTCCATCCCCAGCATCGCGAGCGCCAGATCATCCGCGACGTCAATATCAATCTGCGCAAGGGCGAGGTTGTCGGCATTGCCGGCCTGATGGGCTCGGGCCGCACCGAATTTGCCATGAGCGTCTTCGGCAAATCCTACGGCCAGAAGATTTCCGGCGAAGTCTTCGTCAACGGCCAGAAGGTGGATACGTCGAGTGTCGACAAGTCGATCCGCAATGGCATTGCCTACGCCACCGAGGACCGCAAGACCTATGGCCTCAATCTGATCGATCACATCAAGCACAACACCACCATCGCCAATCTGATGGGGGTGTCGCGCTGGGGCGTGATCGATGATCTGGCCGAGCTGGACGCGGCCAATGATTACCGCAAGAAGACCAATATCCGCTCCTCCAGCGTCTATCAGGTGGTGGGCAATCTCTCCGGCGGCAATCAGCAGAAGGTGGTGTTGAGCAAATGGCTCTACGCCAACCCTGATGTGCTCATTCTCGATGAGCCGACCCGAGGCATCGACGTGGGTGCCAAATACGAAATCTACACCATCATCAATCAGCTCGCCGCCCAGGGAAAGGCGATCCTGGTGATCTCCTCGGAAATGCCCGAGCTCCTGGGCATCACCGACCGTCTCTATGTTATGAATGAAGGCCGCATCGTGGGCGAAATGCCCACCAGCGAGGCGAGCCAGGAAAAGATCATGCGCTCCATCGTGCGCGCCGAAGGAAAGGCATCATGACAACCGAAACTGCACCGACCGGAACCGGTTCCGCGGCCCAGCCGGCTCAGGCCCATGAAATGACGCTGATTGGCGCCCTGCGCGCCAACATGCGTGACTATGGGCTGCTGCTGGCCTTGATCCTCATCATGCTGTTCTTCCAGTATTTCACCAATGGCGTCCTGTTCAAGCCGGTGAACCTGACCAACATCATCCTGCAGAACAGCTACATCATCGTGATGGCGCTGGGCATGCTGCTGGTCATCGTGGCCGGTCACATCGACCTTTCGGTCGGTTCGGTCTCCGGCTTCATCGGCGCCCTTGCCGCCATGCTCATGGTAGGCTGGGACTTCCCGCCCGAGCTGGCCTTCCTGGCCCATCCCCTGGTTGCTGGAGCCGTCTGTCTTGTGGCCGGTGCGGCCATTGGGGCCGCGCAGGGCTACATCATTGCCTATCACCGCGTGCCAGCCTTCATCGTCACGCTGGCCGGCATGCTGATCTTCAAGGGGCTGTCGCTGGCCATCCTGGCCGGCAAGTCCGTTGGCCCGTTCCCGGCCGAGTTCCAGATGCTCTCGGCCGGCTTCATCCCGGATATCGTTGGCCCCATCACAATGCCCTGGCTGGCCGAAAACGGGCAGAACGTGGTGCTGCACTCCACCACTATGGTCATCGCCATCCTGGCCATTGTCGGCATGGTGTTCTTCTCGATCCGCGGGCGCGGCCGCCGTCTGGCGCGGGGCTACGACGTTGAGCCGTTCAGCCTGTTCATTATCAAGAATGTGGTGATTGCCGCGCTGGTGCTGTTCTTTGCCTATATGCTCGCCTCCTATCGCGGCCTGCCAAACGTGCTGGTGGTGATGGGCGTGTTGATCGCCTTTTTCGTGTTCATGACCAAGCGCCTGACCTTTGGCCGCCGCATTTATGCCCTTGGCGGCAACCTCAAGGCGGCGGCGCTCTCGGGCATCAAGACCGAACGCACCACCTTCTACATCTTCGCCATCATGGGGGCCCTGGCGGCGCTGGCCGGCATGATCTATGCGGCCCGCCTCAACTCGGCGACGCCCAAGGCCGGGCAGGGTCTCGAACTCGACGTCATCGCGGCCGTGTTCATCGGTGGCGCATCGGCGCTGGGTGGTGTCGGACAGGTGGCCGGCGCGGTGATCGGCGCCTTCATCATGGGTGTGATGAACAACGGCATGTCGATCATGGGCGTCAACATCGACTGGCAGCAGATGATCAAGGGCGTGGTGCTGCTCGCAGCAGTGTTCTTCGATCTCTACAACAAGAACCGGTCGGCCTGACCCGGTTCAATCCCAAACGCGATGCCGCCGGGTTGGTCCCGGCGGCATCGGCCTGCATAGCGGCAGTCTGCCTGCTATGACACCCTTCCTGCATAATCAGCATCGACTTTCGCGCGTCGGATCTGCAGCCATGCGGCTTGGTGTCCGGGATCCTCGGGGCTCTGGCCCCAAGCCGCCAGTCAGGATGCGGCACGCTCAAAACCGATAGCTGCTTCAACTTAAGCCATAAGTCCCGCCAGTGCGGTCAACGCAGGAATGGCGACCAGGACGTTGAAGGGGAAGGTCACGGCAAGGGACATGGTGAGCGGCAGGCCCGGATCAACCTGGGGCAGGGCGATCCTGATGGCGGCTGGAGCCGCTATGTAGCTGGCACTGCCCGCCAGGATGGCAAGCGCCGTCGCGGAGCCAAAATCAAGGCCGATTGCAATGCCGATGAGGAGACCGATCGCGCCGTTGGTGACCGCGAGCGCGATAGCGAGGGCGACAAGCCTTGGTGTGACGCTGCCGGCACCCGCCAGATGCCGCCCGGCCACCAACCCCATGTCGAGCAGGAAGAGGCATAGAATGCCGCCAAAGGCTCCTTCGAAGACAGGGCGCACCGGCTCAAATCCCCCAGGACCGGCAACAAGACCGATCAGGAAACCGCCCACCAGCAGCAGGATCGACCCATCGCGCAGTGTGTGCGACATGTGCTGGGTCAGTCCGGGCGCCTGCTTGCTGGATGCGCGCTGAGCCAGCCACAAGCCGACCAGGATCGCCGGAGCCTCCATCAGGGCCAGCACGGCCACCATGAAGCCGGCAACCTGCAGTCCCGCTGCCTCCAGCGCTGCGACACCGGTTACGAAGGTGACGACCGATACCGATCCATAGTGGGCTGCGACTGCCCCGGCGTGCATCCTGTCGAGCCGCCCCAGCCGCCGGACGGACCAATAGGCCGGAAAGGGAAGCAGCAGGCTGAGGCCAAGGCCCGCCAGACCTGCCAGCAGGAGTTCGAATGTAAAGCCGCTCTGAGACACTTGCACCCCGCCCTTGAGGCCGATGGCGGCCATGAGATAGATCGCGAGCGCTTTTCCGATTGCTTCAGGCACCTGCAGGTTGCTGCGAACCAGTGCGGCAAGCAGCCCAAGAGCGAAGAACAGGATGGCGGGGGATAACAAGCTCTGCATGGAACGACCTAAGCTGGGGTTTGTTTGCAGCCGCTCTAAATCAAATCTCGTGTTCGAAAAAATTCATTGATTGAATAGAAACGTTCACTAAAATCGAATGATGTCGTCGCTCAACTTTCATCACCTGCGCTATTTCCTGGCGGTGGCCCGTGAGGGCAATCTGACACGTGCGGCGCGCAATCTGTCCGTGTCGCAGTCTGCCCTGTCCACTCAGATCCAGATGCTGGAGGCCAGGCTTGGCCATGCGCTGTTCGAGCGCGTGGGGCGCCGTCTGGTCCTGACCGAGGCGGGGCGGATCGCGCTCGACCATGCCCAGGCCATATTCGACATGGGTGAGGACCTGCTGACAACGCTCCGGGTTGGGTCCGGTCGTCGCCAGGTGCTGCGTGTGGGCGCCCTTGCAACTCTGTCTCGAAACTTTCAGATCGATTTCCTGCGCCCGTGTCTGGGCCGCCCCGATCTTGAGGTCGTGCTGACATCGGGGAGCCTGATGGAATTGACGGGCATGCTGCGCCGGCTGGATCTCGACGTTGTGCTGTGCAACGCCGCTCCCGCGACAGGCTATGCAGATGGCTTGGTCGCCCACCGCCTTGCGCGACAACCCATCAGCCTGTTCGGCGCTCCGGCGCTGAACTGCCGGGCCACGGATCCGGCCAAGGCTCTGCAGGAACATGGCGTCATCCTGCCGACAGGCGCGAGCAATATCCGAACCGAGTTTGATGCACTCTGTGCCCGCCTCGACATCGTTCCTTCGGTCGTGGCCGAAGTGGACGACATGGCGATGCTGCGCCTCATGGCCCGTGAGGCGATCGGCCTAGCCCCGCTGCCTGAGATTGTCGTGCGCGACGAACTCGATGCAGGCAGTCTGCGCGAGGTCGTCCGCCTGCCTGGCATTGAGGAGACCTTTTATGCCCTGACTTTCCAGCGGCAGTTTCAGAGCCCGGTGGCCGAAGAGCTGATCGCTGCGGCGTCACATTGGCCGGTCTGACAAAAAAATTATCGGCGACATCTTGCCGACCGTCTCCTGTGCACCAATCTCTTCTCCCGTGACCGGGCCCCTCTGGCGTCGGCGGCAGTGTCCGCCACGCGATGTCGGATCACCTCGGCAGGGCCTGTGGGCATCTGCGTGTGGTGCCCCATCGATGTCCTGGTCCCCATGCGCACTCCCTCAGCTCCGCCCAGCGGCACCATGAGAGGAGATATGCATGACCAAAGACAAATCCCCCCACCAGAATGATCTGTTCCTGCGCGGCGTTCGCTTGAGGGCCCGGCATTCCGCAGATGCGCGCGAGATGCACCAGCAGGCCGACCGGGCGACCACCGAGGATTTCTTCCAGGCCCTTGTGGCCGCAGTCGCTGTCATCGCCCATGCGGATGGACGTCTCGCGCTGGCCGAAAGGCGCAAGCTGATGGAAGCCTTTATCGCCAGCCCCGCCGTGCAGGGATTTTCAATCGCCGAGCTCGCCCAGGAACTGGCCGATCACAATCGGGCTTATGGCTACGACCCCCATAGTGCAGACAAGCGCGCATTGGACTGTTTGTCAGCCAGCGTGCTGAGCGGGGAGCAGCGTGAGACCATCCGGCAAATTTGCCATCAGGTGATTACCGCAGATGGCCTTGTTCACCCGGTAGAGCTGGGTGCCTTGCATCGGGTCCAAAGTGCCCTTGGCCTTGCGGGAGACGCACGATGAGGCCTGCACTGACACGTCAATACACCCGGGAGGGCAGCAAATGGACCTCCTGACCAACCTTTTCCTGGGGCAGCCTCTATGGATGTGGCTGGGTTTCCTCGGCCTTGTGATCGCCTTGCTGGCCTTCGATCTTGGCGTGCTGCATCGGGACGGGCACGAGATCGAGGTGCGCGAAAGCCTGTTGCTGTCCGGCTTCTATATCGCGCTTGGATTGGCCTTTGGCGGCTTTGTCTGGTGGCAACTGGGTGCCCAGTCTGGTGTCGAATATCTCACCGGTTTCGTGGTCGAAAAGAGCCTGGCCATGGACAATGTCTTCGTCATTGCGATGATCTTCGGCTATCTCGCCATTCCCCGCCATTTGCAGCATCGCGTGCTGTTCTGGGGCATATTGGGCGTCATCGTGCTGCGCGCGATCATGATCGGTCTGGGAGCCACTTTGGTGTCCGAATATGGCTGGATTCTCTACATCTTCGCCGCCTTCCTGATCTTCACCGGCATCCGGATGCTGATGATCGGGCACGAAGAGACGGACCTCAGCCAAAATCCGGTTTTGCTGTTCATGAAGAAGCGATTCCGGGTCACCGAGACCCTGCAGGGTGATCGCTTCTTTGTTCGTCAGGTCGATCCGGCGACAGGACGCATGGAGCGGTACATGACGCCGCTCTTTCTGGCGCTGGTCATGATCGAGATCGCGGACGTCATCTTTGCCGTGGATTCGGTGCCGGCAATTTTCGCCATCACCACCGATCCTTACATCGTCTATACGTCCAATATCTTCGCCATACTTGGTCTGCGCGCGCTCTATTTCGCGCTGGCCGCCATCATTCATCGCTTTGCCTATCTCAAGCAGGCGCTGGCTGTACTGCTGGTGTTCATCGGGTCCAAGATCTTCCTGGCGGACCTGCTGGGCTGGGATAAATTCCCCGCCGAATGGTCGCTGTCCATCACGGCGGTGATCCTGGCAAGCGGGATTGCTTATTCGCTCTGGCGAACGGCACGCCCGCAGCATTGACACCGAAGGGGGGGCGCGGCTGGGCCGCGTCCCCCTTTCCCTTCGGTGCGGTCACAGCCCTTTGGTTGCGGAACGCGGCTCAGCTCACGCGGCCATCCGGCACACGGATCTGCCCAGGACAGATTTCGGCCAGCCTTCCTCATGCGTCGGGATTAGAAAGTCGATCTCTTTCTCGTGATTGAAATGACTGATCAGGCCCGTCATGTCTTCATCACAAATTAACGCTGTTTGCCACATATGGTTACCTTTACTACATTGATTCTAAATGGGTTTTCTATGTTCAAGCGCCAGCGGACGAGTTCAGTCATTGGAGCATTCTCGGCCAGCGACACGCAGCTGACGCAGGCCCTGCACCGAGCGCAGGCGATCATCGAATTTCGCCTCGATGGCACAATCGTTGCAGCCAACGAGAACTTCCTTGCCTGCATGGGATACGGGCTTGAGGAAATCCTGGGGCGGCATCATTCAATGTTCGTGGACCAGGCCTATGGCCAATCCGCAGAATACAAGGCTTTCTGGAAGGGTTTGGCGGAGGGCCGGTTTCAGGCGGCCGAATATCGCCGGATCGCCAAGGGCGGGCGCGCGGTTTGGATCCAGGCCACCTACAATCCAATCTTCGACAAGACAGGCAAGCCAACCGGCGTTGTCAAATTTGCCACCGACGTGACTGAGCGCAAGCGGCGGGATGCCGATGCCCTTGGCCAGATCGAGGCCATTTCGCGCTCACAGGCTGTAATCGAGTTCGATCCGGACGGCACGATCTTGACCGCCAATGAGAATTTCTGTGCAGCGCTCGGCTACCGCATCGATGAGATCGTCGGAAAGCACCACCGAATCTTTGTCGCGCCCGAGGAATCGGCGCGGCCCGAATACAAGCTGTTCTGGGACCGTCTGCGAGATGGCCAGTTCCAACAGGCCGAATATCTGCGCATCGGCAAGGCCGGCAACGATGTCTGGATCCAGGCCACCTATAATCCGATCTTCAGTCCATCCGGCAGGATCTACAAGATCGTCAAATTTGCCACCGACGTCACCGCGCGCAAGCAGGCCGTAAGTGCCCTGGGCGGGCAACTCGACAACATGGCCAACGGACAACTGGCCGATCAACTCGCTGCCAGATTGCCCGGTGAGTTTGAGGATATTCGGGTTGCCCTCAAATCCACACTGGCCCAGTTCGCTCGCTTTGTCAGCGAGCTCAAGCGTTCCGCACAGGGGCTGCGCAGAGCGACGTCCAGTATTGCAGGGGGCGCGCGCAATCTTTCGGAGCGGACCGACAAGCAGCGCCATGCAGTCGAGAACACCGCCCAGGCTGTCAAGCGGCTGTCCGGAACAGTGGCAGACAACGCCGAGCGGGCGAAGTCGGCGAGCGAGAAGACGTTGGCTTCAGCCAGCATTGCAAACGAAGCCGGGGTGGTCATCGGCGACGCCAATAAGGCCATGGCCTCAATCTCTGAATCCTCGGCCAAGATTTCCAACATTATCGGGATCATCGACGACATCGCCTTCCAGACCAATCTGCTGGCCCTGAACGCCTCAGTGGAGGCAGCCCGCGCCGGAGAGGCAGGAAAGGGCTTTGCGGTTGTCGCCGTGGAAGTGCGCCGGCTGGCGCAATCAACGGCGACGGCTTCGTCCGAGGTCAAGTCACTGATCGAAGCATCCGGCAAGGAAGTTCACAAGGGGAGCCATCTCGTTTCCGAAGCACATGGCAAGGTGGATGCTCTTCTTGGCGCCATCGACGAGGCCAGCCGCCTGGTGGCCGAGATCGCCGACGCAACGCGAAATCAGGCTTCCACCATCGGCAGCGTGGCAGACGCGGTCGATCTCATTGATCAAATGACGCGTCACAACATGAACCTGGTGAGCGAAACCAATGACGCCGTTGCCGAGGCAGATCATGAGGCCATGACCCTGGATCACATCGCGGACAGTTTCACCATTCCCCCGCACGCATCGGCAGTTCCCGAAGCAAGGCGGGCTGTCTAGGCATCTCGCAGCGCAGCATCGGGGCGCGTGCGCCGAACTCTTCAACCCTTTGGTCCGGCTCCGGCTGAACCCATCGTTGCCTCATTGCAGGGCGCCATGGACGCTGCAATTTTCCGGTCCTTGCCCCTGCGATACGAGCCTGAGTGTGTTACGCCCATGGCATGGTGCTCCCTTGCCAATTCCGGGGGCACGTGAAGCGCGCTGATGTTCCGGGGAGAATGAAGATGAAGGTCTTTGTCATTGGAATCGCCGGCGGCGTAGGCCGTCGGCTCGCCAAAGCACTTGTTGCCCAAGGTCACCAGGCCAACGGCCCGGTCAGGCGCCCCGAACAGATTGCCGCACTGGCCCGGGACGGCGTGCCCTCGTTCCAGGGCGACTTCCTTGCCATGTCGACCGAGGAGATCGCCCTGGCCATGTCCGGAAGCGACGCCATCGTGTTTACCGCAGGCGCGGGTGGGAAAGGCGGTATGGCGGCCACCACTGCCATCGACGGTGCGGGGCCGGGCAAACTGGCCAGGGCGGCAGGTCAGGCCGGCATCAAGCGCTTTGTGCTGGTTTCGGTCTTCCCCGAAGCCTGGCGCGAACGGCACATGAATGAGAGTTTCGAACACTACATGGCTCAAAAGAAAAGGGCCGAGATCGATCTCGTCAATTCTGATCTCGACTGGGTGATCCTGCGGCCTTCGGCCCTGACCAACGAACCGGGCACGGGACTGGTCGATCTGGGCCTAGCACAAATCCACAACGAGATTGCCCGCGACGACGTGGCCGCGACCATTGTCGAACTGCTCGAAACGCCAAAGATCGGCCGCATCATTCTCGAGGTGACCGGCGGCCGCACCGCCATCGGCGTGGCTGTCGATGCCCTGGCCCGATCCGCCGCAAAGGCCTGACCGAGGCCTGGATTGTGCAGGTTCTCACTATCCTCAACACCGCCTCGCACCCCCCAGGCTGGCGACTTGGTGCACAATTCTGGCCTGCCGAATTATGCCTCACCCCCCAGCGTCGCAGAAGGCACCATGTATTGGGTGGGCAACCGGCTAAGCCTGACGGCGCATGTATCAGGATTTTGCCGGAAATTTGGCCTCAAGCCGGGACACCTGCTCGGCGTCGAGGGGCCGGTAGTCTTGATCCTTCAACAGAAGATATAGCCGCGCCGACGCCTCCAGCTCTTCGACCGTGTGAACTGCATCCTCAAGGGAACTGCCTGCCACGACCGGACCGTGATTGGCGAGTAACACGCAGTGGTGTCTTGCCGCCAGATGGCGCACGGCTTCGGCCAATTCGGGGTCGCCGGGGGGGAAGTAGGGAACCAGCGGCAGTTTGCCCACGCGCATGACCTGATAGGCCGTCATCGCCGGCAAGACATTGTTGTGATCAAGGCCGCACAGGCAACTGACCGCAACCGAATGTGTCGAATGCAGATGGACAATGGCCCGGGCCCGGGGGCGTTCGCCATACATTGCCATGTGCAGGAAAGCCTCTTTTGTGGGAGGATCCCCGGACAGGAGTGTGCCGTCTGGGGCAATCCTGGAAATCTTGGCGGGGTCGATGGCGCCCATTGATGACCCGGTCGGGGTCATCAGCCAGCCATCGTCCAGGCGCAGGCTGATATTGCCAGTGGATCCATGGGTCAGGCCCCGGTCGAAGATCGCGCGGGCAAAGCTGGTAATTTGTTCGCGCTGTTTGGAATCACTCATTGCAACACATCCAGGGCATGCTCGAAGAAGCTGTCGCCACCGAAATTACCGCTTTTGAGCGCCAGGGCCACAGGTCTTTGCCCTATGGACCGGGTCCAGGGGACGCCAGGGGCGATAAGCTGACCAATGTGCAATGCCCTCACACCCAAGGCCGAAACGACGGCGCCGGAGGTTTCGCCGCCGGCAACCAGGAAACGGCCTGCGCCCTGGCGACGCAAACCCACGGCGATATCTCCGATTGCCTGCTCCATCATTGCGCCGGCACGTTCGCGGCCGTAGCGCGCCTGCGCCATGGCGACCGCTTCAGGATCCGCAGATCCGTATATGACCAGAGGAGATTGTTCCGGCTGCGCTGCTGCCCAGGTGAGTGCTTTGGTTACAACATGTTCGTCTTCGGCAATCGCATCGATATCGAGCCGGTAGGACGGCCAGAGTTCGCAGGCCCGGCGTAGCTGGTTGCGCGTTGCAGCCGAACAACTGCCCGCCAGAATGGCCGCACGTCCCGACCCGGAAATGGCCTGTGACGTGCCATCGCTGTGCAGCTTTCCTGCGCGACGGAAATTGTCAGGCAGGCCCATGGCGATGGCCGACCCGCCGGTTATCAAGGGGTGATCGTGCACGGCCTGTCCGAGCCGGCGCAAATCGGCATCAGCGATGGCATCGGTGACGGCGTAGCCGCAACCGGCGTCGCGCAGTCGCGCAAGCTCCGCGCGAATGGTGGTCACATCCTCACCCACGACATCGTAGCGCACCAGACCGACGGGGCGTGCCGACTGGGCGGACATGAGATCGACCAAACTCGAGCGCCGCATGGGTGTGAGCGGGTGGTTCCGCATCGGCGAATCCTGCAGCAACTGGTCGCCAACAAAAAGGTGACCGCGAAACACGGTTCGACCATTGGCCGGAAAGGCCGGGCAGACAATGGCCAGATCGATGCCCAGCGCCTGGGCCAGGGCATCCGCCACCGGCCCGATATTGCCGTCGTCCGTCGAGTCAAAGGTCGAGCAATATTTGAAGAAGATCTGTTCGGCGCCTGCTTCGCGCAGGGCGCCAAGGGCGGCCAGGGATTGCGTTGTGGCGTCTCGCGCCGGCATTGTACGGGTCTTGAGTGCGACCACGACGGCGGCGGCGTCGCCCGCCAGCGCCATGGATTCCGCGTCCGGCACACCGATGAGCTGGACAACCGGCATGCCTTCGTGCGCCAGGATGCTGCCAAGGTCGGTCGCGCCAGTGAAATCGTCGGCAATTGCTCCCAGGAGCATCTTAGGTTTTCTCCAGCAGTGCCGGCAATGTAGACGCCGGATGATCCGCAATATGCTGTGCCCTTGGCGTCTTCCGCCGCCCGGCAAACATCGGCCGGCTAGTCCACTCCCGACCCGGTCACTTCCCTTAGCCGGGCAAAAAATGCCCGTTTGTGCGGGGTATTGATGCCCCAGTTTATCGGCACGGTCTGGAAACCACTTAGGTCGTCGAATTTGGTTTCCCGGTCGTGCTCAAGCCAGTTGCTGTTGATTTCCGCCGAGAAGTGACCCGGGTTTTCCATTGAGAAGTGACCCGCCTCTCAGTTGTGGTTTGTGTCGGATTTTGCGGTCAAGGGTCTGGTTTTCTCCTTCGGTTTTGGTGGCGTGTGCGCCGAGCTGTTTTTGAAGCGGAAGCTGTCGTTTCCGGTTTCGAGGATGTGGCAGTGATGGGTGAGCCGATCGAGCAGCGCGGTCGTCATCTTGGCATCACCGAAGACACTGGCCCATTCGCTGAAGCTCAAGTTTGTGGTGATGATGACGCTGGTGTGCTCGTAGAGCCTGCTGAGCAGGTGGAAGAGCAAGGCGCCACCCGAGGCGCTGAACGGCAGGTATCCCAGCTCATCGAGGATGACGAGGTCGGCATAGGCGAGCCGACCGGCAATCTGACCGGCTCGCCCCTGCATTTTCTCCTGCTCAAGCGCATTGACCAATTCCACGGTGGAGAAGAAGCGGACGCGCTTGTGGTGATGCTCGATGGCCTGGACCCCGATGGCCGTAGCGATATGGGTCTTCCCGGTGCCCGGTCCGCCAACCAGAACGATATTGTTGGCGTCCTGGAGGAAGTCGCAGCGATGGAGCTGGCGCACCAAAGCCTCGTTGACGTCACTGCTGGAGAAGTCGAAGCCATTGAGGTCGCGATAGGCTGGAAAGCGCGCCACCTTAAGCTGGTAGGCCGTCGAGCGCACTTCCCGCTCCGCCGTCTCGGCCTTGAGCAGCTGAGACAGGATGGGGATGGCAGCCTCGAACGCGGGTGCGCCCTGTTCGGTCAGTTCGCCGACCGCCTGGGCCATGCCATGCATCTTGAGGCTCTTGAGCATGATGACGATCGCACCGGCAGCAGGATTATGACGCATGGCGGGCCTCCGAAGCTTTGCGCAGGGCGTCGTAGCGCTCGACATTGGCCTTGGGCTCATTGGTCAGAGCCAGTGCCTGAGGGGCATTGATGGTTGGCGGCGTGATGGTTTTGCCGTCCACCAGACGGTGCAGCAGGTTCAGCACATGGGTTTTGGTGGGGACGCCTGCCTCAAGTGCCATCTGGACGGCCAGGAGCACGGCATCTTCATCGTGCTGCAGGACCAGAGCGAGAATCTCGACCATCTCCCGATCACCGCCCGGCTTCTTCAGCAGATGCTGCTGTAGCGCTTTGAAGGCTTGGGGCAGTTCGGCAAATGGTGCCCCGTTGCGCAGCGCACCGGGCTTGCGTTGCACCACAGCCAGATAGTGGCGCCAGTCATAGACGGTCCGACCCAGCTGATTGTGAGATCGGTCAATGATCCGATGGTGCTCGCAGATGACACCGCCTTCTGCGGCTACCACGATCTTGTCAGGATAAACCCTGAGGCTGACGGGTCGATTGGCAAAGGAGGCGGGCACGCTGTAGCGGTTGCGGTCCAGATGCACCAGGCAGGTCGGGGTAACCCGCTTGGTATATTCGACAAAGCCGTCGAACGGACGTGGCGCCGGCATAAGGGTTGAGGCTTCTTCCGCCCAAAGATCGGCAATGGTGCCGCCCATCCGGCCATGAGCGGTCTGGGACCACAGCTCCTTGCAGCGTCTCTCCAGCCAGTCGTTCAACGCATCCAGGGTTGGGAAGCGTGGCATGGGCTGCCAGAGCCGATGCCGGGCATCCTGCACATTCTTCTCGACCTGACCCTTTTCCCAGCCTGAAGCTGGATTGCAGAACTCGGGCTCGAACAGATAGTGGCTGGCCATGGCCATGAACCGGGCATTGACGTCCCGCTCCTTGCCGCGGCCAACCCTGTCGATGGCGGTGCGCATATTGTCGTAGATGCCGCGCTGCGGAATGCCGCCGAACACCCGGAAGGCATGGGTGTGGGCATCAAACAGCATCTCGTGGGTCTGCAGCAGATAGGCTCGGACAAGAAAGGCCCGGCTATAGCTGAGCTTGATATGCGCCACCTGCAGCTTGGTCCGCTCATTGCCGAGGATGGCCCAATCTTCGGACCAGTCGAACTGGAACGCCTCGCCCGGCGCAAAACTCAATGGCACAAAGGTCCCACGACCCGTGGTCTGCATCTCACGCTGCCGATCCGCCCGCCATTCCCGGGCAAAGGCCGCGACCCGATTGTAGGACCCGTCAAACCCCAGGCTGACCAGGTCCGCATGCAACTGCTTGAGGGTCCGCTTCTGCTTGCGGGGCCTGTTCGCTTCCGTCTTCAACCAGGCAGCCAGTCGGTCCACAAAGGGGTCAAGCTTGCTCGGCCGGTCGGGAACCTTGAACTGCGGCTCAACCCCGTCAGACCGCAGATACTTGCGGACAGTGTTCCGGGAAAGGCCGGTCCTGCGACCAATCTCCCGGATCGATAGATGCTCTCGAAAATGCCAGCGTCGGATAACGCTCAATAACGCCATGTCGATCACTCCATAGCCCCCGCTGCAACAGCCAGGGGCAAGGTTCAAACATGGGTCAAATCTCGGTGGAAATATCCCAGCCTACTGCGTCACTTCTCAGTGGCAATCAACACAGTGGTTAATGGTGACAATGGCTATCTGGTGCCAGCGCGAAACGGAGAAGCGCTCGCTGAGGCTATGATGCACTTTGTCGAGCAGCCCGGTCTGATCACGGTAATGGGGAAACGTAGTCGCCAAATGGCTGAACAGAAATTTGATGTGACCAAAGTCAATGCCAGGATCATAGACTTTCTCGGGCTTTCCCGCCCAGACAAGACCCGCTGATATGGCTGAACTGAGGCCAAACCGCACCAATAAAAAGTACCCGATACGCGATCTATCCTTTGTGATGACGCAGGGTGGGCGGAAACGTAAGCACCGCTACGGGAAAGATTTTAGGGTTTTCATACCGTATGTGATCGCCGTTGCGGCTGTGCACTTTCTCATCTATTTCCTTACCGTTCGCATTGCCGGCTATATCCCGCTCCATGCCTCTCTGATCGTCGGCGTAGCGCTGGGGCTTGTACCGGTGGGGACCGCTACCGTGTTGACGGCATTCCGTCGGCAGCAAGCCCCTATTCTGATCTCGCTGGTGGTAAGCTTGGCAATGTTCAGCTTCTCGGTGTCGGGTCTGTCGGCTGCGCGCATTGAGATCAGCTTTCAAGCCGTTGCCTATTGTCTGCCGGTACTGCTGGTGGGCATGGCGCTTGGCAATTTGCGCTTTCACCACATGCTCAACCTGCAAGCGACACTGCTGCCGTTCTCGCGCTCCAATGAGGTTTCAAGCGAACTGGGTGACGTGGTGACCGCGTCAGGCTCAGACATGCCCCTCGATGGCGTCCAGCTGTTGCTGATCGACCCCGAGGAGCACCACAATTCGAAATGGTCGCCGATCCTGTCGCACGCCTATTTTTCCGGCGTTGAAGTAATGCCCTGGACCCGATTCATGGAGGTCAAATGCGGGCGCCTCGATATTGATAGTTTTGAGGTGGCAAACCTAACTTATTCACCCTCGCAGCTGCTTTATGCGCGAGCCAAACGCATTCTCGATCACGGGGCGGTGTTTATTTCTCTACCGATCACCGTTCCAGTTGCGGCGCTTGTGGCGCTATACATCTTTCTCCGCGATGGTGGCCCGGTATTGTTTGTACAAGTGCGCCGCGGCTATGGCGGACGCCGGTTTCGCATGTACAAATTTCGTACCATGTACAATGGTACTGGGGGAGGTTCAACAAGCGCCGATGATGGCCGCATCATCCCAGGCTGTAAGCTGATCCGCAAATTGCGCTTGGATGAGCTTCCACAACTGGTCAATATTATGCGCGGCGATATGAGCTTGATCGGGCCCCGCCCTGTGGCAGAGTATGTATCGCGTTCGAGCGAAAAGGTGGAACCGAAATATGCGCTGCGCTCGCTGGTGCTGCCGGGCATCACCGGTTGGGCACAGGTGAAGTCCGGTTATGCGGGAACCATCGAGGAAGAGATCGAAAAACTTTCCTATGATCTGTATTACATCAAGAACATGTCGGTGGACCTTGACCTATTGGTGCTATTCAAGACGATCAAAACCGTGATGTTCGGCACTGGCCGGTGAAACGCCAGCATGATGGAATTATGGCCGACCCTAAGCCGTAAGCAGAAAATGCTCCGTCAGCGGAAGAAAGCGACCTATCCGGCCTGCGTTCGACGCCACCACCCCTGCCCCAGAGGCAAAAAGCGGACTGTTCAGCCTTTTGGGTTGGTATCCCGCAAATCCGTCTCTTTTCCAATATGGTCTTTGATTGTAGCATTCCAAGTGAGATCATGAAGCTCGGATTCTGTAGGCTGATAAGCCAAGGGTGCTTCGCAAAAGATTTGACGGATGGCTTCGATATCACTGCCCGCGCACGCTATCTGAAGGCGATCGAGAAAGAAGCTCAGCTGATCCATTGTCAGGGAGACCTCGGTCGCAGTCATGATCCGGGGGTGATCTGTTCCCTTAGGGTCATTTCCGATCAACAGTTCCTCATAGAGCTTTTCACCCTTGTTCAGTCCAACAATCTGGATGGCGATGTCACCACGTCCGGGTTCAACCTGATCGGTATGCTCGATGATGTAAGGCTTCAGACCATGCAAGCGGACCATACTATGTGCGAGATCCAGTATTTTCACGGGATCGCCCATATCCAGCACGAACACGTCGCCTCCCTTGGCCATGGCGCCGGCCTGGATCACTAGCTGCGATGCCTCTGGAATTGTCATGAAAAACCGTGTGATCTCGCGATGCGTAACCGTGACTGGACCACCACGCTCGATCTGCGACTTGAATCGCGGGACTACTGATCCTGAAGACCCAAGGACATTGCCAAAGCGGACCATTGAAAACGTTGTTTTGTTGTGCTCGGCAGCAATCGCCTTGCACACAAGCTCTGCCATACGCTTGGACGCGCCCATGAAATTTGTGGGCCGTACGGCCTTGTCGGTGGAGATCAATATGAAGTTCTCGACACCTTGCTCAGCAGCAACCCCAGCAAGCACCTTGGTGCCAATGACATTGTTGATGATGCCTTCCACCACATTTTCTTCGACAAGGATAACATGCTTGTAGGCTGCCGCGTGGTAGATGGTCTGTACATTGAAGGCACGCAAAACTGCACGAACCCGACATTCGTTTTGTACCGAGCCCAGGATCGGCTCAATCCTGACGATTTTGCCGTCGCGGGCTAGGGCCTCGCGTAGTTCGGTTGTGATCGAATATAGCGCATATTCAGAGATTTCGAACAGAACGAGCGCTGCGGGATCATACTGAACGATCTGCCGGCATAGCTCGCTACCGATGGACCCGCCAGCTCCCGACACGAGCACCACTTTGCCCGCAATGTTTTTGTCCATCAGATCTGCGCGCGGCGGTACTGGATCCCGACCCAGCAAATCTTCAGGTGTCACCTGGCGCAATTCATCGAAGCTGGCGCGACCAGAGATGATGTCCGCCATACCAGGGATTGTTTTGATATCGACGCCCAGAGGTTCGATCTCTTCTATTATTTCCCGCCTACGCGCACGGCTGATGCTAGGCAAGGCAAGCAGAACAGATTTTATGTTCAACGCTCGGACCAGCCAGCTGATGTCTGACGGGTGATAGACCCTTCGCCCGCCTATCAGTGTATTTTGCAGCGCCGGGTTGTCGTCTATGTAGGCGAGCGCCTCATATTCAGGCCCATGCAACAAGGCGTTTTGAAGTTGACGCCCGGCCTCGCCTGCCCCGTAGATTACGACGGGCTGGCGGTTGGATTTAACGGGTCGGCGCAGGATGTTGCGCACCAAGAACCGCAAGCCACCTGTCGACAGGATCAAAAGCACGCCAAATATCCCAGGCACGGATCGCGGGATTGGCGCCGATGTCAAGTGCGCCATCACCATTAGCGTGGCCACGGATACGCCAACGCCGATACCGATTGCGCGGAATACCTGTCCCGTTATGAAGCGTAGTATCGACCGATACAAACCGAGTTGACGGTAAGCGATGATCGTCACGGGCACAACGGGGAGAAATGCAATCCAGACCGTCGGATCGTCCGCAAATATCGTATTCTCAAGACGCAAAACCATCGCAGCGCTGAAGCTAGCAAGGATCAGAACAACGTCGACCGCGACCTGCATCCAGCGCTTCGTGGTTCTGTTCAGATTGAGCAATGCGGTGACGAGGTCCCTCATGGGCCCAGATTCCTTTTGTTCATCGAATGGAAAACGCATGACGACGACTTATTCAAGGGCCTCTTTCAGCAACAAGAGAATAGCCGCGACTGCTTTCTCACTATGGTAGAATTCGGACGGCTGGCGCTAGCGCTTAAGCGCGCTAAGGATCAGCGCGCAGCGGTCATCATTCGGTTGCCTATGTTAACCGGGGCCGGTGTGGGTGGACGTGCCACAGTCGCCGATCAACGTGCTCATGATCTGTTGCCGGTGAATTTCGACATGGTGGCCTCTCCTGGGCTGGAAATTCCCTCACGCTTGACCACTTTTCGGATGGTCAGCAAAATGATCTTAAGATCCAGCCAAAGATTGCGGTTGTCGACATACCACACATCAAGCGCGAACTTCTCGTCCCAGGAAATTGCATTGCGACCATTCACTTGGGCCCAGCCGGTAACGCCGGGACGTACCTCGTGACGGCGCGCTTGTTCCGGCGAGTAGAGCGGCAGGTATTCCATAAGCAGTGGACGTGGGCCGACCAGGCTCATATCGCCTCTAAGTACGTTCCATAGTTCGGGCAGTTCGTCGAGCGAAGTTGAGCGCAGGAAGCGTCCAAGGTTGGTGACGCGTTTGACATCGGGAAGCGGCTCGCCGGTAGCGTCGCTGGCATCGCGCATGGTGCGGAACTTCACCAGTCTGAAAGGTGCGCCGTCCAGCCCTGGTCTGACCTGACGAAAAAAGATGGGGGCACCTAACTGCCGCCGGACCAGCAACGCTGTGATCAGGAGGACGGGAGAAAAAACCAGCAGTCCGATGATCGCGCCGACAACATCAACCGTTCGTTTCCACAAGGTATTCTCTCCTAACACGCCTAAGTCAAACGACCCCTCCGGCTCAATGAGCGCGTCGCTTGCTTAATGAAATTGTATATTGGTTTCAATCCTGCCCGGTTGGGAGATATGAATCTCAACGATCAAGCACTTTTCTAAATTTTTGTAAAAAGGAGCGAAATTGCCATTTACAACATTGATCGCATCGGGCGAACCCGCCTGTAAGACAGAAATCGTGAAGGTGTCGAAGGTTATTGTATTCCCTTTGATCGAATACCCGGACGAGGCCACGCGCCAACGGATGATTGCCGCATTCTCAAACCCATCGAGGTCATCACGCACGTGCAGCGCGTTGTCCTTGAGGATCAGACTGCGCCTGTGCGTCGCCCCTTTGGCGTCCATGTATCCTGCGGCGCAAGAGTCGTTTTCATTGCAGTGGACTGCCAGTTGCAGGTCACATGCTTTAAGCCAATCACCGTATAGAAAGCGCGACAGACTGGGCATTTGGCTTCTTCCATCGAATTCGACGGTGTTGTGCGCCCAAGTCTTGCCAAATTCGAGATCTTCTGCAGACACATAGCTAAAAGTGCCGGCATCGAACAATACTGGCTTGCCATCCCGATGCAGATCGACATGCAAAGCGTCGGCGTGGCCGGGACGAAAAGAGAACCTTGGAAAACGCATGACAGCCTTGAGATTTTTGCGGCGCAGTAGATGGTATCCGCCGTGTTCAAAGCTGTGCGATTTCACGTCGGGAAGCGCGTGCTGAGGGGCTGCGAGGCCGTATTGACCCAGGATGTTGTCGTCGACACCTGAGCGGTAAGCGGCAGTATCACTGAACACCACGGCCGCCAACTGCACACTCGGTCTGAAATCGCGATGATCTTGAGGCATTGACGTCAAAAGCAGCGATCCGTCATTTGCCCCGAAAACAGGCGCATATCCGGTCGTGGCATCGGTCATGGCATATAGCCACGCAGTTGCCAGCTTTAGGCGCCCCGTCAGTGCGTTGGAGAAGCGAGGTAAACCAAGATGGCGGCGCCATACCTCGACGAAAGAATATGTATCCAGCACCACCCGATGATAATTCGTCGAATACTGATTTGAGCTTCCGTCTTCGAGGATGAGTGTCCGCGCCCGATTCTCAAGCCATCGACGCCCGAGCTCTTTCCAACCTTTGGCGCGCGGATCAGCACCGAGACTTTCGAGCCATGACCCGGCCACAAATAGCCCCGCTGCCTCAGCGCTTCCATGATTGTTAGCCTGGCCGAGCGCATAATGCAGTGTCGGCGCGATACGCGCAGCGCAGTTGGCAAGCAGGCGCGCGAGGGCTGGCTGGGCGCGGCCGACCTCGCCCAGTATCATCCCTGCCTGGGCGCAATGCAGGATGCGAAGCGCCGCTTCCTGCCCGCAGGACCAATTGACTCCCCAATACGGCGGATTGTGTTTTTCCCAATCCTTCAGCCAATGGTTTAGCGTTGCCCTGGCCGAGGCGTCTCCCTGGCGGGCCTGATGAGCCAATTGCGGCACCCAGCAAAACCGCGAGAGTTCCCAGAACTCTTTGACATCAACTGTGCTAGGCACCGCCGCCAATGCATCCATCCAGGGCATTTTGCTGTCGATCCGGCGGTTGCCATCGAAAACACTGGCGTGCCAATCGGGCGCGGCATCGAAGTTCACGTCTTTCCAGCCGAAAATACGTTGAACTACCGAACGGGGCTTGGCCGACCCGTCGTGCTGCGCGAAAAACAGATCCGAGCTACCCACCGCCGCGCTCTGTTCGAATTTCAGGATCCGAAACTTCAAAGCAAGTCGATACCGCACCACCCTGATAACGTTCCAGATGCCGAGCTTCAGCATCACGGTCATGATTTTCAGAGGTCTACGCATTGTCGTTCCCTCCCAGTCGGCGGTTGCCGTGCCCTTGAGAGCTATTCGAGGGGTTCATGGGTTGTGCCGAGAACCTCAGAAAGCACGTCACAGGTTTTCGTCATTTCGGCCGTCGTGAGGGTCGGATGGACCAGCAGCATGAGCGAAACCGCCCCCAGGTCGCGGCTCACGGTCAGCGGTGTTTCCGGGCGCAAACCAGTGCCATCAAACGCCTTCTCGAGATAGATCTCGGAGCAACTCCCTTGGAAGCAAGGCACGCCGTGTTTGTTGATCTCGTAGCTTATGGCATCGCGGTTCCAGCCCGCAGCGAGGTTCTCTGGCCGTAGGTAGAAGTAGTATTTGTAAAACGCATGAACGGTGCCAGATTGGTCAGCATCACCAAGATAGCCGTCGCACGCTAGATCCGGCAGGCGTACCGGCCCGTTTGGGCCGGCAAATGGCGTCAATGCCGCTGTCAAGGCACGGGCGTTGGCAGTTCGGGCGTCGGTCCACTCCGCCATTCGGGCCAGTTGGATACGCCCCAGAACCCCTTGAACTTCCATCATGCGCCAGTTCGTCCCGATGCTTTCATGCAACCAGCGGAAACCGGGGGGGTGGGGTCGTTCGTAAACCGCTTCCCAGCTTTTCCCGTGATCTTTGAAAGCCCACATCCGACGCCACAAGACCTCGTCATCGCAAGTGACCATACCGCCTTCGCCGCCGGTGGTCATGATCTTGTCCTGACAGAAGGACCAAGCGCCGACATGCCCGATGCTGCCGACCTTACGGCCCTTATATTGCGCGCCATGTGCTTGCGCGCAATCTTCGATGACCTTGATATCGTGAGCGGCGGCCAGCGCCATGATCGAGTCCATATCACAAGGATATCCGGCCAAGTGTACGGCAATGATGCCGCGCGTGCGCCCGGTGATCACTCGCGCCGCGGTTTCAGCGGTCAAGTTGCCGCTGTCCGGATCTACATCCGCAAAGACCGGCACAGCACCTGCGTTCACGACGGTCGATACTGACGCTATGAAGCTGCGCGGGGTGACGATCACCTCATCGGTGGCATCGCCCCCGTTCGCGCTTCCAATGCCCAGCCCATGGAGAGCCAGATCGAGGGCCAACGTGCCATTCGACAAGGCAATGGCATAGTTCGTGCCGGTCCAGTGTGCGAATTCCTTTTCGAACTCGCGGCATTCTGTGCCAGTCCAATAATTGACGAGGTTGCTCAAGATCACGCTCGAGACCGCGTCAGCTTCTTCCTGAGTGAAGCTCGGCCACGGCGAGAAAGGCCCATTCAGCATGTGAAATTTCCCAAAATTGGCATGCTAGTGGAGTCGGGCAGCAGGCACGCCGCCAACCTTGCAATTATCCTGAACAGGTGACACGACAGCGGCGCCTGCCGCAACGATGGCATTGTGCCCAATCGAAATATTTTGAATGATCGACGCACCGATGCCGATCCACGCGCCATCGGCCAAAGTGACGTTTCCGGCCAGCCGGGCTCCCGGCGATACATGCACAAAATCGCCGATATTGCAGTCGTGATCGACACTGCAAGACGTGTTAAGGATCGCGCCCTTGCCGATGCGCGCATCCGCGTTAATGACGGCGCCAGGCATCACAAGGCACCCTGCCCCCAAAGTCGCGCTGGGCGAAACAATCGCTGCCGGATGTACCAAAATCGGACTGTTCTCAAGATTGTGCGCTTCGAACAGTTGCTTGCGCAGTGAATTGGAGCCAGCAGCGCAGAAAACGTCGCTGTCATCGTCGAGCACCGTGTCCGAAACGATTGGCCAACGCCCGTGGGCGGTGCGGCCGGGCCAGTCTCGGTCGATAAAGACGATCCGCTCATAGCGGCACTGCTCGGCAACTTCCGCAACGACCTTGCCGTGCCCTCCCGCGCAGATGATCTGCAGCGTCTTCATTTCCAAACTCCTTTGGCATCTACAATATAGCCTTCAGGTTTTGGTGCAGTCTTGAACTTCAAGTGATCGACCAGAAGAACGTGGATATCGGCAGCGCCTGCCTCGGACATCGACACCAGTTGTAAACCGTTCGCTTTGGGCGGCAGCTTGGTGACATTCGGCTCGACGGCAAGAACGGCTTTGAAGGGCATCTTGGCGAGCTGACTGGCGATCGCCAAAGCGGGGCTTTCGCGCAGATCGTCGATATCGGGCTTGAAGGCCAGCCCATAGCAGGCAATCGACAGATCCGACATGCTCTTCTGAGGATTTGCCGCCAGCGCCTCGACGATCACTGCGTTCACTTTTTCGATGACCCAATGCGGCTTGCTGTCGTTAACTTCGCGCGCTGTACGAATGAGACGGGCTTTTTCCGGCGCGGCATGGACAATGAACCACGGATCGACGGCGATGCAATGCCCTCCGACGCCGGGCCCCGGTTGCAGGATGTTCACACGCGGATGGCGGTTTGCCAGCGCGATCAGATCCCAGACATCGATCCCCTTGATATCGCAAATCATCGACAGCTCATTGGCGAAGGCGATGTTCACATCCCGAAAGCTGTTCTCGGAGAGCTTTGCCATTTCCGCTGTCCGGCTGTTGGTCAGCAGGCACTCGCCCTTTAGAAAAAGCTTGTAAACTTGTTCCGTTTTCCGCGAGCATGCCTGGGTCATGCCGCCAATGATGCGATCATTCGCAATGACTTCGGTCATCACTTTGCCCGGCAGAACGCGCTCTGGGCAGTAGGCGATGCGAATGTCCGAGGCTTCGCCATGCGTTTGCGGAAATGTGAGATCGGGTCGCGCGGCGGCAAGCCAGTCAGCCAGTGTTTCAGTCGTCCCCACCGGCGAGGTGCTTTCGAGGATCACCAAATTGCCGGGACGCAACTCGGGCGCGATGGCGCGAGAGACTTGCTCGATATAGGTCAAATCGGGCTCGTGATCGTCGCCTTTGAACGGGGTTGGAACTGCAATCAGGAACACATCGGCGGGAGAGGGAACGGCGGATGCGCTCAACAGCCCCGACGAAACCGCACTGCGCACCGCAACGTCGAGATCGGGTTCGACGATGTGAATTTCGCCACGGTTAATGGTGTCGATAGCCGATTGATTCACGTCGACACCAAAGACCCGCACGCCATGCGCCGCGAAAACCGCGGCCGTCGGCAGGCCGATATAGCCCAAGCCGAACACGCACATCGAATGAATTTTATCTGACATTACTGGGGATCGTCTTTACTGAATGAGAAAATTCATGACAAATGTCTCGCCCAGGCGCGTGTTGCTTGAACGATCCGTTCCGTCGCATGGCCGTCGCCGTAGGGGTTATGAGCTCCACTCATCTGTGCATAAGCCTCGGCATCATCGAGCAACTCGCAGGTCTGTTTGACCAGATTGTCCTCATCGGTACCGACCAGCCTGACCGTGCCGGCTGCAATTGCCTCTGGTCGCTCTGTTGTGTCGCGCATTACCAGCACGGGCTTGCCCAGTGATGGCGCTTCTTCCTGAACGCCGCCGGAATCGGTCAGGATCAACTTGGAACGATCCATCAGATACACGAAAGGAAAATATTCCAAAGGTGAAATCAGATGGATGCTGTCGTTGCCAGCAAGCAGTCCCTCGACGGTTTTGTGGACATTGGGGTTCATGTGGACAGGATAGACCACTTGAACGTCGCCTCGCGATGCGATCCGAAGGAGGGCCTTGCAGATCCGCTCAAACCCGCCCCCGAAACTTTCGCGGCGGTGACCGGTGACAAGGATCAGCGGCCGCTGATCGAGAAAGGCAAACTGCTTATCCAGATCGGTCCGCAAGTCGGGCTGTGCAGCGATGATCTCGCGCGCCTTGACCAGCGCATCAATCACAGTATTTCCGGTGGTCACGATATGTGAGTCATCAACACCCTCGCGCAAAAGATTCTGTCTTGCTCGCTCGGTAGGAGCAAAATGCAACGCCGCGATGGCGCCAGTCACCTTGCGGTTGATCTCTTCGGGCCACGGGGAATATATGTCGCCCGTTCGCAGGCCAGCCTCTACATGGCCGACGGGGATCCGCCGATAATAGGCAGCCAACGACGCCGAAAGTGTCGTTGTTGTGTCACCATGAACTAGCACCAGATCAGGCTCAAAGTCCGCTAGAACGGGATCCAGGCCAAGCAACACCCGGGTTGTAATCTCGGGCAAGCTTTGTCCGGCTTTCATGATGTCCAGGTCGTAATCCGCCTTCAGGTCAAACAAGGTCAAAACCTGATCAAGCATTTTGCGGTGCTGCGCTGTCACGCAGATCCGAAAGTCAAAGTCCTCAGCGGCGCTGAAGGCCATCACCAGGGGCACCATCTTAATCGCCTCTGGGCGGGTTCCGAAGACCGCAAGAACTCTAGTTTTTCTCTTCATCAAGAACCGCTTCCTGGCAGGTCGAAAAATTGTTTCTTGATCGAAAGTTTTCGGGTCTTCAGCAGTTCAACGATCTTCGAGGTGACATCCCCGGCGCCGTATGGGTTGGCGACCACTTCACCCGGCTCCACGTAACCGCGCGACAATGCGAGTTCAATCGCATCGATTATGGCGTCGGTTGAAGGTTCACAATGCAACACGCTTTTCGCCGCCAGACGCCCAGCCTGACGATCACCAATGTTGACCGTAGGAACATCAAACGATGGCGCCTCGATAATGCCGCTCGATGAATTGCCAACAACAACGCTCGAATGCTTGACCGCGCTAAGGTATTGCAAATGGCCAACCGAGTGCGCAGCCAGAACCCGGCCGGGATTTCGCGCGGCATATTCCTGCACACGCACTTTGATCCCATGGTTGCCGTCGTCAGCATTGGGATAGGTGATGATAACCTGATGGTCCTTGAAATGATCGAATGCGGCCAGCATCGCCTCGACGCTTTCAACCTGGTCTTCTTCGGCCAAAGTAGCGGGATGGAAGGTACTGACAAAATAGGGATTGGTGATCGGAAATTGCAGGATTTCCGATAGCTCGGAGACAGACAAGAAGGTGCAGCGGTTCAACTGATCAAGCCCGATAGCGCCCCAATTAAAGACACTGGCGGGGTTTTCGCCCATCTGAATCACGCGTCGGCGGTATGTTTCAGTCGACGTGACGTGAAATGTCGAAAGCTTGGTAATGGCGTGCCGAATGACGTCATCATAGGCGCCTTCGGTCACCTCGCCGCCGTGAAGGTGAACAACAGGTATACGCAATAACACGGCGGTCTGCGCCACGGCCAACGCCTCATATCGGTCGCCGAGAACGACGAGTGCCTCTGGGGCCAACCGCGAAAGCGCATCGGCAAATCCCAAGACGCCGACGCCAACGCTTTTGGCCGTGCCGACTGGCGTATTCGAGGACAAGAGCATTTCGACCTTCTCGTCGATTGTGAACCCGTCAGCCTCGATCTTGCGGAAGGTCGCGCCATGTTCCGACGAAAGATGCGAGCCCGAGACGAGCAACTGGAGCTCGAGATCAGGGTCGCGATCGATGTCCGTCATCAACCAGTACAGCAAACCATATTCGGCCCGCGTACCGGTGAAAACGGTGATTTTACGGGGCGCCATTGTCACATCTTCCCGTCGAGAAACTTGCCGGTTTCCTTGTGCGCAAATTCGGGAAGCATTCGGTTGAACAAGTCTACCAATTCGGCCTTGCTCCATGCCCGACGGTCAAGCATTCCGGTGATCTCAGTCTCGAATACCCGCAAAAGTTCAGGATCAAACGCCAGGTCGTTCTTGATGACCCCGATATCGTCATAGGATGCCATGTCGAGGGTCTCTGTCCCGGTATAAAACTCCTCGAAACTCTTCTCGCCACTTGTGTCGCTAGGTGTGAAATAGACCGGCCACTGGCCCTTGGCCGGAAGCGTTGCGGCAAGCGCGCGCGCTTCTTGCTCAGACGCACATTGATATGCCTTATATCCGTGCATATGCAAAAAACGATCCGCGATTTCCGAGAAGGTAATGAGGTGCAATTCTTCGCGCAGCTTGGGGAAATAGATGTCGCGATTCTGGCCGAACAATCCCGCCATGAGGCACAGTTCGCCCGATTCAGTCGGCGTAACGAAGTAACGGCGAATATCGCTGGGGCCCACCAGTGGCTGACCTTTCGCCAGCCGCAAACTGAAGCCTTGAAGCAGCGAACCCTCAGAAAATGCGACATTGGCGAACCGTGCCGTCGAGATGGTCTGCGTCTGACTACTGCGCATCAGGAACATCTCCATGATACGCTTGGACGCGCCCATCATGCTGACCGGATTTGCCGCCTTGTCCGTTGAAACGCAAAAATATTTCTTGCAGCCCCTCTCCGCCGTCTGACGAATTGTCTGTTCGGTGCAGAAGATGTTGACCTTGATCATCCGCATCAAGGTATAGGGGTCTTTTTCACTGCGGACATGTTTGAGCGCGGAAAGGTTGAATACATAGTCATAGCCTTCCGAATTCCGGATCATCGCGTCAAACTCGACGGACCCAATATCAAGAATGAATGTGCCGAATTCGCCGTTGGTATAGCCATACGTGCTGCGCAGGTCGCGCACGACCTCGGTCATATTGTTCTCGTTGATGTCGACGAGGTGCAACTTCTTCGGATTACGCTTGAATATCTGCCGGCACACCGCTTGACCGATGGAACCCGAGGCGCCCAAGACCAGAAACGAGCTGCTTCTTATGATTGATTGCAGTTCTTCTTCGTGCCTACTGACATCATCGGCAAAAAGCTCCTCACTGCGTCCGATGACCTTCAAAATATCGAGCATTATCGTTTCCAGAGCTCTCTGCACCCATGGGTATCCGAATTGGCTTTGTGTCACGGCGTCGGGTTACGCCGGCCGGAACCCGGTCTAAAATCTCTCTCCTTAAACCCGTCGCGCTGGACTGCCGCCCTGTTCCCAACTCGATCATAGCCCCAAGGACACCGGGTCATGTCCACGCGGGCTTTTACAGTTTCAAACCCGTTTTGTGAAGCGGATTCAGGCGATTTATCCGTCACGGGCGCGGGCGCACGCCTATGCCGCAAGTCGTCGAAATTGGGTCATCTGTTCGATCCAAACCGCCAGCGAGAAAGGTGCAAAAACTTCCCGGAACCAGATCCGTTTGTCCCCGCCGCAATAGTCCGAAAACAGCTTGAGATAGGCCTTCTGATCAACGAGGCCCTCGGTAAAAATCGGGTGGTTTCCGTTGCTCATGATATCCAGCACCTCGGACTTAAGCGTCGTCTGCAGCCATTTGTCTTGCGGGTTGACGAAGCCCTTCTTGTCCTTCCGCCATGTCACTTTCCTGGGCAGGTCCCGCTCGAAGGCCTTGCGCAAGGCATACTTCGTCCAGCCTGATCTGAGCTTGAGGTCTTCGGGCATCGTCAGCCCCAACTCGATCACCCGGTAATCCAGGAACGGCGCGCGCACCTCGCAAGACGCGGCCATCGACATCCTGTCCTCGTAATGACACAGGTAAGGTACTGAGAAATGCGCGATATCCTGCCATTGACGTTGCGCGATATTGCCCCCGGCGCCCAGCGAAAAAGGCTTGCAGGCCTGGCTCGCCGCCGGGCCCATGGTGCTGGTATCTGCCTTGCCGATATACCGCTTCAATTCCGCATAGCGCAGGTCTTTCAGGATTGAGTTGTTCACCCCAAAGCCCAGCAGCGTGCGCAACCCCTTCAGGTACTGACGATTCTTGATCAGTTGCGAGGTGTAGAAAAACGGGTACTTGCGATAACCGCAGAATGCCTCGTCTGCGCCTTGCCCGGTCAAGATCACAGTGATGCCGGATGCCTTGGCCGTCTTCATCAGTTCGTGAAACAACACGTTCGAAAACGACGGAACGGGCCCGTCATTATGCCCATTGCAGAACGCCAGTTTGTCGAACAGCCGGCCGTCACCGTTCAGTTCCAGATTGAACCGGTCAACGTCCTGGCCCAGTGCGCGCTCCATGATGTCGACGAAAGCACTTTCATCGTCCTTTGAACCGGGATTGACGGCAGAAAACAGCCCAATACCAGGGCCCCCATACAAGCGCTCGTTCTTCGCAACGCCAGCAATAATCGACGAATCAAGTCCGCCAGACAGCGCGATGCCGACCGGCACATCGGCATTCAGCCGCAAGCGTACCGCATCCTGTACCATGGACCGAAGGTCTTCAACCCACTCACCCGATGTCCTGCTTTCGCTGGCCGGGGTCAAGGGAGGGCTCCAGAACGGCTTGAAGTTGCGCAGTGTCGGCACGGTGCCGGTCAGATCGAGTTCGGCCGTGTGGCCGGGCGGGAATGATTTGATGCCTTCGATCCAGGTTTCTTCGTCGACATTCTGCAGCGACTGCACCAGGAAACGCGCAGCCGAGACCGGATTGACGCGAAAATCAAAGCCCGGCGCCGAGGTCAGCGCGCGAACCTCTGATGCGATGAAAATACCTTCCGAATTCGCGAGATAGTTCATCGGCTTCTTGCCGAACCGGTCACGCGAGAGCGTGACGCGCCCGGTCTCGCGATCAAGAAATATGATCGTCCACATCCCATTGAAATGCGTACATGCTTCGTCCAGGCCGATCTTCTCGATCAGTTCAAGGATCACTTCGGTATCCGAGGTCGACCTAAGCGGCCCCAATCCGAAACGCTGCACAAGTTCCCGGTGATTGTATATCTCGCCGTTGAAAATGATGACGCTCTTTTTTGAGCGCGACACCATGGGCTGCGCGCCATGACTGGACAGATCGATGATCGACAATCTTTGGTGCGCAAAGCCGAGGGAGACGCCGTTCACAGTCTCGAAAAAGGTCGCGCCCCCATCTGGCCCACGATGCGATTGCGCGGAATGAGCCGCCTGAATAAACGCAGAGGCATCACTGCGCGACGCACTGAAAACGATTCCACACATGTTTAGCGTCCTGCTATCTGAAGCACTATGACTGCTTTGCCCCGCGTGATGCTGGGGAAACCGGGCAATAAAGCGCGGCCGCGAGCGCCATAGGTAAAAGGGGTGCAGACAAGAAGAACTTCCACGCCAACAGTGATCCGGCAATCGTCGCTAGCACGTAGAATCCGCAAATAACGGCCATAGGGTGCCGCGCCCGAATTCCAGAAATCGCCCCAGTCACAAAGAGATAGTAAAACGCCAGCATCCCAACAAAGCCAAATTTGGTAATGAACCCGACTGGCGAAAAATGCGCGTTGCTCACGATTTCCGTACTGTAAACGTCAACGTAATTGAATCCGAATCCTCCGCCCATCCAGAAACCAGGTTCTTCGAGCTCTTGTAGTGCGCTCCAGCTCTCGAGATATCTGGGGTTGTCGAGAATGATGAGGATCCCCCGTACTGCATCTAATGAGAAGTTCTGAAGTCCGTTCCAAACCTCTTCAAAGTCAATCCGGATGGCGTATTGCAGCGTTTCGAGGTCTATATTCACAAACTGAATCCCCACCAACGACAGGACGGCCAATGATGAGACCGAGATAATAATCTTCCGGTCTCCGCTGAACAGCCGCTTTGTGATCCATGGCAGTAAAATCACTGCGCACGACAAAAGAACCATCCGCTTTGCCAACAAAAATGCCAATGCCAAGCCAAAAATTGCGCCGACAGGTCTGTTTGTTGCGGCGGAATACGCGACGAACCACTCAACATTGCTGATACCTTGTTCATAGAACGAGAAATCAAGGCGTTTGAGTGTCAGAAGGATAGCAAAAGAGCCGATTGCGACGTAGAGGGTGTACCAACAATACTTCTGTAGCTTGGCAAAAAATCTGTCCATATCATTGCCGGACAGAAAGATGGCCTTGAAGATCGCGAACTTGAGAATGAAGCTTCCAAATAGAATGAGGTCCTTCAGAATCTCCAGGACGTCGTTCTCGCTGACCAGCCCCAGAATAAATCCATAAACCGTCAATACAGTCAGGGTATTGACGACTGTACCGCGAAAAACGCTCGCGCTTATCCCGTGGCCCAACGCGACACCGATGAACATCAAATCCACCGACAGCCGCACCAAAAGCATCACCTGTGTGATTGGATTGAAGCCAAGCAACCGGAGGAACAGAAGTTGATCAAGGAACTCAAATAAGATTGAAATCCCGAGATAAATCAGCCCAAGTCTATAGAGCGGAGAATAATCATGGCTGCGCGTACTCCCAGCTTGGGTTGAGCCAAGCCCCTGCGCCACACTAGTCGAGGTGGTCATTCAGCACCTCCAGAATATTCTGCGCGCTAATGTCGGAAGGTTCGATCGTCAGATGGTTGTCGAGATAATTCTGCCGGCGCCTTTCGAATTCCGCCCAGAAATCCGGGAAATGATCGTTTGCATGGTCGAGCAGATCGCGCAGCGCGTCAATCGTTTGAGCAACGAACAGATTGTCCTCTGAGCAATAATACAAGTCGAGATACTTTTCACTCTTTGGCAAGAAGGAAATCGTAGGCACCCCAATATTGATCGCCTTGAGGATCGCCGCGCTGACCACCGAAATGCATAATTTCGTATCGCTCAATGCGTGCCCGAGATCCTCGCGATGAAATACCCTGACCCGGCAAAGAGTGCTGGCTTTCTTGATCGCCTTTGAGTACTCGTCACCCATCTGTCTCGGATGATATTTTATCGCAAGGTCGCAATTCTTTGCGGCGCAATATGCGGATAGCCATTCGATCAACGAAAGATAGTAGCTCTCGTAAATGGGCTGAGTGATCAGCAAGATCGTTGACTTGTCAGCCGTCGAGGTCATATCTGACTGATTGATGGCGCCATCGGTATAGTGCGGCAGCCCCGTCGCGGTTATGTTGTCACTCGGGTACCCGAGTGCAATCAGTTCTTGCTTCAGATATTTCGATTCGACGCAGTAGTGATCAGACCACGCAAGGCGCGGATATTCCTCGGGGTCTTGGGCGGCGTTTTGCACACAGACAGTTTTAATTCCGACCTTCTGTCCTGTTTTCTGAACCACAGGGCCCCATTGATCAACATAGGCGAATGTAACCAATAGCCGCAATTCGTGTGAATCTATCAGAGCGCCGAGCTCGGCCGCAAAATGACGTTGAAGCAGACCGAAATCGAACAGCCTCTCGGCCATCCATGTTGCCCACCGGTGTTCCGGGACCGCCATGAACGCGCCATCGAGCCTAAGATTGTTTGCGATCGACCGTGCAATGGCCTTGCGTTCTTTGCGCCACGACTTGGTGAATGCGGCGATTAAACCCGGCAGCCCCGTCGCCGCCCCGACTGGAACATACGCGAGCCCGAGCGAATGGAGCCTGCTGGCTGTTGTCTCGGAGGCGAGCAATTCATCCTGAATGATCAGAGTCTTGATCCCCCGCGCCCCAAGCCTCTCTACCAGTGCTTTTGCCGAGATCACCTCGCTGTCGGTCCGGACGATGATCCCGACCGCAGCCCGGCCGGATGTCTGGTTTGCCTGCGCACTGCGTCGCGCGGCGAGGGTTTTCTGCGTCAATTTTGCCAGCATATAGCTGTGCAACAGGAAATGGCGCGCGGCAAACGTCATCCGATCGACGAGCCGCGTGACAGCGCCGGAGAGGTGATCCGTGAACTCGCAAACGATTCCGCGCTCGCCGGCAAGCTTGCTTGCAAGAAAGCCGAATGTCCTGAAATCACGGAAAAACCTGTCCAGCTCTGGCCGCATTGGCGACTCGTAACGCGATAGGCGACTATAAGCAAAGACCAAGGTGGTTTTCTGGCTCAATACCGGGTGGTCGCCGTCGAGAAAGCGTCTGAGCGCAGTGTGGAAAAGGTACTGTTTGCGCAAGTGATATTGATAGATATCGTTCTGAGAGGCCAGAGCCTCAGTTGGCAGCTCAATGCCGCCGAGCGCCTGTCTGATGAAGCGCGCGCAGTCGCGCGAAAGGCGCGCCATCTCGCCCTTTTCGATCAGATCGTTCAGATTGATGGTCGGCACGCCTAAGGCGTCGGCAATAGCTGCCTCGTTTACTGGGCAAGCTGGGGCAATTGCGACAGCATCTAGCCGCCGAGACTTTAGCACGAACACATCACAGTCGGCGAAGAGGATTCCGATACGCATTCAATATGCCATCAGCAGGAACAAGTAAGCTATAGCCAGGGAGCTGAGAACCTGAAGCAATGAGATCATGGCCAGCCGCGGGAAGACACCGCGCAATTCAGGCACCAGCTGAACCGCGGCGATACCATATGCTAAACCGAAACTGGTGTAGCTCATCAATAAGCCAGCCGCCGCACCAATTTTACTGAAGAAGAACACAAAAAGGTATATCATCGCCAAGTTTGCTGGAAGCAATACAAAGCCCATCCATGTCAGCGCTGCCGTTTTGCGTTGTTGATAGAGATAGGATGCGAAGAACACATAAAAAAGCGACATGAAATAGCTCGAGCCAATCAGGCTCAGCGTGATAAGATCTCCGCTCGATGAATTGGGGACCAGGTCGAAATACTGGTCGTTCAGAAAGAAAAGCGTCAGCGCGAACACATTTATCACAATGGTCAAGCCCGCGATTTTTTTGATGAAACCCAAGATCACCGACGGTTTCGTCCATGTTTCCACGTCATTGATAATCCGCGGCGGAATGGCACTGATGACCCCGGCCAGCAAAACCATGACTGATTGGGCCAGGGTAAACGCGATTGCATATTCGCCGACTGCCTCCTTGCCCTCCAAGGCGCCAAGGATTGTGCGGTCGGACGACACGCTGACCCACAGTGCAGCCGTGTGTGGCAGCGTTCCAATGGAATAGCCGTACATAGTCGCAATCGTGATGGAAGACCGCCGTTTAAGCAGCGTATTTCCCTCAACGCGCAAAACGATGGACCAGATCACGGCAAGGCTCAGCCCGACAAGGAAGGTCGCGACCAGCAACACAAAGTGCAGAATCGCAAGGTATTTCAAATAAGTCGCGATCAAGAGGATCAGGAAAACGGAAACCCTGACCAGTGAAATCTTCAGCACTTTGGTGCTGTGCTCGCGCCCCATGAGGAATGCTGTCAGCGAGTTGTAAAGCGCCTCTGCAAGTCCCAGCATGACCGCCGCGCAAATCCAACGCCACGTGCCGGCAAATGCAAAGGCCACGGCGGCCAGCGCGAAGGCCACGAGCACGGCAATGCTAATGCGTTTGAGCAAATGGACCGTGCGAAAGACGTCAACCTTGGCCTCGCGGGTCAGGGCCACCGTGACGTTCAGGGTCGCCAGTGGGATCATCAACTGCGCGATGGTCTGGAGCAGCACGTATTCGCCCACCTCGGCAGAGGTGTAAACACGCAGCAGCAGCAGCGATGCCAAAAAGGACATGGCGCGCTGAACGCCATTGCTTGCGGCATAGCTGAGGATTGTCTTGAACATCACGTCGCCACGCGTTCAAGGAGAGACCGCGCCAGGATTTTATGCGCCTCGGCAGTGAGGTGGTGCCCGTCCTCGATAGTGATCAGAGACCGACGGTCACGTGTGATGGAAAAAACGTCAATCACCATAACGCGCTCCGGGTCCTCGGCGGCAATCCGCGCCAAGACTTCATTGTAGGATTCAATGATGCGCAAGACATCGTAGGAGCGCTTGGTCAAATGCTCGCCCGGATAAGCAATATTGATAAGGATTGCGCGCTTGGCCCCACCCTTAGAGAAGTAATTCTCAAGGATCAGTCGCATGTTGCGCTCAAATTCATCCTTCCTAACCATGATGTTGGGGAAAAGGCGAGTGAAAAACATCCGCCGCGCGGACTTCCACGCAACATAGGATTGAAAAGCCGCGTTGGTGATCCGTGTCTTGCGACATACGAACCCGATACCACGCTCCACCAAGGTCATCAGACGGGGCGCGCAATCGACGATCCCCAACTGCGTTATCAAGATGTCGGTCGCGCTTTTGTCGACATAGGTCTTGGTAAAGGCGTCGCTTGTATAGTGCCGTGTGCTGCGATCTCCCGACGCAAGATTGATCACATGCGCGTCGCCACCTAGCGCACGTTGGATCAATGACGCATAGGTATCGTCCTGACCAAGCCCGATCCAGGGGCGTGGGCAGGCCAGGCTATCACCAATGACGACAATATTTCTCATTCATTATTCGGGCACATCTGGCGATAGATATGCAGGTGTTGCGCCTGTTCGGCGATAGTCGGCAGGTCTTCGCTCTGTGCAAGGAAAGCCGCAACCTGATTGTAAAAACCCGGCTTGCAGCTTTCTGGCCCGGTTTGGCAAAGCTCGACCTTGTGGATCGCGACACCGCCTAGCGGCTGAACCTGTAGTTCCTCCAACGGGCGATAAATCAGCCGGTTCTTGCGGGTGGTAATCTCAATCTGCCACCGGCCAGGGCCTTTCCAGTCGGCGTTATAGGAAAACACTGCACCCGTATCGGTCTTGCCAGACCCAACGAAGCGGCCATAGGGGTGCCATCCGATCGACTCTGTCGCTAGCGCGCTGATTTCGGTGGGCCAGCCCGCCAGAAAGAACGCCATGTCCACAACATGGGAGGAATTGTGGAAGAACCAGCGTTCTTTAACGCCGTGTTCTTTCGCCAGCGGTTCGATACGATGCGACCATTCGGTAAAATCGAAGTGCATCGCCCGGGCGCCACCATCCTCGGCAATCAACTCTCGCCCTTTGATCACCGACTCATAAAACCGGCGATTGTAGCCCACCCGAACATCTGTACCGTGTTCAGCCGCCAGTTTCGCAACATCTTCAAGCTCGGTGTAGCCTGCCGCGCCCGGCTTTTCGACGAGGATTCGCGCGAACCCCGCCTCGATCAATTCCTTCGTGACGATCCCAAGCTGCGCTTCGCCAACCGCAACCACCGCAAGCGACTTATCGGCAATTTCAGCCAAGGAAACATTGCGCGCCATGACGGCCGAAATGCCGGTCGCGGCCTCGAACCTGTGGCACCCTTCGGCACTGCGCCCGATGGCGTTGACGGAATATCCGAAGCTGATGAATATTTGCGAATATTCGACGCCGATCGGCCCAAGTCCAAGTATGGTGACTTCCATATCGTGTTCTTTCTCGTCATTCGCGTTAGGTGACCGGACAAATGCGGCCAAAGTCGTGTCCGTTTGCGCGGCAGTTGTTCAAGATTTCGGACAGCGTGTTCACATGGATCCCCGAAGCCGTCACGAGGTCAGGCAGCTCCGTTCCTCGGCCTGCCAGTATATCTTCGATCAATCCCGTCGTCAGGTTGCTCTGGTAAGGTGCGATCATTTCGCTGCTGACAAAGCCCCATCCGCTTTTCGGATCGGCACGATGACTCTTGCTGTGTGACACATCCCAAACCCAAATGAAGTCAGGCGTTTGCGCCGTAATCACGAACGGGGCCTGACCGTCCGAGTAGGAGGTCTGCGTCAAGCGCCCGCCGCCGGCAATAAGCGTTTCAATGGTCCCGGTGAATTCGTGGCAATTCGCTCGCTTGCTTTCGCGCAGCGCGCCATCAAGCCGCGCAGTCGTCTGCCCCGGCATACCCCAAATGAACTCGGCGATATCGACGTTGTGAACGGCGTTGCAACCAAGGCCCCAGTTCGACCCGGTGATCGTGATAGAAAGCTCCGACTTGTTGGCCACTTGGCTCTTCAATATGCGGAAAAACGGCCAATACCGCTGTGCCAGATTCACGATGGTCTGGGACCGCGACGCGGCAGCCAGTTCAATCGCCTGCGGATACTGATCCAGATCCTGGAACAGAACTTTCTCAAGCAGAATGACCCGAGGCTCCGTATACTTCAGCAGATTGCCATATACTCCGAACCGGTAATCTGCGGTACAGGCAACGATTACCAATTCGAGATCGCGCGGCAAATCATTGATCGCACCGACGGTATGCAGAATGTGATTCTTGCTCGCCGGGACGGCAGCAAATCGTTCTTGCGCGGTTGCAATTGACGCTGCCGAAGGATCGACCAGAAATATCGAGAGCGGTGTCGCACAATTCGCGAGGCCCTGCAAATGCCGGCTGCCCAATTGCCCCGCACCAATAATTGCAACATTTGAGCTCATTCGGCATCTCTTGCTCTTGTTCTTCACTCGGTCGGCTTAAAGAAACCAGGGCTCATTCGAGCTTGTATTTCAACTGCCATTCGTTTCCGACAACCTCCCAAATGTCGCGGTTTCTAAACCTTTCAACCGTTTCGTCGAACTCCTCGCGCGTAATCTTGTGAAAGTCGAGGAAATCGTCAATATAAGTAAGAGGACTCTCGGCCTGCAGCTTGTTGACAATGGGGACCGCTTCCTCGCGCGTCAAACGATCGTTCCAAATGTCATAACAGGTCTGATCTGTTGCTCGCCAGAACCCGAATTTGAGATACTTGAAATAGATATTGATCTCGCAAAGCTTCTCGTCGATGTTATCGTAATCGAGATAGTTGCCCGGAAGGGGCCCGCCAATACGGCTCATGAATCCGCGTTTCTTCACAAATTCATAGTTTTTACGTCCATCCCAGCGCGCGAAGTGGCCAAGATAGATACTCTGAATGCCGGCCTCTTCGAGTCGCTTTATTTCGGGGTATTTATAGAAAAACACATCTCGCTCGGACACATCATCATCCAGCCAGTCCAAAATTGTCTTTTCTTTTACCAGGTCGCTCGAATTGATCTCCAGAGCAGAGGGTTTGCTTTCGCTCCGTTGCAAGCCACCGAATTCGAATGCGATGTCCTCGCCCCAAACCACCAGTGGAACTTCGTAAATCAAAGCGGTGTTGATCACGCTCGAGAACATAGCGCTGTGTTCCGCCCAGTTAGGCTCGCCTTGGCGCAGGAAGCATTTCTGGCGAATTTTCCTGAAAACACTTGGTTTGATCGTAATCTTCATGTGGTCGACGTTCAGATCCTTGATCATGTTATTCAGATTGGCGATGCCTTCGGTCGTTGGCATATGGGCTGCCAACGTAACGCACAGCACCTTTAGCTTGAAGTGGTCGGCGAGCATTGCAGCCTGATACCAACTGTCTTTGCCGCCACTGACGGGAACAATGCAATCGTAAAAAGGATTGTCCTTTTTACGGATTTCTTCGACGATAGCTTCGAGTTGAGACCAGCGATCAGCCCAATCGATCTTCTCTTTGATTTCCTTGGTTCTGCACGCGTTACAATATCCCCGCTCATCGAGGACAATACCCGGCTTAGTATCCGGCATTACGCAATTGCTGCAAAACCGCATGTTCAGCCCTCGATCGCTTTGAAGTTGTTTTGGTCGATATAACTACGACCTAAAAGAATATAGTCTCTGAAGTCAGACTGATCTTCCAAAAGCGGTGTCAGTCTGTAGTCCCTCGGATCATCGACGGCCAACTCGGCGCCCGCATTTGCATCAATCACAGCGTTGAGAACACTTCCCACGCACTTCCAGGCGCCAGTTTCATCTTTTTGCCAAGCGCGCGGATCGCGGAATGGATCGATGCAGGCAAGGAATTCTTCTTCGGCAAGTCCCACCCAATCCAAAAAAATATCAAGCGTCTTTGGCTTCACATCCAGGCGCTCGCGGATCAATTCAAGCCCGCGAGCCTTATCCATGCGCTTCAACCGGATATCCCGAGCCACATGGTCATTGACCTTACCGTATCCGAACTTGAGGTATTTCACATAGTCATGAACACCTGCATTATTCATGCAGTGGATGGACTCGTAAGTATTATATGTGCGTTCCTGAGCGTGAGTTTCGTACCCGAACTTCTCGATCACCGCCTCGATCTGTTTTTGCGAATCCCAGAAGACGTAGTTTCCAAGGTAGATGCCGCGAACACGCGATTTCTCGAGCTGCGTATCAGTCGGATAGGTAAACGCCTGCAGATCTTTGGTGGTGATTTTGTCCCTGAGGCAGTTCAAAGCCTCGGCATCAAATCCGCGCAGCGCATGCTCCTTCCGAACTTTTTTCGTCATTTCTGCACGATCATGATGGCTGAACATACCAACTTGATCGAGCCAACCATTCACGCCCCAAATGATCAGCGGAATGTTGAGCTTTGTAGCAACTTGCACCGGGAAAGTCTGGGAGCCTGCCAGAACATGCCAGTACATGTCCCCAAATTGCTTTAGAGTAATTCGCGTGATCTCTTTTATGGTGTCGGGGCCGACGGTCGACATCATGTGATCGCAGTCCAGCTGAGTAATCAGCCGCGCTAGATTCCTGACCCCCACTTTGGTCGAGAAGTGCGTATTATAGGTGACCAAGAGAGGATTAAGGCCGAAGACATTCTTAATCGTGTCAACGACGAAGAAATCGTCGCCCGAGCCGACTACGGGAATGACGCAATCATACGAGCTTCCGGAGCGGCTCTTATACTGCGCTAGAATTTCTCCCAGCTCAGCTTTCTTTGCGACCCAGTCGATTTCGAACTTCTCTTCGTGAACGCGGCAACCGCTGCAGACCCCCTCGTCATCGAAAATTATATTGAGCGCATGGTTTTCGGGATACATGCATCTGCTGCAAAACTTCATGACTTTCCTACTTCGGGTATCAAAAAGGCCGACCGAGAATGTCGAGCGAAAAATGTTCGTACTGGACTTCTGAGCTGAGCCGGACATTCAGCCCATCACGCTTCATTTGGGCCTTCGCTGCGATGGTGCTATGTTCCATATGCTGAAAAATATTCGCGGCGGCGACCGCTTGGCACCCGCCCTGCGAAATAGCTGGCGACAGATGTTCAAACCGGCCAACCCCGCCCAGTGCAATGACTGGAATTTGCAATGGTGCGCTCACCGCTGACAGCAGATCAATATCATAGCCCTCACGGCTTCCATCCCGATCAACCGAGTTCACCAGGATTTCACCCGCACCGGCATTTTGAATGGCGTGCAGATGCTCTTCGAGTGTGATGGGGAGAACCTCGCGGCTGAGATAGTCATAGACGCGAAAGTCAGAGTCCACTTTCTTGACATCAACAGAAACGGTGATGCATTGGTTTCCGAAAATATCTGCGGATCTGCTGACGAAGCCTAAATCTTCGCGAACGATAGAGTTCAGCGAAACTTTGTCTGCTCCCGCACGCAAAAGGTCCCGAATATGGTCGATGGTCTTAATACCACCGCCGACGCTCATTGGAACGTAGCACTCGCGCGCGGCCCATTCGACCAGCGCGACATTCGGAGCCCGGCCTTCGGCTGAAGCGGAAATGTCGATGATGAATATCTCATCAACATCCCAATTGACGAAGAATTCTACGGCTGTTTTTATATTTCCGATGGGCAGGTATTTTTTGAAGCCGAAGCTTTGGACGACCAGCTCGTTGCGAGTAATGATGCAGGGAATAAGCCGGGACTTGATCATGAGTATAGAACTTCTCCTGAGGCCTATTGATTAGCCCATGTCACAAAAGCGCGTAGCGCTTCGAGACCGGTCTTCTGGCTTTTTTCGGGGTGAAATTGCATGCCGATAACGTTGTCATTCTTGATCGCTGCAACCATGCGGTTTCCATAGTCAAATTCGGCCAAGACATAGCGTTGTTCGCACTGCACGTGATAGCTGTGCACGAAATAATAGTCGCGATCCTGTTTCAGGAAGCCGAACAGGGAATCGTTCGGAGCGACAATCAGCGAATTCCAGCCCACGTGCGGGACGCGCAAACTGGCCGATCCTTCGATGAGACGCACTTCGCCAGGAATCCATCCGAGACCGTTGGTGACTTTTTTCTCGTATGAAACGTCGCACAAAAGTTGCATGCCAAGGCAAATACCGAGAGTCGGTTTGCGAAGTTCCTGAACAGCTTCGTTGAGCACCGGCACCAGATCGAGGTCATTCAGCTGTCGCATTGCGTCGGGGAACGCACCGACACCGGGCAGTAGGATCATATCAGCATCAAGGATGCGCTGCGGGTCATTGGTTATAACGACATTGTGGTCGCAAACCTTCTGAAACGCATTCTCGACTGACTTCAGGTTCCCCATTCCATAGTCGATAAGAGCAATCGTGTTCCTTTTCATTCTTGAACCTACAAACAAAAACCATCATCGACGACGATGTTCTGTCCATTGATGAATTTGGAATGATCGGACAACAGAAACATGATCGTTCCGACCATGTCCTTGGGCTTCAGCATGCCCGCACCAAAAGTATGCGATTGATATGCATCGAGAAATGCCTGCGGCTGACCGTCCAGCAACCCGCCAGGACTGATGCAATTCACCCTGAAGCTGCTATCGGCGACATAGGTGGCGACATATTTGGATAGATGGATCAACGCGGATTTGATCGCCGCGTATTCAACCGGCATGGTCATGGGCGTGTTGTTGTAAATCTCGAACTTGGGGGCGATCACGCCATAGACAGACGAAATATTCACCAGCGCGAACGGGTGTCTCGAGGCAACAAATTGTGCGGCGCAGGCCTGCATCAGTTGGAAATGCGCGCCCAGATGCAGCCCGAGGTTCTCATTAAAGCTTTTGAGCGTCACATCGAAGAAATGCGAGCCATAACTTTCATTGCGCGGATAGGAGCAATTCACCGCGCCATCCAACGGGTCGTGTGTGGTCAGAAATTCGGTCAGTGCCGATTTATCTGCGATGTCGAGGACACTCAGTGAAAGGGCATCGCCGGCAGCGAGACGGCTTCCGAATGCGCTTTGCATAGCTTCGAGCTTGATATCGCTGGCCACTACGCGCGCGCCTGCGTCCAGCAAGGCGTTCACCAGCGTCGAACCGAGAAGACCACCAGCGCCGAATACTGCGATAGTTTTCGCGTCAAGCATTTCTGGCCCCTTCGATCAGGGATTCGGCAAAGCGAAAATCCCAGACGTCATCGATATCCACGGCGCGCGCCTTTGGCACAGACACTCCAATAACCCGGCCCGCGAACAACGACGACTGGGACTTTACGTAATCCGGCTTCGCAACATACGCGACCGTCGTGATGTCAAACAGCTTGGGGGCATCCTGGCGACGGCTAAAACCCGCTGGTCCGGTGATCGCAAGCTTCACGCCTCCGGTTCCATCTGCAGCGACCATATTGAAATAGGGGCTACGCGCCGCATCCGTCATCGTCAGGCAGATATCGGCGGTCGGGTCTTTTTCAATCGCGACGATCGCGTTTTCGACGTCTTGGACGCTGCGCAATGGGCTGGTCGGCGGAAGGCTGACGAACAGGTCGAACGGGCCTTGGCTTTGTTCAACGGCCTCAATGGCGTGGCGCCATGCCATCCACTCTGGTGCCGTATCGGTCGCCAATTCGGCGGGGCGCTCAATGATATTGGCCCCGGCTTGGCGCGCGACCTCGGCAATTTCCGCGTCTTCGGTCGAGACATAAACATCGGCTATCAGCCTGCAGGTCCTCGCCGTATCGATCGAATGGACGATCAGCGGCTTGCCTGCCAATGGCCTGATGTTCTTGCCGGGCAATCCCTTGCTGCCCCCGCGCGCGAATATGAAAGCAAGGCTTTTCACTGACTTGGGTTCCATGCGTTGAGGTATTTTGCTTTGTCGATTTGCCGCATGACCAACAAGGCCTGTTCAACCGTCGCAAGTCGCGCGTCGATCGGTCGCGCCGTGTCTGATATCTGGGTCTCGAAAGCGCGCAACATCGCGACATAGATGTCGCCGCGTTGCTCCTCAGTTCCCGCCAGGACTTCGGGTTCGGTTCCGGGGTGCGCCACTTTAATGGTGTTGGCCATCAAGTCCCAACGCATGTGCCCCTTGGTTCCGACGAACTCCATATCTCGGCGTGCGTCGCGTTGCCAGAAGTCCATGTGCATATTGACGTGACACCCCGTCTTCGATGTCAGCACCAGATCGGCGCATTCCTCGACGTCGAGGGACAGCAGCATCTGCTTGCGCAGCCAGGAATGAGAAACGTCCAGGCCGTCAATGAACCAGTTGAGCAGGTCAAACTCGTGGCTCAACTCCAGCAGCGCGCCGCCGCCCAGAGCAGCGCTGGCCGACACGCTCTCGCGATAGTCGGTGCGGGGTCGCCAGTCGGGAAGATGCTGCCCAACGAAGCTGGACACATTAAGCAAATCGCCAAGCCGCCCACCGGCGAGGATGTCGCGCACTATGCCTGCCGTCGAAAGGAACCTGAGGCAATAGCCAACGCGCACCGCAGGTAACTCGCGCGACTTTGTCTTTGCGAAAAACGCAGCCGCATCGGCAGACTGCGCGGACAGCGGCTTTTCGATCAGGATAGGCACGCCCGCGTCCAGAAAGGCCGAAGCGGCCGACGTATGAAACGGTGCCGGTGAGGCGACAATTGCATAGCGCGCCGATGCCTGCAGCGCCGTGGCGAGATCAACAATACGGTCGGCCCCATCAGGGCGCTGCGTGTTCGCGCCCGATGCGGAAACCACGAGGATTTCCGCCTCCGCATGAAGCGCGCGGAGGTTTCTGACATGCCGATGGGCGATAGAGCCCATCCCAACTACGCAAAACCGCTCCATATCAAATCTGCATGTTCAGGATGTCTTGCTGGGCCTTCTTGAAATCGTCGAGACGACCGATATCGAGCCAGTATTCGTGAATCGGGAACATCCGTACCTGTTTCTTCTGGGCGATGCACTTCTCGAACAGATAGGGCATGTTCATCTTTTCGTTTTTCGGGACCTGCCCCAGCAAATCGTGGGCGATGACATAAATCCCCGCGTTTACGAAATGCCGATATGTCGGCTTCTCGATGACCTCGGCAATGCGATCGCCGTCCCCCATTACCACCCCGAATGGCACCTGATAGGTATATTCGCGAACACACATGGTGGCGTCAGCCTGGTGCTTTTCATGAAACCTGATCAACTGCTCGAAATCGACTTGCGTCAGCAAGTCTCCGTTTGAAACGATTACGGGCAGCTTTGGGATATCGTCCGGCAGCAGACCAAGCGCGCCAGCAGTTCCCAGAGGCGTGGTTTCATAGACATACTGGATATTCACATCCCATTTCGACCCGTCTCCGAAATGATCCATCACCATCTGGGGAAGATAATGCAGCGAAATGTAGAAGTTATAGAACCCCCCCTTCTTGAAGCCTGTCAGCACATTCTCAAGGATCGGTTTGTCACCGACTTTCAGCATTGGCTTTGGGCAGTTGTCCGTTAGCGGGCGCAGCCGCGTGCCGAAGCCGCCTGCCATCAGAAACACTGCGTTTGCATATTTGCGCTGATCGGTTTTCTTGAGTAGCGTCTCGAGTCCGACCAAAGTTTTGCCATCGACCAATGGCATGACAAGAATCTGATGCTCTTGCATCACCCGAATTATTTCGGCGCGGGTAGAGTGGGCGTTTGCCGTCATCGGCGCGGTGTTCATGATCTCGGACACCGGGCACTCCAACGCGACGCCACGCAAAATGGCGCGCCGCACGTCACCGTCGGTAATAATCCCCAGCAGCGTCATATCGTCATCGACTATCACGGCGATGTGCTCGGACCCTTTGTCCAAAATCTCCAAACCGTGACGGATGGATTGATTTGGCCTCAGTAACGTTTTTTTCCAGCTATCGATCACTTTGATGCCCAATCCGATCTGTCAATTGTAAATTCTGCCCGGTCGCAGGGGGAGTCAATCAAAGGTTTCATGCTCGGCGTAATCACGGCTCGCCGTGGTGCCGACAACGTCCCAATATCGGCTTGGGCTAGTTCCGCCCCCGGGCCGCATCACCGAAATATCATCCGCGCCAATAACCTCGCCTGCATTGATTCTGCGCGCCGCCACGAGGCTTTTGCACGCGATCATTTTGTTCTTCAGCTCAGACGGCATCGGGCGTTTGACGCCATCGCCCAGCGCGACCTGCACATCGCGGATTGCCTGTACCATAGTACCAAGCTGGCTAGGCTCGAGCGAGGCGCGATGATCCGGACCTTTCATGGTCCGGTCGAGGGTGAAGTGCTTTTCGATCATTGTTGCGCCCATCGCTGTGGCGGCAATTGGCACCGTAATTCCGTCGCTATGATCGGAATACCCACACCGCAGCCCGAAAGCACGCTCCAGACTGCCCATGGCGGAGAGGTTTATCTCGTGCAGGGGTGCGGGATACTCAGTAGTGCAGTGCAACACAGTCACCTTCTCGCGCATGGCGGCGCGGGCTTCGGCCGAGGCATAGGCCTCGGCGAAGGCTTCGCGGCTTGGGCGCGCGTTAGTTTCAGCCACCAAGCCAAATGCAATAATGCCCAGCGCCTCTTCGATCTCCCCGAGGGTGGCCATCCCGGTTGAAACGATAAGCTCCAGTCCGGCGCGGGCATGTTCTAGAACGAATGGAGCGTTTGAAAGCTCGCCTGACGGAATCTTGAGCCGCTTCTGTCCAAAATCTCCGGTCAGGAACGCGAGGCTCTCGGAGTCGAACGCCGTTGACAGAAACTCGATTCCCGTGGCCTCGCAGTGCAGGGCGAGCCGTCTGAAACAGTCATAGCTCAGTTCGAGCGCAGCCAACATCTCATGCTGGGTCTCTGCTGTATTGGTGTTCGCAACCTGGTATTCGGCGCGTGCTGCCGACGCAGTGACCAGCTTGTCCGCCCGAAAAGTCTGAAACTTGACGACATCGGCCCCGGCCGCACTGGCGACATCCACCAGTTCGAATGCAAGCTTTTCAACCCCGTTATGGTTGACGCCAGCTTCTGCAATAATCAGCACCATTGACTTCCCCTTTCGCCGAGGATGTTAAAAGCATCCCAAGTCGCGATCGCTGACGGTGGTCTGCCGGCGTATCGCCAGTCCCGGATTTCCAGCGGTAGTCACTCGCCCACCAGCATCACGCCTCATATCGCGGCCTGCGCATGCGGTCGCCGTCACGCGCGGGCCGCCGCCCGAACCCAATCGACCCATTCCCGGGATAGCCGCGAGCGAGAGAACTGGGTCTCGGCCAACGCTCTAGCATTCTTGCCCATCCTTTTAAGCGCTTTTCTGTCATTCGCGGCGGCAATCAGCGCGTCAGCGAAAACTTCGGGATCGTCAGGCGGGACGACGAGGCCGCAGTCATTTGCCACGACCATCTCGGCCACCCAGCCTGGATAGTTGTTCAGCACGGGCAAGCCGGCCGACAGATAGTCAAAGAACTTGTTCGGTGATGTCCCAAAATAGAAGGCCGGAACGTTACGCAAAAGCTGCATCCCAAGGTCTGCTTCGGCCATTAGTCCCGCAAGCTGCGTCTTTGCGATCGGGTCCACGAATTTGACCATCCCAAGCCCTTCTTGCAGGGCTCGCTCTTGAAGTCTCGGCTTCTCACGACCCTGCCCAACAAGCACAAGGCTTATCCGGTTCTCGCCGCGCTTTTTCAGAACAGAGGCAGCATCCAGCACTGCGTCAAGGCCGTTGGCTTGACCGTGCGTCCCGGTGAAAATCGCCATCATCGACTCTGGCGCAATCCCCTCTGGGCGCCAGCCCGGCGCGTCAGGCGAGAAAATCTCCAGGTCGCTCCCGTTGGGCACCATGATGACCCTGTCAGGTTGAACACCGCGGGCAACGATACCTTCCACGATTCCGGGCGAAAGGCCGACAAGGCGATCCGCTGAGTGATAAGACACCCATTCCAACGCCGACATCAGCCACAATATGACAGGGTTATTGATGGCCCCCATCGCCTTGGGCAATTCCGGCCACAAATCCCTGACCTCAAAAACAAAGGGCTTTCGGCGCAGCCAACGCGCGAAAATACCGGGAATTCCAGCTGTTAGCGGCGTTGTCGTCGCAAAGACGACGTCAGCGGGTTCGCGCATCGCAATGCGCACCGACCCTATCGCGAACTTGGCGAACACGGCGAGCCGTTTCCAGATACCCAACTGATTGCCATATGCTAGTTGGAATTCGATCACATCGATTCCGTCAACGAGGCCCCGTCGGCACCCCTTTGTAAACGGCATCGTTAGCCCGGTATCGCCCTGATTGTAGCTACCGCAAACGATGGTCACGCTATGGCCATGCTCGATCAGCGCACGGGCCATTTCAAAAGATCGAGTGCCCGCTGCGCCAGATGGGCGAGAGAAGTGCTGATGAAAATACAAAACCCGCATTCTCAACGTTCCCTCTGTAACGAGGACAATCCGTCGACTTCCACCGATAGCGGCTCAATCTCTTCCCGCAGCGGCTCGTACTCTTCCATCTTTCGTGCCAGAAACGCTCGCGTCAGCGTTGCCTTCCGTGCGATGCCTTTCGGCGTCAAACGGTAGGGATATCGACGTTTGTCGGCGGCGAAGTTCCCCAACTTCACCAGCCCTTTGTCGATCGGGGCCTTTGGGAGGCAGTGAATGCCCCCAATACTGACCCCGACCGCCTCTGCGAGCTCTCGCTGGGACGGCTCGGGGTTTTCCTGCAGCAGGCGACGCACGCGAGAATGCGTGTCTTCCTGCAGCTTGGTGCGTTCACTATTCATTTCTCGTTTTTATTAGGCCACTACACAGGGGGGACCGCTTGAAGTCCGTCATTGTATACAGAATTTATGTTGCGAGTAGGTTTCGTATCGCTCAGTTTCGAGCGGTCCAGTACAGCGCAGGTTCTGCGGATAGTCTCATGTGGGCTGTTTGCGCAGCAGAAGTGCGTTTGTGATGCGCTCGAGCTTCTGGCGCGATTCCGCGTTGGTCATGGCGCCACGCACTCCAGCTCGGATGAATACAAGAACAAACAAAACAAATCCCGACCCCAGCAAAGTCAAAATTGCGGTTAGGAGCGGAGAGCGTCCCACGCGCTGGGGCCCGGTGACCGGATCAACGAGTGTTATTTGCCCGTCATTTGCCGTGACATCCTCCCTCCGAAGAGTGGCGAGTTTGTCCGCTTCGAGGTCTCGCAGCATCTGTGTTGTGTTCAGGGCCGCGACTACTGACGCATAGGCATCTGCGTCGAAGATTGGATCGTCTGCGAGATCAGCAGCTGCAGTTTCAAGCCGAGCGACAATGCCGTCGCGCAAGCTCAGGCGGCTTTCGAGCACAGCAATCCGATCGTCCCGAACTTCAGGTACACCCGCTTTGACGACTTTAACAATACGATCAACAAGCGCACGAAACTGCTCGTGCGCTTTTTGATCATCAGACGTTAGCTGCAATTGGGTGGTCGCAGTTCCTGTTCCTGAGTCAATCACCATGCCACCCGCCTCCCTGGCTGCCAGCACCTCGCCATATTGGCCCTGCTCAAGGACTTCGGTGACGAGTGCCTCGGCGGTGGCAGGCGGTAAGTCGAGAATGGCCTGGGATCTCAGCGTTTGGTTTTGGGCGAGCAGGAAAGCATATGTAGCAGCAGCGAGTGCCACAGGTACGATGACAAGCAGGAGCCAGTTTTCAGCAATGATCACGAGGAGATCCAACAGGCTGACTTCGCCATCCATTTTCTCAGTCATGTCACTGCCCTTAACCGGTGATTTGTCTCGACGCTTTAGATGAGCGTCTGACCAAGTGCAACTCCTTTACAGATAGGCGGTATAGGCGGCTGTTGCTGGAGCTGTGCTGGCAAGCATTGAACCGAGCCGGGTTTTTGTTGGCTCCAACTCCTGAGTAAGGTGGAGCATGACACTGGTTCACTCACCGAGGCCTCACGAGCCCATCGGCAACATCCCGCCAGCAGGGCAGACTGCGCGATTGACCTGGACACCAACAGCTACTCGGTGCCCTGGCGCTTGATCGGGGAAAGCGTTCAGGTCGTGGTTCTGGCTGGCCGGGTGATCATCCGTCATGCCGGTCAGGTTGTGGCCGATCATCCTCAGTGCGCGGCACGGCGGCGAAGGATCGTGGACCGGGCGCATTTTGTCGGGGTGGCCGGCGCCGAGGGATTGGTGCGGGCCGATGCGACGATTGAATCCCCTCCACCCGCTCTGTTGCGACCGCTTGCGGAATACGAGGCAGTTGTCGGAGGAGGCTGGTGATGAGCGATATCGATCATGACGTGCTGATCGCCACGCTCGACCGGCTGAAGCTGACGGCCATCCGTGACCAACTCGACATGCTGCTGGACGAGGCGGCACGCTCGAAGATGACCTTGCGCGAGGCCTTGGCCTTCCTGGTGTCGCGCGAGGTCGCGCGGCGCGACGAGCGTCGCATCTCCATGTCGAGCAAGCTGGCGCAGTCCCCCTTCGTGCGCGAACTGGACGGGTTCGACTTCGAGACCCAGCCATCGCTGGATCGCGGTCAGATCAGAGAGCTGGCGGCCTGCCGCTGGATCGCTCACCGTGACACGGTTCTGTTCCTCGGCCCTCCAGGCACAGGCAAGACGCATCTGGCCGTAGCCTTGGGACGCGAGGCGACCCGGCAGAACTACAACGTTCAGTTCGTCACGGCCGCACCGCTGGTAGCAATGCTGGCCAAGGCCACAGCGACGGCACTCTCGATAGGCAATTGACCACCCTGTCGCGGCCGAAACTGCTGATCATCGACGAGTTGGGATATCTGCCCTTCGAAGCCAACGCCGCCCACCTATTCTTCCAACTGGTGTCGCAGCGATACGAGAAGTGTTCGATCCTGATCACGTCCAACCGCTCGGTGCGAAAATGGGGCAGCGTCTTCGGCGATCCTGGATCGCCTGCTTCATCATTCGAAGGTGATTACCATCTGCGGCGACAGCTATCGCCTCCGCGAAAAGCGTCGGTCCGGCCTTCTGCAGAAGACCGGACCGGCGCAAGAAACCAACACGACGGAAAACCAATGAGGGGTCAGTTCTTCACTTCGCCAAAGGGGTCAGTTCTTCGCTTCGCTTGACATATGCCGCACTGGAACAACCGGCCATGGCCGCATAACTTAAAACAAGCAGCCTCCGGAATTGCCGGCGCGGTTCAAACGGCTGGGCCTATCGCTCCAAACACTTCGCCAGCGCCCTCCAGCAAGCCGGTAGCCGGCACGTTGGCATTCGCCCCTGCACGCCCCCGCACCAACGGCAAGGCTGAGCGTTTCATCCAGACACCATTGCGGGAATGGGCCTGTGCCAGGCCGTACACAACATCAGCCATCCGCAACCAGACCGTCGGCCAATGGACCGATGCCTAACACCTCACAGGACCCCATGCAGGCTTCGCTGGTCTCTCAACCTTCCAAAGACTAAACAACCTGCTTGGAAACGACAGCTATCCCGCGCGCCGACAGTTTTGAGCGCGACGGGACCCCGGCACCACGTCATCAGACAATAGCAGTTTGGCGACCTCACCCGAGCCCTGGGCGCACAGCTTTGGTGCCACCGTCATTAGCTGGCCTGCCGGGCATCGATGGAGGCCACTTTTTATAGGCACCGCCGGTGCACAGGTGTGAAAAAACAAAACGAAACAAATCTGACCGCACTGCCATAGCTTCGTTGTTTCGGTTTGCTCTAGTTTGCTTCGATTCGCTTCGGTACATTTTGTCGACTTGCCCTCTTTTTTGGCATTCCGGCATTTCGGCACGGCGCAGATCCGATGCGTTTTTCCCCACGTGCATAATTTCCATGGGATAACCAGCCAAGCCGCCCCGATGAAGACGTGTTCCCTTCTGCCCGTCATCAACCGCCAAAGGGGAAACTTATGGCATTGCAGAAGAAGACGAGCGCGGCTGCTCCGACAGAAGATGCGGGCTGGATCAGACTGGACTGGAAGGAGCTCATGGCGACCAAGTCGCCGGCCCCGGACTTTCCCAAGGAGGCGCTGCCGCCCCGCTTCGGGGAGATCATCGCTTCGATTGCCACGGCACGCTGCGTGAACTTTGACCTCATGGCTGCGTCGATCCTGGCGACCACATCCGGCGCGATTGGCAACCGCGTGCGCATCGGGCTCACCGAGAGTCGTGCTGAACCGCTGACGCTTTTCATGGTTCTGGTGGCCTCGCCCGGCGAGGGCAAGTCCGAAGCCTTGGGGGTCAGTCGGACGGTACTGTCCGCAATTGAGCAACCACGTAGCACAGTATCGAGTGTTGCAGTTCCCTTTGCCGATGAAATCGACCGTAAACGCACCGTGACAGCCCTTAAGGCAATCGCTCGCAATGGTGATACGATAGCCTCAAATGCGCTGATCAAGGCCGGTGGCAACGGCCGCCGCCTGCTGGTCACCGACTTCACCGTCGCGGGGATCCGAGACGCGCTGCTCGACCATCCAGAAGGTGGCGTGGTCCTTGCGGATGAGCTGGTGGGCGTGATGGGTGTCAGTGGGGGAGCCGATTCCATCCGGTCCCGGGCGGTGATGCTCGAGGCGCATGATGGCAATCCGCGGGTATTTGTGAATGCACGCGACGGCGAGATTTACGTGCCGGCACTGCAACTGACGATCCTGGGCGGCACGCAGCCTGATCGCGTTGGCCTGCTCGTCGGCAAAGCCATCGACGGGATGGTGCCGCGCTTTCTATGGTGCGCTCCCGATGTGGCGCGGGTCAACGAATTGGCGGAGTCTGACGGTGACATGCCGGCATTGATGGCCGTGACAGAACGCCTCAGCGCTATTAAGTCCGGAGGAAAGGGGGACGCTTTCCCTACGCTCATTGGTTTGGCGCCGGAAGCGCGTGCGACGTTGGCCACGGCCAATGCCGCGTGGAATGACCGGATGGCGAATGCAACCGTCATGTCGCGGTCGCTGCTGGCTCGCGCCCGTGCCCAGGCAATCCGTCTTGCCGGCGTGATGGCTCTAGCCGAGCGCGCTCTGGCAAACGAAGCGCCGGTGCCGGGGGGAGCCATCACAGCAGCCGAGGCCGAGCGCGGCATTGTGCTGATGGATCGCTACTTTTTGCCGATGGCAGAACGGGCGACGAGCGAGCTGCAGCATCGTGCCCAGGAAACGCCGGCAGCGCAGTTAGCACGCTATCTCGCCCAGATCGGCAAGCCTGAGGTCAATGCGCGCGACGATATCCGGCGGGGGATTGGCTCGCCCTTGCGCGACGCCGACATTATTGCGAGCGCGTTTGAAGAATTGCGCCTGCGTGGCTTTGTCCGAGAATTGCCGCATTCGGGTCCGGGACGTCCAGCCAAGCAATATCTGGTCAACCCCTATTTGCTTGGCATGCAGTAGAATGCCGATGTTAAAAAGGAAAAGGTTGCCCGGCATCTGCCGGGCAACCTTTTTGTCATTCGCTCGCGCGACGGGTCGGACGGGACCAGATGAGGCTGTGGGTGTCACCGTCTTCATCCTCGAAGAGGTTGGCATAGATGGGGTTGGAGAAGCTCGGATCATCAACCTTGAGGCTCAGATAACTCCTGCCCTCATTGGAGGTTTTGGACCAGGCGGCCCCGATCTCGGCGCGACCGACGAAGACACGGTGGCTGGGGGCGTTTTCGCCAGAGGCCCTGGTGTCGGGCGCGATGCGGACGTTTTTGGCCTGGACTGATAAAGTGACGATTTCGCCGGTGAATTCGTTGTTGGAGGTGGATTTAAAGGTGCCGATGGTTGCCATGATAGTCTCCTTGATTTTCCTACGAGCCCGCCCCTTGCGGCCTCGCTGGCGATCGAAGGGCCGAAGACGATCGACGGCGCACCCGATAGGGGAAACAGCAAAGGAGAGCTTTCTTGTCTTTCCGCGAGGAAAGTCGGCCATCGCCGGCAGGGGAAGAAAGCTTGACGTCGCTGTTGCGCCATAGGCGATCGAAGCGCAGCTGTTCATCGGCCAGATCAGCCAATTGAAGAGGCCGGATGGGAGCGGACTGGGTGACGGAAGGTCAAGGAGACTATGGCACCACCTGTGCCATGGAAGCCGCTTCAGAGATTGATAGCATGGATTCGACGGTCAGTCCGACGTGATCGTCATCGGCTACTGCATGGTCGATGGCGAGGGCCGCACATGCATCCTTCTTTCCCTGTCGTTATCGGGCACCATTCAATTGGGTCCATGTAGCAATGCAGGCATTATTGGCTTACCGGCCCGAATTTCTCACCGCACTTGTCATGCGTGGCAAAGGGTGGACTGGATCATCCTCTTTCTCCGATTTCCGCTCGACTTTGCCAGGAAAGGCTCACAAGCGTCCGGTGCTGGTGGGTTGCCTGTCGTCGACCGGGATGACCAGCTCGATCATGGTGAGTTTTTGGCGACAGCTCTTTGCGATGTACCGGCTAATCGCGACACTCGTGACCAAGTTTCAGGTAACGATCATAACCTTTCTGGCCCTCGTTTGTTTTGTTCGAAAGGGTGGCGCCTATGCGCTACCCCTCTTGCGGCAGTCGAAGACCTTGATGCCGAGCTTTTTGGCTTTGTCCGCCAGATTGTCATGGATGCCGCTGCCGGGGAAGACAATGACCCCGATGGGCAAGATATCGAGCATGACGTCGTTGCGCTTGAAGGGGGCGGATTTTCCGTGGCGGGTCCAATCTGGGGCAAAGCCAATCTGCGGCACTTTTCGCGTGTCGGCCCATCTAGCAGCGATGAACTCTGCGCCTTTTGGGGATTTGCCATGGATGAGGACCATGCTGGGATGCTTGGCACGAACCTTGTCGAGTAGATCCCAGATGAGTTGGTAGTCGTTGAAGTCCAGGCCACCGGCGAGTGCTATCTTGGGACCGGGTGGCAGCATGAGTTCGGTATCGGCCCGGTGACGGGCTGCGATAAAGTCGCGACTATCAATCAGGCTGGCGGTCAACGTCTTGCGGTTGAGCATCGATCCGACTCGGGGTCGCCAGACCGAACCGGTGTGATGTTCATAGCGTTCGGCCGCCTGATCACGCATCAGTTCGAGGGCATCGCGGCGTTCGGCAAGGGATTGGCCGCTCATAATGAGGCGTTCGAGTTCAAGCGATTTGACTTCGCTGCCATCCTGTTCCTTCTGCAGCCGGCGCTGACCCTGCTCATTTTCATCGAGCTGCCGCTCGAGGCGGGCAGCGGCGCGATGGAAACTATTCACGGTCGACCACAGCAATTCGCCGAGTTCGGCATCGAGGGAGGTATCGGCAAGACTGGAGACCAGGATGTCGAAGATTTCGGTGATGGTGCCAGCAAGGACAGGGTCTTCCGGCACCGGTCGGGGATCGGCTTCGTCGACGGAAGGCCGCCAGCCATAAAGTTGCAACTGGCTGACAATATGTTCGGTCGAAGAGGAATGATGGTGCGGTTCGATCGCGTCGTGTTCTCGCATGATGGTGCTCCGTCGGTGCGACCGCGACCCTCGCGGCCTTGATGGCGACGAAGCCCATGACCGGAACGGAATGGCACCCAAAGCGCAGCGCGGGGCCGAAGCGACAGCGCAGGATGGCAGAGGCCAACTATTTTGTTCGCGCTGGAACGGCGCATCGCTCGAAATCGCGACCGGTGACAATAAATGCACGCCGCCGGAAAATAGTTTGCCGCCGCCATTGCCAGACCGACACGGCTATGGGCCGATCGCCCTCTGCAAGGCCGGTCGCGGCCTGCACCGGCGAGCAACAGGATTGCGATGTGATGGAAACGGAACATCTCGTGTCCCTGCCATTCTATGACGTCCCAAGGTAGCGAATGCGGTCGCGCATGAGGAGTTGATCCGTGACCGATTCCCGAAGGCCCTCTATACCGAAGTGTCGCAGGTCATCATTGACGTCGGCCAGGCCGGGCGACAGAACGATGGGTTCGATCCCGGCCCGATGCGCGCGGTCAGCGAGATGGTGGCAGGCATTGGTGCCGGCTCGGTCATTATCGCGAATAATATAGAGCCGCCGAAGGGATGGAGGGAACAGGATGGCGGCGAGATGAGCTGCCGACAAGGCTGCCGCCATGGGCATGTCAGGCAAGACGCATCTGAGGGATAGGACCGTTTCGATGCCTTCGCCTGCCGCCATAACGGTATCGGCCGTGCCAAAACGGACAGCATGCCCAAGAAGATCGCCCATTGCCCGACGTGGCGTAGCGACGGGCGCCTTGTCCATGCCGTCATAGGAAAGCCAGGTGCGATGCGCTCCGGTTTGGCGACCGTACAGGTCGGTCACAGCCGCGATCATGGCCGGCAGAGTTTGGCGCGGTCCGCCGACGTGGGGACGATAATAACAATGAGGATGGAAGCGCAGTGAATCGGTATCGCGCAGCACGGTAATGGCGCGTCGACGAAGGTAGGTTTGTGCCAGAGTGCCGAGAATCGGCTGCGCCATATCGAATAGACGCCGGGGCGCTTCGGGCGACCCGGTTGAGGATGGGCGGCTCTCAATATCTGGTGATGATGCCGCTTCGCTTTTGGTCAAATTGAGAAATCGCCGTGCCTCATCGGCGACGTCCCCAAAGTCGACCAAACCTGTCGATTCCCTCATGATGTCGAGTAGGTCGCCGTGTTCGCCGGTGGCCGCATCGGTCCATTTACCAGCGGCGCCTTTCCCGGCCAGTGGCCCAACCAGTCGCACGAATAGAGAGCGTCCCGGCGTGTTTCGGGCATCGCCAACGATCCAGTATCCGCCGGAACGGCGACCGCTTGACAGATAGTGCCGACAAACTGACTCAGCCTGTTGGCCAAGGCGAATGGCAAGATCAGCTGCCTTCATGTCGGACATCCCTCCTGCCGGCCGACACAAAGCTATCTGGATCGCCGGGATTGGGCGGCAGATATTGTGCACGGGGAACGCCTTTTTCTGGATGGCGCCTGATAGCAAGCTTGACGGCCGCTCGCGGCAGCGAGTCCATATTGTCGGAAACACTCATGACGTCCTACCCGCCCGGGCCAATTGCCTGATCATCCAGGCATGGGTGTCGTTCCAGACCAAGGTGTTCCCGCTCGAAAGGTCAAGTACCAATGCGCCACCGCCAAAACCGTTCTGGATCGGCGTCTTGCTGACATGAGCCCATTCAAAACCCCAGGGGCCCGAGAGCCCGAACTCGCGCGCACAATGCTGGACGAAGCGGATCACAGCCCCTGTGTCACCGGACCGGGTGGCGAAGATCCGCAAGGTGGTGGAATCGGCATTGCCATCCACACCGAGCTCGAAGCCGGCGCAGAACGCGACGTCATTTCCAGCATCCTCAGGAACTTCATCGCAAATCTCACGGGCGCGCGCCAGGTTCGTCCGGCTGCGCAGATCGAGTTCGGTTGCAAACAGAGTTGCATGATCGGCCATCGAGGCCTCCTTAGAAAAGAAAGGTCCGGCACGATGGCCGGACACAGGGAGGGATGAGGCAGGGCGGCCTTGGCCGCCCTAAGAAAGGGCTCATTCAGCGGCAATCGGATGGACCAGTTCGTGGTCTTCATGATGCACGACGGCATCATCGACTACGTCAGTCTCGGCCTCGGCAGCGCTGTCAGCATCGGCCGGCACTTCGGCCACAGCCTCATTGCCGACCGACCGCAACACATCGGGCAGCCAACCAGAGCCGTCGAGCAGGGTTTCAGCTTCCGTGGCCATGTCGCCCTTCTTGAGATGGGCCAGCCGATCGGCGGCGCGCTGGCCCTTTGCCTCCGCAACGGCCTGCAGAATGCGGCCCTTGGTCACGCGCCCCAGATAGTTTTGGGAACTCGGCCTCCAGATCTTGGCCATGTCGAGCTCGACCGCCTGGGACAGGTGGTCGGCGTGAGCGAACAGGCCCGGTCGCCGGCTCCAGCTTTCATGGACGGCATTGACCGAAAGGCTCACCGCGTGCGCGAACAGCGCGCTGCGGCTATCGGCATCCCATTCGCCCAGTGCTGTCCAAAGGTCCACCGGATCGTCCGGCAGGGCTTTGCTCCAGTTATCATGCCGCGACCGGATGACTTCGGCGGCGGGACTATCCTGTAGCCCGGGTCCACCATTGCCAAGGATGCTGCTGCGCAGATCGAGCTCGAGGCAGGTTTCTAGAGCGTGGTGATAGAACGCCTTCAGCACCAGTGCATGCAGCGCCGCGAGGAACGCCACGTCGGGGCGAGCACCAAGCGCATAGCGCAGGCCGAGCGTACGATGGGCGGTCAGTTCGGTGAGGAGTTTGTCCGAAATCGGGGCCAGACCATCATCGTCCTCGGCCTCGGCTGACTCGGTAGCCGTGGTAACGTTGACCGACGATGCTGCCTCGCTATTCTGCTCTGAATCATCGTCCGGACCGCGATCGGCCATAGGCTCGTCCTCGGGCCGGACATAACCGCTCTCAATACGTAGACGGCCATCGGCAGCAATACTGACAAAGGCGCCGGCGCGGGCAATATCTTCCACATCATACTGAACCGGGCGATCGTCGAAACCGGCGAGGGCGGTTTCGAGTTCAGCGAAGCGCTCATCAACGAGATCGGGCAGATCGCTTTCACTACCTTCGTATTCCGCGGCCAACTTGTCATATTCCGCCTGCAGCGCGGCACGGGCAGCCTCTTCCTAGTCGGTCAGTGGCACTGTTTCGCCGTGGATGCGACGCAGTCCGTGGGTATGACCGTACGGATAATCGACGGCCATCTGCACCCATTTCCAGCCCTCGCCGGCAATGGGCTCGGCACAAAGCTGCAGTTTTTCGAGCACCAGCCGGTCGAGCAAGGCTGCGTCCTGCAGCCAGCCGCCGTCATCGGACTCGAACAGGTCACGCAGCACGACGCCGCCGGCCTCGATATAAGTGTCGACGCCGACGAATTGCGCCCTTTTGTCTGAAGCCCGCACCGCACCCTCGGTCAGTTGCCGCCGGATGGAGTAAGGCGAGCGGTCGTAGGAACTTTTCACGCGCTCAAAAACCTCCTCCTGACGCGCATAGTCACCGGTAACGGTGAAGGCCATCAATTGATCGAGCGTGATCCCGTCTGCGGCATAAGCATCAAGCAGAACAGGCGAGACAGTGGCCAGCTTGAGCCGCTGCTTGACCACATTGGCCGAGACAAAGAAGGCGGCTGCGATCTCTTCCTCGCTCTGGCCTTTCTCGCGCAGCGTCAGAAAGGCACGAAATTGGTCGAGCGGATGCAGCGCCTCCCTGTGCACGTTTTCGGCGAGGGAATCTTCCTCGAGCAAGCCGCTCTCCCGCACAACACAGGGGATGAGTGCGTCCTTGGCCAGCCGCCGCTGCTTGACCAGCAGTCCAAGTGCCTGGAAGCGACGGCCACCTGCCGGTACTTCATACATGCCGGTCTCGGCGCCGGCCTCATCAGTGACGGGTCGTACGCTCAGTCCCTGCAAGAGGCCACGGCGGGCGATGTCCTCGGCAAGCTCCTCGATTGAGACGCCGGCCCTGGTGCGCCGCACATTGGCCTGGCTCAGCACCAGCCTGTCGAGGGCAATATCGCGCGAGACACTGAGGACAGTCACAGGCTTTTTCTTGGTAGTTTTGGACATAAGACTTTCTCCGTGACAGGCAGCCGGGAAACCTCTCCCAGCCTTCGACCCGTCACGACGAAAAGAGCCGCCCTCTATCTCTGAGGACGGCGCCACGCAGGAGATATCCGAATAGGGGCGGGATTGATCTCACCCGATCAGGTAGCTTTTGGGCATCTCCTTCGAGAGTAAGCCGGGGATCCTGTTGCGGCTTGTCTCACGCCATACGGATAATCCCCTTCACATAGTCGAAGGAGGATTCTGGCTTACGGCCTTGCTCGGCCCGCACAGTTTTGATGATCTTGCCCGGTTCCGCTTTCGCAAAGGTGCGCTTCTAAAGGAAGTGGGAGCGATCCTCATCATCGCGAACGACGATCTGCTGGCGTGATGCGTTAACACCAATGACGAAGGCCATGGTCGAGGCGTCGGCGCGGGCGCTGCCACTCGCTAGGGGGACGGCCTCCAGGATTTCCACATTGCTCATTGATCTGCTCCTGACGCGTCGACGAGAGACTCTCTCTCGCTCTCAATCGGTCACAAGCAGACCCATCCGGCCTTTACCACTCGCCGCTCCCCATCGACGCGCCGCAACCACCCATCCCACAAAGTACCGCCAGTCCCGTTTTGGCATTCTGGCATTCTGGCATTCTGCCTTGCACTCGCGCGAGCACCCTAACGGCCTTGTTTAATAAAATTCTTGTAAAAATGAATTGACCAACACTCAAATATATCAAACTATTAGAAGTTTTGTACTCAAAATAATCCTGAGAAAACCATGACCACTGATCACTGGGCTCAACGCATTGCTGCGGAAGTTACCATCGCCGGTGATGAACGACCTCCCATGGATACTGTGATCCTCGCGCATGTGGACGAGTTGGACGAGCTCATGCGCAGCACACGACTGAAGATTCCAGCGTTTGCCCGGGCGCTGACCCGAGCAGGCGTGACGTTGAAGTCCGGCAAACCCTATTCGGCTGAGACGCTGCGGGCTCAGATCAGCCGCGCCCGGACCAAGCGTGCGCTAGAAACCGGCCACTCGCCACAGGGAATGTCCACGTTGGAGGATCCGGCGACGGTCGGCATGCCGGAAACGAGCACGCCTGAAGTCAGGCGTCCAATTGCACCGAACGGCCCAGGCAAGATCCTTGGCGGCGGCGAGGACGTACTATCAAAGCTCGGCCGATTGCGGCCCCGGCCCCTTAGTGCATTTGAGGAGTAAGAAGTGGAGATGAACCAGATCGCGGAGCGTATCGAAAGCCAGGCGGTCCTGCGAAAGGAGCGATTTAAGCTTCTCGCCCAAATCGGCATCCTTGATGTGCAAGATATAGGGGATGAGCTGGAAGCATTTGCGCATGAATGCTTGATTGACTTAGCAGACGCCGTGGAGGACCTCCGTGCTCCTCAAGAGAGGGCAAACCAGTCAAACAACTCCAACGCCACAAAGGTACCGTCGCAGAGATTTGGGCACATTGATATCGAACTTCGCGAGTTTCATGCCTGGTTCAGCGGGGGAAGAAAACCTCGCGGTCGAGAATCGTTATCGCGGTATGCATTGAAATTGATGCTCGGTGAAAAGCCCTTTGGATCTTCAGTTCTCGTTCTGGAGCGCGGCCCAATTCCCAAGCGGAGCGACCTGCCACGGAACGTGGATTGGACGTCAATCGAACGCATAGAGCCCTGGAGCGAGCAAAACGACATCAGCGCCAGCCAGTTTCAGAGCTTCATCACGGAGCGCGGTAAAAACGGCGAAGCTCTTTGGGGCCATATCGCGGCGATGCCGCAACTTTGGCCACCAGCTTTTCTCGATTTGGTGACGAAGCATCGTAATGTTGGAAATGGCGGCGACCTTCCTGTTCGTTTGCTGAAAACCAATCTCACCGATCAAGACTGGGCCCAAATGGCAAGCGGAATATCCGTCATGGTCGACGCTTTGGCGGTTTGGCGCCGCAACAGTGATCGACGACACGTCATGACGATCGCCCGATGGGCGAATAGTGAACCCATCTCTAAGCTCATTCGCAGAGCAGTCACACTCGTTTGGCCACTTGGGTCCGGCGGCACAATGCCACGCAGATATATAGATAAGCTGATGGCGAACTAAGTCTTGGCTCTACAGGCCCTCGTCGACAGTCGAGACAGCGACAGCCACCTGTTTAGGCACTTTGGCTATCCAAGATCAGTCCTTGGAGGGGAGCTCACGGACGCGTCAAGTCGAGAGCTTCATATGGAAGGGCGAGTCCAGAAGATCGTAACCTCCATCGACCGGCTGCGTACGCAGCACGTGGCTTACTTTTGGGCGAGACACACGGCGTGCGCGATTATGATCAATGCTGAGGAGGACGCACGCAAGATCGGGAACACCGATCTGCAAGACGCCTGCGCTGTTGTATCAGGATCGGTTATCGGAAAATTGGACGAACAGCTGATATTGCGCCGCAATCTGCTCGAGTTTGGCGGTGACCGGCCACAAGGCGAGTTGTTCAAGTGGTTCGGTCGGAACGAAGACCGCGTGACGGGTGATGTAGAGCGCGACATCGCTAAACTGATCTTCCCTCAGGTCGGCGACAAGTTCGACTTTCTCAGGCACCTCTGCCTACTGATTGCCGGGCTTGATCTTGGTAAACCTGCCGAGCAAAGCTGGAATGAGGTTGCGACTTGGGCCAGCAGTGCAGGCGCCCAATACTGGGAAATTACCCCGCCAGATTCATCAGGATACCTGGAAGCGGCTCGTGACGCCGGGCTGGGTTGCAGCAATATCTTCTCGATGGATATCAGGTAGCAGCGTCTTTTGGATTTTCCGCGACTGGGGCTCCGTGTTTAGATTCGGGAGGTTGCTGTTTTGATGGGATAACCAACCGGGCCAGGAGCTGATTAGCGTGGCTTGATTTCGGGGTGTTCAACCCTGGAGAAAGCCCATAGCTCCCAAAACACCTTCTCATGACAAGCCGAGTGGCGAGATTTTCGCCACGTTTGGCCTCAAATCTGCAATCGGCAAGACCACAGGCGCACGATTGCTGGCCGACCTCTTCGAGGTCACGGGCCAGAACTGGTGCGGTATTTCGGTCGATCGCAGCGAACGCCTGCCGCTGCTCTATCCAGACAAGATCTCCCAGATCAACCTGCCGATGAATAGTGAAGGGCGGCTCGACCCCTATGCTCGCACGCGCGCATTCGCTGCCCTGGACGACGCCATCGACAAAGTTGCCGTGGATGGTTCGGTCCTGCTGATCGACGTCGGCTCCGGGGAGTATCCTCATGCTTTGCTGGACCATGCCGCTCGCGCCCGTCTCACCCCCCTTCTTGCCCGCCGGGGGATGCGCTTCACCGCGTTGATCGTCACGACCATCGACGTCATGGTCATGTCTGATGTGCCCCGGCTGGTGGAAGTGGTGCAGAGCGCCTTGCCGAATGCGCGGATCGTCGTGGTGCTTAACGAACACTCCGGTCCTTTTGTCTTTGCGAAGGATACCGAGGCGGAGAAGGTCTGGGCGCGTGCCCTCAAGCCGGTGCTGCACACGCACAGTGGCGTCACGATCCCCGCGTTGCCGCCGGGTTGCTGGGATCGCTTCGAAGACCAGCGTCTGCGCTTCTCCGAGGTGGGGTTACTCGACCCCGAAACAAGCGAAGCCGACGAAAAGCAGTTGATTGGCTGGACCCGCGAAACCCGCAGCCTGGCCGTTTCGCGCCACGGCGACGTGGCAGGCTGGTTACATGATGCCTGGACCGCCCTTTCGCCCCTAGTGGCAGGCGAGCCCGCGCAGGGGGACAGCAATGGCTAAGGCTCAGAACCTGGACAAAGCGCTCCAGCAGCTGGTGGCGTCGGCGCACAACGGCAGGCGGGCAAAAGCCCGCCTCGCCGCACAACTGGCAAAGATGCCGGCTGCACAATTGCGGAAGATCGATCCCGCCGTTTTCGTTGCTCTGGGCCCCAATGGCATGAAGCTGTTTGCCCAGGCGCGAAAGACGGATCCTGGTCTGCAACCCATCACGAAGGCAAAATCCGGACCCGGCAAGGCCGGTATTTTGCGGCGCTGGCGCCAACGCCCCTGGGTTATGGGACTATCGGTGGCCGTGCTGTGTACCGTTGCCGGCGCAGCGGTTGCACGCTCGGGTGCCCTTGCACTCGACATGGGCCTTTATCGTCCGGTGCAGAAATATCAGGGCTGGCCAATCTGCCATCGGCTGGACCTGGCGGCGGACGGCTGCGTCTACCAGACCACCTCCAGCAACCTGACGATTGGGCAGATCATGGCGCTCACCGGCCTCGAGCCTGAGACCATCGTCAGCACTAATCCGCATATCGACTTCCATTACCGCCTGAACCCCAACACGATCCTGATCGTGCCGGGCGCGGTCTATCGCTAGGAACAGATCATGAGCAAGCGTACTCATCCCTTTCAGAGTCTTCCCGATCCGGCACCGGCTCGGGCTGCCGCCGTTGTCGCCATGCTGACAGCTTTTGCTGCCACTTTCATCCTCCTGCTCGAGATCGTGCCGCCCCAAGGTTGGCATCTAGGCGAAGAGCGGCTGCTCACGTTGCGCACACCCGAGTTGGTGCGGGCCATGACCGTGAGTTGGTCCAAACTACCGCAACTGGAAACAATTGGTAGTGCCGCAAGCTGGGTCATCATTGCCGTTACGGCCCCCATGGAGCAGTTGGTTCTACGCGGCGTGGCCGCCCAAACGCTCTGCCTTGGCATTGCAGCCTTGCTTGCCTCTTTGGCTATTGGTGTTGACGTCTATCGCTCTCGCCTCAGGACCCAACCCCGCGTAAGGGCGGTAACGACTGCAATCGGTAGTGAACCGCGTTTCGGTCCATTCGGTGCCAGCGTTCTTGAGGATGCCTGGCAGCAGCGTCGTCTGACCGAAGGTGAAGGTATCCGTATTGCACCAGGCATCATCATGCCGCGCGACGTTGAATCGGAACATATCGCTTTGCTAGGTGCGACGGGCGCCGGCAAAAGCACGATCCTGGAAGGGCTTGTACGGCAGGCCATTCGTCGTGGCGACCGGGCCCTCTTGGTCGACGTCAAGGGACATTTGGGGCAACGTCTGGGCGTTAAGAACGTGGCGGAAATCTCTCTTGCCCCTGGCAGCAACAGCACAATCTGGCGGATCGGCGTCGATACTCGCAACCGGCAGGACGCCACCGAATTGGCGGCAGCCCTCATCCCGCAATCGCGTGATCCGATCTGGTCAGATGGCGGACGGCTCTATCTAGCCGGCCTCGTGGTCGCGCTGCAGCGCAAGCACACCAGCAGGTGGGGCTGGCAGCATTTGCAGGCTTTTTTGGCCCTGCCTTTCCCCGATCAGGAGGCACTAATTCTGGAATCCATGCCCGACGTTACCGCTCTTTTGCAAAAGCGCGATGGCGACCCCACCGCCACCGTCATGTCGATCCTGGTTACCGTTATCGCCAATGTCGGTTCGCTGATCTGGGCCATGGCGGAACGTGAAAAGGCGGGGGGCAACTACTTTTCACTACGCGCCTGGGCAGCCGGCAAAAGCCGGGCGCAGGTCGTGATCATGCGCCTCGAATATGATCAGGAGACCCAATCAGCCGCCCTGCTCAAACTGGCTCTGCGCTGCGTGGCATCGACCTTGCTCGGCAGTCAGGTCGCGGACGGTCGCGACAATGCCATCTGGCTTGGCCTTGATGAACTACCCCGGTTCTGCGACGCCCAGACGGTTGAGCGCCTCGTTGCCCTCGGGCGTTCCCGGGGTATCCGGATCATTGCGGCCCTGCAGACTCCATCCCAACTGCGTCGGGAGATCGGCCCTGACGCGACCACGGCACTTTTGGCCAATTTCGGTATCCAGATCATTTCCCGGATAGCACCCGGGCCGGAACGCAAGGAAATATCCGACGCTTGGTTTGGCGCGCGCACCGTAACCTGGACCGATCCGCCAACCGACAAGGGGCCGGGAGCGGTACAGACCAAGGACATTGCGGTGTTGTCGGAGGCCGAGCTGACTGGCCAGTTGGGGAAATTCTATCGCCTCGATGGTCGCCCATTTATTCGCGCGGCAGTGACAGGCTTCGAACATGTACCAATACTCGATTGGCCCGTGGGCTGGGCCGATCGCTTGTGAGGCGCGAGAGGTAATTGCCAAGCAGGGCGGTCAGCAGACCGCCCTGCTTTTTTTTCGATACGGATGATTTCGATGGGATAACCAATCACTCGCCGACGTTAAGAAAATTCCAGGCTGGTTTCAGAACGGAGACCAGCCATGGTTGCAACTTGGCACATCGCGGCAGACGCCAATTACTACTCTCGCGAGGCTGAGAGTCAGGCGCGCGCGTCATACTATCTCGATGGTCACCAGTCCGCAGGCGTCTGGTACGCGCCGGAAGGCGACTTCGGTATCGCCGATAGCGCATTGGTCAATACCGCCCTATTCGAATGCATCCTCGCCGGTCTCGACGTCGATGGTAATGCACTAGTCACCGAAACCATCAAGGGCCGCATTTCGGCCTACGATTTTGTATTTTCAGCGCCGCGCTCAGTCACGCTGGCCTGGGCTTTTGCCGACCCGGACCGAAAAGCCCGGATCGAAGCCGCCCAGCGACGCGCGGTTTGTGCCGCGCTTCGTCTGCTCGAGCGTGAGGCAACGTTCGCCAGGCGTGGCCACAATGGGGCAGTTCTAGAGCAGGTGCCGCTGACAGCGGCGCTCTTTCAGCATGGCGAGAGCAGGCCTGCAGAGCACGAAGATGGGCAGGTCTTCGCAGACCCGAATCTGCACATTCATGCCGTGATTCCCAATATGGCGAGGCGTGCCGACGGCAGTGTAGGTGCTCTATTCTCAGTTGCTCAGCGGGATCTCAAGCTTGCTGTAGGAGCTGTGTATCACAGCGAACTGTCCGCGGCGCTGATCGAAATGGGTTTCGGCATCGACCGGATTGGTCGAAACGGCATTTTCGAGATCGCCGGGGTCGACGACGACCTCATCGCCTACTTCTCGGCTCGACGCAGAGAGATCGAAGCGGAGCTGAAAGATCACGGCGCCTCAAGCACCGATGCTGGTGCTCTTGCCGCCGCCATTGCCAAATCCACCCGCCAGGCGAAAGACACAATCGACGCCTCAGACCGAGAAGCCATCTGGAGAGAGGTGGCGGCGGAACGCGGCGCCGATGTCGTCGCCTTCCTCGACCTGCTTCAGGAGCACGGTTCGGCCCATAATGTCGAATTGGCGGAAGCATTACTCGCTGAACGTCTGGCCGCGCTACCCGCCGAATTGACGGCGCAGCGCTCAGTTTTTGAGCGGAAAGACCTGATTGCCGCGGTAGCGTCTGCCCTTGTCGGCACCGGACTTCCGGCGGCAAGGATCGAGCTTGCCATAGCACAGATGCTCGCCAGTGGCAGCATCCTCGATATCGGCAGGGGCAAGTTTGACCATGCGCGTTACACGACGCCGGAAGTCCTTGTCGCCGAGCAGCATCTGTCGGCGACTGCGACGAGACTGGCTGCAAATGGCACATTTGCGATTGAACCCAGCATCATCGCTGAATTCGGCACCGAAGCGGGTCTTAGCGAAGAACAAAAAAACGCGGCCCTGGTAGTCACCGGCTCCGGAGCGCTGGCCGTCATTGCCGGCGCCCCGGGCAGCGGCAAGACCACCACCCTGTCGGTCATTGCCGCTGCTTATCAGTCGGTCGGCCGCCGCGTACTCGGCACGGCCACTGCCTGGCGCGTGGCCAATGCTCTGCGCGACGAACTGGGGATTGAGGCGCGCGCTATTGCCAGTTTGCGCGAGGGCGAACGACACGGCCATACCTTTCTCAAACAGGGTGATGTCCTCGTCGTCGACGAAGCCGGCCTCGTCAGTCTTCCGGACATGGTGGCGCTGCTGGACAGGGTCGAGCAGGTAGGCGCCAAGATAGTCCTCGTTGGCGATCGCAAGCAGTTGCAACCTATTGGCGGTCCTGCCTTGTCGGTGCTGCAGCAGGCCATCGAGGCAGCGCGTGTCGAGGAGATCGTTCGTCAGCACGAACCCTGGATGCGCGATGCCATCCGCCATTTTGGTCAAGGGCGTGCCGAAGAGGCCCTGCAAGCCTTCACCGCCAAAGAGCGATTGATTGAGGCGGAGGGGCCCACCGCTACCGTCAACGCAGCCGTGCATCAATGGAACAAGCAACGTCAAAATGGCAGCACGCCACTTTTGTTGGCCCGCACCAACGCCACTAGTGCCGCCATTTCACGGGCGGTTCGAGACGTCCTCCGCCAGGAAGGAGTGATTTCTGGTCCCGAAATCAACTTTACCGCAGTTACGCCTTCGGGCCAGGCAACCTCGCTTTCGCTCGCAGTCGGCGACCAGATCCGCTTTCTGCAACGCAACGACCGGCTTGGCACCATCAATGGCACCATCGCTCTCATAACCGCCGTCGAGCAAAGCGGCACTGCCCTGGAAAGTATCCGGGTTGAGGCCGAGATCGGGGGGGCAACAGGTCGCCTTTTCCCTGGCGGAGCTCGCTGATGAGAAAGTCAGGGTAAAGCTGGGCTGGGCCTATTGCTCGACCGTCTACCAATCCCAGGGCATGACGGTCGATAGCGCCATCGTCCTCGTCGACGAGAAGTTCGACCGGCACCAAATCTACGTGGCAGCCAGTCGTGCAAGGTCAATAACTACTTTGGTCGTTGATGCTCGCAGCATCGACCGCAATCTGGCCAGCGAGTTGCCGGTTGGTCAGGTGAGCGGCACCGAGCCCCATGCTCCCGAGTCCCGTCGCGCCTGGCTGGCCAAGCGCCTCTCTCGCGCGGGAACCAAGGAATCTGCGCTCGAGGTTCTGACCGCTGCAGGTCCACAGGCCGATCCACGGAAACGTGAGATGGAGGGGCCGGGAAAACGCCGCCTTCAAGACAGGTCGAGGGAGGCATCCCTTGACTAATCCTCCAGTCCCGCAGCCGCCCAACCGACCTGAGACAAACGCCACGCGACGGGGGACGTCGCCCCAGGTCACCGTCGTGGATACCTGGCCAAAACACGTCCCCGTCACGTCCGCAGAGCTCGAAGCCATCGAGACCTGGTTGGCACCGCTTCTGGATCAGATTCTCGGGGGCAGCGATGCGTGAGCCTTATCGTGCCCGAGCGCGCGGTCCACCTGTCCGCTTTTCCGTGTCCCTTAACTCATTCCAGAAGGATTCAAGAAATGGAAAAGCGATACCTCACGAGCACGGCCTACATGCCCCTCCTGCTCGCCGATCCGGACTATGTCGATACCCTCATGGCACAGGTGTTGGAAAAGGTCCTGCCGTTGGCCGACGCCGCCAGTGGGCAGGAATTGCTCCTCGTCATCGATGTCGGCGGGTTTTGGGAGCCAGAACTTCTGGCTTACACCCTGGTCGAGTTGCCGGCCACGGGCGGGATCGAACTCCTCGCCCAATACTACCGTGCCGGTGAGCTACGTTTCGAAACTATCTCCCCACATCCGGAGGGTTTCGAAATAGCGGCCTTTACAACACGATCCAATTGCTGCTGCGTCCGGATTGTCCTGCATCCCCATTTGCAGTGCATCAAAGTTATACTCTCGTAGCTGACACTGTTGGGCGCCGTCACTGGCGCCCAACTTTCCGTTGTTCGATATTTCCATTGCGATATAATTACTTAGTACGATCTCGAAGCCATCTACTCTACGGAGATTCCCCGTGAACCTTCATGTCCAGAAAGCTGATGAAGACCTTGGGCAAGTCTCTGTTCAGCGCGCTTGCGGCTATTTCCGCGTCTCGACTGGGCGGCAAGCAGAGGGCGACCTTTCAATCCCTGACCAGCGCAAACAAGTCACCGCATTCTGCGCCGCGCGCGCTATGGATTTCCGGGCCGAGTATGTTGAACCGGGCGCCTCCGCTACAGATGACCAGCGCCCCGAATTCCAGCGCATGATCGAGCGCGCGCTCGATGGTGACCATCCGTTCGATGTCATCGTCGTGCATTCCTATTCACGATTTTTTCGCGACTCCTTCGGCCTCGAAATGTATGTCCGCAAACTCGCCAAAGCGGGCGTTCGGCTGGTCTCCATCACGCAGGAACTCGGTGATGACCCCGCCCAGGTGATGATGCGCCAGGTCATCGCGCTCTTTGATGAATACCAGTCCCGGGAAAACGCCAAGCATGTCCTGCGGGCCATGAAAGAAAACGCGGTCCAGGGATTTTACAATGGAAGCCCAGTCCCGTTGGGCTATCGCGCGGTGGAAGTAGAAAAGCGCGGTGCGCGTATCAAAAAGAAACTGGATGTTGATCCGGTTGAGCAAAAAACTGTCGAGCTCATTTTCAAGCTCTACCTTCGCGACGATGGCCAAGGGGGACCACTCGGCACCAAGGCCCTGGTCAGCTGGTTGAATGAACGCGGTTATCGCACCCGACGCGGGGCACGCTTCGGTGTCGGTACGATTCACGGCATCCTGACCAACCGGGTTTATATCGGCGAATGGACCTTCAATCGCCGGGACTCCAAGACCCTGCGTCAAAAACCTCGGTCCGAGCAGATTACCGTTCCCGTTCCGGCAATCATCGACCGCGTAGAGTTTGAACGCGTCCAGCAGACCTTGGCGGCTCGTAACCCGAAGACCACTGCGCCGCGCGTCACGACCGGGCCCATTCTGCTCACCGGCCTTGCCACCTGCGCGACCTGCGGCAGCGCAATGACCCTACGCACCGGCACCTCGAAAACTGGACGGCTCTATAGCTACTATACCTGTTCTGGCGCAGCGCGTGTCGGCAAATCGCTCTGCAAGGGGCGTTCCATCGCCATGGATACCCTAGACACCATGGTGGTCGATCACCTCTCCGAACGTCTGTTCACGCCCGAACGCTCACCGAGATTCTGGCGTCCCTTGTGCAACGCCGCGCAGAAAAGGACACCGAAGTTGGCCGTCGCATCGCCAGTCTGGAGGCTGAGGCCCTGGGGGCGGAAGAAAAGCTCAAACGCCTATACGCGATGGTCGAAGAGGGCGTCGCAGAGCTCGATGACATTCTGCGTGAGCGTATTGCCGCGCTGCGGGCCGAGCGTGAGCGCGCACAGACTGCCCTCGAACGCGTTCGTCCGCAGGTCAGCGCGAACTCGATCGCACCCGCGGCCCTGGAACGGTTTGGTCAGGAAATGCGCGAGAAGATTTCAAGCGGCGATATCGGCTTTCGCAAAACCTACCTGCGCTCCGTCATCGATCAGATTGAGGTCGCAGACGACGTCGTGCGGATCGTTGGAGACAAGGCAACGCTCGAACAGGTCATTGCGGGCAATGCAGGGGTTCGCAGTTTTGCACGGAAGTGGCGCGCCCGAAGAGATTCGAACTCCTGACCCCCAGATTCGTAGTCTGGTGCTCTATCCAGCTGAGCTACGGGCGCGCAAACCGACATGTGCGGTAGGCTTATTGGATCGGTGCGTCTGGCGCTTCCGATCAAAGCGGGGCAACCCATACATGGGTGTTCTGGCCATTGCAAGCGGGGCGGTGACGATTTTCGTGGGAAGATATCAGCCTTCCTTGCGACGGACCGGCAGGGTGATGTCGAAGCGGGTCCCCTGCCCTTCGTCCACATGCGCCAGAACCCCGCCATGCGCTTCGGTAATCTCCCGGGCGATGGCCAGTCCCAGCCCGGTACCGCCAGAGCGGGCCGAGCCTTCAAAGGCCACGAACAGGTTTTCCCGCGCGCGCGGTGGCAGGCCCGGGCCATTGTCGCGCAGCGTTATGACCGTGCGGTCGGGATCGGCACTGGCGCGCGCCTCGATGCGAAAATCCTGGGCTTCGCCCGGCACGGCTTCCAGGGCCTCGCGCGCGTTCTTGAGCAGATTGACCAGCACCCGCCCCATCTGACCCGCATCCACCTCAACCATCAACGAGGCATCCACGCCATTATCGAACGCGATCAGCGGATTGCCGGCGACGCGGGCGTCAAAGGCAGCATCATCCACCAGCGTGCGCAGATTGACCGGCGCGAATTGCGGTACAGTGGAGGTTTCCCGGCCATAGTCGAGCACCGCCTGGGCAAAGCCGATCGCCTTGTCCAGCGTGGTCACCAGCCGTGGCGCCAGCCGCTGCACCTTGGGGTCATCCAGCGTCGCCACCTGGTCGGACAGCAATTGCGCCGAGCTCAGCGTGTTGCGCAGATCGTGATTGATCTTGGCCACCGCCAGCCCCAGATCAGCCAGATGCCGCCTTTGCCGCAACATGGAAAACAACTCCGTTTCCATATCGGCCAGCTCGCGCTCGAGAATGCCGATTTCGTCAGACCGGCGGGACGGGATCAGGATCAGGGCGGCATTTTCGGGCGCCTTGCGAAAGGCCAGCATATTGCCAGTCACCCGCAGCACCGGATCAATGAACAGGCGGCTGACCAACACATAGAGCACAAAGGCCGTCACCGCAGCGATGCCGAACGAGACCAGCGCAAAACTGCGCGAATAGTCGATCATGTCCCGCCGCAACGGCGTTTCGGGCATCAGCAACTCCACCAGGCTTTCATTGAGATCGCCCTCGCCCACCACCCGCAGCGTGCGTCCGGGCGGCGCAACCAGCGTATCGAGTGCGCCCCAGACCCTGCTGGGCAGGTCGCCCTGCCGCAGATCGGCGGTCACCACCGTGTCCGGCATCACCGGATTGGTCAATTCAATGAGCTGGCTCTGTCCGTCGCGCCGATAGACAATGGCATGGGCACCGGCCGAATTGAGCAATCGGTCGGTCAGGTCGCGCGGCAGTGCCATCACGTCGGGTACCGCGTCCAGCACGCGGGCGGCCACCACCCCGACCTGCAGGCGGTCTTCCAGCCAGGTGGTTCGAAAACTCGCGACTGAGGGCAGAAAGATGACGATTTCGACCAGCAGGATCACCCCGATGATCGTGGCGATCAGCTTGCTTGAAAGCCCCGGAAACCGGCCGGCCATGGCATTGGGCTGGTCCTTCATCCTTGCAATCCTGCCAATCCCTCTCAGGCCCCCATTGGTCGCCGCTGCACAGCTTTGCCCGCGCGCAGCTTAAATACGGAGCCGCCGCCGCACCGCGCCGAGACGCCTTGCAAAGGAAGATACGGTTTCAGCCCCCCTATGGTTTTCACCCAAAGCAGCCAGAATGGCCAGCAGGCTTGGATGGGGCAGGCTGAGCTCGGCCAATTGCCCCAGCGCAATGCCTTGTTCCATTGCCAGCGTCAGCACGCCGGCCAGTTCGCCGGCTTCCGGCCCCACCAGGCTCGCCGCCAGTACCTGTCCCTTGGGATTAACCAGGACCTTGGCCAGCCCCCTGTCCTGACCGTGTGCGCGCGCCTTGCCGTTTTCGCTGAACCCGCTGCGCAAAATCACATGTCCCGCCGCCAGCGGCTTGGAGTCGGCTGGCCAGCGGCCAATCTGGGCCAGGCCAGGCTCGGTCTGCACCAATTGGGGCTGCTGGGCCGGCTGATGCCGCGGCGCCCCCAGCACCAGCGCCTCGATTACCGCCCGGCCATGGCTGAGCGCGTGATGCCATTGCCCTATACCCGCGCCGGCACCGACCACCCGGATCCGGCGATTGCTTGTCTGCCCCAGTGCACCAAGGGCAAATTGCCGCGCCTTGCCACGCAGTGGGCGCAGGCGCGCTGCCTCCAGCCCTATATCGTCAAGGCTGGCCAGCGTGCCGGCACAGACCAGCACATGTGATATGTCGAGTGCCTCGCTTGCCCCATCGGGTAGCGTGATCGTGGCACCAATGCCCTGCGACCGGGGCTGGATCGCATCGACCATGCCCCCATCGATGACCCGCACGCCCTCTTCGCCCAGGCATTGCAACACAATGCTGGCAGCCTCGATATCGAAGCCGGGCAGTGCCGCACCCTGTGGCACCAGCGTTACGTCCGATCCCAGCCGCGCAAAGGCCTGTGCCAGAGCCAGACCTTCCGGATCGGAGCCAATCACCAGCAGATGGGTGAGCTTGCGGCTGTTCTCGAGAAGCCTGTCGGGCGTGAAATAACCGGCTTCCTCAAGCCCTGGAATCTCCGGCAATATCGCAGCGCCGCCAACCGCCAGCACGATCACCTGCGGGCGCACCTGCACGTCGCCCACCGCAAGTGTCATGGCATCGACAAAGCGGGTTTCGCCCCGGAGCACCGATATGCCCAGCCCCGTCAATCGCTCGCGACTATCGAGCGGGGCCTGTTCGGCGGCCAGGCTTTGTGCCCGTTCCTGCACCGCGCGCATGCTGATCTTGGGTTCTATACCGGCCAGGCCCAACTGACCGGCATTGCGCATGGCCTGGGCCCGCGACGCGCTGGCCACCATTGAGGCGACCTGCACGGCCCGCTGCGGCCCGTCGCCGGGTTCGGCGTGTCCTCTGTCAACAAGCATGACGTGAGCGCCAAGGCGCCGGGCATGCTGGGCCAGCGCGATTCCGAGCGCGCCTGCGCCCACGATGCAAAGCTCGGGTCGAGTAATCTCAGCCATGTCCGCCACAGGCCAGAACCATTGCCGCTCTTATGCGGGGGAAAGCGCGGCTTGACAACAGGGCCACTCTGGCTGTTCCGCGTGCCAATGCGCGTTGACTTAGGCATGTCTTTTCCCTATAGACCCCACCAACGCGAAGGCGGCGCGCATGCCCGCCTCAGGGATTATTCTGCTTTCAAGCAGCACCAAAGAAGAGGAACCGTGCGACAGCGCGGTCTGATGTTATGAAGCGTACATACCAGCCTTCCAAGCTCGTGCGTGCCCGTCGTCACGGTTTCCGTGCCCGTATGGCGACCAAGGACGGCCGCGCGATTCTCAATCGCCGCCGCCGTGACGGCCGCAAGAAGCTCTCGGCCTAAGGGATTTGTGGCCGGATGACGGCCGAACAGTCCACGCGCCAAGCGACATTGCGCCGCCTCAGGCGGCGCGCGCAGTTCTTAAACGCCGCCCGGGGCAATCGCGCCGGGCGTTCTGCGTTTGGATTGCAGGTCGTGCCCAGCCCGGAGCCCGATCCCGGCATCGGCTTTACCGTCACCAAAAAAGTCGGCAATTCGCCTCAGCGCAACCGCATAAAGCGGCGTCTTCGCGCTGCTGCGGCAGCATGCGCGCGTGACTTTATGCCCGGACATGACTATGTCCTTCTGGCGCGGCGCGAGGCCATCAGCCAGCCTTTCACCAAGCTTGTCGCCGATCTCGGCGGCCTCATCGCTCGTGTGCATGACACAAAACTGAGCGACAATCGCAAATCACCCGGCCGCGGCCAACGGAACCCGAGACCATGAATTCTGACAATCGCAATGTGATCCTTGCCGTCGTGCTCAGCATGATCGTGCTGTTCGGCTGGCAGTTTTTCATTGCCGGTCCGCAACTCGAACAGGCCCAGCGCCAGGCCGAAATCGCCGCCGCCCAGCAAGCCGAGTCCGAACAGCTTGCCGTGCCCAGCACCAATGCAGACGGCTCCGCCGCCGCACCCGCAGCCACCCCCGGCGCACCACAGGTGTTCGCCGACCGCCAGACAGCCATCGCTGCCACCGACCGCATTGAGATTGCGACCGCTGATCTGGAAGGCTCGATCAACCTGACCGGCGCGCGCATCGACGATCTTGAACTCAAGCAATACCGTGAGACGGTCGATCCCGATTCTCCGATCATTGCCCTGCTCAAGCCCGCCGGCCTGCCCGACGCCTATTTCGTCGAACAGGGCTGGGCCGCAGCCGCCGGCTCCAACGTCTCGCTGCCCACCAGCCAGTCGGTCTGGACCCTTGAAGGCGACAACGCCACGCTGACCGCCGATACGCCGGTTACCCTGCGTTTCGACAATGGGCAGGGCCTGGTTTTCCACCGCACCTTTGCCGTGGACGATTTCTATCTCTTTACCGTCACCCAGACCGTTGAAAACACCGGCGCGGGTGATGTGGCCCTGTTCCCCTATTCGCGCGTTGTCCGCCACGGCAATCCGCAGGTGCAGAACTTCTTCATCCAGCACGAAGGCCCGATCGGCGTGCTCGGCTCGAACAATTATGTCGCCCGCAAATATGGTGACCTGCAGAACGAGCAGCAGGTCGACTTCTCCTCGACCACCGGCTGGCTCGGCATTGCCGACAAATATTGGGCCACCGCCGTGCTGCCCAAGCCGGACACCACGATCAATGCCCGCTTCGCCTACACCCAGTCGGGCGGGACCAATGTGTTCCAGACCAATTACGTCGAGACCCAGCCCGTCATGGTGCCGGCCGGCGCTACGGTCAGCCACGAAGCATATGTCTTTGCCGGCGCCAAGGAAGACCGCGTCATCGCCTCCTATCAGGAAGGCTACGGCTTCGACCGCCTTGAACTGCTGATCGACTGGGGCTGGTTTCACTTCCTGACCAAGCCGATGCACTGGTTGCTGGTCACGCTCTACGGCATTCTGGGCAATTTCGGCCTGGCCGTCCTTGCCGTGACCGTCATCGTCAAGGCCATCTTCTTCCCGCTGGCCAACCGCTCCTACGCCTCCATGGCCGCCATGCGCCGCGTGCAGCCGGAAATGAAGGCCATCCAGGAACGTCTCAAGGACGACCGCGCTGCCCAGCAGCAGGCGATGATGGAGCTCTATAAGAAAGAGAAGATCAATCCGCTCTCGGGTTGCTGGCCAATTCTCATTCAGATCCCGGTCTTCTTTGCGCTCTATACCGTCATCTTCATCTCGCTCGAAATGCGCCATGCGCCGTTCTTCGGCTGGATTCAGGACCTGGCGGCGCCCGATCCGACCAATATCTTCACCCTGTTCGGCCTGATCCCCTGGGATCCGACCGCGCTGCCGCTCCTGGGGTCCTTCCTGCATCTGGGCATCTGGCCGGTCATCATGGGTATTTCCATGTGGGTGCAGATGCGCCTCAACCCGCCACCGCCAGATCCGACCCAGGCCATGATCTTCAACTGGATGCCGGTGATCTTCACCTTCATGCTGGGCACCTTCCCGGCAGGTCTTGTGATCTACTGGGCCTGGAACAACACGCTCTCGATTGCCCAGCAATGGTTCATCATGAAGCGGCACGGTGTCGAGGTGAACCTGTTCGGCAACATCATGGACAGCTTCCGCCGCAAACCAAAGCCGGCCGAGCCAACCAAGAGCTGAGCCGCATTGAACGAATGAATGGGCCCGCCGCTTCGCCGGCGGGCTTCTCCTATCTGGGGTCACATATGACGCAGCCCGACTATTCTCCCGACACCATTGAGCGCGGCCGCCTGCTGTTTGCCCGGCCCTTCCTGTTCGTGAAGGGTTGCGTGAAACTGGCCGACCTGCCGCCTATGGATCGGCTCGAAATCGCCTTTGCCGGCCGCTCCAATGTCGGCAAGTCCAGCCTGATAAACGCCCTTTGTGGCACTTCAGGCCTGGCCCGCACCTCCAACACGCCAGGGCGCACCCAGGAGCTCAACATCTTCGAGAGCCAGAGTGAAAATCTGCGCATCGTCGACATGCCCGGCTATGGCTATGCCAAGGCGCCCGAACCCAAGGTCAGGGCCTGGACGGCCCTGATCCACCAATATCTCACCGGCCGCGCCACCCTGCGCCGTGTCTATGTGCTGATCGACAGCCGCCACGGCGCCAAGGACAACGACATCTCGGTGATGAACGAGCTCGACCGCGCAGCGGTCAGCTATCAGGTGGTGATGACCAAGGTCGACAAGCCCTCGGCCACCGATCTCGAGAGCGCCGTCGCTAAGACCCGCGCCGCCATCGCCAAGCGCCCCGCCGCCCACCCGGACATCATCCAGACCTCGTCCGAGAAAGGCACCGGCCTCAATCAGTTGCGCACCGAGATCGCATTGCTGCTGGAGAGCTGATCCGCCCCAAAAGAGAAAGGGCGCTCAGGGCGCCCTTTTCTGTGGGTTGATTGGTCCGCCCTCATGCCGAGCCCTGTCATGTTCACCCCGCCTGGTGGCGGGTGCCAGCATCCTGCATGAACTGCGCAATATACTCGCGCAGACGGGCGCTGTCAGAGGCGCTTGAAAACGATCCCAAAGCCTCCTCGATCACCTCGTCTGTTGCCTTGCCGCGGCGCAGTTCTGTCAGCGCCGTGCCATAGCTGTCATCGAATTCGGGATGCGGCTGAAAACTCAGGGCCTGGCCGGTGCGATACAACAGACCCGCATTGGGAGTGAAGTCCGACGCCAGGATCACCTCGGCCTCATCGGGCGGGACGATCACCTGGTCCTGGTGCGAACATACAACCGATAAGGTGTCAGGCGCCAAATCCATGAAATCCGGGCGCCTGGTCACCCGATAATGGTGCCGCCCCAACCCCCAGCCTTTCTCCGACTTGCGCACATCCCCGCCAAGCGCATCGGCCATCACCTGGTGCCCAAAGCAGATCCCCAGCATCGGGGTCTGCGCCGCATAAGCCTGGCGGATGAAGTCGCGCAAGGGGTCGAGCCAGGCATGGTCTTCATAAACGCCGGCTGAGGAACCGGTTACGGCGATGCCCTCCAGCCCCACCGGGTCAGGCAGCGGCTCGCCCTCAAGCACTTTGACCGCGTCATAGTCAAAACGCCGCCCGGTCGACGCGAACATCTCACGGAACATGGCAGAATAGGGAGCAAACTTGCCCTGGAGCGGCTCGGGAACCTTGCCGACTTCGATAATGGTGATCTTCATGGCCAACCGCCTGCGTGTTCAACGATTGACATATCGGAGTCGCGCAGGCCCGATCAAGCACGGGTCTGCGCGAAGCAGCAATGCAACTGAAAGCTAGTTGGTGCCGTCATTGGGTCGCGATTTGCGCCCACCCTCGCGACGATCTTCCTTGGTCTTGGCATCCCCCGCGGCCTGGCCGAAATGGGTGCCGCCCAGATGGCCGCCTGTACTCACCTTGTCCAGCTTGGGATCGACATTGGTTTCGGCATGCTTGTTATCGGTCATTGTTGACCCTCCTTTCGAAGAGGCCAATGAACGACACCAATGATCGTTCCGTCACACTATGCCGCTGGCTCGAACCGCAATGACAACCCGTTGATGCAGTAGCGCAGACCGGTGGGCGGCGGACCGTCCTCGAACACATGCCCCTGGTGACCACCACAATTGGAGCAGTGCACCTCGATCCGGGTCATGAACAGCGAATTGTCTTCTTTGGTCCCGATCGAGCCGGGAATGAAATCCCAGAAGCTTGGCCAGCCGGTCCGGCTGTCATACTTCTTCTCGGATTCGAAAAGTGCCTGGTCACAGCCCGCACAATGGAAAGTGCCAGCCCGTTTTTCCTCATTCAGCGGCGACGTGTAGGGGCGCTCGGTATCTTCATGCCGTAACACCTGATAGGCAGCGGGCGACAGCCGCTCTTGCCATTCTTCATCGCTCAGAGTGAAGGGAAAATCCCCCTCCACCGCGTTGGCCGTTCGCCCCAGCCCCAGGGCGGCGCCAAGCGCCAGCAGCGAACCGGAAAACAGTATCGAGCGTCGATCAAGGGTCATGGCAACCTCCTCAAATCGGCAATGCCCGGCAGATTGCCGGGCAGCACCAAGTCAACAAGAACGTGACCACATGCGCCCACGGGCGTCCACCAGGGTCACGTCAAGGTGAGGCTCCGCATATCGGGACGGGCGCATGCGGAGCCTCGGTTCCTGCACTATTCGTTGGCGTGCAGGGTTAGGTTACATCGCGGGGAGCAGAACCGCGTCGATGACGTGGATCACGCCATTGGACTGGTCCACATCGGCGATGGTCACAGTAGCCATGCCGCCATTGGCGTCGGTGATCTTGACCATGTCGCCGTCGAGGCTGAAGGTCAGTTCGCCGCCCTGCACGGTGGCAGCGCTATACTCACCGCCATTATCGTTGATCAGCTGCACCAGATCACCCGAGTGAATGTCACCGGCAATCACGTGATAGGTCAGAACGGCAGTGAGCTGGTCCTTGGCTTCGGGTGCCAGCAGGCCTTCGACAGTGCCTTCCGGCAGAGCTTCAAAGGCGGCGTTGACCGGAGCAAACACGGTGAACGGACCTTCGCTCGACAGCGTCTCGACCAGGTCGGCAGCCTGGACGGCGGCAACCAGCGTGGTGTGGTCAGCCGAATTCACGGCGTTCTCCACGATATTGTTTGTGGCAGGCATGGCAGCGCCGCCGACCATCGGGTTTTCCTGGGCGATAGCGCCACCGGCAACCGAACCGAATGCCAGAACGGCAGCGACAGACAGAGCACGAAGAGAAAGAGTCATTGTGTAGTTCCTTCCTGTTTAATTCTGTTCCCATTCATCTCGATGGGACGCAGGAAGTTACGGGCCCTCGTCCTACCCAGTTTCGCTTGCTTCAAAAAAAACAAAAAAATCTGCATGGGCTCAAAAGGCATTATTTTTCATAGGCTTGCGAGCCCATGAACGACTGAAACCGGCCCGCCGGAAAAGAAAAATTTGCGGTGATCCAAACGGCTCGCGCCTGCGTAAAAAGCCCCTTTTCCCACCCAGGTTCCCAGCCCAACAAAAAAATCCCTCCGACCGGCGGAGGGATTTCAGCATGATGCCAATAGGGAGCGATTTAGGTCCTCAGGCCCGACCAGGCCGGGTCCGACGCATAGCTTTCCGTCGGAACGGTCTGGGCCGCTCGCCCCCAGATATCCACGCTCATCAGGCGCGGGCCGTCATTGCCGCCGGGATCTTGGTAGAACATGATCACCCGCCCATTGGGTGCCCAGGTCGGCCCTTCGGCATGATAGCCCGAATAGAGCAGGCGCTCGCCCGAACCGTCGGGGTTCATGATGCCGATATGGAACTGCCCACCCGACTGGCGGGTAAAGGCGATCAGATCGCCATTGGGTGACCAGACCGGTGTTGAATAGCTCCCTTGTCCGAAGCTGATGCGCTGGGCATTCCCGCCCCCTGCCCCCATCATGTAGATCTGCGGCGAGCCGCCCCGATCGCTCTCGAAGATGATACGGCTGCCGTCGGCCGAATAGGATGGCGCAGTATCGATCGCCGCGCCCGAGGTGAGCTGCAGAGGTTGTCCGCCGCTGGTCGAGATTGCATAAAGATTGGTGCTACCGCCCTGCTCCACCGAAAACGCCACCGTGCCCCCATCGGGCGAGAAGCGCGGGGCAAAGGTCATCGCCCCCACATTGGCCAGGCGCTGCTGCTGTCCGGTCGAAAGCTGCAGCAGATAAACCTGCGGATTGCCCTCGGCAAAATTCATATAGGTGACCAGATCGCCATTGGGCGAAAAGCGCGGCGTCAGCGCCATGGTCTGTCCATCGGTGAGATAGCTCACATTGGCCCCGTCCTGGTCCATGATCGCCAGGCGCCGCACGCGATTGGCCTTGGGCCCGCTTTCGGCGACATAGAGCACGCGGGTATCGAAATAGCCCGTGCCCCCCGATAATTGCGAATAGATCGCGTCCGACACCAGATGGCCGATGCGGCGCGCCGAACTGGGGTCGGTGGCGTAGCTGTTGCCGACAACCTGCGCTGCCTGCTGCGTATCCCAGACCCGCACCGAGGCACTGATCTGCCCGCCGCGCTCCACCGCGCCCATCACCACGCCATCGACGTTGGCCGTGCGCCACATGTTGAAATCGGGGGTGGCATTCACATCGCCCACCGCAACCGGCAGCGAGGCCGGATCGAGCGGCAGGAACAAGCCGGAGCGCCGCAGATTATTGCGCACGATGTCGGCAATTTCGCGCCCAAAGGCCGGGTCCGACGAGGCAAAGTCGGGAATGGCGATGGGCAATGGCTGAAAATTGGCGCCTTCCACCACGATACGCAATTGCGCAAGCGACATCGGGGCGGTGGCCAACAGGGCGCCGCCGGCCAGGCCGAGCTTGAGCGCCGCGCGTCTAGTGAACAGGGTCATCGGTCCTATTATACTCCGGTCTTGCCGTTTGCGCCGCAGTTTGGCCAGCAAACTGGCAAATTCAAGGTCAGGGTCTCAGTTCCACTTCAATGGAACGCCATTGGTCGTAGGAATCGGCAGACAAATTGAACGGTCCGTCCTGCGAAGCTGCCATGACGGCTCGCACGGCGGCGCGGGCAATCTGCCCACCGGCCGGCGACGGGTCTGCCGCCAGGATTTGCGGCGTCCCCGCCAATGTCCCGTCGCGATTCATATTGATCTGCAGCGTCACATTCATCCCGCTATTGAAGTCGCTCGGCAGCAATTGCCAATTATTCTTGATCCGGGCGATCAGCCCGTCGATCTCGTTCTGGCTCAGCCGCGCCGAGGTTCCCGTCGTGTCACCCAGCGTGGGCGAACCGCCCTGCCCGGTCGTTGCGCCGGTGGTCGGGGCATTATTGATGATCGAGGAGATCTCGTCAGCCGTCTCCGAGCTGATTTCGGTCGGCGGTGCCTGTTCCGCAGCTGCAGCCTGACGTTGACGCTCCTCCTCTTCCCGGCGACGCTGCTCTGCGGCCAGTGCCTGCTCACGCACCTGCGCCAGATCGCTCGGACGCGAGGTTGGCAGCGCAACATCCACCTGCGGTGGCGTTGGTTCCGGCTCTGGCTCCGGCTCAGGCACAGGCTCGGGTTCTGGCTCCGGCAGAGGTTCCGGTTCCGGCTCCGGCTCGGGTTCTGGCTCTGGGAGGGGCTCCGGCAAAGGTTCTGGTTCTGGCGCGGGCTCTGGCTCCGGCGGCGGCGCAAGGTCCTCCGGCCGCGTCTGCGGCAGGGTCACCGGCGTTGGTGCTGGCTCAGGCACAGGCTCTGGTTCCGGCGCGGGCGCAGGCTCTGGTTCCGGGGTTGGCTCCGGCTCAGGCGCAGGCTCCGCCTCTGGCGCAGGTGCGGTTTCGGTCACCGGGGCCGGCGTCGGTGTGTCCGCGGGCGAAGGGGTAACCTGGTCCTGCTCGGTATTCCCGGTAGGCTGTGCCAGCTCGGCTGGCGCCTCGCTCTCGACCACCGAAGGCGTATCGGTCTCGACCACCTCGCTGTCGAGCTGCCCCAGGCGGATGTTGGAATATTCCTCGATGGGCACAAGATCGACCGCAATGGACTGCACATTCGGCTGCAACGGCTCGGTCAGTCCCAGATTGACCAGACCCAGCACCAGCAGCAAAACATGAAGCGATATCGATGCGACCAGGCCCGTACGCATATGCCCGGCCTACCTCTCGCGCTCGGTAACGAGCCCGATCTTGGTATAGCCGGCCGCCGAGAGCAGGCCCATTACCCGCATCACAGTGCCGTAATTTGCGGTAGTGTCGCCGCGCAGATAGATGCGGTCTTCCACCGTCGCCAACGTGCCCATGGTAGAGACCAGCTCGGCTTCCGCGACCGGCGCTTCATCGACAAAGATCGCCCCCTCGGGCGATACCGAAACCGTGATCGGCCGCGTCTGGCTCGGTAGTTCATTGGCCGCCGTGCGCGGCAGGTCCACCGGCACGCCCGACGTCATCATGGGCGCGGCCACCATGAAGATGATCAGCAGCACCAGCATGACGTCGACCATCGGCGTCACGTTGATTTCACTCATGACCGCACTGCGCTTGCGGCGCCGACGGCGCCCGCCGCCACCCCCGCCTGATGCGACACCCATGCCCATGTCAGCGGCCCCGCGCTTCGAGCTGGCGGGACAGAATGGTCGAGAATTCGTCGGCAAAGCCTTCCAGCCGACCGGTCAGCTTGCCCGCGTCGGAAGACAGCTTGTTATAGGCAATCACCGCCGGAATGGCGGCCACCAGGCCAATGGCGGTCGCAAACAGCGCCTCGGCGATGGGACCCGCCACCACGGCCAGATTTGTGTCCGAAGAGGCCGCAATATTGGTGAAGGCGTTCATGATGCCCCACACCGTGCCAAACAGCCCCACAAAGGGGCCAGCCGACCCCACCGTGGCCAGAAAGCCCAGGCGCTTCTCAAGATACTCGCTTTCCCGCGCAATCGCCACGTCCAGCACCTTGTCCAACCGCTGCTGCATGCCCACGAAGCTGGCTGCATTCTGCTCGTGGCTGCGCTTCCATTCCTTCATGGCCGCAACGAACACCGAACCCAGCCCGCCCGACGGCTTTTCCGCCTGCTGCTGATACAGTTCCTCAAGCGACTGACCCGACCAGAACGTGCGCTCGAACCGGTTCATTTCCGATTGGGCACGCCGATAGGTAATGGTCTTGTCGATGATGATCGCCCAGCACCAGATCGAGGCCGCCAGCAGGCCCAGCATGACCGATTTGACAACGAAGTCGGCGGCCCAGAACAGGCCCCAGATGGAGAGGTCCGCATGCGGAGCGACTGCTCCCACTGCATCCATGGCTTCCATGTCGTGATCCCTTTTGGCCGGCCCGTGCATATGGCCCCATTGCCGCTGCGATGGGGATGAAATCTGTCAAAATTAAGAGAAATGCCCGCAATTCCGGGCGCAGGGTGGTCCGGCGCGGCGCAAATCTGCCTAAGCGCCATTTATGGTCACCAAAGGGTTAATAAAGAGAGTCCGAGGCCTAGGCGCCGGGCACCAGCCGCGCGCGCAGATGGGCTGGCAGGCGCGCCGGGCCGCCGCTCATTTTGATGGCGACGACGGTCACGCGAGCCGATGTGATTACCTTGTCGTCACGCAAAATTGTCTGGTCCAGCACCAGGCGCACCCCGCCGGCGTTCGCCACTTCCGTCGTCACCGTCAGCAGATCGTCGATTCGCGCCGCAGCCAGGAACGCGATCTCCATTTGTCGCACGGCAAAGGCAATGCCCTGCTCGGCCAGTTCGGCGTGATGCAAGCCCAGGTCGCGCAGCAGCTCGGTCCGTCCACGCTCGAAGAATTTCAAATAGGCCGCGTGATAGACATTGCCGGAAAAGTCGGTGTCTTCGTAATAAATGCGGACGGGAACACGATGCCTTGTCATGGCGCCTTGTAGTCCAGGCCACGCGCCTTCATCGCCGGATCCAGCTCGACAAAGCTTTTCGGGCCGACACCATGCAGCGCCGCAACGGCCGAGCGCGTCCATCGCGTCAGATCGGCAAACGTCACGATCCCCGCCGCCGCCAGCGCCCGATGCGCCGGGCGGCTCAGCTTGAGAGTGCCAGCGATTGGATCTTCCGCTTTGCTCATGCCTGCCTCCGCTCGTCATGGGTGATATGGACCAGCCCCGATGGCAAGGCGCGCAAAAATGTCGGCAGCCAGCGCGGCATCAACTGGGCCGTCTCCAGCGCATCCCCCGCCAGCGGCACCCAGTCAAACGAGAGAATATGCCCTTCATCGGGCCGCTGCAGCCATGGCGAGGCGCCGTTCGGCGTCTGTCCCGGCAGTTCGGCCGCATAGAAAAACCCCAGCTCGTGGAAATCCTCATCATCCCGGCGATAGAAGCTTTCCGAGGTCGCGATCATCGCCCCGACAATGGCAGGCATCGCCAGTTCTTCTTCCATCTCGCGCTCCAGGCTCAGCGCGCTCGGCTCGCCCAGCTCGATCCGCCCCCCCGGCAGCATGCAATAGTCATCATCATCTTCCCGGCACACCAGCACATGGCCATCGACGATGATGATGCCCGCCACCCGAAAATTGAACCGCTGTTCGCCAATGGGAAAGCTGATGACATGCCGGTCATTCATTGCCCGTCCTCCTCGAACAGGCTCGATTGCAGCCCCACAAAGCCCTGTGGAACCACCTTGCCCATATGCTGAAAGGCAATCGAGGTCAGCATGCGGCCGCGCGGCGTCCGCTGGATAAAGCCTTGCTGCAGCAAATAGGGCTCGACAATTTCCTCGATGGCGTCCCGCGGCTCGCTCAGCGCCGCCGCGATGGTTTCGATGCCCACCGGTCCGCCATTGTAGAAGTCGGCAATCTGGGTCAGGTAGCGCCGGTCGAGCTGGTCCAGCCCGCGCGCATCCACATCGAGCCGCAACAGCGCCTTGTCCGCCACCGCCCGATTAACTTCGGCCACGCCATCCACCATGGCAAAGTCGATCACCCGGCGCAGCAACCGGCCGGCAATGCGCGGCGTCCCCCGCGAGCGGCGCGCGATTTCCATCGCCCCGTCAGGCGCCATGGCCATGCCCAGCAGCCGCGCGCCGCGGGTCACGATCTGCACCAGTTCCTCGGGCGTGTAGAAATTGAGCCGCACCGGAATGCCGAACCGGTCGCGCAATGGCGTGGTCAGCAGACCCGCTCGCGTCGTTGCGCCCACCAGCGTGAACTTGGCCAGGTCGATCCGCACCGAGCGCGCCGCCGGCCCCTCCCCAATGATCAGGTCGAGCTGGAAGTCCTCCATCGCCGGATAGAGCACTTCCTCGATGGCCGGGTTGAGCCGGTGGATTTCGTCGATGAACAACACGTCGCGTTCTTCAAGATTGGTCAGCAGCGCCGCCAGATCCCCCGCCTTGGCGATCACCGGGCCGGAGGTGGCACGAAAACCCACGCCCAGTTCCTTGGCAATGATCTGCGCCAGCGTCGTCTTACCCAGGCCCGGCGGTCCGACAAACAACACATGGTCGAGCGCCGCCCCACGCTGCTTGGCCGCCTCGATGAACACCTCGAGGTTGGCGCGGGCATCCGCCTGCCCGACAAAATCGGCAAAGCCCGAAGGCCGAAGCGAAACGTCGAGCGGCTCGTCGCGGCCGGCGGAGGCGGAAGTCAGATCGGTCACGTTTGGCCTATTGAATGCTGCTGACCGGCACGCAGGCGGAGCGCACGGCAGTCTTGTCCTTGAGATCGGGATTTGTCCGCGTCATGCGGAAAAACATCTTCGTCAGGTAGTCCAGCCGTGCATCGCAGGACCAGCGTGGCAACGGCTTGGCCGGATCGTGGAGGTAATACGGCTTTGTCGATCCATCGGCTTCTACAAACCAGATGGCAACGGCCGTAGCTTCATTCTGATCGGCCCGCACCGCGGCGGGAGATGCGAGCGCCACTATTGTCATGCCTGCAGCCAGCAGCCGCACCAGTCCGGTCTTGGTCATCAACACGTCCTTCCAACAGAATTGCCGTTACGGCACCCTAGCTGCTCAATTCCCGAAGTCCCAGCCGGATCAGCTTTTCCGTCGGCGTGTCCTCGCCTTCCTTGGCCACAACGCGGGCCAGGGCTGACGATGCCTGGGCGCTCGAATAGCCCAGATTGGTCAGTGCAGAAACCGCGTCGCTGACATTGGAGGATGCGACGCCCTCGCCCAGCGCGCTCTGCATGCCCAGCGTACCCGCGTCAATGGCGCCAATCGCGGGCACTTTGCCCTTGAGTTCGGTTACGATGCGCACGGCCAGTTTCGGCCCCACGCCATTGGCCCGCCCGATCATCGCCTTGTCCTGCAGGGCAACTGCGCTCGACAATTCCGAGGGCGAGAGCACCGACAGGATCGCCAGCGCCACCCTGGCGCCTACCCCTTGTACGCTGGTCAGCAGCAGGAACCAGCTCTTTTCCGCCTCATTGGCAAAGCCATAGAGCTTGATGAAATCTTCGCGCACAATGGTCTCGATAAAGACCACAGCCGCCTCGCCAACCCGGGGCAGCGCCTGCAGCGTCCGGCCCGAGCAGAACACCTCGTAACAAACCCCGCCACAATCGATCAGCACGACATCGTCGCCGAAACTGTCGACCAGACCTTTGAGCTTGCCGATCATGCCAATGCTCCCATACGGCGCGCAGAAACCCGATGATGCGCATGGCAAATCGCCACCGCCAGGGCGTCCGCGGCGTCCGCGCCCTTGACCACCGCCGAGGGCAACAACGTCTTGACCATCAAGCCCACCTGGTTCTTGTCCGCATGCCCGGTACCGACCACCGACTTCTTGACCAGGTTGGTGGCATATTCGGCCACCACCAGCCCGCGCAACGCCGGCACCACCAGGGTCACCCCGCGCGCCTGCCCCAGGATCAGCGCGGAACGCGGTCCCGAATTGACGAAAGTTTCTTCCACGGCAGCTTCATCGGGCCGATGCAAGTCCAGCACTTGCCCCAGCCCTTCGGCCAGAGCGGCAAGCCGGTCCGCCAGCGCGCCGTCCGTTGGCGGTGTCAGCGTACCGCCCGCCACAAAGCTCAGCCGGTTGTCCACAGCTTCGATGATTCCCCAGCCGCATCGCCGCAGCCCGGGATCGATCCCGATGATTCGCACAGCCCTTGTCATGGTCTTCCTTGTAAAGGCGAGGCCCGACCTTACCAAGCGCCAAGTGAACAAATAGGCAACAAAATGCACCTGCTGGTCCTGTTCCCTAAAGTTTTAGCGTTTCGGCAAACCACCTGTTGAGAGCCGAACTCTACCTTGAAACCGGGAATGCATCGCAACGGGGCGCAAATGTCAGGGGCAAAACTTCGGTTGTCCCGCAGGTCGAAACTGCGGATTTACAGAGTAACCGGGCTTCTGACAGCCATTTCCATTGTTGTTTCGATCGCGACCACCAACTTTATCATGGAAACGTTTTCGGCCGGGATCAACATCCCCGGCCTGATGACGGCAATTGTCATGCCCATGCTGCTGGGCACACCGGCCATTGGCATCATCATGTTCAAGCATGAGCAATTGCGCGCCGCCAATGAGCAATTGCAGCGTCTTGCCGCCACCGATTGGCTGACCGGCTGCCTCAACCGCGGGGCCTTCACCAAACGGGTCAGCCACGCGCTGACCGAGCCGTCTGCCAGCGGCGCCCTGCTCATTCTCGACATTGATCACTTCAAGGCCATCAACGACAATCACGGCCACGACCGGGGTGACGATGCCTTGCGCCTGATCACCCGCACCTTCACTTCGGTCTGTGGTCCTCAAACCCTTGTGGGCCGCGTTGGCGGCGAGGAGTTCGGGATTTTTCTGCCCGGAGCCAGCGCGGCCGAAGCCAGCAATTGGGCCGAGACCATCCGCAATGCCATTGCGCAACTAACCTTCCGCGCGACCGGCAGCCACTGCCCCCTTTCCGTCAGCGTCGGCGTGGCCACATTTCAGGGTCGCACCGATTTCCGCACCCTCTACCGCCGCGCCGATGCAGGGCTCTACCGCGCCAAAAGCGCGGGGCGGGATCGTATCGAAATAGCTACTGCCGCCTGACCTGCGTTCTTTTTTCCAAGGGCATGACCATCTGCCTACCCCTTTTCAAACCGAGCTATTTGCAATGCCGCTTTTCAAGACCATCGCAATACCGGGTTTATCCAGCGTGGGACGCTGGACAGTGTTTGGCACCTTGGCCTGTGTCCTCGCCTCGCTCGGTCTGACCTGGCTGATGCTGCTCGACCTTGAGAGCGAGTTGACGCCCCGCATCCTGCTTGCCTCTGCCACGCTGCCCATCCTGATCGGCGCACCGCTCTTTTTCTATTTCAGCCTCAAGCTGCGCGGCCTGGCGATTGCCAATATGCGGCTCGACCGCGTGGCGCGTATCGATGGGCTCACGGCTTGCCTTAATCGCCGGGCCTTCACCGCGCGCGTCAATGCCTGGCTGCAAAATCCCGCCTCTCCCTCCTGCGGCGCGCTGCTGATGATCGACGCCGACAATTTCAAGTCGATCAACGACCTCTACGGCCATGAAAACGGCGACGAAGCGCTTACCATCATCGCCCGCGCCATTCGCTCGGTGTTGCGCAGTGGCGATATGGTCGGCCGCATGGGTGGCGAAGAATTTGCCGTCTTCCTGCCCGGCGTCACCCAGCATCAGGCGCAGATCGTGGCCGAACGCATCCGCATGTCGGTGATCGTGGCCTGCTTCGCGCCCGCCGGAGAGGCACACCCGCTTTCGGTCAGCATTGGCGGCGCCGCCTTTACCGAGACGACAAGCTTCACCGAGCTGTTCCGCATTGCCGATCAGCGGCTCTATGGCGCCAAGCATGCCGGACGCAACGCCGTCGTGGTGGCGGACACCATGGATCATCCCCGGCTCGTCCTCAAGCGCATCGCCTGAACACGTTGGGGCGGCCCATCGGACCGCCCCATAACCCTGGCCTGACCTGAAACGGGCTCTCAGCCTTCGAGCTTGGCCGCCTCTTCTTCGCTCATGTTGAAGTTCGAATAGACGTTCTGCACGTCATCGTCCTCTTCGAGCGTATTGAGCAGCTTCATCAGGGTCGCCCCCTTTTCCGCGTCGATCGGCGTCTCGTTCTGCGGCTTCCAGATCGCTTTCACCGACTCAGCTTCGCCCAGCACCGCTTCGAGCGCCGAAGAGACCTCGGCCATGGTCTCAAAGGTGGTGTAGATATAGTGGTTCTCGTCATCGCTCTCGACATCGTCGGCCCCGGCCTCGATGGCCGCTTCCATCACCTTGTCTTCCGAGCCGATGGAGGCCGGATAGGTGATTTCGCCAACCCGGTCGAACATGAAGCCGACCGAACCGGTTTCCCCCAGCGCGCCACCATTCTTGGAGAAATAGGAGCGTACATTGGACGCGGTGCGATTCCGATTGTCGGTCAGCGCCTCGACGATGACGGCAACGCCACCCGGGCCATAACCCTCATAGCGGATCTCGTCATAATTCTCTGCATCGCCGCCAGAGGCCTTCTTGACGGCCCGCTCGATATTGTCCTTTGGCATCGACTGCGCACGGGCATTGGCAATAGCCAGGCGCAGGCGCGGATTGAAGGCCGGGTCGGGCTGTCCCATCTTGGCCGCCACGGTGATTTCGCGGGCCAGCTTGGAAAAGATCTTGGACCGGATGGCGTCGGACTTGCCCTTGCGGTGCATGATGTTTTTGGCGTGGGAATGGCCAGCCATGAAGAACCTCGGATATGCAATTTGCGCTTTTTCGCGCTGCTTATAGGGGGCCGGAGCGCAAAAATAAAGCGCCCGCCCGGTGCTGTACCGGACGGGCGCTCCCAATCCGCCTTATCGATCAACCCGGATCGTGCTTGTTCCAGATGCTCTGGTCGATTTTGCCGCTGAGTTCAGGATAGTCCGCCGCGTGGAACAGCGGCTCCTTGCCCGCCTTGCGCTGCGCCCGGTAGTCCTTGGTCAGCTTGGCCACCGTGCCCGAGAGCAGGACGATGGCAATGAGGTTGACTGTGGCCATCAGCCCCATCGAGGCGTCCGCAGCGTTGAATACCGTCGCCACGCTTTCATATGCGCCCCAGATCACCATCCCCAGCACGCCCAGCCGCAACACGGTCAGCCCCGGCATATTGCCAATCCTGAGGAAGGTCATGGCATTTTCGGCGTAGGAGTAATTGCCGATGATCGAGGTGAAGGCAAAGAACAGGATCGCAATGGCGATAAAGTATTGCCCGGCCCCGCCAATGTGAACCGTCATCGCCGCCTGGGTCAGCGGCGTGCCGGTCAATTCACCGCCGTCCACCATCACGCCCGAAAGCAGGATCATCAGTGCCGTCGCCGTGCAGATCAGGATGGTGTCGATGAACACGCCCAGCGCCTGCACGAAGCCCTGCGAAGAGGGATGATGCGGATCGGGCGTCGCCACGGCCGCAATATTGGGCGCCGAACCCATGCCGGCCTCATTGGAAAACAGCCCCCGCTTGACGCCATTGAGCAAGGCCCCGGCCAATCCGCCGCCTGCCGCATCAAGCCCGAAGGCGGATTGCACGATATGGCCCAGCATGCCCGGCACTTCGCCGATATGGATGGCCACCACGTAAAGCGCCACCAGCAGGTAAAGCACCGCCATGAACGGCACGACGATTTCGGCCACCCGCGCGATCTGCCTGATGCCGCCGAAAATCACGATGCCGGTCAGAATGGCCAGCGCCACGCCCACCCAGATTTTCTCGAACCCGAAGGCACCCTGCATGGCATCGGCAATGGAATTGGCCTGCACCGCGTTGAACACCAGCCCGAAGGCAATGATCAGGCAGACCGAAAAGATTGCCCCCGCCCAGGGCGCTTTGAGCCCCTTGGCGATGTAAAAGGCCGGACCGCCGCGATACTCGCCGTTCTCGTTCTTGGTCTTGTAGAGCTGGGCCAGCGTGGATTCGGAATAGGCCGTGGCCATGCCGACCAGCGCCACCATCCACATCCAGAAAATCGCGCCGGGCCCGCCCAGATAGAGGGCTACGGCCACCCCGGCCAGATTGCCGGTGCCCACGCGGGACGCCAGGCTGATGGTCAATGCCTGGAAGGGTGAAATCCCGGCACTGTCACCCTGGCGCGAGCCGGAGACGGCCCTGAACATTTCACCGAAATTGACGAACTGAATAAATCCCAGCCGGATGGTGAAGAACAACCCCACCGCCAGCAGGCCGTAGATGAGGACATAGCCCCAGAAGATATCGTTCAGAAAATTGATGACCGGATCGAGCATGGCCCCACTCCTCGCATGCGTGGACGATTGATCGGCACTTCCTGCCGCGTCCGGGGCCCGTTCTTCCGTTTCAGCCAACCGTCAATATATGCGCCCCAGGCACAACATCGTGATCGGAGCCCAATTTGCAGGTTCCGGCAAGGGGGAAATCTGCCGATCAGCGCAGATAGTCAGAAGTCCGGGATGGCCTGCGCCAGCACGCCGCCGACCCTGAGTGGCGCGATCTTGGCGCATAGCCCGGTAGCCGGGTCCGTTTCCACCGCCACGCCACACAAGGTCGCCTCGCCTTCCGATGGCGTGAACCGTCCCCCCGGAATACCGGTGAGAAACCGATTGAGCGGCTCCTCGGTGTCGGTGCCGATAATACTGTCGAAATCGCCGCACATGCCCGCATCGGCCATGAAACCCGTGCCGCCCTTGAGCACGCGATGATCGGCTGTGGGAATATGGGTGTGAGTGCCCACCACCAGCGTCGCCCTGCCGTCGAGATAGTGCCCCATCGCCTGGATTTCCGAGGTTGCCTCGGTATGGAAATCCACGATCACGGCATCGGCCACCTCGCCCAGCGGACAATCGGCAATCGCCGCTTCAACCGCCCGGAACGGATCGTCGATTGGTGGCATGAACACCCGTCCCAGGGCATTGACCACCAGCACGCGATGGCCCTTGCGGCTCTCCACCAGCATGGCCCCGCGCCCCGGAGTGCCGGGAGGGTAGTTCAGCGGACGGATGAGATTGGGTTCGCGCTCGATATAGCTCAGCGCCTCGCGCTGGTCGAACGCATGGTCGCCAAGCGTGACGATATCGGCCCCGGCATCGCGCAACGCATTATAGTGGTTCTCGATCAGCCCCTTGCCGTGGCTGGCATTCTCGCCATTGACGACGACAAAGTCGAAGCCATGGTCGGCAATCAGCCCCGGCAGGCGTTCGCTCACCGCGTCCCGGCCGGAGCGGCCCATGACGTCACCCAGAAACAGAAATCTCATGCGGCCGCGCCAAAAAAGCGGATGCCCGCCTCGGTAATGACCATGTCGAGCGGCACGTCATGGGCATCGCGTGGAATATGCGCCAGTTCCTGGGCGGCAAAGGCGAGGCCCACCAGTAAGGGCTTTTTGGGCAAGACAGCCAGCGTCCGGTCATAATAGCCGCCGCCATAGCCGAGCCGCGTGCCTTCATTGTCAAAGCCCAGCAGGGGCATCAGCACCAGGTCCGGAACTGAGCGCGGCGCCAGGTCTGACGGCGCCAATGTGCCGAAGCCAGCTTCATAAAGCGGCGCATCGGCCTCCCACACGCGCATGTCGAGCGGCTCATTGTCGCCCTGCACCACTGGCAGCAGCACCTTCTGCCCGCTATCCATCAGCCGCACCAATATGGCCTGGCAGTCCAGTTCATCCCGAATCCGCCAATAGCCCGCGATCACATCGTCAGGCCCGAAAGCGACCGATTCAAAGAAATGTCCGGCCACCGCCTTGGCCGCGTCGGCACGGTCCTCACTGGAAAGGGCTGCGCGGGCGGCATGTGCCTCAACCCGCAGCGCGGCCTTTGCCTCTTCGAATGCCTGGTCCGCCATAAGCCCTCTTCACCAACAAATTCGGTGCCGCCCTGGCCGTGGGACTACTGATCCCGGGAACCTACATACGTAGGTGGGCGCCGTATGTCCGAGCCCACGGGCCCGGTCAGGGACAGCTCCCTTAGGATCGATTAAGGCCCCGGGGATATGTGAGTCCTCACGCGCCGGGCAGCGAGACGAGATATAGGCGCATGTTTGAGGCCGTGCAAAGGGCACTCACACTAAATCGGGCCAGTTTTGCAAAGCGTGAACAACGCGGAGAATGACAACGTCATCATTCTCAAGCGTGTAAATAATGTGATGTCGACCACAGGGCATCAGGCGCACCGCCCCCCTCGACGAACTTCGCTCCATGCCCAACATCGGGTTTCTGGCCAGAGTATCGAACATATCGACGATCTTAGCGATATAGTTTCGCGACTGGCGGGTGCCGAACTGATCTATACCCGCGATAGCAATCCACTCCAGATCACGATCAGCAAGTTCACCAGTTTTCCACGCCATGCCTCAGCGTTTCTCGCGCCCGGCGATGGCGGCTTCGGCCCTTTTCATGACTATGTCGAGTAGTTCATCCTTACCATAGCTCTGCCGAGGGCTGTCCAGCGCCTCGCCCACGACGCGGTCGAAATCGGCTTGCTGCCGAGCCCGCTCCTGCTCCTTGCGCACTAGGTCGCGGACAACATCGCTGCTATTGGCATATCGCCCGGTCTGGACCTGCGCCTCCACCCACTGCTTCATCGCATCGGGCAGCGAAATATTCATCGTGGCCATTGCAGCCTCCTGACAAATTTTGGCAAACTTTGCCAATGCTTGCCAATTTAGGGCAGCGATGCCGTCCCGTCCAGCGTTTCGGCCACGCTCTCGAGCGCCTCGGCCGCATCGGCCAGTTTTTGCGCGAACTGGGCCTCTGTGCTTTCCAGCTCGGCCGCAATATCCTGCCCGGCCTGCGTCAGCTCGGCCACCTGCGCCTCGAGTGCCTTGATCCTGCGCTCGGCCTCGGACAACTCATCAAGCACGGCAATACCGGCCATCACCGTCAGCCGGTTGTCGCCGATCTCGCCCACGGCCCCCTTGAGCCCTTCGACCTGGGCATTGAACCGCTCGGCCAACCCGATCAGATGCGCCTGCTGCCCCTCTTCGCAGGCCATGCGATACTTGCGGCCATTGATTTCGACATTCACCTCGGGCACGCGTTTACTCCGCCTTTGCCAGTACAGAGCGCACGGTTTCCATCGCCTCGACCAGGCGCCTGGAGACTTCATGCGCGCTGTCGTCGAGCCGTTTGGCGCGGGCTGCCGTCTTGTCGAGTTCGGTGGCCAGACGCGCGCGCTCCTGCACCAGCCGCTGGGTATCCACTTCCATGCGCTGCTGACGCTGCAACCGTGTATTGAGATCGCGGGTACTCGTGGCCAATCGCGCCAAAGCCCGGTCAAACCGGGCCGTGGCCGAGATCAGTCCATCTTCAAGTTCCGTCTCACTCATGGCCGCTACTGCCCTCAAGACGCGACGATTCCATCTCGGGTCAGCCTGCCCCAGCCATTGTGTCATTGCAACTGCGTTGCAGGGCGAACCCCCGGAAATCCGGCCTCGAACCGAACGCTTGCGCCCCTGGGTGACATTGACAGGCAAGACGAACCTGTTATGCCTCAACCCCGCCTTTGGGAGGGGAGCGCCGAGCGCCCGCTCCCGCCAGTTCCAAGCCTTTTTCAAGCGAGCGGTCCCATGACGAACACAGCCCAGCAGAACGATTTGGCCAACGCGATCCGGTCGCTCAGCATGGACGCGGTCGAGAAAGCCAGTTCCGGCCATCCAGGCCTGCCGATGGGCTGCGCCGACATTGCCACCGTGCTCTTCACCAAGGTGATGAAGTTCGATCCCGCAGATCCCCATTGGGCCGACCGCGACCGCTTCATTCTCTCGGCCGGCCATGGCTCGATGCTGCTCTATTCCTCGCTCTACCTGCTTGGCTACGAGGATATGACCATCGACCAGGTCAAGAACTTCCGCCAGCTCGGCTCGAAGACTGCCGGCCACCCCGAGTTCGGCCATGCAACCGGCATTGAAACCACCACCGGCCCGCTCGGTCAGGGCCTGGCCAATTCCGTGGGGTTCGCCGTTGCCGAAGCCAAGTTGGCAGCCGAGTTCGGCTCTGACCTTGTCGATCACCACACCTGGGTGCTCGCCGGTGACGGTTGCCTGATGGAAGGCATCTCCCAGGAAGCCATCTCCCTGGCCGGACATCTCAAGCTCAACAAGCTCACAGTCATTTGGGACAACAACTCCATCACCATCGACGGCGCCGTCTCCAATGCCGACTCGACCGACCAGATTGCCCGCTTCAAGGCCGTCGGCTGGAACACCATCGAGATCGACGGCCATGATCAGGACGCCATCGAAAACGCGCTCAATCAGGCCAAGGCCTCGACCGACAAGCCCACCCTGATCGCCGCCAAGACCACTATTGGGTTCGGCGCCCCCAAGAAGGCCGGCACCGAAAAGGTCCACGGCGCTCCGCTCGGCGCCGAGGAACTGGCCGGTGCCAAGGCCGCTCTGGGCATCGACTATCCGCCCTTTGAAGTGCCCGCCGGCATTCTAGAAGCCTGGCGCGCCGCCGGCACCCGCAGCCGGAATATCCGCGGTGAATGGGAAGCCCGCCTTGCCGCTTCGGACAAGAAGGATGAGTTCTCTCGCCGCATTTCGGGCAAGCTGCCGGCCGATTTTGCCTCGGCCATGGCCGACTACAAGAAGAAGCTCGCCGAGGACAAGCCCAAGGTTGCCAGCCGCAAGGCCAGCCAGATGGCGCTTGAGATCATCAACAAGACCGTGCCCGAGACCCTGGCTGGCTCTGCCGACCTCACCCATTCCAACCTGACCAACACGCCCGAGACCCTGCCCTTCCAGGCCGACAATCGCACCGGCCGCTACATGATGTATGGCATTCGCGAGCACGAGATGGGCGCCGCCATGAATGGCGTGGCGCTGCATGGTGGCCTGATCCCCTATGGCGGTACCTTCATGGTCTTTACCGACTATGCCCGCCCGGCCGTCCGCCTTTCGGCCCTGATGGAACAGCGCGTCATCTATGTGATGACACACGATTCCATTGGCCTGGGCGAAGACGGTCCGACCCACCAGCCGGTGGAGCATCTCTCGGCCCTGCGCGCTATTCCGAACCTTCTGGTGTTCCGCCCGGCCGATGCCATGGAAACCGCCGAATGCTGGGAACTGGCTCTTGAGGCCGAAAAGAACCCTTCGATCCTCGCCCTTTCGCGCCAGAACCTGCCGGCTGTCCGCACTGAATATTCGGCCGAAAACAAATCGGCCAAGGGCGCCTATACCCTTGTCGGCCCCGCCAATGCCGATGCGGTCATCTTTGCCTCCGGCTCGGAAGTCGCCATCGCCGTCGAGGCCCAGAAGGAGCTGAGCGAAAAAGGCATCAAGGCGCGCGTCGTGTCCGTGCCCTCCATGGAGCTTTTCTACAAGCAGCCCAAGGCCTATCAGGACGAGATCATGGGCAAGGGCGTTGCCCGTGTCGCCATCGAAGCCGGCATTTCCATGAGCTGGGACAAGATCTTGGGCCGCAAGGGCAAGTTCGTGGGCATGAGCTCGTTTGGTGCCTCCGGCCCGATCGACGCGCTCTATGCCCACTTTGGCCTTACGTCCAAGGCCGTTGTTGAAGCCGTCACCAGTCAGTTGTAAGAGAGCCGCGCCTCCCTTTCTCCTCCCCTCCCGCTAGGAGCTCAAAAACATGGCAGTTCGCGTCGCCATCAATGGATTTGGTCGTATCGGCCGCAATGTCCTCCGGGCCATCATCGAGTCGGGCCGCACCGACATCGAAGTGGTGGCCATCAACGATCTCGGCCCGGTCGAAACCAATGCCCACCTGCTGCGCTTCGATAGCGTGCATGGCCGTTTCCCGCACAAGGTGACAGTCGATGGCGACACCATCGACGTCGGCCGCGGCCCCATCAAGGTCACCGCCGTCCGTGATCCTGCCGAGCTGCCGCATGGCGAAATGGGTGTCGATATCGCGCTCGAATGCACCGGTATTTTCACCTCCAAGGAGAAGGCCAGCGCCCATTTGAAGGCCGGCGCCAAGAAGGTGATCATCTCGGCCCCCGGCGACGGCGCCGACAAGACCATCGTCTATGGCATTAACCATGCGTCGCTGACCAAGGACGATGTGGTGATCTCCAACGCCTCGTGCACCACCAACTGCCTGGCGCCGCTGGCCTATGTCCTGCACAAGGAATTCGGCATCGAAAAGGGAATGATGACCACCATCCATTCCTATACCGGTGATCAGCCGACCCTCGACACAATGCACAAGGATCTCTATCGCGGCCGCGCTGCTGCCCTTTCGCAGATTCCGACCTCGACCGGTGCTGCCAAGGCCATTGGCCTGGTGCTGCCTGAGCTTAAGGGCAAGCTTGACGGCGTCTCGATCCGCGTGCCGACCCCCAACGTCTCCTGCGTCGATTTCAAGTTCATCGCCAAGCGCGATGTCACCGCCGAGGAAATCAACGCCGCGGTCAAGAAATACGCCGATGGCGAACTCAAGGGCGTGCTCGGCTACACCGAGTTCCCCAACGTCTCCATCGACTTCAACCACGACCCCCACTCCTCCACCATGGCGCTGGACCAGACCAAGGTGATGGATGGCAATTTCGTCTCGGTCCTGAGCTGGTATGACAATGAATGGGGCTTCTCCAACCGCATGGCCGACACCGCCGTGGCGCTGGGAAAGACTCTCTAAGCGAATAGAAGACCTGACAATGAAGGGCGTCCTCCGGGGCGCCCTTTTTTTGTCCGCCCCACCACCACCCACAATGTCACCCCGGCGAAGACTGGGGCCCATCCTGAGATCTCCGGGCGGAGGCCCGCATTCGCCGGGATGACAGGCCTTGACGATTAAGGCATTGTGATGCCGCCCGAATTCAGCCCGCGCAGGTGGCCGCATTGAATCTCAACCGATCCATCCGCTGGCGCGGCCTTGACCTCGAAACCCTCGAGCATTGCCATATTGTCGCCAATGGCCGCGACACGCGCATTCGCGGCGCCATAATCGGCCCCGATTTCGGCCTGTTCTATCGGCTCAAGCTCGACGAGAACGGCCATACCCGCACGGTCAGGATCGAGCGCACCGACGGGAAAACCCTCGAACTCTTCGCTGACGGCGCCGGCGGCTGGTCCGATGATCGCGCCGAATCCATCCCGGCCCTCAGCGGCTGCGTCGATGTCGATATCTGGCCCACCCCCTTCACCAATGCCCTGCCCATCTGGCGCAGCGACTGGGCGGACGGCCAGCCCGTCTCCCTCGCCATGGCCTGGATCGACGCCACGGACTTTTCCTTCAAGCGCGCCGAGCAGATCTACACCCGCCTCGACGCCACCCACTTCCGCTATCAGTCCGCCGATTTCCAGGCCGTGCTCGAGATCGACGCGGACGGCATCGTCACCGATTATCCGGGCCTCTTCACGCAAATCTGATTCACGCCTCTGTCACCAAAGCAGCCTAATGGCTGATATTGTGTCGGCAACGGAGCAGTGAAAAATGTTCCTCCTCACCAAGCGCATCTCGGCAACCCTGCCCCTGAGCTGGCTATTGCTCGGTCTCATGCAGATGCCCTGGCTGATCCCGCTGCCCGCCGCCTTGATGCTGGGCTTTCTGACCTGGCGCCACCGCCGCATTCTTACCCAGGTTGGCACCGCACCGCTCGCCAGCGACGGTTTTGCCAAGCATGTCATGGTCGACGATCTGCTGCGTCTGGGCGGTCAGGTGCTCGTCTCGCCCTTGCTCTACATGCTGGGTGCGAGCCTAAATCGCTCGCTGGGCGGTTAAGTCACGACAGACTTATCCACGGTCCCAAATCTTCCCGCATACTCCTTGTCATCTCTCCCGCGATGGGCGGACTGCAGCGAACAGTTGCGGGAGGAGCCGGTGAGACTGGATTCGCTCCAGGGCTCGTCTGCTCGTTGGGCCACCTTGCGACGAGCGATCAAGAGGGGCCACGACAGCAGGAGAAACCCGGTGTCCCGAGGCGGCTTCCGTCTCATTTTTACTTTCGAGACTGGGGCCGTCTCGGGTCACGCTCTATTCGCACAACCGGAAGTGGCGACACTGTCCGGCCACAGGCCGTGGCAGATTGCGCCCCTCTGCCCAAACGAGAAATTTTCTGTCCCCGCTTCCGCCAAACGTGCCACTCTGCTACCCACGGCCCGATTGGACCTGACCGCGGAGGCAGCACGATGAGCATGAGCTTCAAGACCCTGGACGAACTCGATCTGACGGGCAAGCGCGTGCTCCTGCGGGCCGACCTCAATGTGCCTGTGGCCGACGGCAAGGTCACCGATGCCACCCGCATCGAGCGCCTGGTGCCCACCATCCGTGAGATCGTCAAGAAGGATGGCAAGGTCATTCTTCTGTCCCATTTCGGCCGCCCCAAGGGCCAGGTGAACCCCGAATTTTCGCTCGAGCAGGTTTGTTCGGCCGTCGCCGACCAGACTGGCCATCCGGTCGGCTTCGTTGCCACCGACTGGATCGACGTTAGCGCCGCCCAGGCCGCCATCGACGAGGCCCCCGCCGGCTCTGTGCTGGTCATGGAAAACACCCGCTTCCATCCGGGTGAAGAAGCCAATGATGTCGAGCTGGCCCAGCGCATGGCGAGCCTGGGCGATGTGTATGTGAACGACGCCTTCTCGGCCGCCCATCGCGCTCATGCCTCGACCGAGGCGCTGGCACGCCTGCTGCCCGCCGCTGCAGGCCTGGCCATGCAGGCCGAGCTCGAAGCCCTGGAATCCGGCCTCGGCAAACCGAAAAAACCTGTCGTCGCGATTGTCGGTGGCGCCAAGGTCTCCTCCAAGATCGACCTGCTCGAAAACCTCGTCACCAAGGTCGATGGCCTGGTCATCGGCGGCGGCATGGCCAACACCTTCCTGTTTGCACAAGGCTATGGTGTGGGCAAATCGCTCTGCGAGAAGGATTTGGCCGACACCGCCCGCCGCATCATGGACAAGGCCGACAAGGCCAATTGCGCCATCATCCTGCCCATTGACGCTGTGGTCTCCTGGCACTTCAAGGCCAATTCGCCCACCCGCCTCTATGGCGTGGACGCCATCGACCCCGATGGTATGATCCTCGATATCGGCCCTTCTTCCATCGAGCGCATCAATGCCGCGATCGACGACGCCCATACCGTGGTCTGGAACGGCCCGGTCGGCGCCTTTGAAATGGAGCCCTTCGACGCCGGCACCGTCGCCATCGCCAAGCACGTCGCCAAGCGCACCCATGACGACCTGCTGGTCTCGGTCGCCGGCGGCGGCGACACCGTCGGCGCCCTCGCCCATGCCGGCGTCAAGGACAAGCTCAGCTACGTCTCCACCGCCGGCGGCGCCTTCCTTGAGTGGATGGAAGGCAAGCCCCTGCCCGGTGTCGAGGCGCTGAAGAAGTAAATGAGAAGCGTCATCATCCGACCTGCAAGGCCGGACGATATCGCGGCCCTTGTCGGGCTTGACAGCTTTGCCGCTTCGGACAATGCGCGAGCGGCGGAAATTGCGCGCTGGGTAGACGCAGGCCAATGTGTCTGCGCCACACTGAACGGCAAGCCGGCTGGGTATGCCGTCATGCACCAGCACTTCTTCGGGCATCCCATGCTGGAAATGGTGATGGTCGGCGCAGAGTATCGGAGGCGGGGCGTTGGCGAAGCCCTGATCCGCCACGCCATCGAGACAGCTCCCGGTCCAGCCCTCTGGACCTCGACGAACCAGTCCAACGCGCCCATGCAGGCGATGCTGGCTCGCCTCGGCTTCCAGCGCAGCGGCATCATCGAGGGTCTGGATGAGGGCGACCCGGAATTAGTCTACCGGGTCGCCAAGAGCAATTAGATCAGAACGTCGCCGTCACCGGGTCCGACCCGATCCGGCCATCGGCGGCATCAAGCCCGGCAATCGCCGCTTTGTCCTCATCGCTGAGCGCAAAGTCGAACACATCGAAATTCTCGACAATCCGGCTCGGCGTCACCGATTTGGGGATCACCACCAGCCCCAGGTCGAGATGCCAGCGGATGATCACCTGGGCCGGGCTCTTGCCGTGCCGCTTGGCAATCTCGCCGATGACCGGGTCGGTCAGCACCTGGCCCTGCCCCAGCGGGCTCCAGCTCTCGGTCACCACGCCCAAGCCCGCATGCTTGTCGCGCATCGCCTTCTGCTGGAAGCGCGGGTGGAGCTGGATCTGGTTGATCGCCGGGGTCACCCCGGTGTCCCGGATCAGATCGTCGATATAGCTGCCCTCGAAGTTCGACACGCCAATGGACTTGGCCTTGCCCTCTTCGCGCAGTCGGATCATCGCCTTCCAGGTCTCGATGTACTTGCCCCGGAAAGCCGAAGGCCAGTGGATCAGATAGAGATCGACATAGTCGGTCCCAAGACGTTTGAGGCTCGCATCCATGGCTTTGAGGGTCTCGTCAAACCCTTGATCCTCGTTCCACACCTTGGTGGTCAGAAAGATATCCCCCCGGTCTATACCTGAGGCTACAATGCCCTTACCGACGCCTTCCTCGTTTTTATAGACAGCAGCGGTGTCGATATGCCGGTAGCCGGTCTTGAGCGCAGTGCTCACGGCCTCGACCGCCACATCGTCCGGGGTCTGCCAGACGCCCAGCCCCAGTTGCGGGATCGAACGGCCGTCATTGAAGCTCACGTGCGGTTGCGTGCTCATCTTTCTATCCTGACTTTGCGTGATTTTTGGCGCTTGGGACGCCTTGGAGATATCGTTAACTTACGATGGAAAGGCGAAATCGCCAAGCCCCGGAACAGGTTCCATGTCAATCTACCATACAAGATTAGCCTTTCGTCTCATATCCGGAGGTCTAATCGAATGCCGGCCAACGAAAGTCTAATCTGACGGCCAGTTCACATCCGAGGTTCCCACCGCCATGACCAAGTCGCTCAATGCCATTGCCCAGAAATTGATGACCCCCGGCATGGGCATCCTGGCTGCCGATGAATCTGAAGGCACCATCGGCAAGCGTTTCGACAAGATCAACCTTCCCAATACGCTGGAGCTGCGCCGCGACTACCGCGAAATGCTGTTCGGCGCCGCCGAGGCGATGAAGTCATATATCTCGGGCGTCATCCTGACCGAGGAAACCCTCAAGCAGGAAGCCGCCGACGGCACCCCCTTCCGCGCCATTCTGGCCGATGCCGATGTCGTTCCCGGCATCAAGGTCGACCGTGGCGCCTTCCCCATGCCCGGCGAAGGCGGCGAAAAGATCACCGAAGGGCTCGATGGTCTGCGTCAGCGCCTGGCCCACTATGCCGAGCTGGGGGCCGGGTTTGCCAAATGGCGCGCGGTCATCACCATCAATGACATCGCCCCCACCCGCAACAATATCCGCGCCAATGCCCATGTACTGGCCCGCTATGCCATGCTCTGCCAGGAGGCCGGCATTGTCCCCATTGTCGAGCCCGAAGTGGTCGGCGATGGCGAGCCGGGCAACCACTCCATGGAGCGCTGCGCCACGGTTACCGGCGATGTTCTGGAAAATGTCTTCAAGGAGCTGCGTCTCGCCGGTGTCGACCTTGCTGGCATGCTGCTCAAGCCCAACATGATCCTGCCTGGCATCAATTCGCGCGAGCGTCCCAGCGTCGAAGAGGTCGCCCGCCGCACCGTTGACGTGCTCAAGGAACACGTTCCTGCCGCCGTCCCCGGCATTGCCTTCCTCTCCGGCGGCCAGACCGATGAGGAAGCCACCGCGCACCTCTCGGCCATGAACCGCATCGCTGGCAAGCCCTGGCCGATGACCTTTTCCTATGGCCGGGCCTTGCAGAACGTCGCCTTGCGCACCTGGGCCGGCCGTCGTGAGAATTTCCAGGCCGCGCGCCAGGCCTTCACTCACCGGGCTCACATGAATTCCCTCGCTGCCACTGGCGAATGGAGCAACGACGTGGATCGGGCTGCCTAGCCCCGTCCCGTCTTCCCGCGGACCCAACGCCGCGGCTGGCGCGCACTTCCCTCCCGGGGTGCGCGCCGTTTTGTCCCCGGTCGAGCGCCATTGCCTATGATGGGGTCAATCCCCTATTGAGGCATGTCCCTTTATTGCCAAAATGACACTCTAGGGACCACGCCGCGAATATCGGGAACATCATGGCTCCGCAGCTCTATCTCATCACACCGGAAAATCCGCAGCTCGAGCAGTTTCCGCGCCAGCTCATGGGTGTGCTGTCCGGCCCGGAAATCGCGGCACTCCTGGTGCGGCGGGGCGCCCTGGACGATGCTGGCTATGCTGCCCTTGCCGAGCGTGCCATCCAGATCGGCCAGGCCGCCGGCGCAGCAGTTCTTCTCGAAGACGATGGTGAACTCGCGCGCCGCCTCGGCGCCGATGGTGTGCATGTCACCAGCGGCGGCACCAAGGCCATCCGCGATGCCATCGCCTTGCTCAAGCCCGACGGCATTGTCGGCGTCGGCAATATTCGTTCGCGCCACGATGCCATGAGTTTTGGCGAACTCGACGTCGACTACGTCATGTTTGGTCCGCTGGGCGGCACGACCGACCCCGCTGCGGCCGAGCTGGCAACGTGGTGGGCCGAGACCTTCGAAGTCCCGGCCATTCATTCCGACCCGCAGATTCAGACCGCATCCCTTGACCTGACCGGCGCCGAGTTCATCGCCCTGTCCGATTGCATCTGGTCGGCCAGCGACCCGGCTTCTGCGCTCAGCGCCTTCGACAAGGCCGCCAGGACAGTGGCATGAGGGACGCGCGCCTCCTGCCTGCATTGGCGTTCGCCGGCATGGCCCTGCCGGCCTTGGCGCAGGGCAATGTGGCCGACCAGATCAGCGATTCCGTCTTCGGCCCCCGCGCGCCGACTGACTACGCCTATGGCGCCTATCAGCGCGGCTATTTCCTGACCGCACTTGAGCTGGCCCTGCCACGCGCAGAACAGGGTGATGCTGCGGCCCAGACCCTGATCGCCGAAATCTATGCCCGTGGCCTGGGCGTGGCGCAGAATGCCGAGCGGGCCGCCGGCTGGTATCAGCTCGCCTCCAACAATGGCGACCGGCTCGCCACGTTTGAACTGGGGATGCTGTATCAGGACGGCGTTGGCGTCCCCCGCAACCGCCAGCGCGCCGCCGAACTGTTCACGGCTTCTGCCGAGGCAGGCTACATTCCGGCCAAGTACAATCTGGCTCTGCTCCACGTCGAAGGCGTCTATGCCGATCCGAACCTGACCCGGGCGGCCGAGCTGATGAAGGAGGCGGCCGACGCTGAACTGCCCGAAGCACTCTATGATTACGGTGCCATGCTGCTCGAAGGCGCGGGCCTTGCCCCCGATATCGAACAGGGCGCCGACTACATCCGTCGCGCCGCCGAAGCGGGCCTCGCCGACGCGCAGGTCGATTATGCAACCTTGCTCTATCTCGGCCAGGGCGTTGAGCGGGACATTGAAGCTGCCGCCTCCTGGTATGGCGTCGCCGCCGGGCAGGGCAATGTGGTGGCGCAGAACCGCTATGCCAAGCTCCTCGCCGTGGGTGAGGGGGTTACCCTGGATCTTGAGGAAGCGGCTATGTGGCGTGCCCTGGCCCGCCGTCAGGGCCTGACCGACCCGGATCTGGATCGCCTGCTGGTCTCGATCCCCGCCGAAGCTCTGGAGCGCGCTGAGGAGCGCGCTCGATTCTGGCCATCCACGCCGCCCAGCATAGAAACGGTTGCTACTGTTCCGACCGTCGTCGGACCCGTTCTGCCCAGCCCGACTGACGCGGACAACGCGCCCACCCAGGTGGTCGATCCCAATCCTGCGACCGCGGATGCGCCCGAAACCGAAACCACCGGCGGCAGCGCGGAAACGCAAGACCCTTGAACCAGCGCCGGTTCTGGGGCAATAAGCGCGCCACACTTCAATCCAGCGGCGGGGCCCTTCTCCCCTTGACCGGCCGGCAGACCGACCTGCCCGCCCCGGTCAAACCGCATGAGCTAGCGAGCAGTTTACGTCATGGCCCGTTCCGCCCTCCTCAACGTTATGGTCAGCGCCGCCATCAAGGCCGGCAAGTCGCTGGCGCGCGATTTCAACGAGGTCGAGAACCTGCAGGTCTCCCGCAAAGGGCCGGCCGATTTCGTCTCCAAGGCCGATCTGCGCGCCGAACAGATCGTCTATGACGAACTGCGCAAGGCTCGTCCCACCTACGCCTTCCTCATGGAAGAAGGCGGCGAAGTGGCCGGCACCGATGGGCAGCATACCTGGATCATCGATCCGCTCGACGGCACCACCAATTTCCTGCACTCCATTCCTCTGTTCGCGGTCGCCATTGCCCTGCAGCGCGGTGACGAGATTGTTGCCTCGGTGATCTACAACCCGATCATGGACGAGCTCTACACTGCAGAAAGGGGCGGCGGGGCCTGGCTCGCCGACACCAAGCGCCTGCGCGTGGCCGGGCGCCGGCACCTGTCGGATGCCGTGGTAACCACCGGCATCAAGACCCAGGGCACGAGCAATGACACCCTCCAGCTCCGCCAGCTCGCCCAGATCAATCCCGCCGTTGCAGGCATCCGCCGCTCCGGCTCGATCGCAGTCGACATGGCCTGGCTCGCTTCCGGTCGCTTCGATGCGCTATGGGAAGCAGGCCTCAAGCCCTGGGACGTCGCGCCGGGCCTGCTGATGGTCAAGGAAGCCGGTGGCCTCGTCACCGATTTCGCCGGCCAACCCGGATCGGTCTGGAACGGCCAGATCGTAGCCGGCAACGAGACGCTGCAGGGTGCCCTGCTCAAATCCCTGCGCACGATCCAGTAGCGCTGCCGCATTCCTGTCATTCCGCACCGTTAACCTTTTTAATTGTCACGCCTTTCCACCGCCTCTAGACTCAGGGGTGGTTGATTTGCGCGCGCGAGGGGCAAGGTTCGGGACAGATGACGCAGACTTACGATCCCTATCACCTCGCCAGCCCGACCGTTTATCTGGTCAAAATCGTGATCTTTCTGGTGCTGGTGGGGCTGGTCGCCGCCATCCTGGTCACCAACATCGTTGCGTTCTTCTGGGCAAACCCCTTCATCAATTCGATGATCTTCTTTGCCCTGTTCATCGGCATCTTCCTCAGCTTTCGGCAGATATTCCGCCTCTTCCCGGAAGTGAAATGGGTCAATTCCCTGCAGGATGGCGACGCCAGCTCGGCCCGCCCGCCGGTGCTGCTGGCGCCCGTGGCCGGTATCCTGCGCGAGCGGATCGGCGAAGCCATCATCACCCCCGCCTCGATGCGCTCCATTCTCGATTCGGTGGGCAACCGGCTCGACGAGGCCAAGGACACCTCGCGCTATCTGACGGGCCTGCTGGTTTTCCTGGGCCTGATGGGCACGTTTTACGGCCTGCTCGAGACTGTGAGTTCGGTCGCCGGCGTGATCAATGCGCTCGACGTGACTTCGGCCGATAGTGCTGCCTTGTTCGCCAATCTCAAGGAAGGTCTTGCCGCGCCGCTGGGCGGCATGGGCACCGCCTTTTCGTCCTCGCTGTTCGGCCTTGCCGGATCGCTGATCCTGGGTTTTCTCGACCTGCAGACCAGCCAGGCACAAAATGCCTTCTACACCGATCTTGAGGACTGGATGACCTCGATGACCGAGTTGGACCATCCGGTTACTGCCATGCAGGCCAATTCCATGGGTGTAGCCGGCGCAGATATGCAGGCCATGATCGAGCGCATGGGCGCCAATATGCAGAACCAGAATTCCTCGCAGAACGCCATTCGTGCCATGGCCGAGCTGGCCCGCGGCATCGATGGGCTGGTCAAGCATATCCGCACCGAGCAGGAGGATTTGCGCCGCTACATCACCGAGCAGGGCGAAACCAACCAGAAGCTGCGCGACCTGATCCAGGCCATGCTCGACGAAGCCGACAACGAGCGCCGGAACTAGCCCATGCCCGCCGCGCGCGCCCGCCGCAGACAGGAAGCCAATTACTGGCCCGGCTTTGTTGATGCGCTTTCGAGCCTGCTGCTCGTCATCATCTTCATGCTGTCCCTGTTCATGTTGACCCAGTTTTTCCTCGGCCAGGAAATCCAGGGACGCGACACGGCCCTGGCCCGGCTCAATAGCCAGATTGCCGAGCTGACCGAGTTGCTGCAGCTCGAACGCGCCAATTCCGACGACCTCAATGCCCAATTGGCCACGCTGACCGCAACCCTGGCTGGCGCCCAGTCGGAAAACGAGGCCCTGTCCGACCAGCTTGCCGGCATCGGCGCGGGCCTGGGGGATCGCGACGACACCATCGCTGCGCTGGAATCGGACCTGCTGCAGGCCGAACAGCTCTCCGATGAGGCCAATGCTCAGGTGGCCCTGCTCAACCAGCAATTGGCGGCGCTGCGGACCCAGATTGGCGCGCTCGAGGCTGCCCTTGAGGCATCCGAGGCCCGCGACGCCGAATCGCGCACCCAGATCGCCGACCTTGGCCGCCGGCTCAACCTGGCACTGGCCCAGCGCGTGCAGGACCTGACCCGCTATCGCTCCGACTTCTTCGGCCGCCTGCGCGAAATTCTGGAGGGCCGCGCCGATGTCACCGTGGTCGGCGACCGCTTTGTCTTCCAGTCCGAAGTGCTGTTCGACGCCGGGCAGGCGGAGGTCAATCCGGCCGCTTTGCCCCAGCTCGATTCGCTGGCCGACGCCATTTTGCAGCTCGAAACCGAGATCCCTACCGACATCAATTGGGTGCTGCGCATTGACGGGCACACCGATAGCCGCCCGATTTCCAATGCCCGCTTCCCCTCTAACTGGGAGCTGTCGGCCGCCCGCGCCATTTCGGTCGCGCAATATCTGGTCACCCAGGGCGTGTCGCCCAATCGGCTGGTCGCCGCCGGCTTTGGCGAGTTCACCCCCCTCGATCCGGCCGAAACCGAAGAAGCCTATCGCCGCAACCGCCGTATCGAATTCAAGCTGACCGAGGGTTAGGCCACCGCCAGGCGCGCCGCTGCGCCGCCCGGCCAGAACGGCGTCGCGGTTATGCGGTGGCGAGCGGTGTCCCGAGACGGCTTTCGTCCCTGAAACTAAAAACTGAGACGAAAGCCGCCTCGGGAACGCCGGGTTTTCTCTTTAGAGGGTAACTTGGAAGGCTGTTCGGCGCGGCCGCCCCTGGGGCACCCGCTTTCAGCGACCGATCACAAGACCGGCAACAGGCACGAACTCTCACCGACCGACCCCCAGACCATGGCTGCACGCGACTGCCCCATGCCCGGCTGTCCCTCCCGCCACTGGTCGCTGCAGGCCGCCCTGACGCGAGAGGAATAGTGTGAGTATGCGGGAGAATTTTGACCCGGGGATAAGAAACTTGGTTGAGCCGCTCTTTCATCGGTCTTGAAGGGGCGAAAATAGCCCGGCGCAGGGCCCCACAAGATCACGGGTTGACCTTAACCCTATCTCCCGATCCCCTCTCCCCTGTTGCGCCACGGCAACGTCACAAAAAAGCCAGGATTTCCGCCACATCCGCGCCCCATTAGGCAGGGATTAACCACTCCGGCACACCCGGTTTTAAGATTAAGCGCGGTAAATGCTGTCCTTAAGATTTTAGCATTCCCCCTAGGAGTCCGCCTTGGCCATCCCCGCCCCCATCAACACCGCCCTGCGCGCCGCAGCCATGCTGCTGTTCGTCGTGGTCATCGCCGCCTGTTCGCGCAGCGCCACCGACAATGTCGGGCTGACCGGCGTTGGCAATACCGGAGCCGGCGCTCCGGGCAGCCAGCAGGAATTCATCGTCACCGTGGGTGACCGTGTCTTCTTCGAAACCGATTCCAGCTCGCTGACCAGCGAAGCCATGGCCACGCTCGACAAGCAGGCCCAGTGGCTCAACCAGTATGCCAACTACCGCATCATGATCGAAGGCCATGCCGACGAACGCGGGACCCGCGAATACAATATCGCCCTGGGCGCCCGTCGCGCCTCCGTGGTGGTGAACTATCTGGTCAGCCGTGGCGTCAACGCCCAGCGCATCACCAGCCAGTCCTTTGGCAAGGAACGCCCGGTGGCGATCTGCAACGACATCTCCTGCTGGAGCCAGAACCGCCGCGCGGTCACGGTGGTCCAATAGGCATCAGATCCAGTGAAAACTGGAGGCAAGGGCGCCCGGAACCAGAAAATGGTCCGGGCGCTTTCTTTTGACCAAAATTGCTCTTTATCGGCGGACGCATAACCCCCATCTTGGCCGGCATCGGCAGCATTTCGGAGGCAGGCGTGACGCTTAGGAATTTCAGGAAAATTGGCCGCGCGGCGCTGTGTGCGCTTGGTATCGGACTTTGCGCCCCGGCAGCGCAAGCCCAGACCGTGCTGCCACCGGGCGAACTGAGCGGCCTCAGCTTCAACAATGACGGCGGCCGCATTCTGGTGGCCCAGGCCGACAATGCCCAGCTCTTGGTGCGCATCCAGCAGCTCGAAGAGCAGATCCGCGTGCTCAACGGCCAGGTTGATGGCCTGACCTTCCAGCTCACCCAATTGCAGGAAATCCTCAACCGTTTCCAGGAGGATGCCGAATTCCGCTTCCAGGTTCTGGAAGGCGGTGACCCGGGAAACGGTGAAGCGGCAACACCACAGGGCGGCGCAACGCAGCCCCAGGCGTTGCCGCAGGACCCGGCAATCAATGAAACCGATGTGCCCCTGACCGACATTCCCGAACAGGGCGTGCAGCCCCTGCCCGGCGAAATCGAATTCGACCCCACTTTTGACGATGGTACCGCGCCCATGGACGACCTGGGCCAGTCGGGCGACCCCCTGGTTGGCACCGGCCAGCCTGGCGGCATCGACCTGATCACCGGCGAGCCGCTGAACTTGAGCTATGACCCGGCCGCCGACCAGACCGGCAATCCGGATGCAGACGCCCAGTTCCGGGCAGGGTATGAGGCGCTGCTGGCCGGCGACTACGCCTTTGCCGAGCAGCAATTCGGCCAGTTCATCGAACTCTACCCGGACAATCCGCAGGTGGTGGATGCCGGCAATTGGCTGGGCGAAGCCATGCTGGCGCGATCCGCCTATGCCGAGGCCGCCGATGTGCTGGTGGACGCCTATCAGCAGGACCCCGAACACGAACGGGCGCCCGATATCCTGCTCAAGCTGGGCGTCTCGCTGGCTGGCGTGGGTGAGCGGGAAACCGCCTGCCGCACCTTCGACGAAGTCTCGACCCGCTATCCAGATACCATCCCCGCCTTCCAGGCCCGTCTTGCCGAGGAAAAGGCAAAGGCCGAATGTCCACCGGCCTGACGCCCGATCTGGGCGATCCAGAGGTTCTGGCACGCCTGTTCGCGCCGGCGGCAGATCAGGCAGCGGTCGGGCTTGCCGTCTCGGGCGGGCCCGACAGCCTAGCCCTGATGTTGCTCGCCCAGCGCTGGGCCAGCGCACTCGATTCACCGCCCCGCCTGATCGTCTATAGCCTCGACCATGGCCTGCGCCCCGAAGCAGCAGGCGAAGTGCAGATGGTGTTGCGCGAGGCCGAAAAGCTGGGGCTGGCCGCACGCGGTTTGAGCTGGACCGGCGACAAGCCCGAGACCGGCGTGCAGGAAGCGGCCCGACAGGCGCGCTATCGCATCATCGGCGAAGCGATGCAGGCCGATGGTGCAGGCTTGCTGCTGACCGCCCATCATCGCGCCGACCAGGCCGAAACGGTGCTGATGCGCCTGGCCCATGGGAGCGGCATTGAAGGTCTCAAGGGTATGAATGCGCTCAGCCAGGTCGAGGGTGTCGCCGTGTTCCGGCCACTGCTCGATGTCGAGCCGGCCAGCATGGCCCTGATTGTCGAACAGGCCGGACTGGCCCCGGTGACCGACCCGTCAAATAGCGACTTGGCCTATGAGCGCGTGCGCTGGCGCAGGCGCCTGCCGTTGCTGGCCGAAGATGGGCTGGACAGCGCCACCCTCGCCCGTTTTGCCACCCGCATGGCCGAAGCCGATCTGGCCTTAACCCAGGTGGCCGACGCTGCCTTTGCCGAGCTGGTGACGCTGGACGGCTTTGGCGCGGCCAGCATGCCACAGGCCGCTTTTCATGCCCTCAGCCCCGCCATTGGAAGGCGCGTCTTGGCGCGCACACTCAACATTGTCGGCGGTCGGCAGAAGCCGCGGGCACTGGGGCAGGTCGAAAAGCTCTACGATCATATCGCCTTGGGGGACTTGCCCCGCGCCGCAACGCTGCTGGGCGCCGTGGTGCGGCTCAAGGGTCAGAACCTGACCATATCCCGCGAGCCCGGCCGCGCGCTGCCCGAGGCCTGTGTCCTGGGTCCGCACCAAAAACTGGTCTGGGATCAGCGCTTTCTGATCACCAATCTTTCGGACACCAGCGGCCTGATGGCTGGCGCCACCGATTTCATGCCGCGTCACCGGCTCGAGCATTTCCTGGGTTTCAAGGTGACCACGCCTGCCGAAGCCATCCGCACCGCGCCGCTGGTGCGCGACGCCGACGGCGAGATTTTGTCCCTTGGCGGCTGGTCGTTCGACGACCGGATCAGCGTGGAACTGCTGGTCGACTAGATCTGGCGCACTTCACCCAGGGCCACGACCGGACCGGTCGCCTTGCCTTCCGGCGCCCCCCCCTTGGGTTCAAGCGTAATGGCCAGCACCGAGCCCTCTCCCCAGCCCGCCTGTACCTCGTCACTCAGTTCCACCACCGAGCGCTCATTGACCGGTATGACGCCCATGGAAATAGGGTCCTTCTGGTCCTGGATCGCCCAGAGTTCCAGATCGCGATCTGTCGGCACCTCGCCCGAAAGCGCGGTCAACCGGACCGCACCGGCACCATCATAAAGAGCCAGAAAGCGCACATCGCTGCCTTCGGCCTCAAGCGCCGCAACGAGTTGGGTGGTGAGCGTCGTGACGCTGGGGGCCGGTTGCATCAGGCTGAAGCCGATCGCCGCGACGGCGACCGCCAGGGCGCCCGCAGTGATGCCGCGCCAGAGCGCCAGGCTATTCCAGATCGAGGCTTTCTGCGCATGGCCGAACAGGCGAGTCTCGACCCGGTCCAGTACATGGGCTGGCGCCGCCACCTCGGCAAACTCATCGTCCAGTGCGGCAAAGCGGGCGGCCCAGAAATCGCGTTCCGCCTGCAAGGCCGGGTTGGACGCAATCAGCGCTTCCACGCGCGCATGCTCGGCTGGTCCCAACAGGCCCAGGACATATTCAGCCACCAGCGCGCTGCGCTCGCCACCGCCAGTGCTGTCCTGTTCTTCGCTCATGCCGTCAGACACTCTCTCAGTTTAATCAGGCTGCGCCGCAGCCAGGTTCGCATCGTATTGAGCGGCACGGAAAAGCGCTGTGCCAGCTCGTCATAACTATAGCCGTCCAGATACGCGCCGCGTACCGCTTCGGCCCGGTCAGCCTCCAGTTCGGCAAGGCATGCTTCAATACGCGCGCCCTCCTGGCTCGACTGCGTCAGCCGCTCGGGGCTGGGTCCAGTATCGGCAATTTCCATCGCCGTATCCAGATCATCACCCGCCGGGCGCCGCGCCCGGACCATGTCGAGCGCATGATTGCGCGCGATGGCCACCAGCCAGCTTATCGGCGAATATTGCCCAGCGACATAGCGATCCGAACGTTGCCAGACCTTGATATAGACCTCCTGAATGGCCTCTTCGGCCTCGGCCCTGTTTCTCAAGATACGCAGCACCACACCGAACAGTTTCGCGCTTGTGCGTTGATAGAGCGTGCGAAATGCTTTCCTGTCGCGCAGCGAACAGCGCGCGATTAGGTCCGCAATCTCGGCGGTTCCCGATTGATTTGGCATGGGCTTAGGCCCTCCCCGTCCATGAGGCCGTGCCGCGGCCTGTATCTGAGGAACGTGGCCAATGGATAAATGGATCACTGCTCTTCAAAAAAGCTGGGCAATGGCGTTTCATAGCACAGCAAAATGAAATAGACCCTTCACCCTGATGAAGGCCACGCCAGGGAGCTGCCCGCCACCATGACCGATCAAGCCTCCGACACCGACCGGTTCAGCCACGATGCCGGCATTCTCGCCCAGGCCCTGCCCTATATGCAGCGCTATGAGGGCAAGACGGTCGTGGTCAAATATGGCGGCCACGCCATGGGCGATCTCAAGCTCGGCCAGGCCTTCGCCCGCGACATCGCCCTGCTCAAGCAATCCAAGGTCAACCCGATCGTGGTGCATGGCGGCGGCCCGCAGATTGCCTTGATGCTCAAGAATTTGGGCATCGAATCCAAGTTCGAAGGCGGGTTGCGCGTCACCGACGCCCGGACCATGGAAGTGGTCGAGATGGTGCTGGCCGGCTCGATCAACAAGGAGATCGTCGCCTTGATCAATGCCGAGGGCGAATGGGCCATTGGCCTATGCGGCAAGGACGGCAATATGGTCTTTGCCCAAAAGGCCGAAAAGACCGTCAAGGACCCGGGCTCCAATATCGAGCGCGTGCTCGATCTCGGCTTTGTCGGCGAGCCGGTGGAGGTCGACCGCACCCTGCTCGACCTCCTGGCCCGCTCCGAGCTGATCCCGGTGATCGCCCCGGTGGCGCCCGGCCGCGATGGCAACACCTACAATATCAATGCCGATACCTTTGCCGGCGCCATTGCCGGCTCGCTCGGCGCCAAGCGCCTCTTGTTCCTCACCGACGTGCCCGGCGTGCTCGATAAGGACGGCAAGCTGATCCCCGAATTGACCGTGCGCGACGCCAAGGCGCTGATCGCCGACGGTACCATCTCGGGCGGCATGATCCCCAAGGTCGAAACCTGCCTGGAAGCGCTCGACAATGGTGTCGAGGGCGTCGTCATCCTCAATGGCAAGCAGCCCCATGTGGTGCTGGTGGAACTGTTCACCGAGTTCGGTGCCGGCACGCTGATCGTGCGCTGATCGCGTCAAGCGCTGAATGCAAGCCGGGCCGCCCAATGGGCTGCCCGCGCTGTTTCAGATCTCGACAGGCGCAGGCTTGGTCTGCTCCCCCTCGGTCACGCGGCGATTGCCCTTGAATACAAAGGCCAGCGCCAACACGAGGGCGAATGAAACCACCTGATACCACATCGCCAGGGCGGCAGCGCCGCCAAAGGCGGCTTGCGGCCCAGCTCCAGCCGCTAGATTGCCTGCGAGCTGGGAAAAGAAGATCTGTCCCACCAGCGCCACGCCGAGCGCGCCGCCAACCTGCTGGAAAGCCTGCAACGCGCCTGACCCGGCCCCGGCATCACGCGGCGGCACATTGCGCAACACCAGCTGGAACAGCGAGGAAAAGCCGGTACCCAGGCCGATGCCGGCAATCAGCAGCGGCAACAGGAAGCTCCACGGGTCGATGCTGTTGCCCGTGCCGGCGATCACAAAATGCAGCCAGCCAATGCCAAAACTCACCATCGCCCCGGCTGCCGCAAGCCGGCTGCGCAGATAGTTCGACCCGAACCGCCCGGCAATGAAGGAGGCGATCAGCACGCCCACCGAAAAGGGCAGGTTGGTCAGGCCCGATTGCAGCGGGGTGAACCCGAAGCCGGATTGCAGCAACAGCGAAATCACCAGGAACAGGCCCGGAATGCCCGAGGCAAAGACGGTGACGACAAAGGCCCCGAACATGTAGTCGCGATTGGCCAGGAGGTCGTAATTGAGCAATTGCGGCTGCCCCGCACGCGCCCGCCGCTTCTGCCAGAAATAGAACACCACGAGCAGCACCAGCCCCGCTGCCATCATGCCAAAGCTCCACGCCGGCCAGCCCAGCGCCCGCCCCTCGATGATCGGGAACACCACCGCGACGATACCCAGGCCAAACAGCGCGATGCCGGCATAGTCATTACGCAGTTCCGCATGCCCCGGCAGGCGCGGGATGAGGAACCATCCGGCAATGATCGCGGCAATGCCGATGGGAATATTGACCAGGAAAATCGGCTGCCAGTCGAGCCCGAAGAGCTGGGCGTCGATCAGCAGCCCCCCCAGCACCGGTCCGCAGACCGAGGCCAGGCCAGCCGAAAGCCCGAACAGGGAGAAAGCCTGGCCCCGCTCATGCGGCGGGAAGGTCACCGTGGCAATCGCCAGCACCTGGGGCGTCATCATCGCCCCGCCAAGCCCCTGCAGCACGCGCGCGCCAATCAGCATCTCGATCGAAGGCGCCATGCCGCATAGCGCGGAAGCCAGCGTAAAGGCCGCCACGCCAATGAGGAACATGCGGCTGCGCCCCACAATGTCCCCCAGCCGCCCGAACGGCAGCAGGCCCAGGGCAAAAGCGAGGACATAGGCCGCCACCACCCATTCGATCTGGGCGTCGCTTGCCCCCAGATTATCGCGCATCGAGGGCAGCGCCACATTGACGATGGTCACATCGATCAGGTTCATGAAATTGGCAATGAGCAGGATGCCCAGCGCCAGCCAGCGGCGCGGGTCAGCGGGCGCAGCGGCTCCGGCTTCATTGGTGGACATGCAAATTCCTCAAAATACGGAAATGGGCCATATCGGCCCATTCAAGCGATCAAAAAAATACGCCCCCGCCAGAACAGCGAGAGCCAGACTCAATCGGCGACACCTTCGGGCAGAATGCCCGCCTTGAACAGCACCTTGGGCTCGTCATAGGTGTCGGCCTCGACATCCACATCGGCCGAATAGGCCCACACACCGGCGCGCATCGGGGCGATGCGCTCGGCGGATGCAATGGCCGCCTCTGCCGATTTGGACTGCTGCGGCTGATCAGGCTCCAGCTTCCGGCCCTTCTGTCGAAAGCCCTGCACATAATAGAGCGTCGCCACTGTTCGTATCCTTTGGTTGCCCGGTCGCGCACAGACTCGCCATGCCGGTAAAAGCTGCCTCCATTTACGCCACAATCGGGCTCGTGTCGCAGGCCAAGTTCGACTTTGACCCAATCGGCGTGGCGCTGTGGACACCAACCGCCACCCCGCGCCACTATCGCCCGGCGTTGACATTTGCTGTCAGCAGGCGTCCATCACCGCCACACTCAAGAGCCGCCCGAGACCGACTGATGACTGACTATGTCCGCAAGATCCTGACCTCCTCGGTTTATGAGGTGGCTGTCCAGACGCCACTGGAAAAAATGGACCTGCTCTCGGCCAGGCTGGGGCAGACCATTCTGGTCAAGCGCGAGGACTTGCAGCCGGTCTTCTCCTTCAAGATCCGCGGTGCCCATAACCGCATCGTCCACCTCAGCGCCGAAGAACGGGCCCGCGGCGTGATCTGCGCTTCGGCCGGCAATCACGCCCAGGGCGTGGCGCTGTCGGCAACCCGGCTGGGCATCCGCGCCATTGTGGTGATGCCCACCACCACCCCGATCATCAAGGTCAATGCCGTCAAGCGTCTGGGTGGCGAAGTGGTGCTGTTCGGCGACGGGTTCGACGCGGCGCGCACTCATGCGGCCGGGCTGGCGGAAAAGCATGGCCATGTCTTTGTGCATCCATTCGACGACCCCGACGTGATTGCCGGGCAAGGCACGGTGGGGCTGGAAATCATGCGCCAGCACCCCGAGCCCATTGGCGCCATCTATGTGCCGGTCGGGGGCGGAGGCCTGGCTGCAGGCATTGCCAGCTTCGTCAAATTCCTGCGCCCCGAAATCCGTGTCATAGGCGTCGAACCGGACGAGGCGGCCAGCATGAAGGCGGCGATTACCGCCGGAAGGCCGGTGCCACTCGACCAGGTGGGCCTGTTTGCCGATGGCGTGGCGGTGCGACAGGTGGGGGACGAGACCTTTCGCCTTTGCCGCGACCTGCTCGACGATATTGTCACCGTCTCCGCTGACGAAATCTGCGCCGCCATCAAGGACATTTTCGACGACCATCGCGCCATTACCGAACCGGCCGGCGCCCTGGCACTGGCGGGTCTGCGCCGCGACATTGAAAATGGCAATGCGCCAAAGGATGGCGCGCTGATCGCCATCAATTCGGGCGCCAATGTCAATTTCGACCGGCTGCGCTACGTGGCCGAGCGGGCCGAAATCGGCGAACGGGCCGAAGCCCTGCTGGCCGTGACCATTCCCGAACGGCCGGGCAGCTACCGTGCTTTCATCCGCCTGATCGGCAATCGGGCCATCACCGAATTCAACTATCGCTATCGCGCCGGCGACAGCGCCCGCATCTTTGTCGGCGTCAAACTCTCACGCGGCGATATCGAAAAGCGCGAAATCATCGACCTGCTCGAAGACAACACATTGTCGGTGACCGATCTGACGGACAATGAAGTGGCAAAACTGCATGTCCGGCACATGGTCGGCGGCCGCGCAGCGGGGCTGACCGACGAGCAGGTGTTCCGCTTCCAGTTTCCCGAACGACCCGGCGCCCTGCTCAAATTCCTTGAAGGGCTGAACGACGCCTGGAACATCACCCTGTTCCATTATCGCAATCATGGCTCGGACTATGGCCGCGTGCTGGTGGGGGTACAGGTGCCGCCCGAAACGCAGGCCGACTTCTTCGCCCATATCGACGCCATTGGGTTTCCCTATTGGGACGAAACCGGGAACCCGGCCTATCGCCAGTTCCTGCATATGGATTGATCGGGCGACTGACATTAGGCTGAAATAAACCGCATCTAAAGCGGGCTGACCTATTTCCGCCATGTCGTCATTGCATTTGCCGGAGCAAGGGGCAATCTGTCGACACATCAGCAAAACTGGACCGCTCCAGCACGCGCAAGACTATAAGAGGGACATGAACACGATGATCAGAATGATCAAGACCACCAGCCTGATGACCGCCACCGGGCTTGCCGCCTTTGGCTTCATGCAGCCCGCCATGGCGCTGGATGCGCAAACATTCGTAGATCGTATCGAAGCGGTCTATGCCGTGATGGGCTATGATATGAGCTTTGGCGCAGCCAGCCTGTCCGGCGACACCATTACGGTCGATGGCGTGACCATCACCATGGCTGGCGTGGACCCCATGGCTCTCGATGCAGAACTGACCTTTTCAGGCGTCGTCGAAAATGACGATGGCAGCTATTTTGCCGACAGCCTGACCACGCCCGATCTCGACATCGAATTTGGCGACGAACTTGTCGGTCGCCTGACCCTGGTGGACATGGTCGCAGAAGATCTCTGGCTGCCACCGGAGGGCGAGACCAGCGCGGAAGTGCTGGTGCAACTGATCGGCCGCATGGCCACCGGCCCGCTGACCCTGACGCGCGATGGCGCCGAAGTCATCAAAATCGCCGGCATGGAGGCGGTTTCTGAATTTGCCTTTGACGCCGACGATGCCCTGGAATCGATCCAGTCGGACCTCGCGATCACCGATATCTGGGCTGACCTGTCGACCCTGGGCGAGGAGGAACCGGAAGCCGGCGCCATCGTCGAAGCGCTGGGCCTGACCATGATTTCGGGCAACATCACCCAGTCGGTGAGCTGGTCCATGGGTGACGGGCGCATGGTTATCGAGGAACAACTGCTCGACTTCGCCGATATTGGCGCCCTCAACTTCACGGCTGACATCTCCGGCTTCACGCTCGACATGCTCGACAAGATCTACGCCATGCAGGCTTCCGATCTTGACCCGATGAGCGAAGAGGCCCAGGCCCAGCAGATGATGGCCGGCATGGAAATCGCCCAGGCGCTGTCCATTGGCGGCGCTTCGCTGCGTTATGACGATGCCGGGCTCGCGCCCAAATTGCTCGACATGTTTGCCGCCCAGTCCGGCGTCGAGCGCGCCCAGTTCGTGGAGGGCCTCAAGAGCATGGTCCCGGCCATGATCGCTGAAAGCGGGGTGCCCGCCCTCAATGACGTCGTTGTCCCGCCCGTTTCGGCCTTCCTTGATGATCCGCAGAACTTGGAAGTGGCGCTCAAGCCGGCTTCCCCGACCTCGGTTCTGGTGCTGGCGGCAGCTGCCGCCAATCCGGCAGGCCTGATCCAGGCGCTGGGCCTTTCCGTGACGGCCAACTCCAAGACCAAATAAGCTCATTGCGGGGCCTACAGGCCCCGCAGCCCTTTTTGCGCTGGTGCAGGTTGCATCCTTTTATGGCATGGTGGGCCAATGACCGCATTACGCCGCCCCCACGAAAATCTCGACCATGTCACCGACTGGGTGTTTGATCTCGACAACACGCTCTACCCGCGTGAGTGCAATCTGTTTGCGCAGATCGATACGCTGATCACCCATTACGTGATGGACGTGACGCGCCAGGACTTCACCACGGCCCGCGCCTTGCAGAAGGACTATTACCGCGACTTCGGCACCACGCTGAACGGGCTGATGCACAAGCACGACATCGATCCCGATCACTTTCTCAATACCGTGCACGCCATTGATTACTCGCCGGTCGCCCCGCACCCCGACCTGGTCGAGGCCATTGCCAGCCTGCCGGGCCGCAAGTTCATCCTGACCAATGGCGATACCGGCCACGCCCGCTCGGTGCTCAAGCGCCTGGGGGGCGATCACCTGTTCGAACATGTGCACGATATCCGCGCCATGACCTTCGTGCCCAAGCCGCACAAACAGGCCTATGACGGGTTCTTCGCCAGTCATGGCATTGATCCGAGCCGGGCCATCATGTTCGATGACCTGGAAAAGAACCTGGTGGTGCCGCACGAACAGGGCATGGTCACCGTTCAGGTGGTGGCCAGCGAAGACTTCAGCCATGAGCAGGTCGAGGCCTGGGAGCTGGGCCGCTCCACCGGGCCGCATGTGCACCATGTCACCAGCGATCTCGCGGGCTTTCTGCGCAATTTGCCATGATGCGGACAATTCTGTCCAAAAGGTAGTGCGCTCAGGGCTTTGTCCCTATTCCCGCTTGGCTGGGAACCCGGTACATTGCCGGTATGAGTGACCTGCCTGGGCGCCGTCCGCCGCCCATTCCCGAAACCGCCCCGACCCTTCGCGACCAGCTCGACAATCTCGCGCATCTGGGGCGGTTGGTGGCGCAGATCTGGCGCACCAGCAAGGGCCTGACCACGGCCAGCATCGTGCTGCGCCTCTTGGCAGCCGTGCAGCCGGTGGCCGTGCTTTATGCCGCCAAGCTGATCGTCGACGAAGTGGTGCGGCTCACGGCAATCACCCCGCCCGGCCCCACTATCCTGGACTGGTTCAACGCCGGCGCACTCAACGCCATGATTGGCTTCCTGGCGCTTGAACTGGCACTGGTGCTGGCCAATGACCTGGTCGCCCGGGCCACGGGCCTGGTGGACTCGGTGCTGTCCGAGCTTCATTCCAACCAGGTCAGCGTGGAATTGATGGAGCACGCCGCCCGGCTTGATCTGCAGCATTTCGAAAGTGCTGAATATCAGGACCGGCTGGAACGTGCGCGCCGCCAGGCCGCCGGGCGCAATGCCCTGCTCAGCCAGATTTTCGGTCAGGCACAGGACATCATTACCGTCTTCACTCTGGCCGCCGGCCTTTTCTTCTACGCGCCCTGGCTGATCCTGCTGCTGCCATTGAGCTTCATCCCCTCGGTCTGGGGCGAGGCGCGGTTCAATTCACTGGCCTATATGCTGAGCCGCTGGCGCACCCCCGAGCGGCGCGAGCTGGAATATCTGCGCCATATCGGGGCCAGTGCCGAGACTGCCAAGGAGGTCAAGCTCTTCGGCCTGGGCGGCTATCTCGTCACCCGCTTCAAGAAACTGGCGCATCAGATTTTCATCGAAAACCGCCGCGTCGCCACGCTGCGCGCCAGTTGGGGCGCGGTGTTTTCCGCCATTGCGAGCCTGGCCTATTACGCCGCCTATGGCTTCATCGTATGGCGCACCATTATCGGGGATTTCACCCTAGGTGACCTGGCCTTTCTCTCCGGCTCCTTCCTCAGGCTCAATGGCCTGTTCCAGCGCATCCTGCTCGGCTTTACCCAGATTGCCGGGCAATCGATGTATCTGGACGATCTGTTTTCCTTCTTCGAGATCGAACCCACTGTGCTGGCGCCGGCCGACGCCAAGCCCTTTCCGGCGCCGATCCGCTCCGGCATCGTGTTTGACAATGTCGGCTTCAAATATCCCGAGACCGACACCTGGGTCGTCCGCAACCTCTCCTTCGTGCTGCCCGCCGGCGAAACCCTGGCACTGGTGGGTGAGAATGGCGCGGGCAAGACCACCATCGTCAAGCTGCTGACCCGGCTCTACGACCCGAGCGAAGGGCGCATCACCATTGATGGGGTCGACCTCAAGGACATGGCGCCGGCCGATATCCATACGCATGTCGGAGTGATCTTCCAGGACTTCATCCGCTACAGCTTCACCGCCCGCGACAATATCGGGGTCGGCCGCATCGAGGCGCGCGAGGACCAGACGCGCATCGACACGGCCGCCGAACAGAGCCTGGCCGACGGCGTCATCGCCAAATTGCCCAAGGGCTATGACCAGCAATTGGGCCGCCTGTTCCGCCAGGGCCGCGACCTCTCTGGGGGCGAATGGCAGAAGGTCGCCATTGCCCGCGCCTATATGCGCGATGCCGAGCTGATCATTCTGGACGAACCCACCGCCGCGCTCGACGCCAAGGCGGAAGCGGAAGTCTTTGCCCGCTTCAAGGGGCTCGCCGCGGGCAAGTCCGCTGTCATCATCTCCCACCGCTTCTCGACCGTGCGGATGGCCGACCGCATCCTGGTGCTCGACAATGGCGCCATTCTCGAGGCCGGCACCCACGAACAGCTCGTCGCGCTCAGGGGCCGCTATGCCGAACTGTTCGAGCTCCAGGCCGCCGGGTATCGCTGAGCATGGAGTGACCTTACCTGGGCGTGAGTTGATCCAAAACCGTCTTGCAACCGTCACAATATATCGATAAATCCAGATATATGGATGATACAGCAATCATTGACGCACTCTCTGCGCTGGCCCAGCCCACCCGGCTGTCCGCCTTTCGCCTGGTGGTCGAACACGAGCCCAATGGCCTGCCGGCCGGCGAAATCGCCCGGAAACTCGACGTCCCGCAAAACACCATGTCGACCCATCTGGCCCAGTTGAGCCGTGCCGGCCTGCTGGTGGCCGAAAAGCAGGGCCGCACCATCACCTATCGCGCCGAGATCGACCATATGCGCGCGGTCATGGGCTATCTGGTCAATGATTGCTGCGGCGGCCGCCCGGAACTGTGCGCGCCGCTGATCGAGGACATCACCCCCTGTTGTGCGCCCGAGGAGGTTCGCCAATGACCGAAGCTGCATCTGACCGCGTCTACAATGTGCTGTTCCTGTGTACCGGCAATTCCGCCCGCTCGATTCTGGGCGAAGCGCTGATGAATGCCATGCCCGGCGGCAAGTTCCGCGCCTTTTCCGCCGGCAGCCAGCCCAAGGGCGACGTCCACCCGCTCACCCTGCATACGCTCAAGGAAATGGACCTGCCCACCGAGGGCTACCGCTCCAAGTCCTGGGACGAATTCGCCACCCCCGACGCGCCCAAGCTCGATTTCGTCTTCACTGTCTGTGACAATGCGGCGGGCGAGGCCTGCCCCTTCTGGCCGGGCCAGCCCATGACCGCCCATTGGGGCGTGGAGGATCCTGCCGCCGCCGAGGGCAGCGAGATCGACAAGGTCACCGCCTTCCGCAACGCCGCCAACTATCTGCGCCGGCGTATTGAAGTTTTTGCCGCCCTGCCGCTCGCCACCATTGATCGCATGGCCCTGCAGAACAAGCTCAAGGATATCGGCAAGCTCGACGGTGCGACCGACAAGGCCAGCAATGACTGATCGCCTGCGCAAGCTTGCCGCCGAGGCGCTGGGCACCGGCATTCTGGTCGCCACCGTGGTCGGCTCGGGCATCATGGCGCAACGCCTAACCGATGATATTGCCCTGGCTCTCCTCGGCAACACCATCGCCACTGGAGCCATTCTGGTGGTACTGATCGGTGTCCTCGGCCCGCTCTCGGGCGCCCATTTCAACCCGGCCGTGACCCTGGTCATGGCGCTGCGGCGGCAATTGAGCGCGGCGGATGCCGGACTTTATGTCGTCGCGCAAATCTGTGGCGCCATGCTGGGCACGCTGCTGGCGCATCTGATGTTCGACCTGCCACTGGTTTCGGCCTATGCTGACCCGCGCAACGGCGCCAGCCAGTGGCTGAGCGAGGCCGTGGCGACATTCGGGCTGGTCCTGACCATTCTGGTTTCGCTCAGACATGCGCCCGAGCAGATTGCCATGCGCGTCGGGCTCTATATCACCGCCGCCTATTGGTTTACGGCCTCGACCTCCTATGCCAACCCCGCCGTCACCATCGGCCGGGCATTGACGTCAAGCTTTGCCGGTATTGGTCCGGCCGACGTGCCCGGTTTCATCATCGCCCAGGTGCTGGGCGCCCTTCTGGCGATGGCCCTGTCCGCCTGGCTATTGCGTAAGCAAACGGAGCGATCCGCATGAGTGTCACCATCTATCACAACCCCGATTGCGGCACCTCGCGCAACACGCTGGCCATGATCCGCGGCGCCGGCATCGAGCCGGAAGTGATCCTCTATCTTGAAACACCACCCAGCCGCGAACGCCTGGTGGACCTGATCGATCGGGCGGGCCTCACCGTACGCGACGCCATCCGCGTCAAGGACACACCCTATTTCGAGCTTGGCCTCGACAATGAGGCCCTCTCCGATGAAGAACTGATCGAGGCCATGCTGGCCAATCCGATCCTGATCAATCGCCCCTTTGTCGAAACCGAGCATGGCGTGCGCCTCTGCCGCCCCTCCGAAATCGTGCTCGATATCCTGCCTGAGGCCCTCGGCATCCCCTTCACCAAGGAAGATGGCGGCGTGGTCATCGATGCGGATGGCCAGCGCGCGTGAAGCCGACCGGACTGGTCAGCCACGCCGAAGCACCCTAACTATTGGCCATTGAGCCAATGGGAAGCGCCGTGCCCCTGCCCGAAGACCATCACCTGACCGTCATCGCCGAAACCTATCGGCTCCTGGGCGACCCGACGCGCTTGAAGGTGGTGCTGACCTGCCTTGATGGACCCATCGCTGTCGGCGACATCGCCAAGGCAACCGGCGCCAGCCAATCTCTGGTCAGCCACCATCTGCGCCTGCTCCGCGCCGCCCGACTGGTCCGCGGCACGCGCCACAACAAGCAGGTTCTCTACGAAGCTGCCGACGCTCACATTGCCCGCATGTTGGCCGACATGATCGACCATGTCATGGAAGATCATGATCCCTCCGACGAAGACGAAATCCGCGGCTGAGCGCCTGCCCTAAACCGCCGGAACCTCCACTTGCGCGCCTCGTTGGCAGAGAGGAGCATGTTGACATAGCAACACATGAATGTATGTTCATATGTATGTCAAACGGAGAAACCGGGTGCCCGAACACCAGCACAGCCATAACCACCAAGATCACACCAGCCACGACCATGCCGGGCACAGCCACGCCCCCAAGGTGAGCGCGGGCAATGAACGGGCCGTGCTGATTGGCCTCTGCCTCACCGGCGGTTTCATGGTGGCCGAGGTGGTCGGCGGCTATCTTTCCGGCTCGCTGGCGCTGATTGCCGATGCCGGTCACATGTTGACCGACACCGTCGCACTGTTTCTGGCCTGGCTCGGTTTCCGGCTCGGCAGACGCCCTGCCGACACGCGCCGCAGCTTCGGCTATTCGCGGCTGGAGGTGCTGGCGGGCCTCATCAATGCGCTTTCGCTGTTCGCGCTGGTCGGCTGGATCGCCTATGAGGCCGTGCAGCGCTTCCTTGCGCCCGAGGAGGTGCTGGCCGGCCCGATGTTTGTCGTCGCCGTGCTCGGGCTCATCGTCAATCTGGTCGTGTTCCGCATTCTCTCCGGCGCCGATGCCGATCACGTCAACATCAAGGGCGCCTTGCTCCATGTACTGGGCGATCTGCTCGGCTCGGTCGGCGCCATTGCCGCAGCCGTCATCATCTGGCTGACCGGCTGGATGCCGATCGACCCGATCCTGTCGCTCGTGGTGAGCCTCCTCATCCTCAGAAGCGCCTGGGCGTTGCTGACCCGCACCTTCAACATTCTGATGGAAGGCGCGCCCGACGGTATCGACATCAAGGCGCTGCAATCAGATCTGCGCAACACCGTGCCGGGACTGGCCGATGTCGGGCACCTTCATGTCTGGTCGCTGTCCTCGGGCCAGACCATGGCAACGCTGGACATTGCCCTGGCCCCCGGCGCCGATCCGGCAGTCGTCAGCAGGGAAGTGAAGGCGCGCCTGGCGCAGCAGCACGATATCGGTCACGCCACCGTCGAAATCGACTGGAGTGGCGATGGCGTGGGATGCCCCGCCGCTGCCACCCAGCATCAATAGGTGGCGCGCCCACCCGAGAGGTCGAAGACACTGGCAGTGGTGAAGCTGTTTTCGCGGCTCACCAGCCAGGCCACCATGGACGCGGCCTCTTCCACCTCGAGGAATCGCCCGCGCGGAATGCGCGACAGCATATAGGTGATGAACTCCTCGGTCAGGCTCTCGAGAATGCGCGTCTTGGCCGTCGCCGGGGTGATGGCGTTGACCGCGATATCGAAGCTGGCCAGTTCCTTGCCCAGCGATTTGGTCAGGCCGATGACGCCCGCCTTGGCCGCCGAATAGGCCGAGGCGGTCGGATTGCCCTCCTTGCCGGCAATCGAGGCGATATTGACGATGCGCCCGTAATTGCGGGCCTTCATTCCCGGCACCACGACGCGATTGACGTAGAAGGTACCATTGAGATTGATCTCGATAACCCGCCGCCATTCGGCCGGATCATATGCATCCAGCGTGGCATTGTTTCCTGCAATCCCCGCCGAATGTACCAGTATTGAGACCGGTCCGAGGTTCGTCTCCGTCGCCGCATGGGCGCGTTCAAGGGCTTGGAGATCGGTCACATCGACACTCTGTTGCGACGCACCGGTACCCAGCGCCGCCACCGCCTTTTCGAGCAAATCGCTATCCTTGTCCCACAGACTCACTCTGGCGCCCGATGCCAGCAGCCGATGGGCAATGGCAAAGCCGAGCCCCTGCGCCCCGCCCGTGACCACCGCCACCTGCCCCTCAAGATCGATTGTGTTCATCGCCTGTCCCTCCTCTCGCATACGCCAATGCCGCCTGCCCCGCTGCCCGCCCGGTGGTGAAACACGCCGTCAGCAGATAGCCGCCCGTCGGCGCCTCCCAATCGAGCATCTCACCGGCCACGAAGACACCGGGCAGCGCCTTGAGCATGAAATGCGCGTCCACGCCGTCCCAGCCGATGCCGCCGGCCACCGAAATCGCCTCGGCGATTGGCCGGGGCCGCTGCACTGTAAGCGGCACCGACTTGATGGCCACCGCCAACCCATCAGGTGTGAGGGTTGCAAGGCCAGGAACGCATTCGCGCAACAGGCCCAGCTTGACCCCATCCAGCCCGGCGCCCTTGCGCAGCCTGTTGGAAAGACTGGCCTTGGCCGGCTGCCCCGCAAGATCCTGCGCCAGGCGTTCAACCTTACGGCCGGGAGCCAGATCCAGTTCGAGTTGTGCCGTCCCGTCTCGTTCCACGGCATCGCGCAGGGCGGCAGAATGGGCATAGACAAGACTGCCTTCAATGCCCCAGCGCGTGACGACAAACTCGCCGGCAATATGACCGGCCTCGCTGCGGGCGACCACCGCCTTGACCGGCTGGCCGGCAAAGCGCGCGGTCATCACCTCGGACCAGCCGACCTCGAAGCCGCAATTGGCCGGACGAAACGCCGACACCGCCACGCCGCGCTGTTCCAATATGGGCACCCAGGCTGCATCCGAACCCAGCCGGGGCCAGCTCGCGCCGCCGAGTGCCAGGACAACCGCATCGTAAGGTTCGGTCACCTGACCCGCCGGCGTATCGAATGTCAGACCAGTCGACGCGAACCCGGTCCAGCGGTGGCGCGTGCGGATCTCGACCCCCTGCGCCACAAGGCGGTTGAGCCAGGCGCGCAACAGTGGCGACGCCTTCATGGCCTTGGGGAACACCCGCCCCGACGAGCCGACAAAGGTCTCGACGCCCAGTTCAGCGCACCAGTCACGCAATTGGGGCGCGGAAAAGGCATCGAGCGCGGCCTGCAATGGGGCCTGCGCCCCGCCATAGCGCGTGTCGAACTCGGCCTTGTCCTCGGCATGGGTGATATTGAGGCCCGACTTGCCGGCCATCAGCAATTTACGTCCGACCGTAGGCATGGCCTCAAAGACCACTACGCGCGCACCCTGCTTCGCGGCTTGCTCGGCCGCCATCAGCCCGGCCGGCCCGCCCCCAATTACCGCGATCCGGCTCGTCACCATATCCGTCCGTCTTCTTGAATACGTCAGTACACTGCTAACCAATAGTGCAAGCCATTGCCACGCCACGACTCTTGTTAAGCTTCACCTAATTGTGCCTCTCATATGGTTGGTGCAATTCGGGCGGGGGCCGCAAGACAATGCGTTTGCTGATCGTCGATGATAGCCGCTCCAGTCTCGCGCTGATCGGCAGCATCGTCAAAGAAGCCGTGATGGGCGAGATTGAGCTGTGCCTCAATCCACTCGAAGCACTGGACAAATGCCGGTCCTACCAGTTCGACCTCATCATCGTCGACCACATCATGCCCGAAATGGACGGTGTCGCCTTCACCGCCGCGCTGCGCTCACAGCCGTCCTATCGCATCGTCCCCATCATCATGGTGACCTCCGACCTAGACAAGACCGTGCGCATCGAGGCCATCAAGGCCGGGGCCACGGACTTCCTGCACAAACCCTTTGACCCGATCGAGCTGCAGGCCCGCGTCTCCAACCTCTTGGCGCTGCGCCAGGCCCAGGTTGAACTGGCCGACCGTGCCCAATGGCTCACCCGCGAAGTGGAACGGGCAACGGCGCACCTATTGGCACGCGAAGAAGAAATCATCTACCGGCTGGCGCGCGCCATCGAATATCGCGACGGCGACACCGGCGAACACGTCTCGCGCGTGGCCCTGATCAGCCAGATGATCGGCGAAGGTATCGGCCTGCCACCCGACCGCTGCCGCATGATCTATCTCTCGGCGCCACTACACGATATCGGCAAGATCGGCATTGCCGACGCCATCCTGTCCAAGCCGGGCCGGCTGACCGACGAGGAAATGGCGATCATGCGCGAGCATGTCACCATCGGCGCACGCATTCTGGAACGCGGTGGATCCGAGCTGATCCGCACCGCCGAGCTGATCGCCCAGAGCCACCACGAGAAATGGGATGGGACCGGCTATCCGGACCGCCTTTCGGGCGCCGACATCCCTATCGAGGCGCGTATCGTCGCCATCGCCGATGTCTTTGACGCGCTGTGTTCCGAGCGCCCCTACAAATCCGCCTGGCCGATCGACAAGGCCTATGCCGAAATCGTCCGCTGCAGCGGCAGCCATTTTGACCCGCAATGCGTCGCCGCCTTCCGCGCCAAATGGCCCGAGATCTGCGCCATCATGCAACCCACGGAACCGGCTCAGGTCGTCGGCTTCTAAGGCCTTACAAATAAACACTTTTCATGTGCGCGCGTGCGCCCTGCAGGGTTGCGCGCCAGTCTTGCGCGCGCACAGCCAGCAGAGCGCCAAGTGAATCAAAAAGTATAGAGAAATGAATTCTTACAGATCGACTCTGAGTCAATCGCGATGGATTCGCGCGCCAATTGCGATGATTCAGCGAGATTCCCGAACAGTCAACATATACATATTGATTAAAAACGATACTATTCAAAGTAATATTTGTAAGAGGCAATATAAGTCTGAAAAGAGACGGGTCGGGTAACCATCGGTTAAGCCAAGAGTGCAAGTATAGTATCAAGCCGGATGGGAATACGGCGGACAGATTGGCAATAGAAACAGCATAGCGAGCACCGCACCGCATCAGTCCTTTTCGCCTACCGATTTCCCAGCGTCCCTTGCGGTAGAGAGACAGAATGTCACCTTTAGTATTTTGCGTACGGTCATGCCCATGACCGATGAACAGACACACATGCTCGTCTTGACGGGCGATGCAGGCATCAAAAACGCAACCGAAGTTGCGACAAACCTGCGCCAGGCCATCGAAAATCACCCGGCCGTCGCCATCGACACGCAGGCTCTGTCCGCAGCCGATGTGACGACGGTGCAATCCCTGCTCGCTGCCCGGGTCAGTGCCCGCGCGCTTGGCAAGAACTGGACGATGCTTGCGCCCTTGGGAGGGCCGCTGCAGGCCGTGCTCAATCAAGCCGGTTTTCTCACCCCCGGACAGGAGCATGCCGCTTTCTGGTCCGATCACCCCGACCAGCCAGCAGGACACTGAGCGATGACCAAAACCATTCTGACGATCGACGACAGCGCCTCTATCCGCCAAATGGTGGCCATGACGCTGACCGGTGCAGGGCTGGACGTCCTGGAGGCCGGCAACGGCCAGGAAGGTTATGAGGTGGCGACCGCCAATACGGTTCACGCCATTCTGACCGACCTCAACATGCCGGTGCTCAACGGCATCGAATTCATCAGGAAGTACCGCCAGCACCCCTCCTCCAAGGGCATCCCGATCATCCTGCTGACCACCGAGTCCGATGATGAACTGAAGCGCCAGGCCAAGGAAGCCGGCGCCACCGGCTGGATCGTCAAGCCATTCAAGCAGGACCAGTTGCTGGCCATCATCAAGAAGGTCACCGGGGCATGAACATTTCCGACCCGACCGAAACCTTCCGCCAGGAAGCGCGCGAACTGCTCGACGAGCTTGAAGCGGGGCTGCTCGATCTTGAGCAGGATCCATCCAATAGCGATCTGGTCAATTCCACCTTTCGGGCCTTGCATACGATCAAGGGCTCGGGGGCGATGTTCGGCTTCACCGCCGTGGCCGAATTCGTGCACGAGTTCGAAACCGCCTTTGACCAGGTGCGCAAGGGCCAGACCCAGGCCAATGCCGCCCTGATCGGGGTGGCACTCGACGCCAAGGACCATATACACCTGCTGATCGAGACGCCCGAAGCCAAGATCTTGGGCGGCGATGAAATCCTGGCCAGTCTGCGCGCCATCGTGAACGGCGAAACCAGCGCCCCGGCCACCCCCAAGACCGAGCCAGCACCGGCACCGGCCAACAAGAAATCCGCAGCACCGGCCCCCAAGGCCGAAACGGCGACCTGGCGGCTGGAATTCTACCTGCCTGCGGATGCGCTGATCTACGGCACCAACCCGGTCTTGCTGCTCGAAGAACTGGCCGAAATCGGACCGGCCAAAATCACCGCGCTGACTGATCGGGTTCCCGACCTGACCGTGCTCGATCCCGAAACGCCCCATATCGGCTGGCGCGTCGATATCGAGGCGGACGATCCCACGGCAGCCATCGATGACGTCTTCCTGTTCCTGCGCGACAATATGGAATTGAGCCTGAACCGGCTGGATGCCGCCGATACGCTTGCCCTAGACGCAGAAACGACTGAAGAGCCGGCGCCAGCCGCCAAGGTGGAAGTCCAACCGGCGCCCGCAGCCGTCCCCACCACACCCCAGTCTCCCGCACCGCGCGCCAGACCGGCGAGCGGGGCCGACACCGCCGACCGGGCCGCAGCCTCCTCCCTGCGCGTCCCGGCCGAGCGGTTGGACGAGTTGATGGATCGCGTGGGCGAACTGGTGATCGCCCAGGCGCGCCTGAGCCAGATTGCCGGACTGAGCGCGGATACCGCACTCAAGACCATCGCCGAAGAACTCGAGCGCCTGTCCTCGGGCTTGCGCGACACCACAATGGGCATTCGCATGGTGCCCATCGGCACCCTGTTCGGCCGCTTCCGCCGCCTCATCCATGACCTCTCGAGCGAATTGGGCAAGCCCATCGAGTTCATCACCACCGGCGAAGACACCGAGCTCGACAAGACCATGATCGAGCGCCTGGCCGATCCGCTGGTGCACCTGATCCGCAATTCGATCGATCACGGCCTGGAAAGCGCCGACAAGCGCGCCGCTGCCGGCAAGCCGGCCAAGGGCGTGGTGCGGCTCTCTGCTGTCTATTCAGGTGCCGAAGTCGCCATTTCGGTGACCGATGACGGCGCCGGGCTCGATGCCGTCCGTATCCGCGCCAAGGCCGAGGAAAACGGGTTGATCACCCCTGACACCAAGCTGACCGACCAGGAACTCTACCACCTGATCTTTGCGCCGGGCTTCTCGACCGCCAAGGAAGTGACTTCGCTTTCGGGCCGCGGTGTCGGCATGGACGTGGTCAAGCGCACCATTGACGGGCTGCGTGGCACCATCGACGTCACCAGCAAGCCGGGCCAGGGTTCAACCATGACCCTGAGGCTGCCGCTGACCCTGGCCATCATCGATGGCATGCTCGTGCGGGTCGGCAATGGCCGCTACACCATTCCGCTGGCGGCCGTCGAGGAATGCGTGGAACTGCCCGAGGGCATCGAAGCCCACGCCAAGGGCCGCAACTTCCTCGATATTCGCGGCGCCCTCGTGCCCTATCTGCGATTGCGCGAAGTCTTCGGCACCAGGGGCGAGAGCGAGCCGCACCAGAAGGTGGTGATCGTCTCCTCCGGCGAAGGCCGGGTGGGTTTGGTGGTCGACCAGATCATCGGCAACAACCAGACCGTCATCAAGCAGCTCTCCAAGCTCCATTCGGGCATCAAGTCCTTCTCGGGCGCCACCATTCTGGGTGACGGCTCGGTGGCCCTGATCCTGGACACCGCCCATCTGGTGGCCGCCGGCCAGGGCTATGTGGATCGTAGTGTTACCGGGAGGGCCGCATGAGCCAGGCCATGAAACTGGTCGACCTGGCGGACTCTACGCCAGCCGACGCGATGAACGCTCTCACTATCCGCCTCGATGACGAGCTGTTTGCCGTCGAGGCCCATCATGTGCGCGAAATCCTCGAACTGGTGCCGATCACCGAAGTGCCCAATGCACCTGAGTTTGTCGGCGGGCTGATCAATGTGCGGGGCCGTGTCGTGCCGCTGGCCGATCTGCGCGTCATGTTCGGCATGAACCGGGCCGAGCCGGACGAGGACACCCGCATCGTCGTGATGGAAGTCGACATGGATGGCGAGCCCGCCATTGTCGGCATCCTGGCCGACAAGGTGCACGACGTCACCGATATCGAGGCCGCCTCCATCGAGGAGGCTCCCAAGGTCGGCATGCGCTGGCGCCCCGAATTCATCAAGGGCATCGGCAAGCGCAATGGCGGCTTCATCATCATTCCGAACATGGAACGCATTTTCGAAATCTCGGGCGCAAGAACCGCACCCGTCGCAGCTTCAGAAGAAAGGTCTGCATCGTGAGACTGACTATCAAGACAAAACTGGCGGCCGTCTTCGGCGTTGTCGTCGCCCTTTCGGCGGGAAGCATGTTCATTGCCCTGCAGAATTTGGGGCAGCTCAATCAGGAACTTGAAACCATTGTCGAGGTCCGCTCGGCAAACCTGGTGCGCTCGTCTCAAATGCAGACAAGCCTGGAAAGCTTGGGATCGCGCGTTCGCGCCCAGATCATCACAAAAGACCAGGCCGAAAAGGAGAGCTACGTCGCATCGCTCGACGAAGACTACCGCGAACTGGTCGACGGTCACGCCTTTCTCACGGGCAACACAATGGATCCAGCAATCAAGGAACTGTTGCCCAACTTTATCGCCAAAGTCGACGAACTCTACGTCGCTGTCGAACGCGGTGAGGAACTGACCCTCAAGAACTCCGACGCCAATGCCCTGGCGGTCAGCCGTAGCGAAGGCAGCGGTTCTCTGGGCGTGTTCGAGGAGACCATGGCGGCCCTGCGCGCTTCCTTGCAGCGCAAGGTGGATGCAGGCGACCTTTCCGCTTTCCCCGCCTATCAGGCCGCAACAGAGATGTTCCTCACTGGCTCGGATATGTTCCGCCAGCAGCGCAACGTGCTCCTTGCTGCCTCTCAGGACCGCACACTGCAGGAAACGTGGAATGCGGACTATCTGGCCGGCGTCGAGGCCAATGCCGAACGCCTTCCAGTGCTGCAACGCACGATGCCGGCATCCGACATCGCGTTGTACAATGCCGCCCGCGACGCCTATGACGACATGGTCGCCGCCATGGACAAGGCCGTGGCCATTTCCATGGAGAATGGCGACTATTTCGCGCTCCAGGAAATGCAGAACGTCAACACGCTGCGCCGCGAAGCCAGCGCCATTCTCCAGACCATGATAGATCGCAACACGACCATCATGGAACAAGCCAAGGCAGATGCCGCACAACTCTACCAGACCTCGACAATGCTGCTGATCGGCCTGCTGGTTGGCTCCGCCCTGATCGCCCTGGTCGCCGCCACCTGGATCGTTGTCTCGATCTCCCGTGCTCTCACCAGCGCTGTGCGCCTCGCCGACGAAGTGGCAGGCGGCAATCTCTCGGCCAGTGCCGATGTCAAATCCGACGACGAAGTGAGTGATCTGATCAAGGCGCTCAACGCCATGACCCAGAAGCTGCGCGATGTGGTCGGCGAAGTCACCAATGCCACCCGCAATGTGGCGGCCGGCTCCCAGGAAATGTCGGCCACCGCCGAACAGCTCAGCCAGGGTGCCACTGAACAGGCCTCCTCCACCGAAGAGGCATCCGCCTCGATGGAAGAAATGGCTGCCACCATCAAGCAGTCGGCCGACAACGCCACCCAGACCGAAAAGATCGCCCGCCAGTCCGCTGCCGACGCGATTGCCTCGGGCGAAGCGGTGAACAACGCTGTCTCGGCCATGCAGACCATCGCCGAAAAGATCATGGTTGTACAAGAAATCGCCCGCCAGACCGATCTACTGGCGCTCAACGCGGCGGTGGAAGCCGCCCGTGCCGGCGAGCATGGCCGCGGCTTTGCGGTCGTGGCCTCCGAAGTGCGCAAGCTTGCCGAGCGCAGCCAGGCCGCGTCGGGCGAAATCTCGACCCTCTCTGGCACCACGGTCAAGGCCGCCCAGTCGGCTGGCGACATGCTCTCCAAGCTGGTCCCCGATATCCAGCGCACCGCTGAACTGGTGGAAGAGATCTCCGCAGGTAGCCGCGAGCAGAATGCGGGTGCCGCCCAGATCAACACCGCCATCCAGCAGCTCGACAAGGTGACCCAGCAGAACACCTCTGCAGCCGAGGAAATGTCGGCCACCTCCGAGGAACTGGCCAGCCAGGCCGAGCAGCTCCAATCCGCCATCAGCTACTTCCGCTTCGATGCCTCATCGATCACGGCGGTGGCCAATGACGGCGCCGGCGACAAGGTCGACCTCAAATCAGCCATTCTGGCCAAGGCTCCGCATATGGCCCAGCGCAAGCCGGTCAAATCCAAGGCCCCTGCCAAGAGCAGCGGCGGCGGCTTCGACCTCGATATGGGCGATGCCGGTGATGATCTCGACGGTGACTTCACCCGTCGCGGCGCCGCCTGAGCTGACACGCACATGATAGCCGGCCGCCAGAATGGCGGCCGGTTCAGGCCGCCAATCACCAGACCCGCTACAAGGCGGCATAGGAAAACGCCATGGCTGAACAATTGCAATATGTGACCCTGGGTGTCGCCGACGAACTGTTCGCCGCTCCCGTGACCAAGGTTCAGGAAATTCTCGACATGCGCCCCGTCGCGCGCCTGCCACGGGCACCGGATAACCTGCTCGGCATGATCGATGTGCGCGGAGAAGGAGTGCCGGTGCTGGATCTGCGCCTGACCCTGGGCATGGAACCGGCCGCCGACACCGAGAACACCCGCATTGTGGTCCTCACCATCAACGGCGCGGACGGGTTGCTGACTATCGGCCTCAGGGCCGACCGGGTCTTCGAAGTCACCGTACTCGATAATGAAGCGCTCGACCCGCCGCCACCGGTTTCGGCCGGCTGGGGCGACCAGGTCATCCAGGGCATCGGCCGGCGCAATGGCGAATTCGTCACCGTGCTCGATCTCGACCGCATGCTGGGCAGCATCCCGCTGCCGGCCAGCCGCGCAGCATGACCCCACAAGGCCGGCTTGCCTGCCGGCCTTGACCCGCCTTTTCGGAGTACCGCACTTGGCTGCCCTTGCACACCGCCTGGACGACGACGATCACCTGTCCGACGCCGATTTCAGCAAGATTTCAAACCTTATCGGCCAGCAGGTGGGCATCAAGCTGCCTCCCGGCAAGCGCCTGATGGTGGAGGGACGCCTGCGCCGTCGCCTGCGCGCGCTCGATCTGGCCAGTTTTTCGGATTATGGCGACTATCTGTTCCGGCGCGACGGGCTGGAAACCGAGATCACCTATCTGATCAATGCGGTCACCACCAACAAGACCGACTTCTTCCGCGAGCCCGAACACTTCGAATTGATGCAGAAGAAGCTGGTGGCCGAACTGATCGCGCAGCGCCGCGACCGCCTGCCCCTGCTCAAGGTCTGGAGCGCGGCCAGCTCGACCGGCGCGGAGGCCTATACCACCGCCATGGTGTTGGCGGACATGGTCTCCCAGCGCCGTGACTTCCGCTTTGCAGTTCTGGGCACCGACATTTCCACCGATGTGCTCGAAACCGGGCGACGCGCTATCTATCCGGCCGAACAGATCGTACCGGTCCCGCCCGGCATGCAGGCGCGCTATCTGATGCAGGCGCGGCGCCCCGGCGCCCGTCCCGAAGTGCGCATCGTCCCCGAATTGCGCCGGCTGGTACGCTTCGACCAGCTCAACCTGATGCAGGAGAGCTACCCCTATGATCGGGACGTCGACATCATCCTGCTGCGCAATGTGCTGATCTATTTCGAAAAGACCGACCAGGCGAAGGTCATTTCGCGGCTGATCGGACATTTGCGCCCCGGCGGTTATCTTCTTCTTGGTCATTCGGAGTCCATGATCGGCACATCGATCACCATGCGGCAGGTTGCGCCTGCCGTGTTCCAGAAGACCTGAGGCGAGACGAAGCGATGAATGAGAAAATCCGCGTTCTGATCGTTGATGACAGCGCCTCGGTGCGCACCACGCTTTCCGATATCATTTCGGCCGACCCCGACCTTGAGGTCATGGCCACGGCGGCCGACCCCTATGTGGCCGTGGAACGCATCCGCCAGGAAGTGCCCGATGTGATGTTTCTCGACATCGAATTGCCGCGCATGGACGGGATCACCTTCCTGCGCAAGATCATGTCGCAGCGTCCCATTCCCGTGGTGATCTGCTCGAGCCTGGCCCAGGACGGCTCGGACACCTTCATGCAGGCCCTCGAGGCCGGCGCCGTCGACGTGGTGGCCAAGCCGCGCGTGGACACCGCCCAGTTCCTGCAAGAATCGCGCATGCGCATCTGCGATGCGGCCAAGGCCGCCGCTCATGCCAAGATGCGGGGCCTCGCCAAGGCCAGCCCTGAACTGCGCGCGCCCGCGCCTGACGTCAAGGTCGAGGCCAAGCTGACCGCCGACGCCATCATCCCACCCATTTCCGATGCGCGGCGAGAGAGCCTGATCGCGCGCCTGCCCGTCACTGAACCAATTGTGGCCATCGGCGCCTCTACTGGCGGCACCGAAGCCCTGCGCGAAGTGCTTGAGGCCCTGCCCGCCGACGCCCCGCCCATACTGATCGTTCAGCACATGCCGGAAAAATTCACCACCGCCTTTGCCCGCCGGCTCGACGCAAGCTGTGCGGTGCGGGTCAAGGAAGCCGAGGACGGCGATCTGGTCCAGCCCGGCCAGGTGCTCATCGCCCCTGGCAATCTGCACATGCTGCTGGTCCGCAATGGCGCGCGCTATACCGTTTCGATCAAGGAGGGGCCGCATATTTCGCGCCACCGCCCATCGGTCGATGTGCTGTTTCGCTCGACCGCCCAGGCGGCCGGGCGCAATGCCCTGGGCATCATCCTGACCGGCATGGGCGATGATGGAGCGCGAGGCCTGCTCGAAATGCGCCAGATGGGCAGCCCCACCATTGCCCAGGACGAAGCCAGTTGCGTGGTCTTTGGCATGCCCAAGGAAGCCATTGCCCGCGGTGGCGCTGGCCGCACCCTACCCTTGTCCAAAATGGCCGGCGAAATCGTTACGCATGCCCGCGCCGCCACTTCCGGAGCAAAGACGTGATCCCTTCTGCCGACCCCCGCGCCATGCGCCGCCTCGCCGACGACCTGGCCCGCCCGCGCCAGGACATTGAAGCGGCTTTCGTTGCCGTTGGCGGTCGTCTCACGGACGGCGCGGCCCTGCTCAACACGCTTTCCAAACTGTTCGAGGCCCTGCCCCAGACCCTGGGCGGAGAAGAGGTCGAGGAAGCCAGCGGTCATTTGCGCGCCGTGGCCACCCGCGCCGGGCAGCTCGCCACCACCTTTGCGCAGGAAAAGTCCGATCTCGCGCGCCTGGCGGAGGTGGTTGCCGCCGCCAATTCGCCGATCTCCGACCTCAAGCGCGCCGTCAAGATGATGGGTATTGTCTCGGTCAATGCGCGCGTCACTGCCGCCGGCATTGTCGGGGACAGCGACGATTTCGAGGTGTTTACCACCGACATCGCCACGCTCTCCGATTCCGCCAGTCGCACCATTCAGGACTTTGCCCAGGTTTATCGCCAGCTCACCGCCGAAGTGGATCGCGCCACCAGCCAGCGCGCCCGCTTCGAAACAGCCCATGCCGACACGCTCAATCATCTGGGCACCAGCCTGAGCTCGACCCTGGCCGCGCTTGACCAGCAGCGGGCCGTGGCACTCGAGAGCAGCACCGAAACCGGCCGCGTTTCGCGTCAGATCGTGGGCCGTATCGGCAGCGCCGTGATGTCGCTGCAGGTGGGCGACGCCACGCGGCAGCGGATCGAGCACGCCGAACTGGCCCTGACCAGCATGGCTGACCTCATTGAGGGGCATGCAGCCTTCGACCAGACACTGCCCGGCGAACAGCATGATGCGGCCCTGTCGGCCCTGGCCGCCCTGCAGCACCAACAGATTGCCGGCACCGCCGAGAGTTTTGCCCAGGAGGTCGAACAGGCCGAAGCCGACCTCTCGGCGCTGGCTGCCGATGCCGGCACCATCATGGCCCGCAGCCGCGATTTTCATGGTGATGAGCGTGGCACCAGCTCCGCCGTCGCCAGCCTCAGCGCCCAATTGCGCACCGCCGTGACCATTCTGGCCGATTTTGAGGCCGAACGCGCCAAGCTGGAAATCGTCGCCCATGCTGTGCAGGAAACGGTCAATACGCTGCTTGAACATGTCGCAGCGGTGCAGGAGATCGAGGCCAATATGCGCCTGGTCAGCCTCAATGCCGCCGTACGCTGTGCCCAGCTCGGACCGCGCGGCGCCTCGCTGACCGTCATCGCCACCCAGTTGCGCGAACTGACCAGCGAAACCGTCATTGCCGCCGAGGCGGCCATGACGCGGCTCGGCGAATCCTCGACGCTGGCCGGCTCCTTCGGTGCCGCCTCGGACCAGGGCAGCGGCCAGATCGGAGAACTCGAAGACCAGGCCAATCTGGCGCTCGACATTCTCTCCAGGCTCGATCGCGGCCTCGCCGATGCTCTCAAACGCCTCAACAGCGACGGCCCCAAGGTGATCAAGCTGCTCGAAGCGGCCGCGGATGGACTGTCGGGTCAATCGGCCATGGCCGAAACCCTCGACGATATCGCCATCGCCACCGCCGCACTCAGCACCCAGGCACCGCCTGCACATCTCACCCCTGAACTGTCGGCCATCCTTGCGAACCTGCGCAAGAGCTACACCATGGAGGCCGAGCGCCAGATTCATGACAGGCTGTTTGCCGCCACCGGCGCGGCCAATGCCGAGTCAGCATCCCTGGACGACACCGAAGCGGGCGAGGATCTGGCAGCGTTCATGCTCTGACAGGTTGACCAGCCAAGGCCCGTCGCCCTGCCCCCCCATGAGACGGCCTACGATCGACCACCCCGCCTTTTGCTCACGATGCGCGGTCCCTGAGAAAGACAGGGGCGCCCAATGACAGGACCTTCAGCCCTTCCCGCTGCCACAACAGGACGGCCAGGGCCACGGTCCGGCATGCCATGGCAATGGCGCTGGCGATAGCAGCGCCAAGGGCGCCCAGCGCGGGCACCAGAGCCAACGCCCCCACCACGGTGACTGCAACCACGCCCAGCGCGACAAGCAGGCCCTCGCGCTGCCGTCCGAGCACCACCAGCGCTTCGGCGGACTGACCTGACATGGCCCTTGCGACCATGCCCAGGCCCAGCACGACCATGACGGGCTGGCCCGCCAGATAGTCACTGCCGAACGCGGCGAGCAGCCACGGTGCCGCAAGAAGGGTCACGCCAACGGCAGCCAGCGTGGCCCAGAAGGTCAAGCGGGTCGCCTCCAATATGCTCGATTGTAACTCGGTGCGGTTGGACGATGCCAGATCCATGGCGAAACGGTGGCCCGAAACCAGTGTCATGGCGTAGGCAACAAAGCCAGCCAGAGCCAGCGTTCGCGCCGCCGCAAAGTAGAGGCCGACCACTTCCGGCTCAGACAGGAGGCTCAGCACCAGGATGTCGGAATAGCTGGTGAGGTCCTCGAGCCCCGACAGCAAGAGGAGCGGCAGCGATGCCCGCAACCAAAGGTGGCGTTGCTTGTTCGAGGCGCCCCGCGCCCCTCCGGCCAGCCTGTTGAGGCGCCGGGTCACAAGGCCGAGCAGCAACAGGGCAATCATGCCCATGCACCCGATCAGCACGCCGCCGACAATTGGCAGCGTCAGGGTCACGCCCGCCGATGACAGCCCAAGGCAGCTTCCCCCGATCAGGATCGGCCGCAGGATGTAAACCGGCACGGCAGCAAGGCGGAACCAGCCCATGCTGCGCGCGATGCCTTCAAGATAATATTCAAGGCCAAGAACAGGCAGGCCAATGGCGACAAGGACGATGGTCAGCAAGGGCCCGTCAAGGCCCGCCCCCAGCCAGATGCCAAGCGCGATGGCAATAATCGCCGCCCCGACAATGAGCACGACCGCCAGGCCGAACTGCCAGTATCCGAACAGCGCCTGCAAGCGGTGGCGCTGTGTATAGCGCGGCAGAAACCGGACGGAGGATTCTGCAAAACCCATCGCGGCGAAGCTGCCCAGCGAAAGCATCCAGGTCCAGACTGTGACATAGCCACCATATCCTTCGCCCGGCAGCAGTCGCGCCAGCAGCACCTGCAGCCCGAACACCAGGCCGGCCCCCAGAACGCGGATGAGCAGCGCAATGGCCGCATCGATTGCGCTGCTGTGCCCCCTAGACATAGAGCAGCAGACAGGCGGCAGGCTGCAGCCAGGCGCGAATGCGCTCGAACGTGGCGGGCAGGCGCGCATGAACCCGCTTGAGCATGGGGCGGAAATTCTGCAACCAGGCCGTCGCATAGAGCCGCCCCCGCCAGCTCAGGGCTTCGACCTGCTGGGCGATCAGAATTTCCGTGTTCGTCCAGCTCGCCTTGTAGTCTGCCGGATTAATGAGCAGGTCGTAGCGCTGGACGTGATGCTCGATCAGCCATGCCACGGTGTATTCCATTTGCACCTTTCCCGGTGACAAATGGCGCAAGCTCCAGTCAAATCCGCCCAGATAAGCGTAGTAATGGCCCCGCCGGATGAAGCCCAATTCCATCGCAACCACGCGACCGCCAGCCCGAAGCACCGAAAGACAGGCCCCGGCGGGCTTCGAGGCGTCGCCGTCCAGCGACTGCAGGAACGCTTCGACGCCGCTCATTGAAAAGCCGGTACTGAACTTGCCGGTTTCCTTGAGCCAAAGGCGCTTCATTGCCACGCAGTGTTCCACCAGCGGCGCGAACTGCTCGTCATCAGGCCACAGGACTTCAAACTGCAGCTCCCCCAGCCGCGCCAGATGATTGCGCCGCCGGTTGCGGTTGCGCTTCTGCCGCTTGCCAAGCTGGTCGGTATAGTCCTGCACGCAAGAGAAGCGGGACAGGTCGAGCATCGAAGCCACATTGGCCGCTGACTCATGCCCCTCGCCGACCACCAGATTCAGCGTACTGCCACTGAGAACCGCACGGGAGAGCAGGACATCGCAACCCGAGCTCTGCATGGCGGCATTAAGGCATTGCGCCACGTCCGGATCGTTGCGCAATGCCGGGTGGATCAGCAGGCCACAATATTGCGTGTGCGGCACGCCCAGCGTCTCCAGGCGCTTGAGGCCAAGACTTTCAACGATCATCCGCGGCCACAGTGCCACCAGCGTTTCGCCTTGCCAGACAGTGACGACATAAGGCGTGCGGCCACCATCCTTGCAGAACCGCGCCACCCAATTGCGGCACCAGTCATAGCTCTGGAAGTATGAGAGGGGATCGCCGCAAGCCGTCTCCAGTTCGGACCAGGCCTGGGCGGTCTGCTCAATCTGTTCCAGGGTGCAGAGCACACGACTTTGAAAATGATGTCCGCTAGACAATGTCGTCTTCCTCCCGTGGCGCTTGGCCTGGAATAAAACATTGCCCGCCTCAACAGGTCGTTGCCCGGTACGGCAAATAAAGTCTTGCGACCGAAACCCGAACTCGCCTCAAAGCATCCCAATCCGGCGGCACATGACGAGAAAAGTCACCGACGGCGCCCGACAAATGCTGGCCATCGCGGTCTTCTGATTTCTTTTTAGATGAGGGGATTTTGGTAGCGGAGGAGGGATTTGAACCCCCGACACAAGGATTATGATTCCTCTGCTCTAACCAACTGAGCTACTCCGCCCCAAACAGGCCGTCGGTGGTTGGCCGACGCGCGCCTTACTAAGGTTTGCCGGCTCATCCTGTCAAGCGGTGCCTTCAGCCTGTGTGCGAAAACTGTGTGACACTGTCATTGACCATCGATTCGTTCGAAAATCGGCATCAGTGCGTTGCGATTGGATTGCTTTTCGCCTGTGAATTCAGGCCCTACATTGCACACAACACCAGCGCCCCTCGGCGCCCATGAGGAGAATTGGACATGACTCTCGAGCTTGGCGGCATCCATCACCTGACCGCAGTAACGGCCGATGCGCCGAAGAACCTGAAATTCTACACCCAGACCCTGGGCATGCGCCTGATCAAGAAGACGGTGAACCAGGACGACACCTCGGCCTATCACCTGTTTTATGGCGATGGCGTGGCCTCGCCCGGTGCCGACCTGACCTTCTTCGATTTCAACACATTGCGCGAGACGCGCGGCAACCACACCGTGGGCCGCACTGGCCTGCGTGTCGACAGTGCCGAAACCCTGCAATGGTGGAAGGACCACCTGCAGGAGAACAATGTCAGCACCAGCGGCATCAAGGAGCGCTTTGGCCATCTCTCGCTCGATTTCGAGGATTTCGAAGGCCAGCGCTTCCGCCTTGTGGTTGACGACAAGAACAAGGTCGTGCCCTGGGCCAAGTCGCCGGTTCCCGCTGACAAGCAGATCATCGGCCTCGGGCCGATCACGCTCTCAGTGCCCAAGCTCGAGCCGACCGACGCCATGCTGACCCGCGTGATGAACATGCGCCAGGTCCGCAATTACCCGGCGCGCGAACGCAATGCCGAGGTCTTCGTCTATGAAATGGGTCCGGGGGGACCGGCTGCCGAACTGCATGTTTCGGTCGATCCCAGCCTGCCCCAGGCCCGTCCGGGCGCCGGTGGCGTGCATCACGTCGCCTTCCGCACGCCCAATCAGGACACGCTGCGCGAGTGGATCGAGCGGGTGAACAGCTTCGGCATTCGTTCCTCTGGTGAGGTTGAACGCTTCTACTTCACCTCGCTCTATTTCCGTGAGCCCAACGGCATTCTGTTCGAACTGGCCACCGACGTTCCCGGCTTTGCCACCGACGAGCCGATGGAAAGCCTGGGCGAAACCCTGAGCCTGCCACCCTTCCTCGAAGACCGGCGCGCCCAGATCGAAGCTGGTCTGAAACCGCTGGACTGATGCGAGCAGCAGCTTCCCCCTCTCCCATGCAAGAAGAGGGGGAAGCGCACAGCGCGACCCGGGCAAAAGGTTCAAGCCCGCCCACGCACCCGATGCGTCCGCCGACATAACACCCAATTCGACCCGGCCAGCGCAAGAAGCGCAGGTCTTGGCGCCTCCGAATTCTCGGGAGGGGGTGCGGCGGTCAGTCCCATCGCTTCTGCATGCACTTGCCGTCGCTCCGGGCTATTCTGGTGCGCAGGGCGAGCGGCCTGGCCCGTTGCCTTGGTGCTATCGAATCTTTTCTGGAAGGCTCAGAGCCATGTCGGACGAACCGAAAACCGGGCCCTTCGGGCTCAATCCAATCCGGATCATGATCCTCCTGATGGGCGCGCTGGTACTGCTGATTTCCATCGGCATGTTCCTGGGCGGCCCGAATTCCTATCAGGCGCTCAGAGACGCCTCCAACGCGGCCAAGGAGCCGACCGCGGAGCAGTTGAGCGGGGAGTAGAGGGCGGATTGCACCTATGCCTCTCCCCCTCGGGGAGGGGACATCAGGCCACCAGCGCCTGCGGTACGGCCTCGGCAATGAAGCCGCCACCCAGCACTTGGCTCATCTCGCTGTCATCGGCGTAGAACACACAGGCCTGGCCCGGCGAAATGCCGTATTCGCCGCTCACCAGCGTCACATAGACTTCGCCATTCCGCATTTGGATAACAGCGGGCTGCGGGCCACGGGTCGAGCGTACCTTGACCTCGACCGGCGCCCCATTGCCCGCGCTGACCTCTGCCAGTGGCAGGCTGCCGAGCCAGTTCACATCACGCAGCCGGACCGTGTGGGTCTTGAGCGCCTCGCGCGGACCGACGATCACCCGGCCGCTGCGATGGTCGAGCTTGACCACATAGAGCGGCTCGCCGGCGGCAATGCCCAGGCCCTTGCGCTGCCCGATCGTGTAATGAACGATGCCCTCATGCTCGCCCAGCACCCGGCCATCCATATGGACGATCTCGCCCTTGGCGAGGGCCTCGGGGTGCATCTTGGCAATGATGTCGGCATATTTGCCCTGCGGCACAAAGCAGATGTCCTGGCTGTCGTGCTTCTCAGCGATTTCCAGACCCATTTCGCGCGCATGCTCGCGCACGTCCGCCTTGCTCATGCCGCCCAGCGGAAAGCGCAGGAAATCGAGCTGGTCCTGGGTTGTGGCAAACAGGAAATAGGACTGGTCCCGATCATTGTCACGGGGCCGGAACAGGTGCCGCCTGCCGTCCTCACCCAGCCGCGTCTGCACATAATGGCCCGTGGCCAGTACATCGGCCCCCAGGTCCTGAGCCACCGTCATCAGGTCGACGAACTTGACCGACTGGTTGCAGGCAATGCAGGGCACCGGCGTCTCGCCCTGCTGGTAGGCATTGGCAAAGGGCTCGATGACCGCGTCTTTGAAGCGCTCTTCATAGTCGAGCACATAGTGGGGAATGCCCAGCTTGGCCGCGACGCGGCGCGCATCGTGAATGTCCTGCCCGGCGCAGCAAGCGCCCTTGCGATGAATGGCTTCGCCATGATCGTAAAGCTGGAGGGTCACGCCGACCACTTCATAGCCCTCGCGGGCGAGCAGTCCGGCAACAACGGAGGAATCCACGCCCCCGGACATGGCGACGACGACGCGCGTGTCCTCCGGGCGCTTGGCAATATCAAGCGAGTTCAACATCTCTTCTCGTATCCGGTTGGGGTCAAGGGCCAGCGGAAACTGTGAGCGGTTCCATACGCCGAGATGGCCGGTCTGTCCATTGCCGCACCCGGCAGCTTTTGCCGCCTGCCCGGCAAGCTCGACCCGGTCCGCACTGGACTTCAGGCCATCACGAACGCTTAACCAACTGAAAATAAAAGCGAATTACCCCGCACCCAATCTGGCAAGCCTTTTGCATTGCACTGTCCGGATGAGTGTTTTGTTCAAGGGCGCCCCAAGTTGGCATCACATCTGACGATAATCAGCGGCACCAGCGCCTCCGGTGCAATCGGCAAGGCGTTCGCCGGCCAGTCCGCCGCCGCGCAGGACGCAACCAGCGCGCCCACCGGTCTGCTGGGGCTGTTTGCCGCTCTGCTGGACAATGCCGGGGTGGACACCAGCGCAACCATGCCGGCGCCGGTGCCCGGAGCCAATTCCGCCCAGCCCAATTCAGCGTTCGATCTGGCCGAACTGTTCCGCCTGGGTCTGGCGGCCAATTCGGGTGAGGCCCCATCGGACGATGAAGCCGATCCCGAGGCCCTGGCCGCCGCCATCGATCAGCCCAGCCAAACGGCAATTCCCGTCAACTCAACGCCCATGGTGGACTTTGTCGAGGCGCTGAGTGCGCTCAAGACCAGCCTGGATCAGGGCGAAGCGCTCGACCCGGAGCTGCTTGAAAAGGTTGAAACCGCGCTTGCCGACCTGGCCGAAGCCTTGGGCCTTGATATCGAGGCGTTGCCCGTTCCCGAAGACTTTGCCGCTCTGCTCGAAACCACTGGCGAGGCTGACACGGGCCTGGCCGGCGCGCTGACCCAATTGCTGGCGCCGATTGCCCAGTCACTCTCGACAGCACAGCCGGCAACCGATGCCGAAAAGGTCCACGCGGCCTCTGAGGCCAGCGCGCAGCTCAAGGCTCTGGGCGATAGGCTCGGTGCCCTGCTGGCAGCCCTGGCAGACGGCGATGTGCCGGCCGAGAAGCTGACCGCCCTGGGCATGACGCCGGGGCAGCCGCTCGATGCCGACATTGAGGCCGCGCTTGGCCGCTTTGCCGCCGGAATGACCCAGCAGGCTGCCAGTGTGCCCGAAGAGCCAGTGTTGGCCACGCCAACGCTCAAGATCAGTGAGCCGGTGCTGTCCGGCAAGACTGCCGACGCGCCGGACACATTGGACATGTCCAGCCCGGCTACGACTACAACCCCGGCTGAAGAATCCGACACATCGGGCCAGCAGCGCGAAAACAATGGTCAGTCCGCCGCCGATCGCGGCCAGGAGCGCGTAGAGCCCGCCAGTCGCGATGCCCGCACTGGCAATGCGATGGCCACCGCACCGGTCGATGCTTCGAACACGCCGGCGCCTTCCGCTGACGCCAATGCACAGGCAGCAAACGCCTCCCGCGTCGATGCCGCAGCCAATCCGCGCATCATCCAGGCGGGCTACCAGACCAGCCAGCAACAGCTCAACCTGCCCCAGATTGCCTTTGAACTGGCGCGCCAGGTTCAGGACGGCAATACCCGGTTCCAGATCCGCCTCGACCCGCCCGAACTGGGCCGCATCGATGTCCGCCTCGACATCAATGAATCAGGCCAGGTCAATGCTCGTCTGGTGGTGGAAAAGTCCGAAACCCTGGACCTGATGCAGCGCGACCAGCGCGGCCTGGAACGCGCATTACAGCAGGCTGGGCTTGATGGCGCCAAGACCAATCTTGAATTTTCGCTCAAGCAGAACCCCTTCGCCGGCCAGCAGGGCCAGATGGGGGATGGCAAGGACGGCAATGGCCCGTTCGGGACCAGCGATGACACCGGCCTGGCTGCCGAGGCGGATCAAGAACCGCCCCCCATGGTCAATCTGTATCGCGGTGCCCTGACGGCCAGCGGCGTCAATATCACGGTGTAAGGAGTAAGGCGTATGGCAGTCGATAGCGTAGCATCCGGTTCATCCAACGGCGCAGTCTCGTCCGCCCGTTCAACGATTGCTGGCAATTTCGATACCTTCCTGTCGATCCTGACGACCCAGCTCAAGAACCAGAACCCGCTCGATCCGCTCGATACCAATCAGTTCACCGCGCAATTGGTACAGTTCTCGGGTGTCGAGCAGCAGCTCAAGACCAATGAGTTCCTCGAAGCGCTTCTGCTCAACACCCAGACGAGCTATCGCGCCGATGCGGTCTCTTATATCGGCAAACAGGTTTCAGCCTCGGGCGAAACCGCCGAGCTGGTCGATGGCGGCGCCTATTGGGCCTACAATGCTGAAGCCAATGTCGCCAATGCCACGGTGAGCATCAAGGACGCGGCCGGCAATGTGGTCTATACCGAAACCGGTTCGCTCAATGCCGGTCCTGGCGCTTTCCTCTGGGATGGCGTGGGCTCGGACGGCAACACCAAGCCTGATGGCATCTATACCATCGAAATCAAGGGCACCAATCTGGCCGGCAATGAAGTCAAGGTGTCCACTTCCTCGGTTGGCATTGTCACCGGCGTGGACTTCTCCGGCTCCGAACCAATGCTGACCGTGGGCAAGAACAAGGTCGCCCTGTCTGACGTCACCGATATTCAACTGGTCAGCGAGACGCCAGCCGAGGACGGTGAAGGGGACGAGGACTCCGACACAGAGACCGAAACCTGACCGTGGCTTGCTTTTCACCACGATTTCGGGGCGGTCCGTGGGGCCGCCCTTTTCCGTTATGCTGCAATCAATTGATTGAAACCGCTGGCGTTTCTTAACCTGTTGTAAGTTTCCCCTTAGGGGTATCTTAAGCTCACTGCCCTACTCTCAGGCTCATATGGTCAGGTTTGAGTAGAGAGTAAAATGACCGTACAGATGCGTCCTCGCGTGAAGTACGTTATTGGCCCCGACGGCAGCCCGCTGACAATTGCGGATCTTCCTCCAGCCAATACGAGACGGTGGGTAATCCGCCGCAAGGCAGAAGTTGTCGCCGCCGTTCGCGGTGGCCTGCTCAGCCTCGAAGAGGCGTGTGAGCGTTATACGCTCAGCGTCGATGAATTCCTTAACTGGCAGGCCGCCATCGACAAGCATGGCCTTGCCGGTCTCAGGACAACCTGGATTCAGCACTACAGGGAGGGCTGACGCCTCCTCTGGCCGCTTTCAGGCTGCCAATCACAAACCCGCCGGACACGTCCGGCGGGTTTCTTTTTTTCGTCAGGGCGTGGCGTGCGTCAGCCACTCGGCCGCCGCCGGGCGGGCCTTCATGCGATTGTAGTAGGCTTCGCAGGCCGGCATGGGTGGATGATCAAAGGGAATGGCGAACCACCGGTGCAGCCCTAGCGTGATCGCTATGTCGGCCAGCGAGAAGTCATTGCCCACCACGAAATCGCCGCTCTTGGCCAGATGGGCTTCGATGATGTTCATCTTGCCCGTCCAGGCCGCAATATTGTCCGCCACCTTCTGGCTGTCATCAAAGCCGGGCGCCTTGCGAATGATCGACATCAGCGGATAGGCCCAGTTGGAGCCCATCTCGTTATTCTGCCAAAGCACCCACTGCATGACGAGCCCCTGCCGCCGTGGCTCCTCGGGCAGCAGCGAGCCCCCTGCCTTGCGGTTGAGATAGAGCATGATCGCCACGCTCTCCCAGAGCACGAAATCGTCCTCGACCAGCACCGGCACCTGCGCATTGGGGTTGAGTGCCATGAATTCGGGCACCTTGGGATCGCGATTGGGCATGCCCCAGTCTTCATGCTCGTAGGCAAGGCCCAGTTCGTCCGCCGCCCAGGTGGCCTTGCGCACGTTGATGGACGTCACCCGCCCCAGAATCCGCATCATGTCCATTCACCTCTTGTTAACCCAACCCGGCAGTTCTTGCCTAAAATCGCAAGCTGCAACAGCCAGTTAATACATTGTTTACCATCCACTAGGTAATTTTTGCCCATCGGTCATGGGGGCACCTCGACCGTTTACAAACGGACCGGGTCTGCCGCGTGGAAAGTCTAACACAACTCATCAACCGCATCGGCCTGCCGCGCATTGCCGCCATGGCTCTGGTCGCCGTGTTGATGCTCGGCTTCTTCGGCTTCCTGATCATGCGGGCCCAGACGCCGAACCTGGCGCCGCTCTATTCGGGACTGAGCCTGGAAGATTCCTCGGCCATCGTCACAGAGCTGCAAACCCTTAACATTCCCTACGAACTGCGGGGCGAAGGCGACACCATTCTGGTGCCGCGTGACCAGATCACCACCATGCGCATGACGCTAGCCGGCGAGGGTCTGCCGACCCGCGGCCAGGTCGGCTACGAGATCTTCGACCAGCAATCGACCCTGGGTGCCACCAGCTTCGTGCAGAACATCAACAATGTCCGGGCGCTCGAAGGCGAGCTGGCCCGCACCATTGGCTCGCTCAACCGAATCACCGGCGCCCGCGTGCATCTGGTGCTGCCCGAGCGCGAATTGTTCCGCCGCGAACGCCAGGACCCCTCCGCCTCCATCGTCCTGACCACCCGTGGCGAATTGTCCACCGGAGAAATCCGTGCCATCCAGCATCTGGTGGCCTCGGCCATCGAAGGGTTGACGCCGAGCCGCGTTTCCATCGTCGACGAACAGGGTACCCTGCTGGCCTCAGGCACCGGCGAGGACGTTGCCGGCGTCATGACCGCGCAGAATGACGAGCGCACCCTGGGCTTCGAAAACCGGATGCGGACCCGCGTCGAGGACATGCTGGCCAATGTGGTCGGGGCCGGCCGGGCGCGCGTCGAAGTCGCTGCGGAGCTCGACTTCAACCGCTCCACAACCACCCAGGAATTGTTTGATCCTGAAAGCCAGGTGGTGCGCTCGACCCAGACGCGGGAAAGCGAGAACCTGTCCGGCGGCAATAATGGCCAGGTGACGGTGGCCAACGAACTGCCCGGCGCAGACCAGAACAATGGCGCCGGCGGCGTGACCGAGCAGGGCACCTCGACCGAGGAGGTCATCAACTACGAAATTTCCAAGACCACCCAGACCGATGTGACCGAGGCCGGGGCCGTCAAGCGTCTGTCTGTGGCCGTGGTGGTCGACGGCACCTATGCCGATGACGGCGCAGGCAACATGACCTACACCCCGCGTTCCGCCGACGAAATCGCCCAGATCCTGACACTGGTGCGCTCCGCCGTCGGTTTTTCAGCCGAGCGCGGCGACAGTGTCGAAGTGGTCAACATGCAGTTCGCCGAGCGCCCCGAACTGGCGCCGCTGGGCACCGAGGCCGATGCTGGCCTGCTCGACTTCACCCGCGACGACCTGATGAACGGCGCCGAGATGGCCGTGACCCTGCTGATCGCCCTGGCCCTGGTGTTCTTCGTCATGCGCCCGCTGCTCAAGAAGGCCCTGACCCCCGAAACCCAGCCCCTGGCTCTCCCCGAGGCCGCCGAAGTCAGCCATCACGGCGTCCTGGGCGCCAATGGACAGGTGACGCCCGAAATCGAAGAGACCCCGCGCGACAAGACGCCTGCATGGGTGACCAACGCCAAATCCATGGGCGAAACCCAGCTCCAGACACTTCGGACCGTCGGGTCCCTGGTTGAAGAAAACCCCAGACAGGCCGCGCTGATCGTGCGTGACTGGCTGGGCAACGCAGCATAGTAGCAATGGCCCTGGTATCTCAATCCAACGACGAAAAAGCTGCCGCAGGCGCTGCGGCGCCGATGGGCGCCCAGCTTCAGGTCGGCGGCGAACAGCGTGTATTGACCGGCGACGAGAAGGCTGCCGCGCTCCTGCTGGCCCTCGGTCCCGACTACGGCAAGCCGATTTTTGACGAGCTCGACGAACTCGAGGTCAAGCAGCTTTCCCGCGCCATGGTGCGGCTGGGACCGATTACCCAGGAAATGCTCGATGACCTGATGATCGAGTTCGTCACCACCATCTCGTCCAATGGCTCGCTCTCGGGCAATACCGACTCGACTGAGCGCCTGCTCCTGAGCTTTCTGCCCCAGGACAAGGTCGACGCCATCATGGAGGAAATTCGCGGCCCGGCCGGCCGCAACATGTGGGAAAAACTCTCCAATGTGCAGGCCGATGTGCTGGCCGCCTATCTCAAGAACGAATACCCCCAGACCATCGCCGTGGTGCTGTCCAAGATCGCTACCGAACATGCCTCCAAGGTGCTCGCCGTGCTGCCTGAAGAGCTGGCCATGGACGTGGTCACCCGCATGCTCGGCCTCGACCCGGTACAAAAGGAAATTCTCGAAAAGATCGAGATGACCCTGCGCACCGAGTTCATGTCGACCCTGAACCATACCAAGCGCCGCGACAGCCACGAACAGATGGCCGAAATCTTCAATGCCTTCGACCGGCAGACGGAAGCGCGCTTCATCACCAATCTCGAAGAGGTCAATCGCGACGATGCAGAGCGCATCAAGCAATTGATGTTCACCTTCGAGGATCTGGCCAAGCTCGACATGTCGGCGATCCAGACCCTGCTCTCCAAGCTCGACAAGCGCGAACTCGCTTTGGCGCTCAAGGGGGCAAACGACTCGGTCAAGGACAGCTTCTTCAACAATATGTCGAGCCGTGCCGCCAAGCTCTTGCAGGACGACATGGCCAGCATGGGTCCCGTGCGCCTCAAGGATGTGGACGAGGCCCAGACCCGCATGGTCGCCACCGCCAAGGATCTCGCCGCCAAAGGCGAAATCCTGATCATGAAGTCCAAAGCCGACGATCAGATGATTGCGTGACACCATGGCCCAACCCGCGCGTTTCACCTTCGACCTGGACCTCGAACCCCGCTCTGCCGCCAAGCGGCCGGCGCCGGCGCCCGTCCCCTCAATTCCCGAGGACGTGGTGGCGCAGCTAATCGCCAATGCACGCGAGGAAGCCTACGCAGAAGGTCTCAAGGCCGGCGAGCAGAACGCGGCCTCCATGGCCGCCCAGACCATTGCCGCGGCCGCTGGCACGCTGGCAACCCAGAGTATGGAATCGGCCAAGGCGCTCGATGCCGCCCGCGCCGACCATCACCAGCAGGCCGTGGAATTGGCCTTGAGCGTTGGCCGCAAACTGGCGCTGCATCTGTTGGCTCGCTTTCCGCTGACCGAGCTCGAAGCGCTGATTGCCGAATGCCTGCCCAGCCTCAATGGCGTGCCTCATCTGGTGATACGTTGCCATCCTGACCTGGCCGACGCCATCCGTGACACGGCCACCGCCCAGATGTCCCATTCCGGCTTTACCGGCCGTCTGGTTGTCATGGGTGACCCCGAAATCCGCCTTGGCGACGGCCGTCTCGAATGGGTCGATGGCGGCCTGGTGCGCGATATCGCCGACACCGCCCGCCAGGTCGATCACCAGATCGCAACCTATCTCGCGGCGCGCGCAAGCAGCCAAAGCAAGGAGAACGGTCAATGACCGAGCCCGAAAACGACATCACCGCCGCCGAAGGCTTCAACCTCAACGAGATGGATGCCCCCGAGCGGAACGGACGGGGCGAGGCGCATGTCGAGCGCACTGCCGCCGATCTTGAAGCGGTGTTCGACGTGCCGGTGCGCGTCTCGGTCGTGCTGGGGCGCACCAAGATGCCGGTTTCAAATTTGCTCAAGCTCGACACCGGCACGGTGATCGAACTGGACCGCCAGGTTGGCGAAGCCGTCGAGATCTTTATCAACGAGCGTCTGGTGGCGCGCGGCGAGATCGTGCTGGTCGAAGACCGGCTCGGCGTCACCATGACCGAAATCATCAAGCCGCAATAAGGGAAGACCACGATCATGCGATTGCTCATCATCGGGGCCCTGGAAGGCCAGCTTTCAACGGCAACCAAGATGGCCATGGATGGCGGCGCCAAGGTGGCCCATGCCCCCTCGATCGAAATCGCGCTGGCTTCGCTGCGCGCCGGCAAGGGGGCAGATCTGCTGCTGGTCGACGTGATGATGGATATTGCCGGGCTGATCGCGGGCCTGGAAGCCGAGCGCATCGCCATTCCCGTTGTCGCCTGCGGCGTCGAGACCAATGCGGCAGCGGCCGTCAACGCCATCCGCGCCGGTGCCAAGGAATACATCCCGCTGCCGCCAGACGCCGAGCTGATCGCCGCTGTGATCGCCGCCGTCGCCCGTGAAAGCTCGGATTTCCTCTATCGCGATCCAGCCATGGAGCGCGTGGTCCGGATGGCCGAGCAGGTCGCCGGCTCGGAAGCCTCCATCCTCATCACCGGCGAGAGCGGCACCGGCAAGGAAGTCGTCGCCAAATATGTGCATGGCCGCTCCAAGCGGGCCAGCAAGCCGTTCATCTCGGTCAATTGCGCGGCCATTCCCGAAGCGCTGCTGGAAAGCGAGCTGTTCGGCCATGAAAAGGGTGCCTTCACCGGCGCCATCGCCCGCCGCATCGGCAAATTCGAGGAAGCCTCGGGCGGCACCTTGCTGCTCGATGAAATCTCGGAAATGGATGTGCGCCTGCAGGCCAAGCTGCTGCGCGCCATTCAGGAGCGGATCATCGACCGCGTCGGTGGTACCAAGCCCGTGCCGGTCGATATCCGCATTCTGGCGACCTCCAACCGCAATCTGAACGAAGCCGTACGCGAAGGCAGCTTCCGCGAAGACCTGCTATTCCGGCTCAACGTCGTCAATCTCAAGCTGCCGCCCCTGCGCGAGCGGCCCGGCGACATCATTGCCCTGTCCGAACACTTCGTCGCCAAATATGCCAAGGCAAATGGGCTGCCCCCGCGCAACCTTTCTCCCGAGGCCCGCGACGCACTGGTCAAGGCGCCCTGGCCCGGCAATGTGCGCGAGCTGGAAAACACCCTGCACCGCGCCGTCCTGCTCTCCTCGGGCGACATTGTCGGCCCCGACGCTATCGTGCTGCCCGACGGCATGGGCCTGAGCGAAGCAGCCAAGGCCGCCTCCCCGGCCGCCCAGCTTGCCCAGACTGCCGAAGCCATGAACCGCGCTTTGGTGGGCCGCACCGTGGCCGATGTGGAACGCGATCTGATCCTGGACACACTCGATCACACGCTGGGCAATCGCACCCACGCTGCCAACATTCTGGGCATCTCGATCCGCACCTTGCGAAACAAGCTCAACCAATATGCCGATGAGGGCGTGCATGTGCCCGAGCCCGGCGACAAGCGCGGCGCCGCGTGAGGCAGACCATTAAATGACCGACGTCCCGTCCGGCAAACAATCAGGCTTTTCATTGCCTTCGATCGCGAAGGTAATCGAGACCCTGCGCTCGGGCGATATCGCGCTCGCCACTGGCGTCATGGCGCTGATCGTTATCCTGATCGTGCCCATGCCGCCGATCCTGGTGGATATGCTGCTGGCCATCTCGATCGTCTTTTCGGTGATGATCCTGATGACGTCGCTGTTCATTCAAAGGCCGCTGGAATTCTCGTCTTTTCCAACTGTCTTGCTGATCGCCACCATGCTGCGGCTCGGCCTCAACCTGGCGACGACACGGCTTATTCTCTCGGATGGTCACAATGGCACCGGTGCCGCCGGCAATGTGATCGAGGCCTTCGGCAGCTTTGTCACCGCCGGCAATTTCGTCATCGGCATCGTGGTCTTCATCATCCTGGTGATCGTCAACTTCATCGTCATCACCAAGGGCTCGGGACGTATCGCCGAAGTCGCGGCGCGCTTCAGCCTGGACGCCATGCCCGGCAAGCAGATGGCCATTGACGCCGATCTTTCCGCCGGCTTGATCGACGAGGACACCGCCAAGAAACGCCGTGCAGATCTAGAAGGCGAAAGCGCCTTTTTCGGCAATATGGACGGCGCCTCCAAATTCGTGCGTGGCGACGCCATTGCCGGCCTGATCATCACCTTCATCAACGTTTCCGCCGGCATGCTGATCGGCATCATGCAGCAGGGTCTGGGCTTTCAGGAAGCGGCCAACAACTACACCCTGCTCACTATCGGCGATGGTCTGGTCAGCCAGATCCCCGCGCTGATTGTCTCGACCGCCGCCGGTATCCTGGTGTCGAAATCCGGTGTCACCGGTGCCGCTGACAAGGCCCTGTCGCTGCAGTTCACCGGCTATCCGCGCGCCCTCGGCATGTCCTCGGCCGTCATGGTCGCCCTGGCGCTGCTGCCCGGCATGCCCATGGTGCCGTTCCTCGCCCTGGCCGGTGGCGTCGGCTACGCCGCCTACCGCGCCGGCAGGTCCAAGGCGGTGCGCCAGGGAGAGGAACAGGCCGAGGAACTGGCCAAGACCGCCCCCGCGCCGCAGCCCTCCGAACCGCCGATCACCGATAGCCTCAAGATCGATGATCTCAAGCTGGAACTGGGTTATGGCCTGTTGAGCCTGGTCAAGGAAGACGAGCATGGCAATGACCGGCTGACCGAGCAGATCAAGGCGCTGCGTCGCCAGCTTGCGCTTGAACTGGGCTTCGTCATGCCGCCCGTGCGCATTCTGGACAACATGCAGCTCGAGCCGAACGACTACAAGGTGCGCATCAAGGAGGTCGAAGCCGGTGCCGGGGAGGTCTATGCCAACCAGCTCATGGTGATGGACCCCTATGGCAACCAGATCGACCTGCCGGGCAACCACACCACAGAGCCCACTTTTGGCCTGCCGGCCACCTGGATCGAACCGGCACTGCGCGACGAGGCCGAACTGCGCGGCCTGTCAATCATCGATCCCTCGACGGTGATTTCGACCCATCTGACCGAAATCCTCAAGGCCAATGTCTCCGATCTGTTGAGCTACGCCAATGTGCAGTCCCTGCTCTCGGGCCTGCCCAAGGATCAGCAGAAGCTGGTCGAGGACCTGGTGCCCGGCCAGATCACCGTGTCCGGCCTGCAACGCGTGCTTCAGGCCCTGCTGTCCGAACGCATCTCGATCCGCGACCTCTCGACCATTCTTGAAGCCGTGGCCGAAATCGCCGGCAATGGCCGCTCCGTCGCCACCATCACCGAACATGTCCGCGCCCGCCTCGCCCGGCAGATCTGCGCCGCCAATCTGGGGTCTGACGGCAATCTGCCGCTGCTCACCCTCTCCCCGCAATGGGAGCGGGACTTCGCCGAATCCATGGCTGGTGACGCAGACAACCGGCATCTGGCCATGGCGCCAAGCAAGCTGCAGCAATTCATCGGCGCCGTGCAGTCCGCCTATGAGCGCGCTGCCCAGCAGGGCGAACTGCCGGTGCTCATCACCTCACCCTCGATCCGCCCTCATGTCCGCTCGATCATCGAGCGCTTCCGCCCTCAAACCGTGGTGATGAGCCAGAACGAGGTGCATCCGCGCATCCGGCTCAAGACCGTGGGCAGTGTCTAGGAGCCATCCCCCGGGCGGGGCGCCAGCACGGGCGCCTCAGGCGACGGCGGGTTGGCTTCGAGATCGGCAATCAGGGCTTTCATCTCGTCGATCTCGCGTATCTGGGCGGCGATGATTTCGTCGGCCAGTTCGCGCACTCGCGCATCACGAATATTGGCATTGGTGCTGGTGAGCACGGCAATGGAGTGGTGCGGGATCATGGCGCGCATGTAATCAGTGTCGCCTACCAGCGCTTGGCTGCGCACCAGAAACAGAGATCCGGCAAAGACCGCAATCGCCCCAGCGATGATGGCAAAATTGACGGCACGCTTCTTGTACATGGTCCACATGAACCCGAGCATGATCACGGCCATGACCGCGCCCATCAACAGCGCCATCCAGAGCCGGGTCTGGCTATAGAACACATGATCGGACTGATAGGTATTGAGATACATCAGCCCGTACATGACCACGGTTGAAGTCGCGATCATCGCGGCAAAACGCAAATAGCTCATAGGGTCCTCCATTGGGTACGAAGGACCAACGCATGCTGCGTGGCTTTGTTCAGGCCCTAGTGGCGATGCACCAAGTCATAGCGCGCCAGCTCGTTCGCATCGGGTGCCTGGAACAGACCAATCCATTCCTCGATCTGCGCCATGGTGATGGGCGGGTTTTCGCGGCCGCGCCGGGTAACGCGCTCCAATATGACTTCCGCCGGCGCGCTCAGCCAGATCAGCTCGACCCGCGCGCCCAGAGCCCGCGCGTCTTCCAGCAGACCAAGCCGCTCGTCGCGCCCCCAGGTGCCCCATTCGATGATGACGCTGACGCCCGCCACCAGGAAGCGCCGGCCCAGCCGCCATTGCATGGCCTCGATGCTGGCGCGCCGGTCTTCATCCCAGAGGTTGAGCTTGAGTTCGTCCATCCAGGCGTCGGGCTCCATCCGCACCGCGCCGGTTTCGGCCTCGAGCGCGGCGGCGCGGGTCGATTTCCGAACCCCGGGCAGTCCGGCAATGATGAACAGCGTCGCGCTCACCGCTGGGTCAGCGCCAGCTTTGCCCCCAGCATCACGAAGGCCGCGGCAAAGCTGCGCCGCATCCAGGTCAGCACCGCCGGTCGCGACATCACCTGGCCACGAATGGCAGCGGCAAACAGACCATAAAGCGCAAACACCACGAAGGTCATGGCCATGAAAACACCGCTCAACTCGAGCATGCGCATGACCGCATTCGGCGTGCCCGTCGGCACGAATTGCGGCAGGAAGGCGAAAAAGAATATGGAGAGCTTGGGATTGAGCAGATTGATCAGCATGACTTCTGCGGCCATGGCACCAAGCCGCTTTTTCTCCTGCCGTGCCTCGACCGAAAGAGCGCCAGATTCGCGCAATGTCGACCAGGCCATATAGAGCAGATAGGCCACGCCGAGATATTTGATGATATCGAAGGCCAGCGCACTGGTATGGAGCACCGCGGCCAGCCCGGTAATGGCCGCCAGCATATGGGGCACAATGCCGAACGTGCAGAACAGGGCCGCCCAGAGGCTGGCCCTGCCGCCCCGTCCAAGCCCGGTTGCAATGGTGTAGATTGCCCCTGCGCCTGGCGAGATGACGACAATCAGCGTGGTTATCAGAAATTCTATGCTCATCCGGCCCTCCCGCCTGTGCGGACACTATGCCCGGCGCAGGCGGGTTAGGCCAGAGGAGCGAGTCTAGCCCAGGCCGCCCGGCACGACCGGCGGCAGATCGAGCTTTGAGGCCTCTTCCGAAGTATCAACCTCCTCTTCCTCGGCCAGCTCGCGCTCGGCTTGATACCAGAATTCCTCCTCACGCCCCTCGGGCTGCCCGGCCTTGTCCCAGAGCTGGAAGGCGCGGTCGCGAATCTTGTCCTGATCGACACTATGCATCTTGTCCTCCTTGGTCATGCTCGTAAAACGCACGCCAACCCATACAGTTGCTGTGGAACAAGCATGTGACCGGGCGCATTATGGCTGCGAAGTCGAGGGCGACCGATGAAACTGTTTTCCTGCACCCATTGTGGCAACACGGTCTATTTTGAGAACGCGGTCTGCGAGCGTTGTGGGCATCAACTGGGCTATCTGCCGGACCGCTCCGCCCTGGTGTCCCTGGTCGAGGATGGTGGGCTGTGGAGTTCGCCGGCCATTGCCGACGACGCCTTCGTGTTCTGCGCCAATGCTGCGCACGGCGCCTGCAACTGGCTTATCCCGGCCGAGGCGGGCGGCGACATCTATTGCGCCGCCTGTCGGCACAACGAAACCATCCCAGACTTGGCCAATCCGGCCAATCTGCGCCGCTGGCAGACCATTGAGCGCGCCAAGAAGCGCCTGTTCTATTCCCTGATCCGGCTGGACCTGCCGCTCCATACCCGTGACGAGGACAGCCAGCATGGCCTCGCCTTCCGCTTCCTCGCCGACGATGCCCAGACCAGCGAGCGGGTGATGACCGGCCACGACAATGGCATCATCACCATTGCCCTGAGCGAAGCCGACGATGCCGAGCGCGAATATCGGCGCACCAGCATGAACGAACCCTACCGCACGCTGCTGGGCCATTTCCGCCACGAGATCGGCCATCATTTCTGGGATCTGCTGGTCGCCGGGGGACCGGCCCTTGAGGCCTTCCGCAGCCTGTTCGGCGACGAGCGTCAGGACTACGCCCAGGCACTGGACGCCTACTACGCCAATGGCGCGCCGCCGGGCTGGTCACAGACCCATATCAGCGCCTATGCCACGGCCCACCCCTGGGAGGACTTTGCCGAGACATTCGCGCATACCCTGCACATCATCGACACCGTCGAAATGGCGGCCGCTTTCGGTATTGGTGCGCGCACCCGGACCGGCGATGCCGGGCTCGACATGGCGCCGGTGCAACTCGACCCCTATCGCGAGCCGGACATGGCGCGGATCATCGACAATTGGGTGCCCCTGGCGAGCCTGATCAACAATCTCAACCGCGCCGTCGGACAGGCCGACGCCTATCCCTTTGTCCTGTCGCCATCGGTCATCGAGAAGCTGGCCTTCATCAACACGCTGGTGCGCCAGAAACCGGACGCTTTCACGCCCGCCGTGTGACCTGGTCATAGGGCGCCAGCGCATCCTCGAGCGCCTGCAGGTCTGCCGGCAGCTCGGCACAGAACAGCATTTCTTCGCCCGTCGTCGGATGCTCGAAGCCCAGTTCGGCCGCGTGCAGGGCTTGCCGCCCCAGCGCCTGCACCGCCGCTGCGACCTCATCGGGTAGTTTGTTGACCTTGGTCGCAAAGCCGGGCGCATAGAGCAGGTCAGACACCAGCGGATGGCCGATATGGGCCATATGCACGCGGATCTGGTGGGTGCGTCCGGTCTCGAGCTGGCACTGGATGCGGGTGACATCCCAGCCCGGCGCGCCGTAACGCGCTTCCACGGCATAATGGGTGATCGCCTCGCGTCCCTGCTTGATGACGGCCTGCTTCAACCGATTGCCCGGATCGCGGCCCAGCGGGGCATTGACTGTCCCCATGCCTGACTGGGTCGAACCCCAGGCATAGGCGACATAGGCGCGGTGCAAGGGTCCCGTGCGCCCGTGATCGGCAAATTGTTCGCTCAAATGCTTGTGCGCCTGCTCGGTCTTGGCGGCGACCATCACCCCTGAAGTGTCCTTGTCCAGCCGATGCACGATACCGGGCCGCTTGACCCCGCCAATGCCCTTCAGGCTATCCCCGCAATGAAAGATCAGCGCATTGACCAGCGTGCCCGAAGGTGAGCCGGGCGCGGGATGCACGACCATGCCGACCGGCTTGTTGATGACGATCAGGTTCTCGTCTTCAAACAGGATATCAAGCGGGATGTTCTCGGGCTGCGGATCCGGATCTTCAGGGGGTGGGGCGACAAGGACGATTGTCTCCCCGGCCTTGAGCCGGTATTTGGGTTCGGCAACCGGGCGGCCGTCGATAGTTACGGCGCCGCCCAGGATCAGATCCTTGATGCGATTGCGGCTTAGCACGTCATGCGCTTTGGCCAACATGGCATCGAGCCGCCCGCCGCTCATTTCGGCGTCGACCACAATCTCAATGGGCTCGCCCTCCAAATCGAAATCGGTGTCATCCGCCATGAGCAATCCTGAACCAAATACGCCGGACGCCGCCGACACCGAATTGTCGCCGGAAGCCAAGGCCATGCTGGGAAAAGCCCGCCGCTCCTTCGCGGTATCCATGGGCATTCTGTTGCTCGGCTTTATGGCGATTGGCTTTGCACTTGTCTATCGCGTCATGCGCGACAGCCCGCCGCCAGCCGTGGCGGAAAGCGTCTCAATCCCCGCCGGTGCCGAGGTGATCTCGGCGCTGAGCACCGATGGCACCATCCAGGTGACCTTCGCCGCCGGTGGCGCGACCATGCTCAATGTGTTTGATGCCGAAACGGGCGAATTGCAGCGCAGCGTGCGGATCGGGGCGGAATAAGCGGCAATGGGAGCCGGCGGAATTCGGCTGAGCCCCGGCTAGCGCCCCTGAATTTCCTTAAGGGCTGCCAAACGGTCCGACACCGTGCCGCGCTGGGTATTGGCGGGCGTAGGCAACACGTCCAGCCCCTCCCCGTCATCGGCAAAGCGCTGCACCCGGTCGAACAGGCTCTCTTCGGGCTGCTGGGCCTGGGCCGGCGCCTCGTGATCAACGGCATAGACCAGCCGGCTGACGCTGGCGGCGATGTCATTGAGTTTTTCGCGCAAGTGCGCTTCCTCGAACCGTTCGGTCTCCCAATCGGCCATGATCGAGGCTTCCACATTGCTCACCTTGGCGCGCAGGCGCTCAAGCTCTTCTTCCATGGAGAGCCTGTCGGCGAGCAATTGCTCGACCCGGCCTTCGCTCTTTTCCACCACCTGGCTGGTTTCGGCCAAAAGGGCATTGAGGCGGTTTTCCGCATTGGCGATGCGCGCCTCGGCGGCCACCAGTTCCTCGGCGTCAATCTCGCGTTGCGCTTCACGCCCGGCCAGGGCATCGCGCATCTGGGCAATGGCGGCGCTGGCTTCGGCACTGCGCCGATCGGATTTTTCCAGCCGATCAATCAGGCTATGCGCCTGGTCTTCAAGAAAGGCCGCCCGTTTGCGCTCGATCGCCAGCGCTGCGGTCAGCCGGTCGATATCGCCTTCATAATCGCCAGAGAGCGAAATGCCGTCGACCCTGGTCGCCTTGGCAAGCCCGCCGCGCAGGGAGTTGCGCAGCGTCTCAACCTCTAGGGCCCGGCTTTCCAGCTCCCGATCCCGCTTGCGCAGCCGATTGCCCAGATCGGCGCCTTCATTCTCCAGTTCGAGTATGCGCGCCCGCAGCTCGACTTCGCGCTCTTCAAGCTCACGAACCACAACGAGGTGTTTTTCGCGCTCGGCCCGGAGCGCGCCCAGATCGGTGCGCTTCTGATTGGCGTCGCTCAACTGCTCGGCAAGTCGCTTGCGCAGCGCCTCGACATTCATCTCAAGCCGCCGGGTCGAAAGAGCAAACTCGGCCCGCAACTGGTCCTTGTCTGCCCGGAATTCGGCCATGGTGATGGGTGTAGCCGCCTCGATGCGGCGTTTGGTCAGGCGCACGGCCCGCCGCCAAACCGCCGGCATGATGATGAGCGCCACCAGCCCTGCAACGAGCAGGCCCAGCGCAAAATACATGATGTTTTCGATCAGCATCGATGCGGCCTCCGGCGGCGCAGGCGCCAGCCTTGGGACAGTCCCTTATCCGGTTTTGGCAGCAAAGACGGGCAGAAACCATCTTTGGCACTGGTTAACCCTAACGGGTTTGAGGCGCGCCGTCACGACAAAGCCGGGGCTGTTGACCCCGGCTTGGCAATGAATTGATTGAGAAATGCCCCTCAGAACGGGTTCCAGGTCGGCTCGGCAGTGAAGTTGAGATAGCCCACATTGATACCGAGCCGCGCACCGACGCCGGAGCGGATCGGCACCACCACGACATTGCCGCGCTTTGTGACGGTCATGCCCACGCCACCAATGACATAGGCAGAGCCGTCCACACCGGGATAGCGCCCCAGAATGTCCTGAATGGTGGAGAGGTTATAGACCAGCATCATCACCTTGGAGCCGTCGCCACCAACATCAAGTCCAATGCTCGGGCCCTGCCAGAAGATCGAGAACTGCCCGGCATTGCGGGTGTAAAGCGTGCCCTCGCCATATTTGGCGCCGATGAAAAGGGCACCGCCCGCTTCTTCGCCCAGGATATAGCCGTTGGGCTGGCCATATTGGCCCACGGCGCGCTCAACCACCGAGGCCAGGCCCTGCGCGGCTGAGCCGAAGAACTCGCGGCCGCTATCCACCAGCTCCTCACCCGAAAATGTATCGCTCAGCGAGCCCTGGGCGAGCGCGGGGGCGTTAAAGGCCACTAGAGCACCGATCAGGGCGGCAAACTGGGCAAGGCGCTTGAACATGGCATATCTCCCGTGTCGATCGCTGCCCTTACGAAGACCTTAAGGTCTTGGCCCATAGTCTTGGACCCGGCATTCCCGATCATTTGGGCCAATCATGCAGCATATCTCTAAACAAATCTTAACCATGATCGCCCTTGTTCTGCCGCTTTTCGGGCCACTTCCGGCCACGGTTCAGGAAAGCCTGGCCCAATCCATCGTCACCTATGTGCTGACCGACCCGCTGACCGGGCAGGCCATTGGCGGCATGGATCCGGTTTCCTATTTTACCGAACCGGCCCCTCTGACCGGCCGGCCCGATTTCGAGCTGGTCTGGCAGGGCGCACCCTTCCAATTCGCCAATGCCGCCAATATGGAAATCTTCCGGCGCAATCCGGAAGTCTATGCGCCCCAATATGGCGGGCACGGTGCCATGAGCATGTCCCGCGGCTTTGTGTCCGACGCCGACCCGCTGATCTATACCGTGTTCAAGCAGCGCCTCTTCATGTTCTATTCCGCAGCCAATCGCGAAGCATTCCTTCTGGCGCCGGACGCAGCGGCCCTGCGCGGTCAGGAACATTGGACCACTCTGTCCAAAACGCTCTCGACCCGGTAGTGCACCGCCCTCTGGCGCTTTATTGTCCCCTAGACTGATTCTCGCCGCCATTCTGCGCATTGCGCCTACGGAGACCCGCACCATGGATATTATTGAGCTCAAGGCCACCGACCTCGCCGCCATGTTGTGCTCGCGGGTCTGCCACGACCTCATCAATCCCATCGGCGCCATCGGCAACGGCCTGGAAGTGCTGTCCGACCCCAATCAGAGCGAAATGGCGGAAGGTGCACGCGACCTGATCGCCAGCGCCGCAAAGCAGAGCCGCGCCAAGCTTGAATTCGCCCGCCTCGCCTACGGTGCCTCCTCGACCGCCGGCACTGATATCGACACGCGCGAATGTGAGCGTGTAGCGCGCATCCTGTTCGAAATCGAAAAAGCCGATCTCGAATGGACGGTGCCGCTGATCCTTCTGCCCAAGCACAAGGCCAAGCTGTTCATGAACATGCTGCTCATTGCAGCCGGTTCCGTGCCACGTGGGGGCACCGTTTTCGCCTCGATCACCGGCGCGACGGGCGAAGAGAAATTCGAGTTCACCTCGAAAAGCGACCCGGAAAAACGCCAGAAGACCCTGGTGCCATCAGGTTCTGCCGGGCTCCTGTCCGGCATGCCCGAAGACGGTTCGGTCGATGCGCGGGGCATCCAGCCTTTCTATACGGGCCTGCTGGCCCGCATGACCGATATGGACCTCAATATCGGCCTGGAAGACGACATGTTCTTTTTCACTGCCACCCCCAAACCGGGTGCGGCAATCGCCGAGTAGGGCGTAAAGACCTGCCACCATGGGATATTTCACAAGACCAGTCGGCCTTGGGCGGCAATTTCACGCCTGCGCGCTAACCATTCGCCAACCTATTGGGCGGCATAGTCGACACAGCGTCTCAACCGTCCCCAGGGGCCCCCTTCCATGCGTAGCTGCCTGATCGTCGATGATTCAAGCGTTGTGCGTAAGGTTGCGCGCCGCCTGCTGGAAGATCTCGACTATATCGTGGACGAGGCCGAGGACGGACAGGAAGCCATCGACAAATGCCGCCAGGAAATGCCTGACGCCATTCTGCTCGACTGGAACATGCCCATTATGAGCGGCCTGGAGTTTCTCAAGCTGCTGCGCGCCTATGTCGGCGGCGAAAAGCCCCGTGTCATCTATTGCACGGTTGAGAACGATGTCGGCGCCATTGCGCTCGCCCTAAAGGCCGGCGCCGATGATTACATGATGAAGCCGTTCGATCGCAGCGTGCTCATCAGCAAGTTCCAGGACAAGGCCGAAGCCGCCTAGCGCCTGCACGCTGGGGCGCAATCATTCCCGTCCGCTCCGTCAGATGGCCTCTGCCGCGCGCCCTTCGAGGAACGCCTTTTCGCGCGCATTGCGCGTCAACTCGGCGGCCCGCCTGAATTCGAGATTGGCTTCGGTATGGCGTCCCAGCTTGCGCAGCATATCGCCGCGCACCCCATAGAGCAGATGGTAGTTCTCAAGCGCCGGGCTGGCCTTGAGCGCATCGACCAGCGGCAGCGCCGCCGCCGGGCCCTCGGCCATCGAGACTGCCACCGCGCGATTGAGCTCGATCACCGGCGAGGGCGTCACCTGGTTGAGCAGCCCATAGAGCGCCGCAATCTGCCGCCAATCGGTCTCTTCGGCCTTGCGGGCGCGCCCATGGCAGGCGGCAATGGCGGCCTGCAGCGTATAGGGTCCGGCAATTCCGCCCAGCCGCTGCGCATTTGCCAGCCCATCGAGGCCGCGCCGGATCATCATCTGATCCCATAGCGCCCGGTTCTGATCGGGCAACAAGACCGGCTCGCCTGCCGCGTTTGTGCGCGCCCGAACCCGGGCATGCTGCAATTCCATCAAGGCCAACAGGCCATGCGCCTCCGGCTCCTCCGGGATCAGTGAGACAAGAATACGCCCCATGCGCATCGCTTCTTCGCATAATTGCGGCCGCATCCAGTCTTCGCCGGCGGTGGCGGAATAGCCTTCATTGAAGATAAGATAGAGCACGCCCAGGACCGAAGCCACGCGCTCCTCGCGCTCGGTTCCGCGCGGCACTTCGAAGGGAACGCCGGCCTCGGCAATGGTCCGCTTGGCCCGTACGATGCGCTGCCCGATTGTCGTATCATTGGCCAGAAACGCGCGGGCGATCTCCTCGGTGGTCAATCCGCCGATCAGCCGCAGGGTCAGTGCCACCCGGCTTTCGGGCGGCAGTACCGGATGACAGGATGTAAAGATCAGCCGCAGCAAATCATCGCCGACCTCATCGTCCAATTGCTCATGGATCGCCGTTTCGGCGTCCAGCCGTTCATCTTCCATCTCCCGGCCAAGCGTTTCGAGCTTGCCGGCCGCCATCTTGCGATGCCGGAAATAGTCGATGGCCTTGCGCTTTCCCGCCTGCATCAGCCACGCACCGGGATTGCGCGGCACACCCGCTTCCGGCCAATTCTTCAGCGCCGCCATCAGCGCTTCCTGCGCCAGTTCCTCGGCCAGGGAGATGTCGCGCACCATCCGGGTCAGACCGGCAATGACACGCGCCTGCTCCACCCGCCAGACCGCGGCAATGGCGCGGTCCGTTTCCTGTCGCCCCTTGGTTGTCCCATCACCCAAACCGGCCATCCTCCCGATAGTTGTGCGCCCAAATCGGGGGAGAGCATCTATGCTGGGGCCACAAGGTCAAGTCAAAATACGAGCGTCTTCCGCAAGCGGCCCGATAGCGGAGGACAACCTGCCAGGAGCCTGGGCTCCTTCCGCCTTACTCCCGCACCTCAAATCGCAGTCCACCGATCACGCAGCCTTCCGCCATGCCGATGGCCAGACCGGCAGCATCTTCCTGGACGGGGCAGGTCATGGGGAAGCTAGCGGTGCCGACATATCCGGTGACTTCGGAGAGCACCAGTTCGCCATTCCCGAGCGTATAGTCACCTTCGACGAGGGTGCCGGTACGGTCCTGCATTTCAAACCGGCCATCTTCGCCTAGGGTGAGACGCAATCCATTGGCCTCACCTTCAGTCATGACCTCGAAAGTCTGGGACTGCTGGGTACGTTCGGCATCGTCCTCAGGCACTTGCGATGCGATGCGCGCCTCGATCTCTGCCAGCTCGCGCGAACGTTCGGCCAGGGTCTGGGTCAATTCCTCAACCTGTGGCTGCAGGTCTTGTAACTGTTCCTGATACCCCTGCACATCTTCCTCAAGGCGATTGCGCTGAGTCGTCAATTCATCGACCTGCTCTTGCAAAGCGGCCAGATCAGCATCCGCTGCCTCCGCCTGCTGGGCAAGTTCTGCCCGCTCGTCCTGTGCGGCCGTCAGCTCTTCGCGCGCCGACTGTAGGCGGCTCTGCGTTTCCGCCAGGCTGGCCGTGGCTTCGGCCGCCTCATCGGCGAGCTGCGCAACATTGGCCGTGGCCGTCTCCTCCTGCCGGCGCGCCTCTTCCAGACGCGAACCAACATCGTTCAATTGCCGGCTGGAACTCTGGATCTCGGACTGCAGCGCCGCCTGACGCGCGGCCAGTTCCTGAACCGAGGCGGTGGCCTCCTCGGCGCGCGCCTCAAGCGCGGCGACCTCTTCCTGTGTCGCTGTCAACGACTGCGAAACGCTTTCAAGCTCGCCATTGCGGGCCTCAAAATCCTGATTGGCCGCTTCGAGCTGGTTATTGGCCGCCACCAGTTCAGCCTCGACACTTGCCAATTCGGCCCTGGCACTGTCCAGCGCGCCGGACGTCTCCTCGCGTTCGGCGAGGTTCTGTTGGGCAGCATCCCGCTCGGCGGTCAACGTCGCCATGTCGGCCCGCAATTGCTCGTTCTGCCCGGTGCTGTTGATCCACATGGCCACAAAGGCCAGCCAGCCAGCGACGGCGATGATGAGCACTGTCAGGACAAGTGGCTCGCGCAGGCGATTAGAGAGGTCGGCCATATGAGTTCCCCCTGATATTGTATCAGGACGAAACGTGGCGCAGCCGGGCCGGTTCCGAATACCGTGCGCTTTGTCCGCGCCTATTGCTCACACAGGCAAAGAAAAGCCCCGCGCGACAAGGCCACGCGAGGCTCAGAAACTGATCCGGCCGATGGCTCAGGCGACGTTTTCGGCGTAGCCTTCAGCGTCATCGGGTTCACGCAGCACATAGCCGCGGCCCCAGACGGTTTCGATGTAGTTCTTGCCGCCGGTAGCAACGCTGAGCTTCTTGCGCAGCTTGCAGATGAAGACGTCGATGATCTTCAATTCCGGCTCATCCATGCCACCATAGAGGTGGTTGAGGAACATTTCCTTGGTGAGCGTGGTGCCCTTGCGGAGCGAAAGCAGCTCCAGCATCTGGTATTCCTTGCCGGTCAGATGCACGCGGGCGCCCTGGACCTCGACGGTCTTGGTGTCGAGATTGACCATCAGATCGCCGGTGGAGATGACCGACTGGGCATGGCCCTTGGAACGGCGGACAATGGCGTGGATGCGGGCCACGAGCTCGTCCTTGTGGAAGGGCTTGGTCATGTAGTCATCGGCGCCGAAGCCGAGACCACGAACCTTGTCCTCGATGCCGGCGAGGCCGGACAGAATAAGAATGGGCGTCTGAACCTTGGCGACGCGAAGTGTCCGCAAGACTTCGTAACCGCTCATATCCGGCAGGTTCAGATCCAGCAGAATAATATCGTAGTCGTATAGTTTCCCGAGATCCACGCCTTCTTCACCGAGATCGGTGGTATAGACGTTGAAACTTTCGGACTTCAGCATCAATTCGATGCTCTGCGCTGTCGCGCTGTCGTCCTCAATAAGGAGTACCCGCATTATATTCCCCTTGTCATTCGTTCCTGCTGGAACCCGCGGGAGGCCGAGCCAATCTGCCCTTCCCGCTCCAACCCTACTGGATATGACTTCAAGCCTAAGCCCAACTAGTTAACAAAGTTTAATTCTGATCCGCAATACGCAAACGGCGTTAGTACAACTTTATCTTAAGTGATTGAAAAATCGAGATAAATACCCTGAAAATTTCTTAAGGTGATACATTAAGAAAGCGTTCCAAGAGACTCTTTGGACTCAAGCATTCGGGGCATTTGGGAGGAGTTTCGCCGCATTCATGGCGGCAGGCGCATTTCGCCGATCATCACAGCCAGTAGCGCTTTTGCGTTAATGATCGGTTACCATCCGATTCGCGCCGAATGACGATTCGAGCATTGACGGAAACCATAATCATGACGCCTGGCCCCCCTCCAGGCCCCTCAAAATGAACGGTTGCTGAACGCGGCATGAGCATGAAGGCTCTGATCTCGGCCATCGAGGCCATCGATGACGTGGAAGTCTTCGGCCGGGTCAAATCCGTGCAGGGTCTGCTGATCGAAATCGTCGGCCCTGTGCGCGAGCTGCGTGTGGGCGGACGGGTGACCATCGAGGCGACGGACGGACACTACCTCGCCGCCGAGATCATCGGCTTCCGCGACGGACATGCCCTGTGCCTGCCCTTTGGCGAGCTGGGCGGTGTCCGGCTGGGTTGCAAAGCGGTGTTCCGCCGCCACGATGGCGCGGTCAACCCATCACATGGCTGGCTGGGCCGGGTGATCAATGCCAATGGCGAACCGATCGATGGCCTGGGGCCGCTGCCCATGGGAGCCACGCCCTATCCCTTGCGACAATCTCCACTGGCCGCACACGACCGCACCCGCGTGGGCGAACCGATAGAACTGGGCGTCCGGTGCCTTAATACCTTTGCCACCATGTGCGAGGGACAGCGCATGGGTATCTTCGCCGGCTCGGGCGTGGGCAAGTCGGTGCTGATGTCGATGCTGGCGCGCAATACCGATGTCGATGTCTCGGTGATCGGGCTGATCGGCGAACGTGGCCGCGAGGTGCATGAATTCATCCAGGAATATCTGGGCGAGGAAGGGCTGGCGCGTGCCGTGGTCGTGGTCGCCACCTCCGACGAGGCCGCGCTGATGCGCCGGCAGGCGGCCTATATCTCCATGTCCATTGCCGAGTATTTCCGGGATTCAGGCCAGCGCGTCTTGTGCATGATGGAC
>Ga0207829_100081_pt1 | contig 180309 bp, 148 predicted proteins | sample TtaePargueraPR_4_FD_187738 | JGI IMG/M metagenome (GOLD analysis project Ga0207829, IMG submission 187738) | Aerobic enrichment media microbial communities from Bioluminiscent Bay, La Parguera, Puerto Rico - Tt and P1 (SPAdes) | ecosystem: Environmental > Aquatic > Marine > Unclassified ... | reverse complement strand
GCGCCCGCCTTACGCTGTCAATTCAATATGTCTATGAACTTCTCTCTCTCAACCAAAACAGCCCTTCGGCGTTTTAGCGGGTGCAAATATAAAACCCTTTTTTTATTCCCACAATAAGAAATCAATTATTTTTTTTAAATATTTTTTGACTCCTTTTATGGCCCTAATTTCAACCGTTTTTGACTGAACAGGGCGGCAAAGATATTAAGGCTTTTTTATTACGCAAGCCTTTTTATATATAAATTTCTACTTAATTTTTAAACCGCTCATAACCAGAACTAAAAGAATAAGCCTAGAGAAAGAAATCCCAAACTAAACCAAAACGAATGGTAAAATCCCTGTAAGGATTATTTGGGGCCGAGAAAAAATCGTAACCCGTAAAGGAAGAATTAAAATGTTCTGCTATTAAAAAAATTCTAGTCTGGCGGATTTTTGAACTAATATAAAAGTCAAACCTCGGGAATCCTCCTAGCTCAGTTTCATTTTGAGTGTAGAATTCTGCTAAAAGGGGATCGTAACCATTCATATTATATTTTGTAAAGTAATTGAAGACGATACCTGTTTGGAAAGTCATCGCCTTCTTAAAAAACTGATCTGTAAAATACAGCGTGTTCCTGGTTACAAAGTCTGGCACATTTAAAACCTGGTCATCACTAATTACATTCTGGTACAAAATAGTATTATGCAATCCAAATTTGCCATAGCGTATATCCTTACTAAGTTTAAGCCTTAAATATTGTATCGTGTTTTGGTATTGAGTTGGTTTTATAATTTTAGCATTACCATCCCTGCCTTCTAAATTGAAAAAAGTGAAGTTGTCAATATTTGAGACATCAAAATCAATATTTAGATACTTTTCAGATTTTAAATTAAAGGCTATTTGCTGGGTATTAACATTGCTGTAATCGCCAAAATTGTACCAATTGTAATTGAGATAATCGCTTTGGTAAAGCAGAAAGTTATAATTGGGTAGCCTAGAGCTTATATTAATAGAACCTCTAAAAGCTATATCTTTATTCAATATATAGTCTACATTACCGGAAATGAAATTCCCACCAAAATCATCTGATATATTAAGACCTGCATTACCGCTTACTGCGAAATTTTTAAAATCTCTTCTATAGGATGCTACTACACCCAAAACATTTCCTTGTATTCTATTGGGTATGGATTGGTTATTTAATAAAACCACACTGTCATATCCATAGTTTAAATCTGAGTAGTTCACCTTAAATTGGAACTGACCAAGAAGATTATTATAATAGGAAACGCCAAATTCAGTATTAAAATTCTCAAGTGTAGCTCTATCCCTTATAGATGACGTAAAAGCTGAACCAAAAAAGTCTGGTGCAGGTGCAGTTTGTCTGTATTCAAAATACTTATCTTCAAATGCAATGGTATTTAAAAGAACAAGCTTGTTATTCTGTATGGAATCTTTTGGTCTGGTTAATTCAAAAGCTTGATCGAGATAAAATCTCTTTCCCACCAGAATATTCTCTGCATTTTCAAAGTTTGGGTCAAATACTGCCCTATCTAAAAACTCTTCATTCCCACTTGTAAAGTCAATAATATCCTCATCCCTTATTCCACCATTTTCCTCGTTTAGCAAATCTTGCCATACCATGTGTCCTTTTACCACATAGCGCTTATTTTTCGATTTATAATTTGAGGTTATACGTAAATTACCTGTACTTGTAAGAGCATGTTGGTAATTACCTATGGACCGCAATCCTTTATAAGCTATTGAAAAGTTAAATTGCTTAGAGAGGTTTATTGTGAAAAACGCATCTAATAACTGCCCTTGAGTGAATGCTGTTTTATAAGTTAGCCTAGTCCAAGGCGTTGGCATTTCATAATAATTGATATCCTCTCTCTCCATATAATTAAAATGCCTCGCGCGAGCACCAAATAGCGGTAAGCTAAAATCCTCGCCCATATTATAGGTAAGTGAGTTATAGGTCTGCCCAATGTTGGCAAAAGAAATTAGACCAAAGGTATCGTCTTGTAAATAATTGAACTTATAGAGCTTGTTAACGGAAAGCGTTGTGTCAACATAGGTGGTATCCTTATCACTATTTACAATTTTATATAAGTCAATAGTAGCATCATTTTTTATAACCCCTCGGCTTGATGGTTGGCTTGAGCTCAAAGTATCCAAAGGATTAGTCGAAGATGTTCTTGGCTTTGCTTTTAACTGCTTAGGTTTTACTTGCGCAAACATCAATCCAAGTGGGAGAAAAAATATAACTATAACATGAAATCTAAGTTTCATCAATCTTTTATGATTTAACCACCAAAATTAATAATTATTATATGGATACGCTTTAATAATATACCAATAAAAAAAGCACTCCAAGTTGGAGTGCCTTTTTGCTTTATATACTAAATAAATTACTTAGTTAACTTTTGTAAGAGAGAATGAAGCCGCATACGGTCCTCCACATCCTACTAAAGGATCTTCAACGTATTGAATTGTAATTGATTGGTCATTACAAACATCCCAAGGACCACTAGCATCTGCTGCTGCTCCAGTAAAACCATACTCAGGACCGCTACAAGAAAGTCCTGAACCACTGAATCCGCCAAGTGAAACTACGTCATTATCTACATCGAACTCTAGTGAAAAAGGAACTAGCGCTCCACCAGTAAATGCCGGAAGGATAGATGCTTCGAACAATCTTCTATTTGGATTATTTGGATCTACCGTTAAGGTTACAACACCAGAACCAATATTTTCGGTTCCGTTCCCTGGACCAATCGTTGCATCTACATCTGCAATCTCATAATCTCCAACAAAATAGTCACTAGGCAATACGTCTGGATTAGAGCAAGGTATAGTTACCCTGTGGGTAGTGATACTGGTATCATCTACTCCAACACCAACTCCAGAAGACGTAGAGGTGATTGTAATGTCAAAACTTGTTACAAAATCGCGTCCAGCCTCCATATTCACTAATGGAATATCTAAAGCTGCTATACGAGTTGGCTCAGTAAGTTCAGGATCAACAAACAAACTACCACTTGTTTGATTCACATAATTTGTGAAGTCTCCTTCAACAGCAGTCATTTCATAATTCACACTAAATCCATTAGGATAAACTGGAACATTAATATCTACTGGGATGGACACTAAGGGGCTTGTTTGACCCGTAGTCGTGGCTGCAGTTCTAAATTCAACCCAACCAGAGGTTGGATCCACTTGAAATCTAGAATCTGTACCGCTATCACAACCTTGGAGGACCAAAAGTCCCAAGGTTAATACAAATATATTTTTAAATATGTTTTTCATAATTCTTTCTTGTTTTATTATTCTATAGTGAAGTTATGAACTGACTCAGAACCAAATTCACCACCGCTAAATAATACAGTACCGTTAAATACCATTTCATAGCTACCTTGTCCATATGCACAGCAGATACCATCACCGAATGAATCGAAGATTGTAAATGTGTAGTCTCCAGGACATACACAAATGTTTTCGGAAATTGGATCTCCGGAGTAGCCATCGCCATCGGCAACAACATTTCCATCAGCGTCTGCTACTTGCCAAGATGTTTCACCTGGGTAGTCATCGAACGTAATGTTCAAGAATAAATCTGGACATTCAAAATCCTTGACATAAGAGAACGTGTACTGTTGTGGTCCATTAATTCCTGGGCTACCAGCATCTATGTTAACCACTAAAGTATTAGTAACACAATCTGCCATATTAGCAAAGTTATTGAACTGTACTTCTAATACGCCTACATGCTCCCCAGCTGGAATCAACACAGACCCAACTTGGTAATCACTTGGATCTCCTGTCGATGACGCATCTATAGAAACTGGAATATTTCTATCTTCATTTGATCGTCTTACGGACAATACATTTACTGTTGCTGTGGTACCACCGTCTACTACGGTTACTGTCTGTGCAGAAGTCTCAAAACCAAAAGCCTGTTGTCCATTTACTGGATCCTGAATTACGGACTCTGTTTCGTCACAAGAGACTACCAGCATCAATCCTATTAAAACTAATATTATTTTTTTCATTTTCACGATTTTAATTGTTTGTTGTATATCCTGGCGCTTGCTCGATATTTGGGTTGGCGTTGATTTCCGTTTGAGGAACTGGGAACACCCACTTCTCAGAAGTTGCAGGCAACTCACATGGCGCTGCAGCCGCAGAGTTTGCTCCACAATCCAATGGATCTCTTACAATACCCATGTTTGTAATATCTCGCATACGCTTAATATCGTTATATCTATGACCTTCAAAAGCCAATTCCAAACGTCTCTCGGCTAAAATATCCATCATGGCCTCCAATTGGTTGGTATAAGTAATGGCCGGCACTGAAGTTAAGAAACGAGCATCTCTAACATTAAATACACTCTGAGCAGCTTCACCTAACTGGTTTAACCTTGCATGAGCTTCTGCCTTGATTAAGTGTATTTCAGAAATACGCATTGCTTTAAAATCATTGATAAACTGCGTATCCGCATTTGGTGGATACTTTCCGATTAAAATCTCACCAGCTCCTAAGTTGGAAACCGAGGCGAAATTAACGGCGAATCTAACATCATTTGGATCAAAAGTGTTATAGAGTCCATTAGACATTTCCATAAATCCACTTTCGGATAATGTACCTGAGCCTGTAAAGTGCCAAACACCTGCCATATTATAATTGAACCCTTGTACGTTATCATAACGCCAAATAACCTCAGTTACATCCGCGTCTTCATTGAACATGTTGAAGTATTGTCCTGGCGTAGCCAATGGATATGAACCAATCAAACCATTAGCGATTGTAATTGCACCTGTGTAGTCACCAGTCTCTAACGCGATTCTCGCTCTTAGGAAACTAACAAAATCCTGAGTCGCAAAATTGATATCTGGTGTCACACCAGCCAATAATGCATTAGCTTCTGTTAAATCCGATTGGATACCTTCTAAAACTTCGCTTGTTGTATTTCTAGCGGGAGTTGCGTCAGGTGACACAAAGTCTACATAAGGCACTCCTGGTGCATCGGGATTTGTTACATCAAATCCATAATACAATAATAACTCCCAGTGTGCTAATGCTCTAAAGGCATAACATTGTGCTAAAATATTATCATATTGCTCCTCTTCAGCTGCTGATGGCGCGATGCTTCCTGCAGCAGCTAGTACACGATTGATATCATTTATCAGACCATATCTAGCAGCCCATAGACCGCGATCCCCTTGGTCTGCATTTAAAATCTGCGCTAGAGCAGCTAACTCCTGGCCACCGTTATTAGTACCTACTTTTACGTTGTCCGTAAAAATAGAGTTGTGGGCCACCAACGTCGTTGGTGCATAATTACCGATAAAGGCATTGACACCCAACTGTAAATCAGTTACTGTTTGAAAAGCCGTTTCCTCTACCAGTTCATCTACTGGGAACCGCTCTAATTGGTCTGCACAACCAACGAACAGTAGCGATAATACGGCTAAAATTACTATGTTATTTTTCATATCTATTTTTTTTAAAATGTTAAGTCAAATCCGGCTGTGAATGTTCTTGGCACTGGATAGTCGAAGAATCCACCTGAAAGATTTCCTTCTGGATCAAAGCCTCTCCACTTGGTCCAAGTGTACAAGTTAGTTCCCTGAACATAAACTCTAACCGCTGAGAATAATTTTGTTCTGGATAAGAACTCAGAATCAAAATTATAGGCTAAGGTTACGTTTCTTAATCGTAAGAACGACGCGTCTTCTAAATAACGGTCTCCATCAACTGCTCTTAAACCACCAAAGCTTAAAGCTGGTATGTCCGTTACCTGGCCAGGCGTAGTCCATGCATTGAGCATCGTTGTAGACTGGTTACCAAATCCAGCAATACCTGGATCCTCAATAATTGCTAAAGAACCATTTTGTCTCCAACGATCAGCTTGGAAGGAAAATAAAGTGTTTAAAGTAAACCCTTTCCAAGAAATATCTGTTCCAAAACCACCTGTATAGGTTGGGTCAAAGTTCTTATCTAAGTAAACCGCGTTGTTTGGATCATATACGTCCGTAATGTTTCCATCTACATCAAGGTATAACGGCTGACCATTCGCTGGATCAACTCCTGCCCATCGTGGCAAGAACCAAGTAAATGCCTGACGCCCTTCTGCTACTCTTAAGGTGTTTCCTGTAAAGCCTCCTGGTAATTCAGTTACCTCATTTCGGTTCCAGTTACCATTAGCATTTAATCTTACACCCCATGGGTTAGATGAAGACTGTCTTAAGATATCTATAGATAATTGTAAATCGATACCTTCGTTTACCATAGTACCAACGTTCGTTGTTACCGATCCAAATCCTGTACCAGCTACCGAACGTAAATCATCTTCGAATAATTCTGTAGTTTCGTTGTTATAGTAGTCAAACTCACCAGTAATTCTATTCTGGAACAATCCAAAACTTAAACCAACGTTAAACTGAGCGGACTCTTCCCACTGGATTCCAGTATCTCTTAAGGAAAGTACCTCATAACCTTGAGTGTTTTGGTAACCGCCACCAGAACCAACTGTTTGAAGACCTTGATATCTTGAACCAACCGTTTGGTTACCAACGATACCGTAACTTGCTCTTAGTTTTAATACAGATAGCCAATCAACACCATCCATAAAATCTTCGTTATCTATATTCCAACGACCTGCAACAGACCAAAAGGTACCACCTCTATTCTCCACAAATCTTGACGTTTCATCACGACGAATACTCGCTGAGATACCATATTTACCATCCCAATCCAAATCTAACGTTGCGAAAACAGACGCTAAAGCCAATTCGCTTTCAGAAGAGAAAACAGTAGGAATGTATGGTAAAGAAATTTCTGGGCCTAAAGCCAAGATGCCGTCACCATTGGTATCACTACCTTCTTGTGTGTCACCAGCAATAAAACCATTACCAGAACCTGGAAGTGCTGGGTTAAGACCAAATGCTGTAAAACCTGCATTTTGAGTATTGGTGTAGTTATACTCACCAAACACCGCAGCATTTAAATTAAGTTTATCTGTAATATCGTTTTCATAACGCAAGAAGGCGTTAGCAACGAAATTTGCATTTCTAAAGAAGCTCTCTGATTGCGCCCCTTTATTTTCAGCAGCTGCTGTTGGTAATGCAGTAGCTCTTAAACTTCCTGGTGTTACAATATTTAAATTTTCAATGTATGTGTAATCAACACCAAACTGAGTTCCCACTGTTAAGTTCTTTGCAAAATTATAATCTGCAGACACCGAACCAATAGCTTTTAATTCGCGCTCAATATCCGGATTTAAACGTACAGTGTTCAAAGCCAAGAACGGCGTATTTAAGAATCCTTCAGCATTTGCGGTATTTAATGTGCCATCTGGGTTAAATGCACCAGAATCCACAGTACCGAAAATATTTAACGATCCATCCGGATTGAATGGCGAGAAATACGGTAGACCCAAGTAAGGTACTAAGAAAGCATTATCTAACTGACCACCTGTGTTAGCACCTCTGGCGGCATCAACGATAAAGCTACTCTTAGAATAGTTAACCGTTAAAGCTGTGCTGTAGTTAAACTTATTATCACTGGTACTTCCACTAAAGTTGGTTCTTGCAGAGAATCTCTGAAGACTACTACCAAATGTTGTACCCTCTTGCTCAAAGTAGTTTAAGGAGGTATAGGATGTATGTCTCTCACCACCAGTACTAATATTAAGTTCGTGCGACTGGTTTACCCCTTGTTGGAAAAAGATGTCCGACCAATCCGTATTTGTATTACGTGCGATAGCTGCAATCTGCGCATCACTTAAGCCATCACCAAATTGGTTTCCTGGCAATAAATCTCTTTGCCATGTTAATAATTGGCTTGTATTCATTACATCAAACTGGGCATCTGGATTAACAGACACACCATATAATGTTCTGTATTGGATTTTAACACCAGAGCCTCTTGTTCCTTTTTTGGTTGTAATAAGGATTACACCACCTGCACCCCTGTTACCATAAATGGCCGTTGCAGCAGCATCCTTTAATACCGACATAGACTCGATATCATTCTGGTTCAAACTACGGAAGTTGTCCTGATCTACAGGAACGCCATCTATAATGAATAAAGGCTCAATATCACCATTAAGAGACGAACGACCTCTAATGATAATCGTTGCACTCTGACCTGGCTGACCAGAACCCGTGTTTACGTTTACACCGGCAGCGTTACCCTGTAACACCTGGTCAATTGAGTTAATTGGCACCTGCTCGATGGCCTCACTCTTTACCGTAGATAAAGATGATGCCGTCTTGGCACTATTGACTGCACCTTGGTAACCAACGACAACAACTTCTTCCAAAGCATTATCCATTTCTAAAACCACATCGTACACATCGGCACTACCGATTGGCACCTCTGTAGTTTTATATCCTACGTAAGAAACTTTAAGCACATCTCCTACGGCGACATTAATGGAGTATTTCCCATCAAAGTCTGTTTGTGTACCTCTACTGGTACCCTTAACAATTACAGTTGCTCCCGGCAATGGCAAACCATCAGCGGCTATAGTAACTGTACCTGTGACTGTTTTTTCTTGTGCAAAAGAAAATTGCATCACAAACGCCATAAATAGCGTTAATAACCATGTTAACTTTAATTTCATAAAACAATTATTTGAGTTAGTCTAGTTGCAAACATCTTAATTAAATATTAAATAAACAAGTGTTTTTATCAAAAATATGTTAACGAATCTGCGATTCTGTCAACCTTTGTAGCGCCTTATAAACACTTTAAAAACTAGCTACTCAATTAATAGATGCGTTGATGTTAAATTGGTTGCGTCTAAAACCATAAATTTGTCAAAATTTCGTTTTTGAAATTAAAAGCTACATATTCTGATTATGTTTTGGAGTGCGGCACGGACGAAGCAGGTCGCGGATGTTTGGCCGGACCCGTAACCGCCGCAGCGGTAATTCTTCCTGCTAACTTTAAATGTGCCGAACTGAATGACTCCAAGCAGCTCAGTGCCAAAATGCGCTATGAACTAAAATGCCTTATAGAGGAAAACGCCCTTTGTTATAGTATTACCCATGTATTTGAAGCTGAAATTGACAGCTTAAACATTCTTAATGCCTCTATTGCCGCGATGCAGCGTTCTGTTTTAAAATTAAATCCCAAACCAGAGTTTATTAGTGTTGATGGTAATAGGTTTAAACCTGTGGAAAACATTCCTCACAAAACAATCATTAAAGGTGATGGCAAATATTTGAATATTGCAGCAGCTTCAATCTTAGCCAAAACCTATCGTGACCTACATATGGAAAAATTGCATGAAGAATACCCCATGTACAATTGGAAAAAGAATAAGGGCTATCCAACCAAGGAACATAGAGATGCCATAAAAACTTTTGGCCCATCAAAATATCACAGAAAATCCTTTAGGTTATTACCACAGCAATACAAATTGGATTTTTAATTTTGTAGCGATGCAACATTTTATGAAAGTACTGTCCTATTTCATATTTATTCTTTTGGCCCTAACAGCATGCCAAAACAAAACGCAAGGCGCATATGAACCTTATGATTTAATGCCAGAGGGAACTTCTGCCTTATTCAAAATCAATGAGGTCAATGACTTTGTTAATCAAATGCAAGGAAAACCTATTTTACTATATCAATTACCGGAAAGCCTTAAAGGTTCTTTTGACTTCCTGGAACATATAAGGCCAAACGCCACTGTATATCTTGGATTGCAAAGTAAGGATAGCCTATCGTCTTATGTAGTGATTACAAAGTATCATGATCAAATCATTCCCGAAGACTCCTTGAATAACAATAAAGCGGCACAAAAAAAGGAATTGTCCCTAGATAGTATAACATCCGGCAATGCTACACATTATTATAAGCGTGTGGATGACCTTTTTGTAGGATCTAGCTCTAAGTTGATGCTACTAAATATGGGTTTGAAACCAAAGCCTAAACCTAATTTTGAATTATTAACAACCACGGGTGATGGTATTGTGTCTTCCTTATTATTTATGAATGAAGACATACCTATCCGGAAATTGTTGTTTAATACATGGACCAACGATTCCTTAACGGCTACAGCATTAGACCTAAACCTTTCAGATAACAGTATTGGGTTTAATGGTGTCCTTAATGCTAATGATAGCATTTCTTCATTTGTAGATTGTTTTAGAACAACGATACCTCAGAATATTACCGTCCCTAAGATTATCCCTAAAGATGTTGGTGAGGTTATAGGAATTACATTTAATGATTATGAGCGTTTTGAAGCGAATAGAAGAAACCTAATGAGTATCGATAGCCTTGAGGCATCACCTACATTTTTGAATTACACCAATGAAATTGCAAAAGCAGATAATGTTCTAGTGATGCACAGTTTGGATACAGACCTCATTGTTGAAGCCATCAATGGAAAAAATATGGAAGAAGATTTTCGAGGAGTTAAACTTTATACTATCGAAAATCCTCAAATACTGGACGGTAGGTTCAACCCCTTTTTTAATTTTCCAAATCTCACCCATTTTGCAGCTATTGAGAATTATGTTGTTTGGACCAATTCTAAAGACCAATTAACGGCATTTGTCTCAAGAGCACTGAATAATTTTACTTTAGACCAGCTAGATGCGTTCAATCATGTTTCAGAAGACTTAAGCGATGAGGCCTCCATTTTTATTTTCCGCAATTCAAAAGAACTTTCCAAGGCGTTTGATTTAGACTTAAAAGGCTATGATGCTAATGTAGTTCAGTTTATCAATGACGATGGCTTTGCCCATGTCAATGGTATTATCAAAAAGTATAAGGCGCGTCCGAAACCATCAGAAGTTACTGAACGGTTTAGCACGACTTTAAAGTCGAGCTTAATTGGCCCTCCACAGGTGGTGAGAAACCATGTTACCCAAGGCTATGATATTGCCGTTCAGGACGTCCAAAACAAACTGAGCCTCATTTCTGATTCTGGAAAAATTTTGTGGACCAAAACTCTTGATGATAAAATTCTGGGCCCAATAGAACAGATTGATATGTATAAGAATGGACGGCTCCAATTGGCTTTTGCCACCGCACATCGATTGTACGTTTTGGACAGAAATGGCAATGACGTTAGCCCTTTTCCGCTTAAATTTCAGGACGAGATAACCCAGCCACTCTCTGTTTTTGATTATGACAAAAACCGCAACTACAGGCTTTTGGTTACCCAAGATGAGAACCTTTTAATGTATAATGCCAGGGGTGAACGCGTAAGTGGATTTGATTACAACCTAGACAAGGGAAAAATCACCTCTCAACCCAAGCATTTTAGGATAGGGTCCAAAGATTATATTGCCTTTAAGGCTGGAAATAACTTGGTTATTTTAAATAGACGCGGAAAAACTAGGGTCAGAATTGCTGAGACGTTTAATTTCTCCGACAATGAACTCTATCTCTATCAAACGATGTTTACGACGTCTACAACACTAGGCAAACTCATTCAAATCAACACCAAAGGAAAGACCAAAACAACTGATTTAAATGTACCCGAGGCGCATCATCTTACCACTACCAGTAAGACCCTAGTCACTATGACCGAAAACCAATTGAGCATTAAATCCAGAAAGGTGATCCTGGATTATGGTGATTATACGGCACCACGGATTTTCTACCTCAATGACAAGATTTACATCAGCACGACGGATAAAGAAGCCAAAAAGGTCTACCTATTTGATAGCCAAGGAAAAGCCATAACAAACTTTCCTGTATATGGCACTTCTGCCGCAACCTTGGAAAACATGGACGATGATAGGCCTTTAGAGCTGGTTACACAAGATGGCCCAGACAAGGTGTTGGTTTATGAGATAAATTAAACCTAATACTGCTTAAAAACACCTGTTTTATTTATATCTAGTTCTATCATAAAATTGTAAAGAAAATACTATAGTTGTATAGATACTTTTAATCAATATCCTTTCACAATATAATTACAACCTACTGATTTTGTATACAATACTATTTAGTGTAATTAAATAATAGATATATTAGTAGAAAAACAATTATATAGGAAAATACTTTTATTTTTATAGACTTTGTTGTACTTTTCCCGACACTAAATTATTCTATAAATGAATTTATCCATCCGCTTTTATACTATCGTCTGGTCGCTATTAATTTCAACATTTTGTTTTGGACAAACAACTTACGTCGAAGCCTATTACATCAACAATGCCAACAGCAAAAGGACAGGCCTAATAAAAAATACAGATTGGAACAGGAATCCTACCAGCTTTAGTTTTAAAGCAACAGAAGATGGAACAGTTGAAAGCATTAGCATCAATGAGGCTAAGGAGTTTGGTGCTTTAGGTCTATTTAAATATTTGCGAGCTGATATTGATTTGGATGTATCTAGTACAACAGCTAATAATATTTCACCTAGTCGTGAGCCAGAATACGAGAAGAGAACGGTTTTTCTAAAAACTTTATTAGAGGGAGCTTACAATCTTTTTGAATATAAAGATGACAAGACAAGAAAATATTTCTATAGTAAAAATGGTGAACCATCAATTAATCCTCTAGTAAGTAAAATTTATAGTAATAACGGTAGAGATATTCTATACAACAATGATTTTAGAACTCAGTTATATCAACTCATTGATCCGTCTAAAATATCCTTAAAAGAACTACGTAAAATCGAATATAATAGTAGAAGCCTAACAAAGTTTTTTACTTCTTTAAATCCCGAATCCATTGTCTATACCAAAGCTAAGTCTGAAGATTGGTTTAGGCTTTACTTAAGACCTGGGTTAAGTTTTAATAATCTTGATATCAACGATTTAAATCCTTCTTCTATTTTAAATAACAGTGTTTCAATTGATCCTACAACAAATTTTAGATTTGGTGCACAATTAGAGTTTATGTTGCCTTTTAATAATAACAAATGGTCTTTTACTGTTGAACCGACATTTCATAGTTACTCTGCTACCCAAGAACAAAACGCATCTCCTGGATCTCCCATCGAAAGAATTATTTTAGCCGAAGCAGATTTTAGTAGTATTAAATTATTATCTGCTGTTCGCTATTATATGTATCTTAATGATGATTTTACTTTATTTCTTTCTGGTGGGTTCTCATTTGATTTATGGCTTAAACAAGAACTTGAGATAACCGGAATAACAAGTACTGACTTTTCCGATGAATTCAGTAGTAGCGTACCTCTTCATATTGGATTAGGATTGATGTATAATAAATTTGGTTTTGAAGTAAATTACCAAACGGCGCAAGATATACTGACCTCCTTTAATGATTATAGTACCGATTATTCAATTGTTTCTCTTATACTCTCCTACAGGATACTTTAATAAAGTCAGTTTCTGTTTACAGCAAAGGCTGAAAGGTTTTTATTTCTTGGAATTTTTATACCAAGAAAAAAAGTTTATCAATTGAAGAACTAGGATATAGCAGCATAGCTTCTAAATCTGAAAAAGTTCCAAATTTAAATTTCATTTTTTAGTGTCAATAGTTATTCTTAATTTTAGAAAGCTATTAATCAATGACTTAAAATGAATTTAATTAAAATCTCCCTCACCGTTTGTACCTTACTTTTTGTTAACCCAACAATTGAAGCTCAAACCAAAAAAATAAAACGGCCTAGAAGTCGCGTTGGCATTACTAGTGTAGATAATTTTGTACAAGAGTCCTTCGACCTATATGACAAGGTTTATAAATACGATGGTTATGCCGCAGCAGGCACACCTCTCGACGATGATGATATAGATGTTTTAGAGGAGGCTCTAGAGGAATTGTCTTCGCTAAGCGATAGCGCTCCAGATATTATCAATGATTTGGATGGCGTTGGGCTACTCAAACAAGGTAAAGCAACGTTACAAGTGAATCGCGCAAAGAATGCCTTGAAATACAGTATAAAAACGTCCAAGGAATTACTCTTAGGCGAACGCGAACGGAACACCGAAGAAGATAGTGAAACTGAAGAAGTTTCTGATGCAGAAGCGAATGACGAAACAAATGACAAGGATGTGGAGTCTAGTGATGACATTACAGAAGTACCCACTAATGTTTCGGACGGTTTGGAAGTCTACAGCAGGTACGATTTTGTGCCTGGAGACAAAACCTTGTTTTATGACGATTTCTCCCAGGATTTTATCGGTGACCTGCCAAGCCGATGGAATACCAATGGCTCTGGCGCCATCGTGAGACTCAACAAAGTTGATGGCAATTGGTACGAACTAAAAGCTGGATATAGACTTTATGTCATACCAGATATTAGCAATTTACCACAAGATTACTCCATAGAGTTTGATGTACTCACCTCAGGCTTATCCAGAGGCACTTCCTCTGGTACTCGACTTGTCGTCATTCTTAGCGACAACAATGAATTTAACGATGGGTCTTCACATTTCGCTAGTGTTGCCTTACCACTCGGGCAAAGTAGAGCTTACGAAATTCGTGCAAAGAATTATTTTAACGGTAAATCGGGCATGATCAATTCGGGTCTAAAAGCTGATATTAGAAATGCGCTTCAAAATCAGCCTCACGTAGCCATCTCCGTTACGAAGCAGAGGTTTCGACTTTGGGTCAATGAAACAAAATACGTTGATATCCCAAGATTTATAGAAGAACTTGATGTCCTCAATTATGTAAAATTTCATGCCTACGGCTTAAAAGACCAGGAGGAACGCGTATTTATAAGCAATATAAAAATTGCTGAAGGTGGCGAGGATCTGCGGCGTAAACTTCTTTCTGAAGGGAAAATTTCCACCAACGGAATCCTCTTCAAATCTGGCTCAGCGAATATACAACCACAATCGCTTGGCATCGTCCGTCAAATATCACAGGTTTTAATGCAGGATACTTCCATGAAGCTCAATATTATCGGGCACACGGATTCGGATGGTTCAGAGGACGCCAACCTTAAATTGTCTAAAGCTAGAGCTGAAGCGGTAAAAAATGCTTTGGTAAACCTGTATGGAATTTCAGAAGACCGCTTAACCACGGACGGTAAAGGAGAAACAGAACCTGTTGGCGACAATAATACTCCAGATGGAAAAGCACAAAACCGACGTGTAGAATTTGTAAAACTATAACGATAACCAAATCTCAAGTCCCCGAGTCTGAAAACGCCAAATTAAATTTGGCGTTTTTTTAGTTTTAAAGCTATGGTTTTGTAGTATTGCAAAATGACATTCGCCTTAAGTTTATAACATTCTTAGCGTCTTCAAAGTAGACTAATATCACAATGATAAAACGACAAAAAGCATCCATTAAAAGTTGCATTATCCACAAGGTTGGCAACAAGTTTAACGATACCAAAAATGCCTTTTCCAATACCACAGTAGATTTTGACGAAGAAACCTACAACCTTCTGTTACCCTATCTTCTAAAACCGTTTCTCAGTGTTGCTGAAAGCTACCGTTTTCATCACCACAGCGATGTTGGACTTAACGAAATAAATACTTACAGTGAGCAACTTTTTAAAGGTGAGGGTGATTTTATAGAAGTCTCTAAACACATCCTAACCCACTTGTACGAGCAAAGCAATTCGGCACAAATAAAAACAGGTGATGTTCTAATATGTTATTTCGAAGGCATTCAATATGAAGATTTTTTTACGGATGCCATAGGTATCTATAAAATTGAAAATAAAACACCATTCTTTCAAACCTTTCTAGAGAACAATTCTTATGATATGCTGGTTCAAAAAGGCATCCAAGCCAAGAAAGTAGACAAAGGCTGCCTAATCCTCAATACTGGAGATGCTGAGGGAAAAATTGTTCTGAGTGTAGATAATAATGCTTATGACGCCCAGTATTGGATTAAGCGGTTTTTGAACATAAAATATCCCGATGACTCTAACCAGCACACCAAAAACTGTATCGAATTGTGTAGGGAGTTTTCAAAAGAAATCCTTAAACCTACCTTCGGAGGACAGGAGCAAAGTAATTTTTTAGCAAAAACCGTAGACTATTTTAAGGAAAATGAGATTGTAAATTTAGAAAACTTCAAAGAAGACGTTTTTGAAGATGAAGACCATCTAGCTCTTTTTGAGGATTATAAAAAGGCTTATGAGAGCGAAAATAAGGTCCTCATCAGAAATCAATTTGATGTCTCAGAACGCGTCTTAAAAAAACAAAAGCAAAAAATTAAAACTGAAATAAAACTAGACACCAACATTCAAATAAAACTGGATGTTGATGCTCCTGACGCTTCCGCAGAATATCTGGAAAGAGGGTTTGATGAAGAAAAGAAGATGCACTTCTACAAGGTGTATTTTAATGCCGAAAGTTAGATTAACTGCGCTTCAAACAAGGCAGAAAAATGTTTTAAAAGCTTGGCTTTTACTTCATTCTCATCGACCTTCTCAACACCGAGCTCCACATTCATAGAAGTCACGGCTTTCCCTCTAATTCCACAAGGGATGATATTGTCAAAATAACCTAAATCGGCATTAGCATTTAAGGCAAAACCGTGCATGGTTACCCAGCGACTAGCTCTTACGCCCATAGCGCATATTTTTCGTGCAAATGGTGTGCCTACATCCAACCAAACTCCTGTTTCACCAGCACTACGCTCCGATTTTAGGCCGTATTCTGCTAAGGTTAGAATGATGACTTCCTCAAGTAACCTTAAATATTTATGAATATCCGTAAAGAAATTATCTAAATCTAGAATGGGATAGCCAACAATTTGTCCTGGACCGTGGTAGGTTATATCGCCTCCTCTATTGATTTTATAGAATGTAGCATCCTTTTTGGCTAATTCATCTTCCGATAATAGTAAATTAGAGATGTCGCCACTTTTACCTAGCGTATATACATGAGGATGCTCTACAAATAGGAAATGGTTATCGGTCTCCAAAACAGCTTCTTCTCTCCTGTTCTTAATTTTAGTATCTAAAATAGCCTTGAAGAGCTGCTCTTGATAGTCCCAAGTTGCCTTAAAATCTTTACGCCCTAAATCCTCGACTCGAACACTTTTATTCATGCCGCAAAGTTACGGATTTATCGGTCAGGATTATTTAAAATAACCAAAGCAGCAATGACACCAGGCACCCAACCACAGAGCCACAGCAAAAATGTAATTAAAATTGAGCCACAACCTTTGTCAAAGACAGCCAAAGGTGGGCAAATTATTGATATTAAGACGCGCCAAATACTCATTAACTTGTTTTTCGATTGTGATGTAATTATAAGACATTATTTCCCGAAAAAAGTTACAATTACAAGCTTTATATCTCAAACTTTTATGACTTCCATCCATAAGGCATAATATTTCAAATTAAAACTTTCGAATAACTCGTCTTTCTTTTTTGAGAGGATTTATTGTTTTATTGAAATAATGTAATTTTGCAATTCAAAAAAATAAGGGCATGCAACTGTCAGAACAAGAAATCGTAAGACGCGAGAAATTAGAAAAATTAAGGGAACTAGGCATTAATCCCTACCCAGCTGATTTATTTCCAGTAGATCATACCACGAAAAAAATCAAGGCTGAATATGCAGACGGTAAGGAAGTTGTTATCGCTGGACGCTTAATGTCTAGAAGAATTCAAGGAAATGCCAGTTTTGCTGAACTTCAAGACAGTGAAGGACGTATACAGGTCTATTTTAACAGAGACGAAATTTGCCCAGGTGAGGACAAAACCCAATACAACACCATTTATAAAAAGCTACTTGACATTGGCGATTTTATAGGCATTAAAGGTGTGCTTTTCACCACCAAAGTGGGTGAAAAAACCGTTATGGTCAAAGAATTTACATTATTGAGCAAAGCCTTAAGACCTTTACCATTGCCTAAAACGGATAGTGAGGGTAACGTTTATGACGAATTTAATGACCCAGAGTTACGATATAGGCAACGCTATGCAGATTTGGCGGTTAATCCGCACGTCAAAGAGGTTTTTGTAAAGCGCACAAAACTATTTAACGCCATGCGTCAATTTTTCAATGATGCAGGATATTTCGAAGTAGAAACTCCAATCTTACAGCCCATTCCAGGTGGTGCGGCAGCAAGACCATTTGTAACGCATCACAATACATTAGATATTCCGCTTTACATGAGAATTGCCAATGAGTTGTATCTAAAGCGACTTATAGTTGGTGGCTTCGAAGGCGTCTATGAATTTTCAAAAAACTTCAGAAATGAAGGTATGGATCGCACCCATAATCCAGAATTTACAGCCATGGAAATCTATGTGGCCTACAAGGATTATAACTGGATGATGGATTTTTGTGAGAAGCTTTTAGAGCATTGTGCTATCGCTGTTAACGGCACTACAAAAGCTACTTATGGAGCACATGAAATAGATTTTAAAGCCCCTTACAAACGCATAACAATGCGTGATTCTATCTTGGAATTTACCGGTTTTGATATCTTAGGAAAGTCAGAGGATGAGATTAGGCAAGCAGCCAAAAATATGGGTATTGAAGTAGACGACACCATGGGCAAAGGCAAGCTCATTGATGAAATATTTGGCGAAAAATGCGAGCCCAACTACATACAACCAACCTTTATCACCGATTATCCCAAAGAAATGAGTCCGCTTTGCAAAGAGCATCGAGAAAACCCTGAATTAACGGAACGCTTTGAGCTGATGGTTTGCGGTAAAGAAATAGCTAATGCCTACTCGGAATTAAATGATCCAATCGATCAACGTGAACGTTTTGAGCATCAGCTTCAGTTGGCCAAAAAAGGAGACGATGAAGCCACGGAATTTATTGATTTCGATTTTCTTAGAGCCTTAGAATATGGGATGCCTCCAACGTCTGGTATGGGTATTGGCATGGACCGTTTGGTCATGTTCTTAACCAACAATCAAAGTATCCAGGAAGTTTTGTTTTTCCCACAAATGAAGCCCGAACAGAAACCATTGGCTATAAGCGATGATGCTAAAGGTATTCTGGCATCTCTAACAAAGCATGGACGTGTAGAACTGGTAAGCCTAAAAGCTGAAGCTGGGCTTTCCAATAAAAAGTGGGATAAAGCGATAAAGGAACTCACCAAGAATAAAGTAGCTAAAGTTGAAAAGACTGAGGAAGGCCTTTTCGTAGAGGCCATGTAGCCATCAGTAACTTGATTTAAAAGTTGTTAAGAGCAACAAAAACCTAACTGGATAGCAATTTTGTCGATTTCATTTAGTCATTTGTTGAAGATTCGTTGTTAGTAAAAGGATTTTTAGTACTTTACGCTTCTAACTAAATTTTATTGTTCTTTAGCATGAAACGCTTTTTTTTATTGATTATGGTCTTAGCTACGCTTGCTTGTAGCAATGATGACAGCATTACACCAAATCCTATTCCCCAAGTCATTGCTGAATTTAGACCTAACTTATCTGAACTCAATCTTTTTACAGGTGACTTGAGTGACTTGAATATTTCTCCTGCTGCCTTTGAATACAAATTGAACACAGAACTCTTTACAGATTATGCGCATAAACAGCGCATTATCGCCTTACCAGAAGGAAGCCAAATGCAATATGATGGTGATGGCCTTCCTATTTTTCCAGATAATACGGTTATAGCTAAGACGTTTTATTATAACAATGACGAACGTGATTTAACTCTAGGCCGTAGAATTATTGAAACACGCCTTTTAATAAAAATTAATGGTGTTTGGCAAACAGGAGACTACAAATGGACGGAGGACCAAACAGAAGCTGTCCTTGACTTAAATGGTAGTACAGTTGCAGTGAACTGGACAGATGCTACTGGAACAATGCAAACTATAGATTATGAAATTCCTTCAAACACTGACTGTTTCACTTGCCATAACTCCTATGATAACGTTACTCCAATTGGTCCAAAATTGAGAAACTTAAATTTTGACATTAGCGGCTCCAATCAACTTCAAGTGCTCATAAATAGCAATTATATCACAGGTTTGGATAGCGCCAATGATGCTGGGTCAATTGTCGATTGGGAAGACACATCGTTACCTCTAGAGGAAAGAGCAAGAGCTTACCTTGATGTGAATTGTGCGCATTGTCATATCCCAGGAGGATTCTGTGAAGATTTATCCATATTGGATTTAGATTATGCTACTAGCTTGGCAGATTCAAAAATAGTGGAAAGACGTTTTAATATTTCAGCTAGAATGAGCACCAATATTCCGGATTTTAGTATGCCGCTTATTGGAACCTCCATTATTCACACCGAAGGTTACGACTTAATTCAAGCCTATTTAGATACCCTTTAAAAAGTCCGTTAAATAAATATTAAAGTAAGCTGTAGTTTTGAAAGATTACCTGCTTAATCCGTATTTTCATGCGAATTTTTTAAAAAACTAACTATTGTGAAACACTATTCAACTAAACTACTCCTATTAGTTTGCGCATTTATGGTTTTTTCGTGCTCAACAACGAAAAAAGCCAGTAAATCGAAGAAATCGGACCAAACCGCTATGTCAAAATCATCAGGTAAAAAGCCTGGAAAAAATGACATTCAACCTTACTCTAAAGTTATAACCAAAGACGCAAAAACCGATGAAGGCTTGTTTCATGTGCATATGCTAGATGACAAGTATTTCTATGAGATTCCAGATTCTCTTTTTGAGAGAGAAATGCTCATGGTTACGCGTATTGCCAAAACAGCCAGTGGAATCGGTTTTGGTGGAGGCAAACAAAACACGCAAGTCCTTAGATGGCAGAAGCGCGATAAAAAAGTATTACTCCGTGTAGTATCTCATGAAGTCGTGGCAGCTGACTCTTTACCAGTACATGAAGCTGTCGTAAATTCAAATTTTGAACCAGTACTGGCAACTTTTCCTATCAAAGCACTAGGAAAGGATTCTACGAGTACGGTTATTGAGGTGACAGATTTATTTGAAAAGGATGTTAAGGCTCTTGGTTTTCCGCAGTCTAGGCGTCAACAATATAGAATTACACGTCTTGAAAGTGATAAATCTTTTATAGAATCTGTAAAGAGCTATCCAGAAAATATTGAAGCTAGACATGTCAAAACCTATGCTGCTGGTAATCCACCTTCAAATTCCAGCACTGGAAGTATCTCGTTAGAAATTAACAACTCTATGATTCTTTTACCGAAAGAGCCCATGAGAAGACGCTATTTTGACCAGCGTGTTGGTTGGTTTGCTAGAGGTCAGGTTGATTATGGATTAGATGCACAGGAAAGTAAAACGGTACGATACCTAGACCGCTGGAGATTGGAAGTTAAGGACGAGGATATTGAGAAATTCAAAAGAGGTGAGTTGGTAGAACCTAAAAAACCTATTGTTTATTACATTGATCGCGCCACACCTAAAAAATGGCGAAAATATATTAAGCAAGGTATCGAAGACTGGCAAGTTGCTTTTGAGGCCGCTGGCTTTAAGAATGCAATCATTGCTAAAGACCCACCTAGCCCAGAAGAAGACCCTGAGTGGTCTCCAGAAGATGTCCGCTATTCTGTAGTGCGCTACCTCGCATCTCCAATACCTAATGCCAACGGTCCACACGTTAGTGACCCTAGATCTGGTGAGATATTGGAAAGTGATATCAATTGGTACCATAACGTAATGACATTGCTGCGCAATTGGTTCTTCGTCCAAACTGCTGCCATCAATCCAGATGCAAGAGGTGTAGCATTTAAAGATGAAGTTATGGGACGATTAATCCGTTTTGTTTCTGCCCATGAGGTTGGTCACACGTTAGGATTACCTCATAATATGGGAAGCAGCGTCGCCTATCCTGTTGAAAAACTTCGTGATGCCGAATTCACCAAAAAATACGGTACAGCACCTTCCATTATGGATTATGCACGTTTCAATTATGTTGCACAGCCTGGCGACGAAGGGGTAGCGTTAATGCCAAACATAGGACCTTACGATAAATATGCCATTAAATGGGGTTATAGACCTATTCTTGAAGCAGAAACGGCTGAAGATGAGAAAGAAATATTAGACAGTTGGATACTAGAAAAGGCCGGAGATCCAATGTACCGTTTTGGAAGACAACAATTTGGTGTTATTGACCCTAGCTCTCAAACTGAAGACCTAGGCGACGACGCTGTTCTGGCATCTGAGTACGGAATAAAAAACTTAAAGCGTATTATTCCAAACCTTATTGAGTGGACTGCAGAAGACGGAAAAAACTATGACGATCTTGAAACCATGTACGGACAAGTACTAGGACAATTTAATCGTTACATGGGCCACGTCGCATCCAATATTGGTGGTGTTTACGAATATTATAAAACTTACGACCAAGAAGGAGCTGTTTACACTCATGTGCCTGCCGATCACCAGAAAAAGGCCATGCAGTTTATCCAAGATCAACTATTTACAACACCAGAGTGGATGTTAGATCAGAATATTTTCAATAAGATTGAAAATGCAGGACAAATTGAGCGTATAAGAGGTATACAGACACGTACATTGAACAATTTGATGGATTTTGGAAGAATGCAGCGACTTTTAGAAAACGAGTCCATCAATGGCGAAGAGGCTTATGGGCTTTATGACATGATGAAAGACTTGCGTAAAGGCTTGTTCAGTGAGCTACGTACAGGTAAGAAAATAGATATTTACCGACGTAATTTACAACGTGCTTATATAGAGCGTATGGAGTTTATTATGAAAAATGAACAACCAGAAATACCTGCGCGATTTAGAAGATTTGCTGGTACAACTTCTGTAAATGTAAGTCAGTCTGACATTAGGGCCGTAGTACGAGCAGAGCTCAAATCCCTACGTTCTCAGTTAAGAAATGCCAGAGGTGCTGATGCAATGAGCAGAATTCATATTGCCGATGCTCTAGAGCGTGTCGATGATATTTTAGACCCAAACAACTAAGAGAAACTAAAACGCTTAGTATTTATGAAGGCTTCGATAAAAAATCGAAGCCTTTTTTATTATTCTTCCTTTATATCATTGAAACTATTATATTTACAGCAATAAAAAACACTAAAAAAAATGAAAAAATTACTCCTTTTATGTATCGCCTTAATGGCATTTAATGTAAATGCCCAAGATTTAAAATCACTTAAAAGTTCTGCAGAAACTATGACTAAATCGGTAGACCAAAGTTCTTTTGTAGAATCATTTGCAGCAGACCAAGTGAAGAAACTAACAAAAAAATTAAACCTCTCCGAGAAACAGCAAACACAGGTAAGTGACCTGGTCGTTTCGCAATTAAAATCAAAAAAAGTACAGAAGCTTATCTCAAGTTTTTCTCCAGAACAATTGATGGGTTCTGCAGCTAAAGATGAAATTGCCAAAACAGTTATGGGCAATAGTGCCTTTGAATCTGGTATGGATAAAATTCTTACCGACGAGCAAAAAAAGATTAAACTATAATTCTGATTTGTTTCACGATTTCAAAAAGGTTTCGATTAGCACGAAACCTTTTTTTTGTTTCTATGCTCAGAAAGTTCGAGGATATAAAATGATTAAGTGCTGAATAAAAGATTATAACATCGATAGTTTTTCATTCCATAAAATCTTCAAGAATGGTATCTTGGCAATAAAGCCGAAATAAAAAATTAAAGAGTGTTACTTGCTTTCCAAGTGTTTATCGATTTAAGAAGACCGTAATACTCCGTCATATCAGCCGAGAAATAATTAGTATAAACCTTAAATTTGGTTCTAGTAGAAGAAGATTATCTTCGTACTTTTAAATAAATTAGTATTTTAGAGCGATAAACTAAACATTCAAAACATGAAAAAGGTAATTACACTCGTTTCTTTTGCGCTTTTAATGGTCGTGGGTACCCAATCCATGCTAGCACAAAAAAACAAAATAGACATAAACGCTTTGGCTGCGGAAAAAACAGAAGCGTTGAGGCAACAGCTTAAATTTGATGACCAACAACGTGATGAAATTTATAAAGTGTACCAAGCTTATGTAGAGAAAAAATCCAGTCTAAGAGATGCCTCAAAAAACACGCCGTCCTTAGAAAAACTTAATGCCTACAGAGATAAAAGATTCAAAAGTATTCTTACTGAGGCGCAGTTTAAGCGTTATCTCACCATAAAAGAGGAATAAATTATAAAAAAAGCTCCATTTTTCAATGGAGCTTTTTTTATAATTCCTTAGCCACCTCTTCCACTGCTGCAATAGTCTCGTTTAAATCTTTATAGGTTAAGGCATCTGTAATAAACCACGATTCAAAGGCACTTGGAGCAATGTAAATACCTCTTTTCAACATGCCATGAAAGAATACTTTGAAAGAATCATTATTACCCAATGCTGCCGACTGAAAATCCACAACCTCTTCTTTGCAAAAGTGCACGGAAATCATTGAACCAATTCTATTGATGGTATGGTCCACATTATGTCGGTTTAACACGTCAGCTATACCCTCATGAAGGTATTTGGTCTTTTCTTCGAGGCGGTTCATTAGTCCTTTATCCTTTTTAATAGCTTTAAGCATTTCGTAGCCTGCCGCCATAGCCAAAGGGTTTCCGCTTAAGGTTCCTGCTTGATATACAGGACCAGTAGGTGCCAAAACTTCCATGATTTCATTTCTCGAAGCAAAAGCGCCCACAGGTAGACCTCCTCCTATGACCTTACCAAAGCAAACAATGTCTGCATTTATACCTTTAAGTTCTTGAACACCTCCTTTGGCAAGCCTAAATCCAGTCATAACTTCATCAAAAATCAACAAGGCCTCGTTGGCGTCGCATAAATGTCTCAATCCTTCCAGAAACCCTTCTTTTGGTGGTATGCAGCCCATATTTCCAGCTACCGGTTCCACGATTATAGCTGCGATTTCATTTTTATTAGCGTTGAACAAGCGTTCCACACTCTCTAAATCATTATAATGAGCCAAAAGGGTATCCTTTGCCGTTCCTTGGGTAACGCCAGGACTATTTGGCGATCCAAAGGTGATTGCACCACTTCCTGCCTGAATTAAAAAAGCATCACTATGCCCATGATAACAACCAGCAAACTTGATGATTTTCTCTTTTTTTGAAAAGCCCCTTGCCAAGCGTATAGCGCTCATACAAGCTTCGGTCCCGGAATTGACAAAACGAATTTTATCAATATTCGGAACCATGGAAACGGCCAATTCGGCAATTTCGGTTTCCAATTTGGTAGGCATGCCATAAGACGTCCCTAATTCTGCTTTTTCTTTTACGGCATCCACAACGGGCTGAAACGCATGCCCTAGAATCATAGGGCCCCAAGAATTGATATAGTCTATAAACCTATTGCCATCTTCATCATACACATAAGCGCCTTTGGCAGACTTAGCAAAAATTGGTGTACCACCAACAGCTTTAAAAGCTCTTACAGGTGAGTTTACACCTCCTGGAATGACTTGCTCTGCTTCTTTAAATAATGCGCTACTTCTTTGATATAACATACGTTTAATTTGGTATCATTAATTCTTGGCCTAAAGCCAAGTTATTTGTTGTTAGATTATTGAGTTCCTTAATAGCTTCTACTGTAGTTTTATAGCGTTTTGCCAAGGAATACAAGGTATCTCCCCTTTCTACGATATAGCGTAAAACTCCACTATTGACCTTTACTAATTCCTTGTCTTCACTATCACTTCCCAAAACCTCAGCATCATACCTATACAGCTCATAGCGTTCTATTAAGCTAATTAACTTCTGTGGATACTTGCGATCGGTAGCATAGCCAGCGGCTTTTAAACCTTTTGCCCATGCCTTATAATCACCAGGTTTAAGTCTAAAAAGATTCGCGTAACGCTTTCGGCCAGTGAGAAATTCTGAATGGTCTCTATAAGAGGACTCTGCCCTGTTATATTTTCTGAAGCACTCTTGTGACCTATCGTCATCATGGTATATTTTGGCACCCTTCCAACCATGGCACTTAATGCCGAAGTGATTATTAGCCTCAACTGCCAAACGTCCTCTGCCTGAACCCGATTCTAAAATACCCTGCGCAAGGGTAATACTTGCAGGAATTTTAGCCGTGCGCATTTGGCGCATAGCAATCTCAGCAAATTCTTCAATATACATTTCCGTAGATGATGGTGGTTTTGTTGTGGTTACAGTTTCCTTTGCTTCAGGTTCTGTGGTAGTTCTATCTATAACTTCCTTGGTCTTGTTCTTTTTATTGACAGCATTTTTTTTGGAACCGCAACTCACAGCAAACAACACCGCCCAGACACACAGAATTATTCTAGATGCTTTCATCAATCTATTAATGGTAGATTTTTTTGTTTTAATCTTATGTTCATCCCTTCTATACCCTGCAAACCTCCTGTATGGATAGCAAGAATTTTAGATTCCTTTGGGAAAAAATCCTTTGCCATTAAATCAAATATCCCATACATCATTTTCCCAGTATAAATCGGGTCTAATGGAATACCATACTTGGCTTTAAACCTATTGATAAACGAAATCAGGTCAGCATTTATTTTTCCATAGCCGCCAAAATGATAATCTGTGATAATATCCCAATTTTTTTGTTGTGCAAATTTACGAATATCGTTGCGAATAAAATCACCTTTTAACGCTGGAAAACCCAATACTCGTTGATGGTGGTGAGCACTATTTATAATGCCTGAAATAGTACCTCCAGTCCCTACTGGGCAACAGATAAAATCATAGACAGAATCCTCTTTCTTAAGTATTTCCTCGCAACCCTTTACGGCTAAAGCATTGGTACCGCCTTCTGGTAACATGTAAAATTCGCCAAAACGGTTTTGCAAAAGATTCAAAAACTCCCGCTCTCCTTTTCTTCTATATTCTTCCCTACTTACAAAATGGAATGTCATACCATTTTTTTTGGCAAATCTCAAAGTAGGATTCCCCTCTACCTTATCTATGAGCTCCTCTCCTCTAATAACGCCAATTGTTTTGAAGCCAGATTGTTCGCCAGCATAAGCCGTAGCTGCTATGTGGTTGGAATAGGCGCCTCCAAAAGTCAAGAGTGTAGAAAATCCCAGTTTTTTAGCCTCTTCAAGATTATATTTAAGCTTGCGAAATTTATTTCCTGAAATAATCGGATGGATTAAATCTTCGCGTCGTAAGTGAAGTTCAATAGTATAATGAGTTTTCAACGAAACCCTATCAGTTAAAATTTTCATTTATAATTTAAGGCCTAAGCAAAGATATTTTAAAAAAGTCCACATTTGTCGTCTTTTTAAATAATCAAGGTCTTTTTCATTTTTATACGCTTCACGCTCAAAGGAAATGTTATGGTATGCTTCCTTCCAATTTTTGTAGGCAATTAGGCGAAAAACAAATTCCAGCCCATAGATAATATAAAAAGGCACTATAAGAAGTTCTAGTTGCTGTCTTAGATGAATGCGTTCATGATTTACCACAACACTATTTCCTCTTAATGATTCGTTATTAAGAAAGATCAATGGATAGAGTGTCAAACCACAATATCCTTTTGGGACGATATATTTTGATATCACTATCACAGTCCATAGCTAACAAAAATCAAACCAATTTGCGTTATCTTTGTATTAGATGAAAAAGTTTGTCCCCATAGAAGAAGGTGATTATTACCTTACACCAGAAGGCTACCGCTGTTTTACGGAGCAATATCTCCTTAAAAGAGGCTACTGTTGCGAAAGTGGCTGTAGACATTGTCCTTATGGATTTAAAAAAACTGATTTAAAACAAAAGTGATGCAACTAACCGATTTGTCGTTTAAAGAACAAATACTAGAAGGAATTCCAGACTACCTTCCGCAACCCAAACCATATGATTCCTCCATAAATCATGCACCTAAACGCAAATCTATTTTATCAGATGAAGAAAAGAAGCTAGCACTTAAAAATGCCTTGCGCTATTTTGATAAAAAGTTCCACAACGTATTGATAGAGGATTTTAAAAATGAACTTGAGATCTATGGGCGCATTTACATGTACCGCTTTAGACCAAGTTACAAAATGTACGCGCGGTCAATAGATGACTATCCTGCAAAAAGTAAGCAAGCGGCGGCCATTATGCTTATGATTCAAAATAATCTAGATTATGCCGTAGCTCAACATCCTCATGAGCTCATTACGTATGGTGGTAATGGTGCAGTATTTCAAAATTGGGCGCAATACAGGCTCACCATGAAATATTTGGCCGAAATGACGGACCAGCAAACCTTAGTCATGTATTCTGGCCATCCCATGGGCTTATTTCCAAGTCACAAGGAGGCACCGCGCGTTGTGGTAACCAATGGCATGATGATTCCCAATTATTCAAAACCAGATGACTGGGAAAAATATAATGCGCTCGGTGTAACCCAATATGGGCAAATGACTGCTGGAAGTTACATGTACATTGGGCCACAAGGGATTGTCCATGGTACCACAATCACTGTTTTAAATGGCTTTAGAAAGATAGGTAAGGCTCCTAAGGGTCGTCTTTTTGTTACTTCCGGATTAGGAGGCATGTCGGGAGCACAACCAAAAGCTGGTAACATTGCAGGTTGTATCACTGTCTGCGCCGAGGTGAATCCTAAAATCACGCAAGTGCGACTCGACCAAGGCTGGATTGATGAAAAAATTACGGATTTGGATGAACTTGTTCATCGTGTTATCAACGCTCAAAAATCTAAAGAAGTCGTATCCATTGCCTACTTGGGCAATGTCGTGGATGTCTGGGAAAAGTTTGATGAAGCAGGACTTCATATTGACTTGGGTAGCGACCAAACCTCCTTGCATAATCCATGGGCTGGCGGTTATTATCCAGTTAGTCTAAGTTTTGAAGAAGCCAATGAAATGATGGCGAATAACGTAGAGGAATTTAAATTACACGTTCAAGAAAGCCTAAGACGACATGCATCCGCTATAAATGCTCACACGGCCAAGGGCACCTATTTCTTTGACTATGGCAATGCGTTTTTGCTTGAAGCGTCTAGAGCAGGAGCCGATGTTATGAGTGAAAACCCAACTATTGGAAGAGAATTTAAATACCCAAGCTACGTTCAGGATATTATGGGCCCTATGTGTTTTGATTACGGCTTTGGCCCATTTAGATGGGTTTGTGCCTCAGGCAAAGAAGAAGATTTGTTGAAGACCGATGAAATTGCCTGCCAAGTTTTAGAGGCAATTATGAAGTATTCGCCCGAGGAAATTAAACAGCAAATGGCAGATAATATCCAATGGATAAAAGGGGCTCAACAAAACAAGTTAGTTGTTGGTTCTCAAGCACGAATCTTATATGCAGATGCAGAAGGCCGAATGAAAATAGCAGAAGCTTTTAACCAAGCGATTGCAAAGGGAGAGATTGGTGAAGTAATTTTAGGCAGGGACCATCATGATGTAAGCGGCACGGATTCTCCGTACAGAGAGACAAGTAATATTTATGATGGCTCTCGCTTTACTGCAGACATGGCCATACAAAACGTTATAGGCGATAGTTTTCGAGGTGCTACTTGGGTAAGTATACACAATGGCGGTGGTGTTGGTTGGGGCGAGGTCATTAATGGCGGATTCGGCATGGTTCTTGATGGTTCTAAAGAAGCAGATAGGCGATTAAAACAAATGCTGTTTTGGGATGTCAATAATGGTATTTCAAGACGAAGTTGGGCAAGAAACGAAGGCGCAATTTTCGCTATAAAACGCGCCATGAAAAATGAGCCTAATCTCAAGGTTACCCTGCCAAATGAAGTTGACGATACATTATTAGAATCATTATAAAAAAGTACTATGAAAACATTAATTAATTACAATGACCTCTTCAACGGAAGGGTTATTTCCAAAAGACTTCGAAACGTCACAGGACTACTCTTGTTGGCTTTGATGCTATCTTCATGCAGTTCTATAAGAGTTGCGGTAGATTATGAAAAAAACACGGATTTTAACAGTTATAAAACCTTTGCTTTTTACAAACCTGGTATTGATAAAGCAGAGATTAGTGACATTGACAAAAGACGTATTTTAAGAGCTATAGAATCTGAGCTATTGGCCAAAGGACTGACCAAATCAGAAGAACCAGATTTATTGGTAAGTATTTTCACCAAGTCTAACCAACGTGTGGACGTCTACAACAACGCTTGGGCCGGATGGGGCTGGGGCGGCTGGGGTTGGGGACCCGGTTGGGGCTGGGGCGGTTGGGGTCCTGGCTGGGGCTGGGGACCTGGTTGGGGCGGAAGTCAAGTCTCTACCTCAGTTGAAGGTGTATTGTTTATTGATTTAATCGATGCCAAGAAAAATGACCTCGTCTGGCAAGGTTCAGGTACGGGCTATTTGGTAAATAAAAGTGTTGATAAGAAAGAAGAAAGAATAAAAGAATTCGTGGCGCAAACAATGGCTGAGTTTCCGCCTAATCAAGAGTGATAAAATCAACAATCTATTTAAAAGCACTGGATAATTTCAGTGCTTTTTTTGTTCATCTATGTTTTTAATTAATTCCTCTATCTTTGCCGACTTTTAAGCACATTGATTATGATTCTTGGACAGACCACTAGAAAAAATTTTACCCAAAATCCAAAAAACGACATACTATCTGGACTAACTGTTGCTCTCGCGCTCGTTCCTGAAGCTGTTGCTTTTGCTTTTGTTGCAGGTGTTGATCCGCTAGTAGGTCTCTATGGTGCTTTTATTATGGGATTGGTTACGGCGCTTTTTGGAGGCAGGCCAGGAATGATATCTGGTGCAACTGGTGCAATGGCCGTAGTTATGGTTCACTTAATTCAAAAAGGTAATATGGTTGGTCAAGGTCTAGAAACACCTGTAGAAAACTTAGGACTGCAATGGCTGTTCATAACCTTATTGTTTGTTGGTGGCATTCAGATTTTAGCTGGTATTTTTAAACTGGGCAAATTTGTGAGACTTATTCCTCATCCCGTTATGATGGGATTTGTAAACGGTTTAGCCATTGTAATATTCTTATCACAATTAAGTTTATTCCCAAATGTTGTTCCAAAAGACGTTTCAATTTGGAATAATACTTCAGAGTGGTTTACAGCACTATTCTCCAATCTTCCGTTTTGGAAAATGATGGCATTCATCGGGTTAACTATGGCCATTATGTACGGTTTGCCAAAGCTGACCAAAAAAATTCCTGCAGCCTTAATTGCGATTATTGTCGTAGCTGCAATTACAATTTTTGGAAATATTGAAATGAGTACTGTGGGCTCTTTTATTAGAGAAGGTGGTGGCGAAGGGTTACAAGGAAGCCTGCCCACCTTCCAAGATCAAATATTCACCCTATTTTATACTCTTGCAGGACATTGGGACACTATTCTTTCAACAGCAGTGATATTGGCTGCCGTAGGACTTATTGAATCACTCATGACACTCAATCTTGTTGATGAAATAACTGAAACACGCGGAAACGGAAACAGGGAGTGCATCGCACAAGGGAGCGCCAATATATTAAACGGTCTTTTTGGTGGCATGGGAGGCTGCGCCATGATCGGCCAATCCATTATCAATGTGGATTCTGGAGGAAGAGGTCGCTTGTCTGGAACTATTGCCGCCATTGCCCTACTCTGCTTTGTTTTATTCGGTGCGCCTTTAATAGAACAAATTCCAATTGCTGCATTGGTTGGTGTGATGTTTATGGTAGTCATTGGCACCTTTGCATGGAGTAGTTTTAGAATAATCAGAAAAATTCCAGTCTCTGATGCCATAGTTCTTATAGCCGTCTCTGCGATTACTGTATGGAAGGACTTAGCCATTGCCGTTATTGCTGGAGTAATTATCTCGGCTTTGGTATTCGCTTGGAAGAATGCCACCATGATTAGAGCTCGCAAACGCATCCAAGATGATGGCACTAAAACTTATGAAATTTGGGGTCCTCTGTTTTTTGGCTCAGTCCAAACCTTTAACTCTAAATTTGATGTTAAGAACGACCCTCCTTCGGTAGAAATTGATTTTATCGAATCTCGAGTTAGTGACCATTCGGCCTTAGAAGCTATTTTCAATATTGTTAAAAAATATCAAGCTGCAGGAAAAACCATTAAGCTTAAACACCTCAGTGAAGACTGTAAGATTTTGTTACGAAAGGGAAGCCCAATTTTTGAAGAAGTAATTATCGAAGATGTTGACGACCCTAGATATCATCTAGCTGCGAATCCAGAAGAATTTACTAAACCGCTTTCCTCTTATGATATTTAAACCATATTAATAGCCTAACAACTCTTCTATTTTGGCCTTAACTTTCTCAGTTGAAGGAATCATGGTTTGTTCCAAGGTTGAATTTAAGGGTATTGCTGGCATATTCTCGCTTCCAATGACCATGACTGGCGCATCTAGGAATTTAAAGCATTCTTCCTGAATCTTTCCAGCCAGGGCTCGGGCAAAACTATTATTGGAAGGCTCTTCGGTAACTACCAAACATTTGCCTGTTTTCTTTACAGACTTCATAATGGTGTCTTCATCGAGCGGATAAAGTGTTCTTAAATCAACGATTTCAATTTGATTGCGCATACCCAATTCACCCGAAGCGTTATAAGCCCAATGCACTCCCATTCCATATGTAACAACCGTTAGGGTTTCTTCGGTTTCCTGAGGCCAGATTTCTTGTGGCAACCAGGCTTTTCCTAAAGGTAAAACATAGTCTTCACCAGGCTCTACTGAAGTTGCCGTTGACGTTCCTGGCACTTTAGACCAATACAAGCCTTTATGTTCCAAAATCACAACAGGATTTGGATCGTGAAAGGCAGCTTTCATCAGTCCCTTTAGGTCGGCACCGTTGCTTGGGTAAGCTATTTTAATACCTCTTATGTTAGTCAGGACACTTTCTACGGAAGATGAATGATAAGGCCCTCCACTTCCATAAGCTCCAATTGGTACACGCAAAATCATGCTCACTGGCCATTTGCCATTGGATAGATAACAACTACGACTTACCTCTGTAAATAATTGATTTAATCCTGGCCAAATATAGTCTGCAAATTGAACCTCAACTATAGGCTTTAACCCCACGGCACTCATCCCAACGGTTGAACCGACGATAAATGCTTCCTGAATAGGTGTATTAAAAACGCGATCGTCACCAAATTTCTGGGCCAACGTCGCTGCTTCTCTAAATACACCGCCAAGCCTACCACCAACATCTTGGCCATAAAGCAAGCATTCTTTATGCTCTCGCATTAATTCCTCAACGGCAAACAGAGCACAATCTACCATCACCACTTTATCGGCACCTTCCGGCTCACGAACACCTCGCTCTTCAGTTATTGGTGTAGGCACGAAATCGTTTGTGAACAAATCTTCTGGACTTGGGTCATCAGCTTGTAATGCCTTTTCAAAATCAGAGGCTACTTTTTCTTTTGTTTTCTGCTCTATGGTGTTTATCTCATCTTCTGAGAACCCATTATCCAATAATTGCTGTCTTAAAATCGGATAAGGATCTCTAGAGCGCGCCTCGTCCAAATCGTCACGATACCATTCCATACGAACACCTGAGGTATGATGGTTTAAAAGTGGAACCTTTGCATGTACTAAAAATGGTCTACGTTCCTCCCTGATGGTTGCTATAACTTTTTGAAGGGTTGAATAACTCTCAATAAAATTAGCGCCGTCAATGGAAACAGCTTCTAGCCCTTTAAATCCCTTGGCATATTCGAAGGCGTTTTGCGCTCGAGTTTCGGCGGCATTAGCAGAAATGTCCCAACCGTTATCTTGAACCAAATACAACATTGGCATTTGCTTAAGCGCTGCCATTTGAAATGCTTCAGCTATTTCCCCTTCAGTGACCGAGGCGTCTCCTAATGAGCACACTGAAATCGGGTTTTCTATTGAGTTATCATTTAATCCTTGTAACTCCTTGTACTGAAGGCCCATGGCTACGCCAGTCGCAGGGATGGCCTGCATCCCTGTTGCCGAAGACTGATGTGGTATTTTAGGTTTATCATCATCCTTTAAACTCGGATGCGAATAATAGGTTCGGCCGGCTGAAAAAGGGTCGTCTTTTTTTGCCAATAATTGCAACATCAAATCATAGGGCTGCATACCAATAGCCAACAACATAGCATCATCGCGATAATAAGGAAAGACATAATCCTGTGGTAATAACTGCAAGCCTAATGCCACTTGTATAGCTTCATGACCGCGAGAAGTGGCATGCACATATTTTGAAACCTGCTTGAAATTGGCCTCATACAATTCTGCCATGGCCTTGGCAAGGCATAATTTGGTGAAGCCCTCAGCTAGGACTTCCCTATTTACAACCGTTTTAGTTTCAAAATGTGTACGTTCTGTTTGCATTTTAATTACGCTAATTCTGTTTCAACTTTTGTCATCCAAGAGAACTTATCCTCAAGTTTTCCAATTTTTATGGCGTTTAAGGTGTCATTTACTTTGACCGCAACTGGACTTTCGTCCGAAACATGTATGGTTTCGTTCTCCAGACCTATTTCCTTGATATAAGCTATGCCAACTGCAGTACCCGTTCCAAAGGCTTCTTCCAAGGTACCATCTTGCGATGCTTGCCGAATTTCATCAATTGTAATTTTACGCTCTGTAACTTTATAGCCCATGGATTTAAGCAATTCTATTACACTTAATCTCGTAATACCATGCAACACAGAGCCATCTAATTCTGGAGTAATGAAATTACCGCCTATCTTGAAGAAAATGTTCATGGTCCCAACCTCCTGAATGTATTTGTGCTCTGCCGCATCTAACCATAAAACTTGATCATAACCTTTTGCCTTGGCCAACTCTGTAGGACGAATGGCCGCAGCGTAATTCCCTGCTGCTTTTGCCTCTCCAGTCCCACCTGCAGCAGCTCTTATGTACTGTTTTTCTGCCCAAAGTTTAATGTGTTTGCTAAAATAAGGACCCGCTGGCGATGCCATAATCACAAACTTATAGCTCGTGGCGGCGCGCATTCCAATGAATGCCTCCGTAGCGTACATGAATGGCCTTAAGTATAAAGCACTTCCTTGTTGTGGTGGAATCCATGCTTTATCCAGCGCTACCAATTCTTTAAGCCCTTCTAAAAAGAGCTCTTTGGGAACTTCTGGCATTCCCATTCGCTCTGCGCTCTTATTCAATCGTTCAGCATTAAGCTCTGGTCTGAACAACAACGGAATACCTTCTGGACTTTTATAAGCTTTCATCCCTTCAAATATCGCCTGACCATAATGCAATGCCATTGCCGCAGGGTGGGTAGGAATTGGTTGAAGCGGTTCTATTCTGGGATTGACCCATTGACCGTTTTCATAATCGCATATAAACATGTGATCGGTAAAAGACATTCCTAACGGAATATTATTAAAATCCAGTTGGTCAATTTTAGATTTTTCAATCGGTGTTATACTAATGTTGTAGCTCATAATTATTTGTTATTCATAATCACCCGAAACCGGTTCTAGGTGAAATACTTTTATATTTTCCTATTTATATCAAATTGTTCTAGATAATCAGCAACTCGACGCACAAAACTGCCACCTAAGTAACCATCAACCACTCTATGATCAAATGATAAGGATAAGTACATCATACTTCTAATAGCTATTTCATCGCCATTATCCGTTTCAATCACTTCAGGACGCTTTTTTATTATACCCATGGCCAATATGGCCACTTCGGGTTGATTGATAATTGGTGTTCCCATCACGCTACCAAAAGTTCCTACGTTGGAGATAGTGAATGTACTGCCCTTTATATCATCTGCATTGAGTTTGTTTTCCCTTGCTTTTATAACCAATGCATTCACTTCTTTCGCCAAATCCAGTAATCCCTTTTTATCGGCATTTTTAACAACAGGCACAATGAGATTACCGCTTGGAAGTGCTGTGGCCATGCCAACGTTTATTTCTTCCTTTACAATAATGTTCTTACCGTCTACGGATGCATTGATATTTGGAAAATCTTGAATAGCCTTGGCAACGGCTTCAATAAACAAGGGTGTGAAAGTGAGCTTTTCACCATATTTGTCTTGAAATGCGCCTTTGTTGGCATTCCTCCAGTTTACCATAGTTGTGAGGTCTGCCTCAACATACGCCGTGACGTGCGGGGAGGTGTGCTTAGAATACACCATATGGTCTGCAATCATTTGACGCATGCGGTCCATCTCAATAATTTTACCCTTGCCTTTATCAAAGGTCAGTTGTGGTATTCTATACGCTGTTGGATCAGATTGTGCAGCTGGCTGAGCAAATTTGTAGGGTCGGCCAACTTCGATATATTTAAATACATCACTTTTTCGCAATCGGCCTTCCGCTCCAGTTGCCGGAATCCGTGCCAATTCCTCAAAACTGATATGGTGTGCTTTTGCAATTGAGACCACCAAAGGTGAAAAAAATGTATTTGAATTTGAAACCCTGAACTCCTGATTTAGCTCTTGGGCAGGGACCTCTACTTTTTTGGTTTTAGTTACCTGCTTCGCCCTTGGAGGCTGTGTTTTAGGTGACTCCTTCTCTTTTTTCTCAGAAGGTTTAGACATCTCGCCATTACTATTTATAATGGCTATGGTCTCACCTATTTTTATAACTTCATTAGGCTGATACAATATTTCCTCAACCACACCAGAAACGTTAGAAGGCACCTCTGAATCCACCTTGTCTGTCGCTACCTCTAACAACATTTCGTCCTTATCTATAGTATCACCGACATTTTTAAACCAAGTGATGATTGCCGCTTCCGTAATACTTTCGCCCAATTTGGGCATTTTAAATTCAATTTTCGCCACCGATAATCAGAGTTTATTCTCAAGCAATAAAGGTAGTTATTACCTCATTTTACTTGTGTTAAAAACCTATAAAAAGAATTTATAAAGATTATTTTTCTTTATTTAATCATTTTAGAAGTAATTTTTTCTTTATTTTGAATTTTTAAAGATCTATAACAAATTATTTTCTGATGGGATACGAATTGGACAAAACAGACCTTCATATACTAAAGATACTTCAAAAAAATAGCAATCGCACCACAAAAAGCATTGCCAATGAATTAGGCATGTCTACATCTCCTGTTTTTGAACGTATTAAAAAACTTGAGAAGGAAGGTTATATCAAGAAATATGTCGCTGTTTTAGATAACAAAAAACTAGGCCTTAAACTTACCGTCTTTATTGGCATCACCCTTCAGGGGCATACAAGGAGTTACTTAGAAAAGTTTGTGGCAGAAATCAATAATTTTCCGGAAATAGTGGAATGTCATCGCGTTAGCGGTAATTTCGACTATCTTCTCAAACTCGTGGTTGAGGACATTGAAGCTTACGAAACCTTCATTATATCCAAGTTAACCCTTCTCCCATACCTAGGAAATGTACAAAGCCTTATCACCTTATCTACAGGAAAAGAGACCAATGAAATTGATTTAAGCAGGTTATAAACTGAGAGTAGGTTTTTTTGCGATAGATTGAACCTCGTCTTAATCTTTTAGTCCCTAAACGTTTCCCTTAATGTTTTGTAGACGTCTTTCTGAACTTTTCTCTCTTCAGGAACTTGACGAAGTGGCTCTACTTGTCTCAGTGATTCATGACATTCTTTAGGTAATTGCTGATACAATTGAGTGCCCTTGGTTTTCCAAGCAATCATCTTATCGGAAACCTCTTTGACTACCTTCGCGGGATTTCCAACAACCAAACTGCGCTTTGGGATAATAGTTTCCGCCTTAACAAATGACATCGCACCTACGATGGACTCATCACCTATTTCAGCATCATCCATAATTACTGAATTCATACCAATTAAACAATTACGACCTAAATTCGCGCCGTGAATGATAGCGCCATGACCTACGTGAGCACTCTCCTTTAGCGTAATAGATTTTCCTGGAAACATATGAACCGTACAATTCTCCTGTACATTTACACCATCTTCAAGGATAATCTGGCCCCAATCCCCTCGAATGGCAGCTCCTGGACCTATATAGCAATTTTTACCAATAATAACGTTTCCTGTAACAGCTGCAAGTGGATGCACAAAACTACTTTCGTGCACTACTGGTTTAAACCCTTGAAATTCGTAAATCATTTATTTAAAACGTTTTAAAGTCTCTTTGGTGAATTCGCTTAAGACTAGGCGACCACTAATGGCTGCACGCTCTGCGAGTAAATCATCCCAATCTTCTGTACCTGTCCAGAACATTTTTTTCATTTCTCGCATTGCTTCGGGATTATAGGTGCACAAATGTTCTGCAAAGGTTCTAACACCTTCGTCCAATGCTTCCGTGGTGTCAAATACCTGTGCGTAAAGCCCTTTGTTTTTAGCCCACTCGGCAGAATAAAAACTGTTAGCATCTATAGCGATTTGAGACATGCCACTTAAGCCCAATTTACGCTCAACTGCAGGACCTACCACAAAAGGACCAATGCCTACATTAAGTTCACTTAATTTTATAGAGGCATATTTTGTAGCCATGCAGTAGTCCGTTGCCGATGCGACACCAACACCACCTCCCACGGTTTTTCCTTGAACCCTACCTATTATAAATTTGGGGCACTTGCGCATGGCATTGATAACATTGGCAAAACCCGAAAAGAATACCTTGCCGGTAGCTTCATCATCAATGTTTATGAGCTCATTGAAACTAGCGCCTGCACAGAAGGTCCTATCTCCTCCACTTTTTAGAACAATAACTTTTATCTTGTCATTGTTACCGGCTTCAGTAATGGTATTTGCCAATTTTGCCAAGATATCCCCTGGCAATGAATTGTGCGCAGGATGGAAAAATTCAATATATCCTACGCCATTTTCAATATGTTGTTTTACGTATGCTTTATTCATCACATTAATGTGTTCCCGTGAAAACGGGAAACTTTTATTTAATTGTTATTTATAAATCTTTAGATAAATCCCTCCAATAGGGATTCATTTTTTCAATTAATTCTATTTTCCACTTTCTATTCCACTTCTTCATTCTTTTTTCTCTAATTCTTGCCTCCTCTTCTGATTTAAACTTCTCAAAATAGACTAATTTATCTAATCCATATCTGGCAGAAAAAGCGTTAGGATGAACCTTGTTCTTGTGCTGAAAGATTCTTTGCTTTAATCTTTTAGTTTTACCGATGTATAAAACGCCATCTTTCCTATTGGTTATTATGTAGACATTGAAGTTCAAATTAATCTATCCTGTTAGAGACTTCCGATTTCTCGGAAGCTTTGAACAATTCAATCTCATAACAGATTGAATTGTTCAAAGTGATGATTGTAATGTTTTCTATGGAACAAATTCCATTCATATCGATTGAGATGTCCAAATACGATATTCTTTAAAGTAGCCTCTGGATACTCCTTGAAATAGGCAATGTGATCGTCATAAGCCTCAAGCAGCTTTTGCTTGGCAGTCTCCAGATTTTCGTGCTTTAAGGTCTTTAATTCTTCCTCCAATTGTGGTGGAGCAGCAAAATCCCTTGGCATTTTTTCATAATTATAGAGCGTCGCATGTACTTTTTCCATAATCTTCTCTGGCGTAGAAAACTCAAAATCCTGAATTTCTCCAGATGAGATTCTAGTGGAGTACTCCAAATGCTCCACCATGTGCTGCGGTGTCATACTTCCCCAGAGTGGCTTGGTGTCTTCGGTTAGCTTATTTAAATAGCCCTCAATAGTTTCTCTATTAATTTCTACAAATGTTTCTTGTTTCTTTTGCACCATGGTTAAAATAGTAGCAACTGCCACAAGCGGACTGTCCTTAGCTGTTTTCTGACTATCTGGTCTGTTTTCAAAATTTGCATCGAACACCTCAACATGCCATTTTACAATACCGCTTGGATGTTCTGCCGAAGCGACATCACGATCCACTTTTTCTTTACAGGTCAAACGCACATAAATAGTATCATTATGATACAAAGGCCTCAAAAATCGGATACTGTCCAAACCATAGTTTGCTGCAACAGGTCCTTTATTTGGATATACAAACAGTCCCGCTGCTGCAGAAATGATGAAATACCCATGCGCCGTGCGCTTTTTAAAAATACTGCCATCCAATGAGGTAATATCCGTGTGTGCATAGAAATGATCCCAGGTGAGATTGGCAAAGTTGATAATATCCGAATCTGTCAGTGTTCGCTTATGGGTTTTAAGCGACATTCCTGGTTGTATGTCTTCCCAATGATATTTAAATGGATGCTCTTCTGCCTCTTTGTATTTAGCGTTTTGTTGATAGATTCCCGTAATTGCTGTAATGGTCGTTGGTGTACCTTGAATGGCAGTTCGTTGCAAATAGTGCTTAATACCACGCAGACCTCCCATTTCTTCACCACCTCCAGCTCTTCCTGGACCACCATGAACCAGATAGGGCAGTGGCGAACCATGTCCTGTACTCTCTTTGGCACTTTCCCTATTTAGCACTAAAATTCTTCCGTGATGGCTAGCAGCGTTGACTACATAATCAGTAGCGATTTTGTCATCAAACGTTGCGATTGAGGACACTAATGACCCTTTACCCATTTTAGCTAAAGCAACTGCTTCTTCCATGGTCTTATAGGGCATAATAGTGCTTACAGGACCAAAGGCCTCACGTTCATGAACGATAGTATTTTCAAATGGACGGTCCGTTCTAAGAAGAATTGGACTAATAAATGCTCCTTTCTTAGCATCAGCACCAACTGTCTCAATTTTATCAAGGTTTCCATAGACTATTTGTGCCTCTTTCGCTAAATCGTTAACGGCATCCTGAACCGCCTTTACTTGCTGCTGACTAATCAAAGAACCCATTCTTACCTCCTTAAGTCTTGGGTCACCGATAGTGACTTTATCAAGCGCTTTGCCTAAGGCTATTTGAACATCCTCTACCAAATTCTCCGGCACGATGACTCGCCTTATAGCGGTACATTTCTGCCCTGCTTTTACGGTCATCTCCTTACGAACTTCCTTAATGAATAAATCGAATTCCGGCGTACCAGGAACGGCATCTTCTCCAAGTATGGAAGCATTTAGCGAATCTGCTTCGGTTGTAAAGGGTACCGATTCTTCAATTAATCTTGGATGTGCTTTTAGTAAACGCCCTGTGGATGCCGACCCTGTGAAGGTTACCACATCCTGGGATTCTACAGTATCCAATATATTGGTAATTGTGCCATTTATGATTTGCAAAGCCCCTTCTGGCAGAATTCCTGAGTCAATTATAGTTCTAGCAACCGCTTCGGCCAAATACGATGACGATGGCGCTGGCAAGACAACGGCAGGCACACCTGCCATCCAGTTAACGGCGCACTTTTCCAACATTCCCCAAACGGGAAAATTAAAGGCGTTAATGTGTATAGCTACACCTCTTTTTGGCACCATAATATGATGTGCCATAAAGCGGCCGCCTCGTGACAAATCGATAGGGTCACCTTCTACGTGGAAAGGTTGATTTGGAAAAAGCTTTCGTAACGAAGCATTGGCAAACAAATTCCCAAATCCGCCTTCAATATCAATCCAACTATCTACTTTGGTTGCACCCGTTCTATAGCTTAAGTCGTAAAAGGCGTCTTTTCTTTTGGTGAGATAAAGTGCCAATTTTTTGAGCATATTGCCTCGTTGCTGAAAGGTCATTTTGCGTAACACTTCACCTCCCTTTGTCCTTCCATATTCTAGGACGCCTGGTATATCTAAACCTTCTATCGCAATTTTTGCAAAGGCTTCCCCAGTTATGGCATCATAGACAGGTAAGCCATCTTCCTTTCCTGTGGTCCATTGACCTTGAACGTAGTGTTGTATTTTTTTCATATTAAACGCGTTCTAAAATTGCTGCATAGCCTTGGCCCACACCAATACACATGGTAACCAAAGCATAGCGTTTTTGTTGTTCGTGTAATTCCATTGCTGCGGAATACGCTATTCGTGTTCCTGTTACACCCAAAGGGTGACCAATGGCTATGGAGCCGCCATTAGGATTTAACCTTGGGTCATCGTCTGCTAATCCCCAAGCCCTAGTACAAGCCAAAGCTTGAGCCGCAAAGGCTTCATTTAATTCGATGATGTCCATATCGTTCATGGTTAATCCTGCTTTCTTTAAGGCCCTATTGGAGGCCTCTACAGGACCAATACCCATAATTCGCGGTTCTACGCCAACTACGGCAGAACTTACAATTCTTGCCAATGGTTTTAAACCGTACTTTTGAATAGCCTCATCTGAAGCAATTATGGTCGCTGCCGCACCATCATTTAATCCTGAAGAATTACCTGCCGTTACGGAGCCTCCATCCTTTTTGAAGGCAGGTCGAAGCTTAGCCAAAACCTCAAGGGTTGTATTTGGTTTTACAAATTCGTCCGTATCAAAGTGAATAGGGTCTTTCTTGCGCTGTGGAATTTCTACAGTTACGATTTCCTTGGCTAAACGCCCATTAGCTTGTGCTTTGGAGGCTTTCATTTGACTCCAATACGCGAACTTATCTTGATCTTCACGTGAAATTTTATATGTCGAAACTAGATTTTCGGCAGTGACTCCCATGCCATCGGTACCATACATCTCATGCATTTTAGGATTCACGAAGCGCCATCCAAAACTCGAATCGTACATTTTTGAGTCGTTACCAAATGCACTTGATGGTTTTGCAATAACATAAGGACCACGTGTCATGTTCTCAACACCACCAGAAATGAAAACGTCTCCATCGCCTGCTTTAATAGCTCTGTTGGCATGTATTATTGCTGACAACCCAGAGCTACACAATCTATTAACCGTTTCTCCTGGAACGGTGAATGGTAATCCTGCCAGTAGCGAAGCCATTCTTGCGACGTTACGGTTATCCTCGCCAGCTTGATTGGCACAACCCAAGATAACATCATCGTATGCTTCTTTAGGAATATTTGGGTTACGACTAACAACTTCCTTAATCACTAGGGCTGCTAAATCATCTGTTCTCACAGCAGATAATGTGCCTTTATAATTTCCTATTGGTGTTCTTATTCCGTCTATGATATATGCGTCTTTCATGATAAATGCCTGCGAAAGCAGGTATCTTATTAAATGTTATTCCTAAATATCTTCTTTCCTAAATTCCAATTCAAACTCAAATCAATCCAACTAGCGTTCATTTCTTCAATCAAATTCACTTTCCATTGTCTTTTCCATTTTTTGAATTGTTTTTCCCTAACCGCAGCCTTTTCACCATCCTCAAACGCTTCAAAATATACCAATTTATCACAATTATACTTGGAGGTAAAAGATTTTGGATAAACTTTAAGTTTATGCTCTTTTACTCTTTTATCAATATTATCAGTAACTCCAATATAAATCACTCCTCTTGGTTTATTTGCCATTACGTAGACATACCAATGTTTCATTCCTGTCAATATTGAGATTCCTGCCTACGCAGGAATTAATACCAATCTTTTTGAGTTCTATAAACTATGCCTTTAAACAAAGCTACTAATTCTTCGCCACGCTTCACTTCTACTACATTGAATCCTAATTTATTTTTAACTTTTTCTATGACCGACTCTGCTATGAGATAATCTCCCTCTTCCAGTGCTTCAATATGATTGATACTGGTTTCGATAGAAACCGCATATTTTCCATGGGTATTGGCAGCAAATCCAAAAGCCGTATCGGCTAAAGCATAGCTTATACCACCATGAGCTTTGTTCATGCTATTAAGCATTTCGGGTCGTATTCGCATACCAACCTTACAGCGCCCAATCTCACATTCTAAAATCTCAATGCCCAGCCAAGTACTAAAAGCATCTTGCGAGAGCATTTTGTATGGAATGGCTTCTCCCTTCATTAAAAAAATGTTTTGCTCTGCCTTTTCATTCGACGTAATAATGGACTGCACCGGTAACGGTCTTCATGGTACTCATTATACAATTTATCCATTTCATCTACACACCAATCAATTCCCTTTTCATCAGCCCAAGCCAAAAGCCCTTTAGGGTAATTTACGCCTTTTGTCATGGCATTATCAATATCTTCCGCTGAGGCAATGTTTAAAAACAGTGCGTCTGCGGCTTCATTAATGAGCATGACCAAAACACGATCAAATATTTGCTCTGCTAGAGACTTCTCTACTGCGCTCGAAGTGCCATTTAATACACCAATGGGTTTGCCACTTTCATCATATTGGTAGTATCCTTTACCAGATTTTCTTCCCAAATATCCTGCTTCTGAAAGGCGTTTTTGGGTAAATGACGGTTTATACCTTGCATCGTAATAAAATGCTTCAAATACGGTTTCCGTTACGGTATAATTGACATCATTGCCGATAAAATCCATTAACTCAAACGGTCCCATCCTAAAACCACCTACAGTTTTCAAACTCCAATCTATCGTTGCGAAATCGGCAATTCCTTCTTCGTAAATGCGCAATGATTCTCCATAGAAAGGTCTTGCCACCCTGTTTACGATAAAGCCTGGTGTATCTTTAGCAATGGCGACTGTTTTTTTCCAATCAGAGATAATCTTTACGGTTTCATCGAGAACGCTATCGGAAGTTTGTACTGCAGGTATTACCTCAACTAACTTCATTAACGGTGCGGGATTAAAGAAATGAATCCCGATGCAACGTTCTGGTCGTTGTAAAGACGCAGCAATGGAGGCTATTGATAAGCTTGAGGTATTAGAGGCAATTATACATTGTTGTGAAACATAGCCTTCCAATTCTGAAAACACTTTTTTCTTAATGTCAAGATTTTCTACTATGGCTTCAATGGTCAAGTCTGAATCCTTTAAATCCTTTAAGCTATTTACATAGGTAATATTGGATTGAATTCTATGTTTCTCATCATTATCTATTCGGCCTTTTTCTATCAAACGGGCTAATATTTTCTCTAAAGCCCTTTCCGCCTTATCCAAGGCATCCTGATTTGTGTCATATAATTTTACGTTACAACCGGAAGTAGCAGCCACTTGTGCAATACCGCTTCCCATTGTCCCTGACCCTATGATTCCTATTTTCATAATTATTTCCTGCGAAAGCAGGAATCTTTTTAATTAAACTTCTATTTCAATTTTACATTTTTTACGACGGTACTAGAACTTACAGTAAAATTATTATAACATCCCGATACATATTCAGGATGGTAAAATATTAAAATGGTAGTTTTGTCACGTCTACATTTCCACCCGATAATATAATACCTACTTGTTTAGTTTTGAATTCATCGGCGTTTTTTAACACTGCCGCAAAAGGAACAGCGCATGATGGCTCTATAATGATTTTCATGCGTTCCCAAATCAATTGCATAGCTTGGATAATTTCGTCTTCTTCTACACGTATTATTTTTTCGACATACTTTTGAATTATCGGGAAGTTTCTATCTCCCAAATGCGTTCTCAAACCGTCTGCCACAGTATTAAAGGAGGTATTTGTTTCGATTTTACCAGACTGCATGGAGCGGTAAGCATCATCAACTTCCATAGGCTCGCCGCCAATGACCTTGCAGTTATTCCCTAAATAGTGTGCCGCCAAGGCTGTACCAGCAATTAATCCTCCACCGCCAACAGGAGCTAGAATGACATCCAAATTGGGATAGTCTTCCAACAGTTCCATTGCCGCGGTAGCATTTCCTATAATAACTTCATCCTGATTAGAGGGATGTAAAAACGTAGCTCCCTTATCCTGCTTTATCTGTTCAGCTTTATCTTCACGAGCTTGAGGCGTTGATTCGCACTCAATGATTTCACCACCATAAGCCCTCACAGCATTCTTTTTTACCTGTGGCGCATTCTCTGGCATCACAATAAATGCCTTGGTGTTAGTATTTTTAGCTGCTAGTGCAACCGCTTGTGCAAAATTACCAGAAGAATGTGTTACCACACCACGGCTTCTTTCTTCATCTGATAATGACAATATAGCATTTGCGGCACCACGCATTTTAAACGCACCCATTTTCTGGAAATTCTCGCATTTAAAATAAAGATTAGCACCACTTAATAGATCTAAAAGTTGAGATGTAAGAACAGGTGTTTTATGAATAAAAGGCTTTATTCGCTTATAAGCTTCTATTAAAGTAGTTTTATCCAATTAGTTGCCTTTGAAATTTGGTTTACGCTTTTCAATGAAAGCGGCCACGCCTTCCTTATAATCTTCTGACTGAGCTGCTTCTATCTGGTATTTAGACTCCATGGCCAATTGTTCTTCAAGGGAATTCGTCATTGAGGCATTGAATAAGGTTTTAATCATGCCCAGCGCTTTTGTTGGCATTTTGGCAAGTTTGATAGCCAATTTATGGACTGTTGCTTCAAACTCCTCTTGGGATACACATTTGTAAATCATACCCATTTGTTCAGCTTCCTTTGCACTGACTTTATCGCCCAACATGGCTAGAGCCGTTGCCTTTTGATAACCAATTAATCTTGGTAAAATGTATGTTCCGCCACTATCTGGAATCAACCCTATAAGACTAAACGCTTGAATAAAGTTTACCGTTTCATGGGCAATTACTATGTCGCAAGCCAAAGCAATATTGGCACCTGCACCAGCAGCCACGCCATTCACGGCTGCAATTACCGGCTTTTTTAAATTTCGGATTTTGAGAATAATAGGATTATAGTGTTCTTCCAGTATTCTTTTGAATCCAGGATTTAATTCAGGGTCAGTGACTTCCTTAAGGTCTTGCCCAGCACAGAATGCTTTACCATTACCTGTTAAGACTATGGCCCGAACGTCTGGGTTGGACTCACATTCATCCAAAACACCTTGCAGTGCTAGCGCCATTTCCCTATTAAAACTGTTGAAAACCTCTGGTCTGTTAAGGTTGATGTATGCGACAAGATTTTCAACTTTTGACTCTATAAAATTGCTCATTTATGTTTCTTTTTACCAATTGTTAGCCCTAAACCATGGACGAGACAACACTATTTTGTCATTTTAGACATTTAAAATAATCAAAGGGTTCTTGACAATCATCGCACTGAAACTGTGCTTTGCAGGCCGTTGAGCCGAATTGACTCACCATTCGCGTGTTGGTAGAACCGCACTGCGGACATTTTACCAAGCGCTTGCCTTTTAAGAGCACTTCTTTATCAGCTTCGGCTTCTAAGGGAGCGGCAATGCCGTAATCTTCCAATGCCTTTCGTCCTTTAGGTGTAATCCAATCTGTAGTCCATGCTGGTGAGAGCACAAGTTCAACGTCTGAAGTGTAGCCATGATCTTGAAGTGCTTTTTTTATATCATCACCAATGACATCCATTGCAGGGCAACCACTGTAGGTAGGCGTTATTTTGACCTTTACATGATTTCCTTTTACAATCGCCGACCTTACGACTCCCATTTCTAGAATAGACAAGACTGGAATCTCAGGATCTGACACTTGCTCCAAAATTGGAAATAACACATCATCTATGTTTACACCTTGCACTACTGTCATATTACCACGTCATATTTGGATAGGTACGCTGCATGTATTGCATATCGCTTAAGATATATCCTAAATGTTCTGTATGAATGCCTCTTTTACCACCTTTTTGAAACCATTTTGATTCAGGAACGTTCAATTTAGCTTCCTCCAATACCTGTTTTACTTTGTTGTAGTAAGGCTCCTTGAGCTCACTTACGTTTACGCCAACACCTTCAGAAATCATCTCGTCATCTGATTCTGTAGTATGAAACAATTCGTCTGTGTAGCGCCACAAGTCATCTATGGCATTTTGCATGCGCTGCTTACTTTCTTCAGTGCCATCACCTAAGCGTTTTACCCAGTCGGAGGAAAAGCGCTGATGGTAACCTACTTCCTTTATAGCTTTATTTGCAATAGCCGAAAGGTTGACATCCTTGCTCTGTTGGAGGCCTTGTAAAAACAAGTGGTGGTAAACGTCAAAAAGAAATTGACGCCCTATCGTATAAGCAAAATCCGTGTTTGGCTGCTCTACCAAAAGTACATTCACATATTGTCGCTCCGTTCTTAAAAACGCAATGCTATCTTCTGTGGCATCTTCACCCTTAATTTTAGCTGCATACTGAAAGTAACTCCTTGTTTGTCCTAATAAATCCAAAGAAATATTTGTACAAGCAATGTCTGTTTCCAAACTTGGGCCATGGCCGCATAATTCACCGAGCCGTTGTCCTAAAATTAGGGTGTTATCTGCTATGCCAAGGATATAGTTATATAAAGTTTTGTTTTTCATAGTTATGATTTCTGCAGAATTGAAACAATTCTAGTCAACAACACCATATAATTACATGTGTTTTATTTCGTCTGGTATGTCGTAAAATGTTGGGTGACGATAAACCTTATCTTGTGCAGGTTCAAATAGCTCTCCATTATCTACGGGATTTGAAGCTGTGATATACTTGGATTCCACCACCCAAATGCTAACGCCCTCGTTTCTTCTGGTGTAGACATCTCTTGCATTTTCCAGTGCCATTTCCGCATCTGCAGCGTGCAAACTTCCGAAATGGCGATGTTCCAATCCATTTTTACTTCTTACGAAAACTTCCCAAAGTGGCCAATTCTTACTCATTATACTGCTTCTTTAGATTTGTATTCTTTTTTCTTTTCTGCATAAGCTACGGCAGCATCTCTAACCCAAGCTCCATTTTCCCATGCCGAAACTCTCGCCTTCATACGCTCCTTATTCATTGGTCCATGACCCTTAACCACTTGCCAGAATTCATCCCAATCGATAGGACCAAAATCATAAGATTGGCGTTCCTCGTTCCACTTTAAATCTGGATCAGGAATGGTAAGACCTATTAATTCCGCCTGTGGAACGGTTTGATCTACAAACTGCTGGCGCAGTTCATCATTAGTTTTACGCTTTAATTTCCATTTCATGGATTGTGCCGTATGAACAGACTCTGCATCAGTTGGCCCGAACATCATTAAGGATGGCCACCACCAACGATTTAAAGCATCCTGAGCCATTTCTTTTTGCTCTGGTGTTCCATTTGCCAAGGTCATCATTATTTCATAACCCTGTCTTTGGTGAAAACTTTCCTCCTTACACACACGAATCATAGCACGTGCGTAAGGACCATAGGATGTATTACATAATGGCACTTGATTAATAATGGCAGCACCATCTACCAACCAGCCTATGGCACCCATATCTGCCCAAGTGATTGTTGGGTAATTAAAAATACTGGAATATTTAGCCTTACCTGTGTGCAACTGCTCATATAACTCTTCTCTGGATATACCCAAAGTTTCGCAAGCGCTATATAGATACAAACCGTGCCCAGCTTCGTCCTGAACTTTTGCTAATAAAGCCACCTTACGTCTTAGGGACGGTGCTCTGGTAATCCAATTACCCTCAGGCAACATTCCCACGATTTCCGAATGCGCATGTTGCGAAATTTGCCGTATGTGTGTTTGCCTGTATTTCTCTGGCATCCAATCTTTAGGCTCAATCTTTTCATCGCGCGCTATGCGGGCTTCAAATTCCGTTTCTAAATTCTTAATCTGATTTTCACTCATAATTTCAATCTTTTAACAGTTGGCTATAAACCCACTGCCTTTATTTTTCTTTTTCTATATCTCAAAATCCCAAGGCTACGCTCAGGATATTGTTTTGTTCATTAAACATCAAAATCTACAACCACTTTATCGGTCGTTGGTACGGCTTGGCAGCTCAATACTAAATGTTGGTCAATTTCCTCTTTCTCTAAAGCGTAATTGATTTTCATCTCTACTTCGCCCGATTTAACCTTACATTTACAGGTACTACAAACGCCTCCCTTACAGGCAAATGGTAAGTCGGCACCAGCATTTAGGGCAGCATCTAAAATATTATCATAGTCTTTGGTCATTGTAAAGTTAAATTCTTTACCACCGTCAATTATGGTAATTTCAACACCTTCTACATTTTGTTGGGCCAAGCGCTCTTGTCGCTTTATATCCTCTTCGGACAAACCTGTTACAAACAACTCGAAATGCACAAGTTCCTTGGGCAGGCCAGCTTCAACGAGATAATTGCTGACGTAGTTTACCATTTTTTCAGGTCCGCATAGAAAGACTTCACTCGTATCGGGAATGTCGATAAAAACCTTAGTAAGCGTTTTCATCTTATCGTCATCAAACCGACCATTAAACAATTCTATATCCCGTTTTTCCTGAGTTAGGAAATAATAAATCTCTAAACGGCCAAAGTATGTATTTCTAAGTTGCTCTAACTCTTCTTTAAAGATAATGGATTTTGCCGTTTTATTCACATAAAACAGCTTACATGTTGAATTAGGCTCTTGTTTTAAATGGGTTTTAATCATGGAAATGACAGGTGTAATCCCGCTACCGGCTGCAAAAAACAAGTAATTCTTTGAGGCTTCTGCATTAACATCTACACCGAAAGTACCACTCGGTGCCATCACTTCTAACGCTTGCCCTGCTTTTAGCTCTTCATTTACAAAGGTTGAAAATTTACCACCAGGAATTTGCTTTACAGCAACTTGCCATTTGTTTTCCACAGGACTAGAACATAGAGAGTAGGACCTACGAACATCTTCACCATCAATTTCGGCCTTTAAAGTGAGGTGTTGCCCCTGACTAAAATCAAATTCTTTTACTAGATGCTCTGGTACATCAAAGGTTATTACCGAACAATCGTCAGTTTCCTTATAAATGTCCTTTACTTTCAGGTTATAAAACTGGGCCATTCTATAGTTTTTCTTGCAGATTGTTTATTTGACTAAAGTGCCTAAAACAATACTTGTTCCATTAACTAACAATCGTTAGTTAGTTACAAATTTAAAAAATATATTCTAAACTATTTGTTAATTCCTTGGATGAGGACCGTTGTTAAATCTTCTAGCAGTTGTTGTCGCTTAATGGCATCTTTTTTTGGAATCCAGAGGTATAAGGACCTTAACGTGGAAAGCATGGAAAACAAAATGACCTCGACATCCACAGGTTTTAGTTCGTCGTTTTTAATTCCCTCTACGATGATGGCTCTAAAATTATTTTCATAGTCATTGCGCAACTGCAAATAGTAATCGAGCTTTTCTTCGAGATGCATCCAATCGGTATTGAGGGCAGCAAGGCCTTCTGGATTGTTAATGGCTATTCTTACGTGGAGTGCGATAAGAGCATTTAACTTTTCCACAGAAGAATTCGATTCTGAAATCACAACGTTCATTCCCTCTGTGAACGCTTCGGCAATTTCCAATATGATGTCTTGTAAAATAGCTTGTTTTGAATTTATATGATTGTACAAACTCGCCGCCTGCATGTCCATGGCTTTGGCCAAATCGCGCATTGTTACAGCACTATAGCCTTTCTGCTTGAAAAGTTGAGCTGCAACTCTAATAATTTCTTCTTTTCGTGTTTCTTTTTTCATTGACGGGATGAATATATAAAAATGCTTTAAATCCACTCTTATTTCTGCACTTTAAAACGTGATAAAGTATCGAACCTCTTTTCAATTTTTAAGTCTTTCTAAATCTATTTTTGTTTTGTAACATTTGATACCATTACTAAAGTGAGAATTATTGATCTTTACCCAAAATTTAGATTATGGGATTATTAGATTTTTTAACTGGGAATACCACCCATCAAATTCAAGAATATCTTCAGAAAAATGCGGTCATTTTGGATGTCCGCACAGATAGTGAATATCAATCAAACCATATTGCATCCGCCCTTCACATTCCATTGAATGAACTGGAATATCGTGTTGACGAGGTTAAAGTATTGAAGAAGCCTGTTATTGCTTATTGTGCAAGCGGTATGCGTTCTGGAAAAGCGGCTAGTTTTTTAAAATCGAATGGCATAGATGCCATCAACGGTGGCGGAATAGGAAAATTAAAAGCGGCTCTTTAGCACCATATCACTGAGATCACCTTCGCTACTAACTGGCTGGGATTGGTATTTGAGTGTCCAGCCAAAAGATTCGGTTAAAATATAAAATTTGGCCAATTCGCTTATGAGCCTATTCTTTGCATTGGATTTTAATGAAGAGCTGTCAATTTTTGCCTTTATTTTAGCTTTTACAGCTTTAGCAATAGCATTGTAATCCTCAGCTTCGAAAGGATTGAAATAATCGGCTTGAATGTCATAGTACTCAAGCTCGGGCGAGATGGTTATTTCCTCTTCTGGTATGGCCAAAATTTCGATGGTTTTTTCGTCCTCATTGACCTGGTACTTTAACTCACTTAAATCATAGCGTACATCAACCTTAGCATTCACCACAACTAAGGCTTTCTTATTGGCCTTGTAATATGCTCCAAAAATGGCTTTGGAATCCTGGTAATTAAAAACCTCTGTAAAATGACCTTCGGTCACCACCAATTTGCTAACTTGATTCAACTGCTTTTCAATGAGCTCTGAAGATTCCCTAACAGTGATATCTTGTTTAGAGCTACATTGCCGGAACACCAGCACAATCACAACCGTAATTAAAACACCTAATAAAAAATTCCTCATGCGCTAATTTAACAAAATACCTTCTTCCTAAAACGGTACTTAGTACATTTTCATTTATGATTTTCAGTCTTTTATCGCCAACTTGTCTAATTTAACGGCATCTTAACCCGCTTTTATTAAAAGTTTAAAAAACTCCCTTAGCTTTATTATCATCAAAAATACAGTCGATTTAATGCCCTATAAATTGTATTGACATGAAAATTATTTTTATCACCACCTTTTTGATATTGACCTCTACAATCACTTATGGGCAAACCAACCTACTGATAAAAAATGTGAATTTAAGGGCCAAGGAGCTCAAACACGATTTAAACGCTTCCAAGGATACACTTGTGCTGGAAGCATCTCGGACCATACACAAGCTAGAAATTTATAACCATTCCTTTTCAAAACATATTGAAGTGGAGAATAAAATGGTTAACGTTCCACTTAACCAATTACCACTGGGAAAGCTCATTGTAGAAGTTGTGCTCAAGGACAAACGCATTATTCTCACCATCATAAGGCAATCGGAAGGAGATGAACTCACTGAAATCGCAGAAGCTGAATCTTTTATTGACACAGAGAACACAACAGAACCTTCAAATGTTATTGATCTTTCGGAACGTGAGGCACCAAAACCCGAAAAAAGCGTAAAGTCGTATTGGGTAGAATATATTATCAGTAATGGTAATTCCTCTTACAAAACCCTGCGATTTGCCAGTAAAACCTTAGTGGACAAAATGGTAGCTAAAAACAAATTGGAAGTAAAATCTGTAAAAGGAAAATTAAATAAACTTACCATCTGGGAAGTTTATGATACCACTAGATTTTTAAGGTTTAAAAGAATAAATCCCAATTTTTCATCAGCAGTAGAGTCGCCATTTTTTAATACAACACCTTATTACGACTCCGAGATTTTCCTAGCCAGTCTTTAATTGTTTTTTTTAAGCTCGAGTTTCTCAGCAAAATAGTCGCAGAAGTCCTTCATTGTAGCGGTCATTTTTTCATCTTGGGTAGCTCTCATAAAGGTGTCGCTCATGGTAACAAGAGTTTGATGAAAAAATAGCTTCATCTCGTCTACAGGCATATCCTTGGTCCATAAATCAATCTTCAAGGTTTCCTGCGCCTTACTATCCCAAACAGAAAGCATTATAGCCTTGGCCTCTTCGTTAGTGACACCACCATCTTCTGCTGACCAGTGCAATTTTTCCGGCACTCTGTTTTCATCCAATTCTACGTTTAATTCTATTTTAGAGGTAATGGTCTTAGACATTATTTTCTTGGTTTAAATTTTGATTTATTAAATATTTCTTCCGGATCTTTTTGAAGTATAGATAGCACATCCTCATCCGTTTTTGAGGCATATGCTTTTACAATTTGCCATCCTATGTATTGCCCCAATCGTCCAGGAGATTCATTATCAAGTTCTAAATAAAATTTGGAGAATGGTGCATCAGCGATGAATCTATTAGACAATTTTCTATCTGTGCTGTAAAGCAATTCTCGCTCCACAAAATAGCTCCAAATAGGACTTTCATTAGCCTGTGCCCATTTAAGCTGTTCTTCTGAGTAACCTATTTTCTCGTGGTCTGGCACAAACGGAATCATGACATCCTTAAAATATAAAAGCTTACCATGATAAATCATTTCATCAAGGAAAGTTCGCCTCTGCGATTGGTAGGCATATTTTCTTGCGAAACCTTCAGCTACATCGGGAACAATATTGCTCGCTTTCATATTGGCCGCAATATATCTGGGAATATTTTGATAAAACTTATGATCCTGCCCTAAATAGTTGTCTAAGGCAACCAAAACAATGGTGTCCGTTACAATTGTTTTGTCTCTGTAGGCCACATCATTTGTTAAGGTGATAACGCGCGGCTCTTTAAATGTTTTATCGTAATACTTTATATGCTGAAACAAACGCTTCATATCATGCTCAACCGCTTTGAATTCCTTAAAAGTTGTTACAACTTCGCCCAACAGCTCATCTTGAAGGGAATCTTCCATTTTTTTTATCCAAACGGAATCCTTTACGCTCTTGGAAAATAAAAATGGGTAGGCCGATTTTAACTGTGGCAAATCCTTGGGTTCGGCCTGTTCCATAGCCATATCAAATCGTTCAACCTTAAGGTCAATAGCCACATTTGAGATATCTCCCTCAAGTTTATTATCCGTATTACAGGACCATAAAAGAAGTACTATAATAAAAACCAAGCCGTTTTCCCGAAGCATATTCCAAAACATTTTAAAAGCTAACCGTATTGCGTTATTTTTGTTGTGCAAAGGTACACTTCTTTGTGTTAAAATATCATATTATGCAGACTGAAAAGGTAGTCAATCACATTGTTAATTGGTTAAAGGAATATGCTGAGAATGCCAAGGTTAATGGTTTCGTCGTTGGAGTTTCCGGTGGTATAGATTCTGCTTTGACCTCGACGCTTTGCGCTAAAACAGGTTTAGAGGTATTATGTCTAGAAATGCCCATTCACCAATCTGAAAAGCAAGTTTCGAGAGCCCTCAATCACATAGACTGGCTAAAGAATCAATATTCTAATGTAAGAATGACTTCGGTAAATTTAACGCCTGTTTTTACGAGTCTAATAGACGCTTTGCCTGCAGTTGAAGACGAAGAAAGCCGACACATGTCTTTGGCCAATACAAGAGCCAGACTTCGCATGACAACCCTTTATTACTTCGCTGCCTTAGAAAAGTTATTGGTTGCCGGAACCGGAAATAAAGTAGAGGATTTTGGTGTAGGGTTTTACACCAAATACGGCGATGGCGGTGTTGATTTAAGTCCTATTGCAGATTTACTAAAAACCGAAGTTTACGAATTAGCTGCTTTCCTTAACATCAATAAGGATATTTTAGAGGCACCACCAACAGATGGTTTATGGGGCGATAACCGCACCGATGAAGATCAAATAGGTGCATCTTACCCAGAACTGGAATGGGCGATGGCCATGAAAGAACAGGGAAAAACCAGTGCTGACTTCACAGGTCGGGAAAAAGAAGTTTTTGAAATCTTTATGCGCTACAACACGTCAAACAAACACAAAATGATCCCTATCCCTATTTGCGAAATCCCCAAAAATTTAAAATAATTCTTACATTTTATTGAATTTTACGTTAATCCTTTTGGATTTTTCGTTATTTTTGTTTAACGAATCTTCTGTAGGCACTTAGCTTTACTACTGTTATTGATTTAACATATTAACCCTTATTTAACTAACGTATTAACCCTAACCACACTAAATCATGATACAAATTTTAATCGTTGACAGTCATCCCGTGGTCCGCACAGGATTAGAACTCTATTTTAATAACAAACCAGATTTTAAAGTTGTTGGCAGTTTGAGAAGTGGCATAGAAATTTTTGAATTTGTAAGACGCCACCCTGTTGATGTTATTATTTCTGAAATTGATCTTCCAGAACTTAACGGAATAACAGCACTAAGAGCTATTAAAAAGGAGAATAAAAATATTAACGTCTTAATACTAAGTCATCAACCAGAAGAAATATATGCAATTAGCACTCTAAAAGCGGGTGCATCAGGTTATCTCAATAAGACGGCAAGTATGGATACGATTGAAAAGGCAGTGCGCACCGTTAGCAAAGGTGAGATTTCACTCAGTGAGAAAATGGATAAACACATGCGCTACGAAGATACCAGAAAAAGCAGAAGCCGCATGTTTAAGAAGTTGTCCACTAGAGAGGTAGAAGTCTTAAAATTGCTCTCCATAGGACGAAAGAACAAGGAAATTGCAGAAGAATTGGATATCAACGAGAAGACGGTAAGCACATACAAAGCGCGTTTATTCAAAAAATTAAACGTAACCAATATTGTTGATTTAATTCATCAAGCCAAACATCACAATCTCACTTAATAATTAACGACCCTGCCTAACTTCCTGGCTAGTAGAACTTTTAAATTATTGTAGGACTGGCTATCCTCCAAAACGACTTTTGAATCATAATCCTCTTTAAGGGTTTCCTGTGATAGGTCTTTAAGTTTTTTCTCGATTAATAGCCCTCTTAAGTGGAGGATGGTTTGGCTGACCAATTGTGCAATTGTGTCACCTTTCTCTTTTGGAATAATGTTGTTACGATGCCAATCGTGCAAATTGTACTTTTCATCTTCCATTAAGATACTGGTTACTGTATTGGCAAGGTCTTGATCAAGTTGGTTAATGAAATCCTTTGTAGAAAAATTTTCATCCCTATTAAGTTGATCCATTATAGAATAGTACAAGGCTTTAAAAGATTCGTTGGAAAACTGCATTTCATCTTCCTGTAAGTCTAAGTAAATTTTTTCGTACACCTTTGCCTCTTGCTTTATGGGTTCTAAAATTAGATCTCCGGAAACCTCATCTTCCTTTAAAATTAAATCCTCGAAAACTTCCTTGCGATCGCCATAGAGCATCAAAATTTCAATTATCTTCTTTTCAAGCTCAAATTGAACATCAATCTTAGGCTTGGTCGTTTCGGTATTCCTAACAACGTCAAAAGCCTTTTGCTCTTGCTTGTGTTTTTTATTGGCTTCTTGAAACTCCCTCTTATTGATTTGTGCCAGTGTGCTAAACAAAACGTTCTCACTGATGTCCATAATCTGGGCACACTCCTGGATGTAAACTTCTTGTTTTATCGCATCTGGAATCTTGGCTATACTATTAACAATATCACGAATGGTTTCTGCCTTTTTAATGGGATCATTGTTAGCTTCTTCAACTAAAACAGAAGCCTTAAACTGAATAAAATCCTTAGAATGGCTGCTTAAATACTCTTGAAGTTCGGCAAGGCTGTTAGACCTCGCAAAGCTATCTGGATCCTCTCCCTCTGGAAAAGTACATACCCTAACGTTCATTCCTTGTTCTAAAATCAAGTCTATTCCTCGGAGAGAGGCACGCAAACCAGCTGCATCGCCATCAAACAAAACCGTAATGTTATTGGTCAATCTGTTTATAAGCCTAATCTGCTCGGGTGTTAAGGCCGTACCCGAAGAAGAAACCACATTTTTAACTCCTTTTTGATACAATTGAATAACATCCGTGTAGCCTTCAACCAAATAACAGTTATTTTCTTTCGCTATGCTTTGTTTGGCAAAATATAAGCCGTACAGCACCTTACTTTTATGGTAAATATCACTTTCGGGCGAATTAAGATATTTTGCCGCCTTTTTATCATTGGTTAAAATACGTCCGCCAAAACCTAGAACCCGACCGCTCATACTATGAATAGGAAACATGACCCTACCTTTAAATCGGTCGAAATGTTTATCGTCCTTAACAATGGTAAGACCTGTCTTTTCCAAAAATTCAATTTTATAGCCTTTACCCAAGGCCTCATCTGAAAATGCCTGCCATTGATCTAGCGAATATCCTAATTGAAATTTCTTAATTGTTTCCTCTGTAAAACCGCGTTCTTTAAAATAGCTTAAACCAATAGCCTTACCTTGGTCTGTTGTATGTAAGATTTTCTGGAAATATGTATTGGCGTATTCAGATACCAAATAGAGACTTTCGCGTGCATCAGCCTGCGCCTTTTCCTCATCGGTGCGTTCAGTTTCTTCAATCTCTATATTGTATTTTTTTGCTAGATAGCGAATAGCTTCGGGATAGGTAAAATGTTCATGCTCCATGAGAAAAGTAACCGCATTGCCACCTTTCCCTGAGGAAAAGTCTTTCCAGATCTGTTTTGCTGGAGAGACCATGAAACTAGGTGTGCGCTCATCGCTAAATGGACTAAGACCTTTAAAATTACTTCCGGCCCGTTTTAATTGCACAAAATCGCCAATAACCTCCTCTACTCTAGCGGTTTCAAATACTTGCGATATGGTATTTTGCGAAATCAAATCCTAATTACATTTTCCGATAAACCGTGTAAAGTTATAAAACTATATAATAAGCTGCGAGGTCCGTTTATACTTTATTTTAGAAGTGTAGCAATCAGTATTTTAACGGTGAACAAAACTAGTTTAATTTAAGTATAATTAATATCTTTAATGCAACTAACAATCCTTCACAATGAAACGCATTATACTGTTAAGTTTTCTATTGGTCTTTTTCGTCTCGTGTAAAAACGACAACAGCGAAACGTCGCAAGACAAAAACAACAACGCTACCGTTTATTATGGTGGCGATATTTTAACCATGAAAGGAGATGCTCCAGAATACGTGGAAGCTCTCGTGGTTAAAGATGGTAAAATAAGTTTTGTTGGCGAAAGCTCTAAAGCAATGAACGTTGCTGGCCCAGGACATAAAATGATTGATTTAAAAGGTAAAACCTTGGTCCCTGGTTTTATTGATGGTCACGCCCATTTTTCCAATTTCTCCTCGCAGGCCATAGGAGCTCTACTTTTGCCCTCACCAGACGGAAAGGCAAACAACATGGATTCCTTGATTGAAATTTTAAAGGAATGGAACACACCTGAAAATAGGGCCTACACAGGTTGGATTTGGGGAACAGGATTTGATGATTCCGTTCTTGAAGAAAAACGATTTCCAACGAAACACGATTTAGATAAGGTAAGTACGGAACATCCCATAATGATTATTCATATTTCTGGTCATTTTGCGGTGGTCAACTCAAAGGGATTGGAGAAACTAGGTCTTGATGCCAATAGTAAAGACCCAGAAGGTGGTATCATCCGAAGAGAACCTAATTCTAACGAACCTAACGGCGTATTGGAAGAGTTAGCAGCTATTCCATATATGATGGATGCTCTTATGCCCAAAACAGAAGAAGCTAATCTCAAATTTTTCTTGGCTGGACAAGACATGGCTAAATCTTACGGATACACTACTGTCCAAGATGGCCGGACCATGCAAAACCATGAGTTTTTGGCAAAATTGGCAGATAGCAGTCTTATAGAAATCGATGTGGTTAGTTATATCGATTATATGTTCCTTGACAAATACATGGATTCCAAGTGGAATTCAAAAAACTATAACAATAGATACCGCATTGGAGGCATGAAGGTGACCTTGGATGGCTCGCCTCAAGGAAGAACAGCATGGCGAACACAACCGTATTTATTACCACCTGACGGAGCAGCTGCTGATTACAGTGGTTACCCAGCTATCCCTAATGATGATGATCTTCTCGCTATCTACAAAAAAGGGTTTAAAAATAATTGGCAAATATTAACCCATGCCAATGGTGATGCCGCTATGGACCAGATGATAAGAACTCAGAAAATCATGGCCGAGAAATATGGCAACAACGATAGGCGCAATGTACTAATCCATGGGCAATATATAAGGGAAGATCAATTAGACAGTTTTAAGGAGCTTAATGTGGTTGCCTCTTTATTCCCCTTGCACACATTTTATTGGGGCGATTGGCACAAACAAATCATAGGTGATTCGTTAGGCAACAAAATCAGCCCAGTAAAAACAGCACTTAATAAAGGCTTGAATATTACCATTCATACTGATGCTCCTGTGGCACTTCCTAATCTGATGCGCGTGGTTTGGACGGCAGTTACACGTACATCCCGTTCCGGGGAAATTATCGGAGCCGAAGAGCGTTTAACACCTTATGAAGCTCTAAAAGCCATAACGGATTGGAGCGCATACCAGCATTTTGAAGAGGACAAAAAAGGTACTCTAGAGGAAGGTAAATTGGCAGATTTAGTCATTTTAGACGCCAATCCACTCAAAGTGGAGCCTGATGCCATAAAGGAGATCACAGTAGTTGAAACCATAAAGGAAGGAAAGTCTATATATAAAAAATAGGTCTAAAGACTTATGCCTTTAGACCTTTTCTTATACTCTTAGATTAATTTCATTTAATCCATATCGAAGCGCAAGCCAACGGAAAAGTTGTTTTGGTCTACTGCCTGATTCTTAAATATGGGATTTAAATCATACTTGGCGTAGATACCAATGCCGCCCCAAGCAACATAGCCACTAAGGCCATAAACAAACGGACTTACCTCAAATCCACCACGCTGTTTTTCTTCGATTCTGTTGTTGTCTACTTCATATTTCAATTTTTGCATACTGCCAATATTTAAACCTGCATAGCCACCAACACCAAACTTTAATTGATTTCGTGTTGAATATCTGTAATAGGTATCTCGCTCTATTTTCTTTGATGGCCCAAACTCAAGATGTACTGGGACGACCAAATTCGTTGTTCTGAATTTCACTTTATCTACATCAATAGGAAATTGTTGCAATTCAATATTATCATTGTTATTGACCAAATAGTTGTTGTCTTCCATTCTAAGCTTATTCCATTGAAAGGAAAACCCGTATTTAACTCTCCAAAAATTGGTGTTATTAAAAATACGTGTTTTCCATGCGTAACCTAGCTCCACAAATCCAAACACACTAGACTCATAAGGAGAATCCCCTAAACTCTGCCCATCTATAATAGCATTGTTATAGCCAAAGGCAAACACCACATCTTCGGTTGTTCGTCTATCGTATTTTTTCGGCTTATCGTATTTTCTCTCGCCAATATAGATAAATGCCTCGCTGGTTTCCTCGTCACCTCCAATTCTAATATAAGTACCTCCATCATCTAAATCTGGCATATCCACCTGATATGGTTTATCTGTTCGCTGCCATAGTGCAATTTGTTTGTCTATTATCAACAACTTATCTGCAATGTTCTCTGCCCGTAATTGAGCCGCAGCCCCTTTTAGCTTCTCAGCCTCGGCCGCAGAAATGACACCGGCATCCAATCTTTTGTTGATGCGCTCTATATCTTGTTTAAGATACTCACGCTCTTGTTCTTCAACCTGCTTTTTCTGCGCTTTTAATCTTTCAATTTGCTCTTCTTTGTAAGCATTGCGCTGTTTAACAACTTCGGAAGTGTCAGTTTTTACAGAATCTACTTCTTTAGTCTGCCCATTAACAACAGTAAACATGAATGTCAATGCAAGTGGAATGAGTAATCGTGTAATTGTAGTCATAACTGTTCGTTTTTTGATGATTTATTAAACTTCTTTGATTTTGATTATTAATTATTGCGTTCTGCCACGGCTGTTCGTACAGTGACATAACTATCCTTGAGCGCTTCAAAAACTCTTGTTCTAAAGGATTGGCCCATGTCTTCCTGCACACTTTCCAATAAAGCCTTGGCATCAACTGTTTTGGTGCTTTCGTCCTTTAGTTTATTTTTAAACAACTCCTTACTGGCTAATTTTAAAAGTGAATCTACTTCTTTCTCAAGATTGTTTTCCTTAGTTGTTTCATTAACATCCTTTAAAACCTCAGCAACTGCAGTCTCTTCTAATATTGATTGCTCTTTAATAAGACCTTTATTTTCCTTAGTGTCTTCTTTCGGATTCTGCTGCTTTCCTTTTAAAGGTTGGTCCAAGGAAGCTACTTTTGTATTGCCTAAAGACGTTGTTTTGTTCTTCTTTTTTAATGGTCTTGTTTCACGACTTTGACCATGCTTCTTTTCTTCAGGCAATTCACTAACAGCTGATGCTTCAACCAGTTCTTGTTGTTCTATTGGAGTAGGAGTTATTGTATTTGTTTCGTCTATCTTTTCCTTGACTTTTTGTCCTTCTACCATTTGAGGCATCACCTCTTTTGTAGTATTGCTTCCAAAAAATTGAATCGCAATAGCCAGCAGTATAATTGTACCTGCGGCAATTCCCAACCACCAAAACAATCTTGGGTTCTTTGATGAGGCATCCTTGTCTAATCGTTCGGATAACTTAGACCAACTGTTAGCAGATGGCTCTATGGTGCGCTGCTCTAATGTTTCCTTAATTTTATCTTCAAATTTAATTGGTGCCATAACTACTGCTATTTAACTGTTTAATTTTTTTCTGGAGCATCTGCCTTGCCTTGAACAACTGCGATTTGGATGTCCCTTCAGAAATCTGCAATATTTCTGCGATTTCATGATGTTTGTAGCCTTCGATGGCATACATTACAAAAACCATTTTGTACCCTTCTGGAAGACTATCTATGACCTGTTGTAATTCGGCTACCGCTAAATTACTTTCAATGGTATAGGAATAATTCTCTTCGAAGTGTTCTGTATCAGTACTGAACTCAATGGTCTTCTTTTTTCTTAAATAGGAAATTGCTTCCCTTACCATTATTCGCCTTATCCAACCTTCAAAACTCCCTTCATTCTTAAAACTTTTTATGCGTTTGAACACCTTGAAAAAACCATTGAGCATTACCTCCTCTGCGACGTGTACATCATTGATGTAATATCTACAAACGCTTAGCATTTTAGGAGCATAAATTTCATAGAGGAGATGTTGCGCTTCTCTATTCTGCTTAACCGCTCTTTGAATGAGTTTTGTTTCGTTTTTATGAAGTTGAATAACTTTCACTTTTTTGACACAAAAGGTTTTCTATTAGTATAGACGCTAATATGGTTAAAAAGGTTGTATGAGATTGTGAAAATTTTTAAAATAATTTATAACCAATTGATTTATTGATTATTAAATTACTTTTTTCTATCTATAACATAGTCTACCATTAACTGTAATGAGGCCTTGTAAGGGGAATCTGGATAGTTTGATAATAAGGCCAAAGCTTCGTTTTGGAACGATTTCATTTTTTTAACAGCATACTCAAGACCACCATTGGCTTTTACAAATGCAATGACTTCTTTTACCCTATTCTTATCCTTGTTATGATTCTTTACTGAATTTATAAGCCAAGCTCTATCCTTTTTGGAAGCGTTGTTAATGGTATAAATTAAAGGTAAGGTCATTTTTTGTTCCTTAATATCGATTCCTGTTGGTTTGCCTATTTTTTGTTCGCCATAGTCAAACAAATCATCTTTAATTTGAAACGCCATGCCTATAAGCTCCCCAAACTTTCTCATGGTATCAACTTCTGAAGAATTTGGTTTTACGGAAGCAGCACCCAAACTGCAACAGGCAGCTATTAAGGTAGCGGTTTTTTGACGTATAATGTCATAATACACCTCTTCCGTGATATCCAGTTGACGGGCTTTTTCAATTTGAAGTAATTCGCCTTCACTCATTTCCCGTACAGCAACCGAAATAATCTTAAGGAGGTCGAAGTCGTTATTATCGATGGACAAGAGTAAGCCCTTTGACAATAAATAATCACCAATGAGGACGGCAATTTTATTTTTCCAAAGCGCGTTAACCGAGAAGAATCCACGTCTGCGATTGCTGTCATCAACAACATCATCATGGACAAGCGTAGCAGTATGTATGAGCTCAATTACCGATGCACCACGGTAAGTGCGTTCGCTAATCTCACCATTATTAAGCATTTTGGCCACCAAAAAGACAAACATAGGCCGCATTTGCTTACCTTTTCTATTTACGATGTAATAGGTAATACGGTTGAGCAAGGCCACCTTACTCGCCATAGAAAGTCGGAACTTTTGCTCAAAAAGCTCCATTTCGTAAGCAATGGGTTGTTTTATTTGTTCGGTGATTTTCAACGGCCTAATGTACTAACTGAGATTTTGACAAAATAAATACCATTTTTTAATCTAAACTGCAAAATTACAAATTATGACCTTCGTAATTCCGTAATTGATAAAAATTATAGGTGAAGCCTAAAGCACAAAATTTATTTGTAACTTTCAATTAATTAATTAATTAATCATAAAACTTTTAGCTTATGAAAAAAATTACTTTATTAATGATCTGTTGTACCTTAGGCATGTATATGTTCGCTCAACAAACAATTTCATTTGAAACTAGTGAGGGATATACCCAAGGTGACATTAATACGCAAAACGGATGGGAAACAACTGGTACCGGACCAGGAACATTTATTACAAATCAAGTCGTCACAGACGAGGAAGCTAGTGATGGAACCTTATCTCTTAAAATAGATACCGAAAGTGCTTTCCCTGGACAATCATCACCTTTTGTTGGAGCTTTCTATAATTATTCGGTGGCAGTTCCATTTGCAGACGCTGTGTTTTCTGCGGATATGTATTTAGACACGTTTGATTCTTCAACTACCTCAGATTACCTATTTGGGCTAGTAAATACTACAAGCGGAAATTTTATAAGCTATATAAGATTTACGTTTGAAGGCAACATAGTCGTTCTTGTTGATGATGGAATGGGAACTGTAATATTAGATGACACAAACGTTGATTGGACGCCTCTTACCTGGTTTAATGTTAAAATGGAACTTACTAATAATTCAATTGAGTTTTTTATTGATAACACTTCTATTTATCAAGGTACGGTAGCCACAATTGACACGGATATTGAACAAGTGCGATTTGCACATGATAATTTTGCAGGATTCGGTTACATTGATAATTTTAGAACAAATAATGAGCCTCTATCTGTTAATGACTTTGAACAGAATAAATTCGCTTATCATTACAATAAAAATCAAGAGAAGTTGAATTTAGAATCTTCTGGTTTACCCTTAAACCATATTGAAATTTATTCAATTTTGGGACGGAGTGTTTTGGTGAAAGAATTAAGAGCGACAGAAGAATCCATCAATGTTAGCTCATTAAATGATGGCATGTACCTAGCAAAAGTGAGTATCAATGGTGATACTGAAACTTTTAAGTTTATAAAAAATTAAGATCCCCTTTTTAAATATTCTTCAAATAAAGCGGCCAATAGGCCGCTTTTTTTATGACTTATTTGCCAATTGCCCACAAGCCGCATCAATGTCTTTTCCCCTACTTCGGCGCACCGTCACGGTGATATGGTTAGCTTCCAATACCTCTTGATACATGTCTATGGCTTTAGAATCAGCTTGCTGGAATTCACCATCGTCAATGGGATTATATTCAATGAGATTGACCTTACTCGGTGCAAACTTGCAGAATTGAACTAGAGCATCAACATCTTTTCGTTTATCGTTAATTCCTTCCCAAACCACATATTCATAAGTGATTCTTTTTTTTGTTTTAGCATACCAATACTCTAAAGCTTCCCTTAAATCTTTTAGTGGAAATGTAGCATTAAATGGCATAATCGAGGTTCTAACCTCATCAATAGCAGAATGCAATGACACGGCCAGTTTAAATTTAACATCGTCATCGGCCAATTTCTTTATCATTTTTGGCACACCAGAAGTGGAAACTACGATTCGCTTGGGAGACATCCCTAAACCTTCAGGAGAGGTTATTTTATCAATGGCTTTTAGCACATTATTGTAATTCATGAGTGGCTCTCCCATTCCCATAAACACAATGTTGCTTAACGGTTTATCATAATACAGCCGACTTTCATTATCTATCGCTACGACCTGATCATATATTTCGTCAGGATTAAGATTTCGCATACGTTTCAATCTTGCCGTAGCACAGAATTTACAATCTAAGCTGCAGCCCACTTGCGAAGACACACAGGCTGTAGTACGTGTTGATGTAGGTATTAAAACAGATTCTACTATAAGTCCATCATGCAGCTGAACGGCATTTTTAATAGTACCGTCAGAACTTCTTTGCATCTGATCTACCTTAATATGATTAATGACAAAATGCTCTTCTAACATAGCCCTTGTTTCCAAGGAAATATTGGTCATATCCTCAAAACTGTGTGCCGATTTTTTCCACAACCATTCATAGACCTGATTTCCACGAAATGCTTTATCGCCTCGATCTATAAAAAAAGCTCGTAATTGATCTTTAGTCAGTGCTCTTATATCTTTTTTGCCATTTGTCATAGATTGCAAAATTAACGATTATAAATCTTTGCCTCATAAAAAAGCCTCCCGTTTAGGAGGCTTTGGTATTTTCTTGAATTCAAATTTATATAATCAGCATAGCATCGCCATAAGAGTAAAATCTATATTTCTCCTTAACGGCTACTTCGTAGGCATGTTTTACAAATTCGTGGCCAGCAAAGGCAGATATCATCATAAGCAAAGTAGACTTTGGCGTATGGAAGTTGGTTATCATACTGTTTGCAATGCTAAACTCATATGGTGGAAAAATGAACTTGTTGGTCCACCCTTCGTACGGATTCAGTCTTCCACTAGAAGATACTGAACTTTCAATGGTACGCATCGAGGTTGTACCGACAGCACAAACTCGCTTTTTGTTTTCAATCCCTTTATTTACAATATCTGCAGCCGCCTGACTTATCCTAATTTCTTCACTATCCATTTTATGTTTGGATAAATCCTCGACCTCAACCGGATTAAAAGTACCCAAACCTACATGAAGGGTTACTTCTGCCATTTCAACTCCTTTTATCTCCAATCGTTTTAGTAGATGTTTTGAAAAGTGCAATCCAGCCGTTGGTGCTGCCACAGCACCTTCATTTTTAGCAAAAATAGTTTGGTAACGATCTTCGTCTTCTGGCTCAACATCGCGCTTTATATATTTAGGTAGCGGTGTCTCTCCCAACTCGGTAAGCTTTCTTCGGAAATCCATGTAAGATCCGTCATAAAGGAAGCGTAAGGTTCTACCACGAGATGTAGTGTTATCTATGACCTCAGCAACAAGGGTTTCGTCATCCCCAAAATATAACTTGTTACCAATTCTAATTTTTCTCGCAGGATCTACAAGCACGTCCCAAAGGCGCTGATCTTTATTTAGTTCCCTTAATAGGAAAACTTCGATGCGCGCACCTGTTTTCTCCTTATTGCCATAAAGCCTCGCCGGAAAAACTTTTGTATTGTTTAAGATCATCACATCACCTTCGTCAAAATAGTCGATAACATCTTTAAACAATTTGTGTTCAATGGTTTCTTTCTCCCTATTTAAAACCATTAATCGTGATTCATCTCTGTGTTCTGCTGGATGCTCGGCTAATAATTCTTGTGGAAGGTCAAAATTGAAGTGTGATAATTTCATAAACTGGTATTTTTTTTGAAGTTGCAAATATACAATCTCAACAGAGGGCTTGTCAAGTAATTGAACGGTTTATTTTAAAATGATGCCAATAGATTGTAAATCGTCCCAAAATGAAGGGTATGATTTACTCACCACGTCTGCATCTTCTATAACAATTGAAGTTCTTAATGCTAAGGGTGCAAAGGCCATAGCCATCCTATGGTCATTGTAAGTGGCAATAGCAACATTTGGCTTTATGGATTGGGTAGCCTTAAGTTCTAGGCTATTAGCTGTAATTTCAATTTGGGCACCTAATTTGGTCAATTCATTTTTTAAGGCCACAAGACGATCCGTCTCCTTAATCTTCAAGGTATGAAGTCCGGTTAAATGTATTGGCTTTTGTAATCCAAATGCGGTGACTGCAATAGTTTGGGCTATATCTGGCGCATTGCTCAAATCTATTTCCAAACTTGATTCCTCTTCAACGGTGTCTGATTTTTTTAACCTAATCGCTGTACCCTCAAAAACCGTTTCAACACCAAATTCGCGATACAATTTTGCTAATATGGCATCACCTTGAAGTGAATTGGATTTATACGATTTTAAAATTATTTCCGTACCCACGTCACTCAGCGCTATGAAACTATAGAAGTAGGAAGCGGATGACCAATCTGATTCAACCTCAATTACTTTCTCAGCGGACAAAGTTTTATTAAAAGGATACACCTTTATAAACTGTCCATTAAAACTGGTTTCTATGCCTAATTGATTTAAGAGGCTAAGTGTCATATTTATGTAAGGCACAGAAGTTACAGTACCTTCCAATTCTATGGTTAGACCACGCTTTAATACTGGCGCAATAAGAAGTAATGCCGATATGTACTGACTACTGACATTAGCCTTTAATCGCACTTGGGATTTGTTAATATTTCTACCTCTGATTTTTAGCGGTGGATAGCCTTGTTTTTCCAAATAGGAAATGTCCGCACCCAAGGTTTGCAAGGCCTCGACCAATATGCCTATGGGTCTTTCTTTCATTCGTTGCGAGCCTGTAAGCACTACTTCCCTTTTGGGCTTTACAGCAAAAAATGCGGTGAGGAACCGCATAGCCGTACCAGCATGATGAATATCTACAACCTCAGCTTCTGAAGACAATGCTTCTTTCATTAAAACCGTATCATCTGAATTGGATAGGTTTAAAATCTTAATTTCAGGAAATAAGGCCTGAAGCAACAACAACCTATTCGATTCGCTTTTAGACCCTGTTATTTGCAAGGTTTTTCCTGAAACGAGTTTCGATTTTTGAAGAGATAATAACATGAGCTTAAGTTAGGCTTTAGCTACAAAGCTACTTTAATTTCTCATTGTTGTGGTGCCTATCGTGATCGCGATTTGCTTTTTTTAGCATTTTTTTATCAAAGGCGTCTTGAAGGTCTATCCCCGTTTGATTGGCGAGGCAAAGCACAACAAAAACCACATCGGCCAATTCTTCGCCTAAGTCCTTATTTTTATCGCTTTCCTTTTCGCTCTGCTCACCATAACGACGCGCAATGATTCTTGCCACCTCACCAACCTCTTCGGTCAATTGGGCCATATTGGTAAGCTCGTTAAAATAACGGACACCGTGTTCCTTTATCCAATTGTCAACGTCTTGTTGTGCGTTTTTTATATTCATATTTCCTTTTTGGTAAGCACTATTTGTTCTGCCTGTTTGTCTACAATTTTACTGAAAAAAGATTTAAAAACGGCATAATCCTCAGGGCCGACAATGGTTTTATTAATTTTAAAATCTACCATGAGCTGTAAAAAGGCACCATTATTTTTAATTATATATTTAAACTCCATATCCTTTTGGTTAAAAGCAGCGGCTTCACTTTCAGGCAAATATTCTACCTCAAAACCTTCTGGTAATTTAATGTTTACCATATATTTATCTTCATAGGGATAAATAAAATCAATAGGGTAAAATCGCTCCTCTAGTTTAAATGGGTTTTCGGTCATGGCCAGGAATAACATAGGAGAAAAATAGACCTTGTCTCCAACTTGATCAGCAGCATCCGAAAGATTATAGTCATAAGACATTCTCAAAGGTTTTGATATGTCTTTTAAGTTTTTAAACTCTACATTGCCAACTTCTAAGGCGCCTTTACCTCGCTCTAATCTTTTAATTACATCCGCTTCACTGATATTGGCATAGTTGTTTCTTGATTTTAGCCCTATATGCTTGGAAAAACTCTGCCTCACACTTCCTTTTGCTTCAAAATTATCCGTTAATTCAATATTTATCATTGTCGATTCGGTCGAATGCTCATTTGCATTTAAGTTCACCCAAGCAGAGGTCCCGTCACTTTTTATTAGTCTCCCTTTCCAGTTTAGTGCACGTTGTGGCAAGACATTTACCGTGGTAAAAGGCTCCGAGGCATCGAGAAGGATATATTGGTTTTGGTGCTGCACCATACACACTACGTAATTAAAGCCTTTACGCGTAGGAAATAGAGGAATACCATTATCTCTGGTACTTATGAGTACAGGATTGGCCTCTACGCCTTGAGACCTCAACATTGCCACTAAAAGTAAATTAATATCTGCGATATTTCCAGAACCCTCTTTGTAGGCATTTCTTATTCCTCTCATAGCCGAATAGCCATTGTAGTTATTCCACTTAACCTTAGACTTAACAAAAGCATGCAACATTACCGCCTTTTTAAAAGGATCTGCAACCTCTGATACCAACGTTTCGATATCGTCTTTAAAAAAGCCATTTTTCCCCAGTTGGTCGCCAAAGTCTCTGCTTTCATTGATGGTTTTTGAAACGGCATCCCAAGAAGATGAAAATGATTTTTCGATTACACCCATGTCATCCACAAAGGCAGAAAGCTCTAAAGTTAAAACACCTTTATAGTTGTTTATGTTACCAATGTAAGGTTCGTCCTTAATGGCTGGAACGTTTTGTTCCGAAATGCGCATTATGTTGTCTAGGTAATCGGTCTTATTGGTTGAATATGACGTATTAGCGCTAAGCTCATCTATATTGCGACTCCTATTGGTGGAAATGTATGTCCTTTTCATTTTTTCCCTAACCACATTTGGATAAAACGAAGCTCTAGGATTAAAATACTCATTGTAGACTAAAAATTGCGGAATGGCGACATTGACTTCCAATTCCTTAACAGGAATCTCATATTGAAAAACGATATCATCAATCTCTAAAAACGGTGATGTGATTTTATAGGATAATTCAATTACAGCGCCTTCAGCAACGTTTGGCATGGTAATAGACGTTTTATTTCTGTACTCGCTGTATTCTTCTTCAAAAATACTTTCGTTCCTTAGTTTCGTCTTGTCTAATTTACCTTGGTCCAAAGTAAATGTGTAGCCTTTTATATTTGAAATTTTCTCTCTATTCCCTGATCCGCCAGTGTATAAGAGTAACTCATGAGTAGCCCATTTATAGCCTTCTTTATTGTAAATCTTAATCCGTTTGTGTACTGTTCTGGTTTGTTGCCAACCTTCACCCTTAATAAAATCAAAGTTTATATATTCCTTTTTATAAAGGATAGCTGCATTAGCGTTTGAATCCAAAGGATATAAAGCTTCTTCAACCTCTGCCTTAGAGACCTTGCCAAACTTATAGTTTTGACTGAATGATGTCAGGGAAAACCCGAGAAAGAAGATAATAAGAAGTGAAGTGATTGATTTCATGATTAGTGGTTTATTCTTTAAGTAAAATTATTTTGGTCTTATCTTGTTTTGAGACCTGCTTTAGGAAATCCCTATATTTTGAATATTCCTCTTTAGTGTAAAGGCCTTTATTTATTGTAAGTCTTCGGTGATACTTTATTTTATCGTTGGCGAGTAATTCGAGGCTATAGTGGTAAGACCCAAAAACGGTTTCTATGGTCGCACTTGGGTTCATTGCTTCCAGCGAATAACCTTCAGGAAGGGAAAAGACATAGGTGTCTACATCCTTGTAAGCACGATGTATCTTAAAATCTAAAGTTCTTTTAGCATAGCGCGGAGGGATAGTTTCTATACGATTAAATACGTTTGGTTGAAAAATTAAACGAGCTCCACTTTTTGATGCATAGCTTAAGGCAGTCATGTCAAGTTCCTCGGCAATACTTACAGCGTCCTTATTATTCTCTACCACAAGGTTACTTATTTTAAAAGCATTGATATAACCCCAATCTGAATGATGTTGCATCTTGTGTTCTTTGTCCAGCTTAGACGCAGCATCTGAATGTAGTGCATATTGATAGCCTGTATACTTTCGTGTCAGGTTTGCTTTTAAAGAGCCTGTCTCATCTAGTATTAGCTCGGATGTCGTGATTTGCTGGCTGTCATCAGCATTATAGACATTGGTATGCGTTATTTGCCCACCGTTGGGTGTTATTAAAAGCACATCCCTATCATCAGTAAAACCAGCGGTGAATCCAAAAGGATTGGTCTGGCTGGTACACTCCAAAAATATATTCTCCTCTTCATCGGCCAAGCACAAGATAACGTGGTTACCCTCTGTGACAGAAAAACTCTTGTCTATATTCCTAATATCATCTCCACCCCAAACCACGGTATAATAAGAGGGAATTCCAATGGCATCAAGTAACGCTCTAGTATAATTAGTAAGCCCTTTGCAATCTGAGTAACCTAATCTATCTACGTCATTTGCTTCAGTTGGTTTCCAGCCACCAATGCCTACTTGCACACTGATATAACGTGTTTTTTCTTGCATGTACTTGTAAATTGCCTTCGCCTTTTCCTTATTTGTACTGAGGTCATCCGTAAGCGCTTTAACCTCCCTAACAACACTTTCTGGAATTTCAGTTGTACCGTGCAAAAGCTTGTTGTACATCCATTGCCCAAAATCATTCCAGTTATTGTTTTGGCCTTCTACACCTTCCATACTGAACCTAACTAGGGCTGATTTAAATTGAGGGACTATGTTTTTAATGCCTTCATTGTAGACTTCGTATTTTATGCCAGGGATATTATTGGCAACATAATGCAAAGGCGCTTTTTTTGAAATATTAAAGTGTTCAAAACGTTCGGGCTTGGTGCGCAATTCAATTCCAGAATTATTGATTATTTGGAATTCTGAATGTTGGACAGACAAATAAAAATCATCTACAGGATACCAACTCGGTACAAATGCGGTACTCCTTAATTCAATTTCACTTTTAAACTCTACGGTATAAGGATAGCTCGGTGTTGTATAGTTGAGATATTTCACTCTATTGTCCGAGTATAGCGTACCTCCGTCTACGGCGCTTTCATCTGCAAAATCCCTTTCTTTAATACGTTTTATTTGATTTCCTGAAGCATCATAAATTCGAGCTTCCAACTCCTTAATTTTCGTTTTATCGTCGTAAAACTCAACAGCATTGTGGTGTCGCTCTCCATATTCATTGTAAATGCTAACAATCCTGTGAGTTTTTACTAGTATTCTATCAAAATCTTGGATTTCCAATTCCGTATGGTCATACCTAACCGTAGCATTGGCATTTTGTTTTAAAACAGCGGGAACCGTACTAGATTTATAGAGGTAAGAATCCTGAGAAAAAATCGAAAGGCAAACAATCTGAAATAAAAGCAGGACCTTTTTACTGCCTGCAACCATATGATTTTATTTATATTAACACGTAGTAATAATACTATTTAAATTATTACTTAAACCTGACAAATCTCATAAAATCCGTTAATCCCATAATTTTTCGATGAAATACTTTCTTACAAAATAAATCAAAGGGTGTTTAGGGATAGAAATCAAAAGAAAATGGTCTATTCCCTGTTTTTGGAGTCAATGCTTATGGTAACGGGTCCGTCGTTAACTAAGGCCACCTTCATATCTGCACCAAATATTCCTGTGTAAATGGGCTTGCCCAGCTGATGTTGAAGCGTCTCAATGAACGTTTCGTAAAGCGGGATTGCGATATTAGGTTTTGCTGCTTTTATATAACTTGGTCTGTTGCCTTTCTTGGTACTAGCATGCAGCGTAAACTGGCTTATTAAAAGGATATCGCCACCAGCCTGAAGAATAGATTTATTCATTTGGCCTTTATCGTCTGGAAATATCCTAAGATTAACTATTTTATTGCAGAGCCATTCAATGTCTTCTGGGCCATCGCTTTCTTCAATTCCCAACAATACCACTAAACCTAATGCTATTTTGCCTTCTATTTTTTGATTTATGGTTACAGCTGCTTCTGAAACCCTTTGAATTACCACTCTCATTCCGTATCCCAATTATCGGTTCTATAATTTTCTTCGTCGCCCTCTAAAATCTGAAGATAACTTCGATAGCGCGAATAGGATATCTCATCATTCTCCAAAGCCTGCTTTACTGCGCATTTAGGCTCCTTAACATGGAGACAATTGTTGAATTTGCAATCTTGCTTTAATCTAAAAAACTCAGGAAAATAATCACCGACTTCTTCCTTATCCATATCAACGACACCAAAGCCCTTGATGCCAGGCGTATCAATAATCTTGGCATCAAAACTTAAGTCGAACATTTCAGCAAAGGTCGTAGTGTGCCGACCTTGGAGGTACTGTTCAGAAATTTCCTTTGTTTTAAGATCCAAAGAAGGTTCAATCGTATTAATCAACGTAGATTTTCCAACACCAGAGTGTCCAGCAAACATATTCACTTTCCCTTCCATGAGCTGTTTTACCTTATCAATATTCTTACCCGTTAGGGCTGAAATTTGAATAGTAGGATATCCTATTTTACTGTAGATACTTTCTAAATACTTAATTTCCAATAGCTCTTCTTCATTATAAGAATCAATTTTATTAAACAGCAAGATGGTGTCTATGGAATACGCCTCAGCTGTAACCAGGAACCTATCTATAAAACTTGTTAAGGTTGGTGGGTTATTAAGTGTTACAAGCAAAAAAACCTGATCGATATTGGCGGCAATGATATGGGTTTGTTTAGAGAGATTTACAGATTTTCTTATGATATAGTTTTTGCGCTCGTCTATACCAGTAATAACACCTGTTTCCTTGTTGTTTTTGGTCTCTAGCTCAAACTGAACCTTATCGCCTACAGCAATTGGGTTGGTGCTTTTGATGTCTTTTAGTCGTAATTTACCCTTGATTCTGCACTCGTAGAAATGGCCATTTAAGGTCTTAACCACATACCAGCTACCCGTAGATTTGTAAACGATTCCTGTCATTATCTATTAAAACAACAACAAAGAAACGACATTTCGTAAAAATTCGCTACTTTGACCTCATATTCAAAAATCAAATCACATGAAAAAATTCCTTTTCCTGGCTACCTTTATAAGCCTTATGTTTTCAGAAGTAACAGCACAAGTAGAATATATGGTCGTTACTAGTGTAGAATCTATTGTTCCAAATGGTCTAGGTCGGTCTAGATTAATTTCTGCTAATGTTTCTAGAGATTATGATGAGTTTACCTCTGAACGCTCTAGCGATAAGGACGAAGACAAGCGCAATAAATCAAAACGAAGCGATATCCGCGTTAAGGATTTCGAAGAAACCAAATTACTTAACTTTTATAATCTTGGAGGGATTAGATTTCAAAATATCGTAGCCAATGATGCGGTTGTTACCTCAAAATTGAATGCCATGGCCGAAGATGGCTGGGAGCTCGCTTTTGTTAGCAGCAGTTCTGAAAGTGATGCTGGAAAAGGTGATGGACAAGGCATCTTTGTAACACGCTATATTTTTAAACGTAACAAGCAGTAAAACAAAAAAGGCTCGCATTTTGCGAGCCTTTTTTAATGATTGATAATCTCCTCTTGGTGATTGATGGACTCTTGATGAATGGCCTTAAACATTCTTAAAATAAACTCTTCGCTAAGGTTTTTCTCCTCACCTTCCAAAATCATCTTTCCTAGAATCTCATTCCAACGTTTGGATTGTAATACCGCGACATTGTGAGCTTTTTTAAGTTCGCCAATCTCATCTGCAACCTTCATACGTTTACCTAAAATTTCGATCAACTGATGATCAATAACATCGATTTTAGTCCGCAGCGTATTAATTTTATTTTTAAAGGCAGCATCATCTCCGACTTCCTTTCTAATTCTTAAATCTTCAGTATATTTAATTAAGGCATCGGGTGTTATCTGCTGGGCGGCATCACTCCAAGCATTGTCTGGGTCGTGGTGCGTTTCAATCATTAAACCATCATAATTGAGGTCTAGTGCTGTTTGGCTCAAATCAAAAATAATATCCCTTCGACCTGCGATATGGGAAGGATCTAAAATTAAAGGCAAATCGGGAAAACGATTTTGCAAGTCTACAGCAATTTGCCATTCGGGATTATTTCTGTATCTCGTTTTCTCGTATGTTGAAAAGCCTCTGTGTATGACACCTAAATTAGACACATCTGCTTTATAAAAACGTTCCACAGCTCCCAACCACAAGGACAAATCTGGATTAACTGGATTCTTTATTAAAACCGGTTTATTGGTACCTTTAAGGGCATCTGCTATGTCCTGAACAATGAACGGGCTTACTGTAGTCCTAGCACCAATCCAAAGAATGTCTACATCGTGCTCCAGTGCCAGTTCTACATGGTGCGGATTAGCAACTTCGGTGGTTATCATGAGTCCTGTCTCTTCCTTAGCACGCTGCAACCACTTTAAGCCCAGAGCACCAACGCCTTCAAAGTTGCCTGGACGTGTCCTCGGTTTCCAAATACCTGCCCTAAACACGGTAGCATCACTATCTTTAAGTTGATGTGCAATATTAAGCACCTGGTCTTCAGTTTCTGCACTGCATGGCCCTGCTATGACCAAAGGGTGACTTAAATTAAAGGCATCTAACCAATTGCGCAATTCTTTTTTGTTTTCCATAATCGTATAATTTCTCTTTTTCTATTCTATACCTTTTAAAATATTCTTAATGTGATTTGTAGATTCCATTTCCTCATAAACGGCTTCAAAATTATCTTCCTTCATTAAATTTTTGAAATACACCAGATTGGCAATGTACTCTTCCAAGGTTTCTATGACATTGGCTTTGTTTTGTCGGAATATAGGCGTCCACATTGCAGGTGAACTTTTGGCTAGACGCACCGTACTTTCAAAACCACTCCCTGCCATATCAAAAATATCGCGTTCATTTTTTTCCTTTTCAATAACGGTCTTTCCAAGCATAAACGAACTTATGTGTGATAAGTGTGATACGTAAGCAATATGCTTATCATGAGCCTTTGGGTTCATATACCGAATACGCATTCCTAAATTGGCGAATATTGAAAGTGCTTTCTCTTGCAGTTTGAAAGCCGTTTCTTCTACTTCGCATATAATATTTGTCTTGTTGTGAAAAAGTCCTTTGATAGCTGCAGAAGGCCCTGAAAATTCGTTACCTGCAATGGGATGCGCTGCCAAGAAGTTTCGTCTTCTTGGATGGTTCTTAGCAACAGCACAAATATCTTCTTTGGTTGACCCAACATCGAATACGATGGTTTCTTCGGAAATGTTATTTAATACCGAAGGTAATACCTCTAAAGCTGCATCTACTGGAGTAGAAAGGATGACGACCTCAGCCTTATTAAGCGTCTCCATACTGGCCTTTTCATCAATTAAGCCCAGATTTACTGCTTCATCTAAGTGATTTTCGTCTTTATCTATGCCATAAATCTTGAGACTTGGATATTTTTGCCTTAAGTCCAGCGCAAAACTTCCTCCTATTAACCCAATTCCGATTATAAAAACGTTGTTTATCATGACTTAAACCCTTGCCAAAGCTTCGTTAATATCTTCTTCTTGCGCACAAAGGGAAAACCTTACATAGCCCTCTCCATTACTACCAAAGACCGTACCTGGCGCGATGAAAATAGAATGATCTTTTAACACCGTATCCGTAAACTCCTCCGATTTGATATGTGGTGGTAATTTAGCCCAAACAAATAACCCAGAAGCGTCCTTATCATATGTACAGTTTAATGCTTCTGCTAATTTCCAGATAAGTTCTCTTCTACTTTTATATACACTATTTAAACTGCCATACCATAAATTAGAAGATTTCAAAGCTTCAATGGCCCCTTTTTGAATGGCATAAAACATACCAGAGTCCATGTTGCTTTTCACTCTTAAGACAGCACTGATATAATCGTAATGGCCTAAAAGCATGCCTACGCGCCAACCTGCCATATTAAAGGTTTTACTTAAAGAGTTTAACTCCAAACAGACCTCTTTGGCACCTCTATAGCGCATTATACTTATAGGCTTGTTGTTTAGTATAAAACTGTAAGGATTATCATTAACGATTAAGATATTATGGCGTTTCCCAAAGGCAATGACATCATCATAAAACTTATTGGGCGCATTAGCTCCTGTGGGCATATGCGGATAGCTAATCCACATAATTTTCACTTTGCTCAAATCCATGCGCTCCAGAGCTATAAAATCTGGCAGCCAATGATTATTCTCCAATAAATCATAATAGACTGGTTTGGCTTCCAATAGCTTTGTTACAGCCGAATATGTTGGATAACCTGGGTTAGGAATAAGGACCTCATCACTAGGGTTTAAAAATGCCATGGAAATGTGCATAATCCCTTCTTTACTTCCTAGCAACGGCAATATTTCAGTTTGGTAGCTGAGATTGACCTTGTACTGCTTCTTGTAAAAATTTGCGATTCCTTCCCTTAATTCTGGAATGCCTTGATAGCTTTGATACTTATGCGCTCCTTCGTCCATCAAACTATCTTGAAGCGACATTGTTGCTTTAAAAGGTGGCTCTAAGTCTGGACTGCCAATACCTAAATTTATTATAGGCTTTCCTTGCGATTTTAGTAACGCTACCTCTCTTAACTTCTTTGAGAAGTAATATTCCTCAACAGCTTTTAATCTATTTGCTACTTCAATCATAGTTTGGCATTTTTATATTCTCCCAAAACCTTAAACTTTTCAGCCATAATCTGCAATATGGACTTTGCCTTTATGTAATCTTTCTTATCGGCAAAAGTAACATCCACAAAAAAGGCATACTTCCATGGGACATCTATTATTGGCACCGATTGTATTTTGGTTAAATTGAGTTTGCAGTCGCTCATAACATTTAAAATAGTGGCCAAACTACCTCGTTTGTGGTCTAAGGTAAATTTTAAGGAAGCCTTATTAAATGGTTTTGAACCTGCGTTATTATCTTTTCGCTGTACTATGGCAAAACGTGTTTCGTTGTGCTTAATGGTTTGAATACTTTGAGCCAAAATATTAAGACCAAATAGAGCAGCTGCAGATTTACTTCCTATTGCTGCAACTCCCTTAAGATTAGCATCGCGTATTTCCATAGCAACTGCCGCAGTATCCTTAGCCTCTACCAGCTTAATCCAAGGCAGCGTCTTTAAAAAAACTTTGCACTGCAATAACGCCATAGGATGCGACTGCACCTCTTTTATATCTTCAATTGTTTGGTTGGGCAAAGCCATTAAATGGTGTTGTACGTCTAAGTAATACTCACCACTAATTTCTAAATCATTGGAATCGATTAAAGCGTAATTAGGGATTATAGAGCCAGCGATAGAGTTCTCCAAAGCAATGATACTGTAATCAGACTTTCCAGAGATTAAGCTATCAATGGTACTATCAAAAGTGTTACATTCCAAAACAATTTGATTTTCCTCAAAATAGTCTTGTGCCACCTGATGATGAAATGACCCTCTTATTCCTTGTATTGCAACCGGTTTCCCCATAACAAAAAGGTCTCGATTACCTCGAGACCTTACAATTTATCTTAAATAAAACATACTAAGCCTCGTTCCTTTTGGTAAAAAAGAAATAAAACCAGCTATAATATGTTTCGTGTTTAAACATTATGTTCAATAATATATTGGCTAAAGTAGTTAATAATCTGTAAAAACAAAACTCTACTATTTAATTTTTGCAAGGTTGTTTTAGCAATTGATTATTTTTACAAAAATTACCACCGTTATGTCTATTAATGTAAAGGATATTACCAAATTGTACGGCACACAAAAGGCTCTAGACCAAGTATCCTTTTCTGTTAATTCTGCGGAAGTCGTTGGCTTTTTAGGTCCCAATGGCGCAGGCAAGTCTACCATGATGAAAATCTTAACCGCCTATCTAGACCCAACTCATGGCACTGCTAGCATTAATGGCTACAACACCCTTAATGCCAAACAAGAGGTGCAAAAACGTGTGGGCTACCTTCCGGAGCACAATCCGTTATACTTGGACATGTACGTAAAGGAATATCTAAAGTTCAATGCTCAAATATACAAGGTACCTCAACAGAGAATAGAAGATGTTATTGCACTAACAGGTCTAACACCTGAATGCCATAAAAAAATAGGACAATTATCAAAGGGCTACAGGCAACGTGTGGGTTTAGCAGCTGCCTTGCTCCACGATCCTGAAGTTTTGATTTTAGACGAGCCAACTACAGGCTTAGACCCAAACCAACTCATTGATATAAGACAACTTATTAAATCACTTGGCAAGACTAAAACGGTGTTTCTGTCTACACACATCATGCAAGAGGTAGAAGCAATGTGCGATAGGGTTATCATTATTAACAAGGGGAAAATCGTTGCAGACAAATATTTAAATGATCTACAGGACGGAACATCTCAAATCGTAGTAGCAGAATTTGATTATAGAGTTGAAGATGCTTTTCTTCTTAAATTACCACAAGCGACCCATGTTAAAAATACACACGACTTTGTCTACGAAATCACATTTTCGGCATCAAAGGATATGCGATCGCACGTGTTTGATTTTGCTCATGATAATGATTTAAAAATCCTTCAGCTCTACCAAAAAAACGTGAGCCTAGAAACCTTATTTAGAGAACTAACTAGTTAAAAATGAGTTGACCTGTGTAGAACTGATCAACCTCTATAACTGGCGGCACAGCAACCGAAATAAGATCACCCGTGCCATACATTTCCCCTGTTAAAGACTGTTGTGGATTTACCACCATATCATTACTCCCTCTATGAAAGACATCTACATTTTGGGCGGTAAGAGATGCGCCTTCAAAACGACCTGAACCCGAGAAGAAATTTACCGATAAGTTCTCTACATCACCTTCTAAATAAAAGAATGAAATATTATTTGAGATAATAGTGACGCTTTCAGCATTTAATGACATCCTAAAATCTCCGACCGTAAATTCCGAGGGTTCATTAAAATCCTCGGAAATTAAAGTCAGTTCTGGGAAGTTTAAGGTTCCAGCGGATTCAATTTCATATTGAGTCGATGATTTTATTTCTGAAATATTTGGCGCCTCTACCGTTATCTGCGTAATACCAAAATCCCTAACCAAGTTACACGTATTGTTATCTGTTAGAATCAGTCTGTCACCAATGATTTGGGTATGAACATCGTTTAAAAGATTTTCCCCTGTCTGAATGATTACCTTATAATCTGGAGCTTCTTTGATTTTAAGGGTGATATCCCTATTCACTAAAATTCTATCGAATGGACCCAAATCCAACTCTCGAGTAACTGTTGGCCCTGAAGTTTGAAAACAATCGAGCGCATTTTCCGAGTCGCAGCACCAAAGCAAACTTACGGTAATCCATAGTAGTATGTGCTTTATCTTAATTAAGAAATTTCTCTTTCTCATAATCTAACTCCAATACCAAATTCTACGGCCTCTGCTTTTGCTCCGTGTGATTTTAAAGTAATGGTACCAAAAAACTTATTGCCAAAATAACGCTTTAATCCCACGCGGAGATAAATCCTTCCTTCAAAATCAAAAGGATAGTAAACGTAATAACCCAACTGGCCTACAATAGACATTCTATTTATAAAAAGTTCATGCCCAACAAAAATACCTACACGCCTGTAGTCCTCATCACCTGATACGTTCTCCTCAGGAAATGAGACCGATTTGTAATAAATCAATTCCTTTAAGAAATTTGAAAAGAACAGATCTGCTCCAAATTGAAGAGCACTGGTATGACTAAGGCGCTTATCCGCATAAGCCGAAAGTATATAGAAAGGAAACTGACCACTTCCTATGACATCGCTTTCATTTATTCCAGAACGAAAAGCAATATTATATCTTATCGGCTCTTTAAATCTGGTGGTATCCACCTCCTTAATATATGCTTTGTCTTCGTCCTGTAAATTGTAGTTTAAACCTACATTCAACGCTACCGTATTAATGCTAGTGTTAGGAGCCTTCACATTAGCGTTGGAATAATGAATTAATGACAACCCAGCTTGTAGGCCAATGGGACCAAAGACACGTTCCCTTTTGTAATTAAACATTAAATACGTTGAGCTCAAAAGCTCGGAACCAAAAGCATTATTCTTGGGATTTTCAATTTTGTCGTAAGGATTGGTTGTATAAGCAATGCCTTGGCCTATGCGGAGCATCAATCTTCGCTCAAAAAAGTAAAAATTATAATGCGCATACAATGCTAAGTTTTCGCCCAACCTATTATCCTTAAGGTTTTGATATGAAAAGGATACACCATAATCTGGATAATTATAGCGTTGTTCCCATTTTTCTTCACCAAAGGTCTTGCGGTTATAGCTGAGGATAAAGCCTTCAGGTCTTCCTGAGATGAGATGCAAAACATCGCTATTGTGCAGCGCAATATTACCCTTAAAGTAGGAAATATCAAGATAAGACCGAGGCTCTTCATTGTCTTGGGAGTTCAAAACAAAAATTCCCAAAATAGACAGTAAGACAAATAAATTTCTTTTCATCGAATTATTGACGACGACAAAAATAAAATAATTAACAGATTGACCTATGTCTTGCCTGCAGGAATGTTTTTTGAGAATCCTAATAAAATTATAATTCTATGAGCTTACATGGTTGATTCTAACAAATTACCTATTTTTGCGATCATTGAAATTAGAGGAAAGATTTGATCTGATTGCAACCTCTGAAGTTAGCAGAACTAACGGAAACAAAAATGCTAAAGCAGTTTAGACCACTACTCTAGCATATTTCCAAGCATTCAAAATCTTTCCTTCTTAAAGATTTAAAAATTATGTCATATTTATTTACCTCAGAAAGCGTTTCTGAAGGACACCCAGATAAAGTTGCCGATCAAATCAGTGATGCTTTAATTGATAACTTTTTGGCCTTTGACCCAAACTCTAAAGTAGCGTGTGAAACTTTAGTAACCACAGGACAAGTAGTGCTAGCAGGAGAGGTTAAATCGGACACGTATCTCGACGTTCAAAAGATAGCCAGAGACACCATTAACAGAATAGGCTATACCAAAGGGGAATATATGTTTGATGGTAATTCCTGTGGCGTATTCTCTGCTATCCACGAACAGTCTGAAGATATAAATCGCGGTGTTGACAGAGCTACCAAAGAAGAGCAAGGTGCTGGCGACCAAGGTATGATGTTTGGCTATGCTACGAATGAGACCAATAATTACATGCCTTTAGCTTTGGATATTTCCCACCTTATCCTTAAAGAACTTGCTGCACTGAGGCGGGAAAACAAAGAAATTACCTATTTAAGACCCGACTCCAAAAGCCAGGTTACCATTGAATATAGCGACGACAATACACCTCAACGTATAGATACCATCGTAATTTCTACCCAGCATGATGAATTCGATGAGGAAGAAGCTATGCTTCAAAGAATTAGGGATGATATTAAAACCATTCTCATTCCTAGGGTGATTCAAAAGGTACCAGATCACATAAAACCTTTATTCACAGATAGCATTAAATACCACATCAATCCTACAGGTAAATTTGTTATTGGTGGACCTCATGGTGATACAGGATTAACCGGCCGCAAGATTATTGTAGACACTTATGGCGGTAAGGGCGCACATGGTGGCGGCGCTTTTTCGGGTAAAGACCCAAGCAAAGTGGACCGCAGTGCTGCTTATGCCACTAGGCATATTGCCAAAAATTTGGTTGCCGCAGGCTTATGTGATGAAGTTTTAGTGCAAGTATCTTATGCTATTGGCGTAGTTGAGCCCATGGGAATATTTATTGAAACCTACGGCACTTGCCCATTTAATTTGACTGATGGTGAAATAGCCCAAAAAGTTTCAGAATTATTTGATATGCGTCCGGCAGCGATTGAAGAACGTTTAAAATTACGCCAGCCGATGTATAGCGAAACCGCAGCCTATGGCCATATGGGTCGGAAAAACGAAGTTGTCTCCAAAACCTTTGAACAACCTAACGGTCAGACTATTACCTTGGATGTAGAATTGTTCACTTGGGAAAAATTGGATTATGTCGACAAGGTTAAAGAAGCTTTTGGACTTTAATTCTTTGAAATATAAAACAAACGCCTTATCTGATTTGATAAGGCGTTTTTATTTAGAGGGTATATACTACCCTAAAACTGATAAATCTTGGCTGTATAAAGGTTTCTTGTAAACTGAAGGAAATATTCCCAGCGTTGGTATTGATTCGGGATTGCGTATTTAGAAGGTTGGTTGCCCTAATCTCGTATTCCCATTTAGAAGCTCTTTCTTTTCTGTAGGAAAGCGTTGCATTCCAAATATCAAAGGTATTTACATTAGTACCATCATTTACACTATTATAGGTGTAATCGGTACGAAGCGTGAGCGAGTCCCAAATATAAGCATCGAAGTCTACCTGTGGTGCGTTGGTATACACCTGATTTCGACGCGTTCCTTGATCCACATCTTGAATGGTATAGGCCCATCTTATACTAAAGTTGGGCGCTTCCCTAAAGTTGGTTCTAACACCAGGTCTATATGTCTGCGTGTAATTTTCGTTCGTAGAGCGGTTGCCTCCAATTATCTGGTTGAATTTGGCATAATTAAAATTGGCCTGAAATTCTGCCCTTATTTTGCCAAAGGTACGCTGATACCTTCCGAAAGCGGTAAAGGTTTCATCTGCAAATGGCGAATTAAATACGGTTGAATTTCTCACTACACTTTCAAAATCTACTTTATTTCTAATTTGATCTTCTCGTTTGCTGTATGTTAAAAAGGCGAAAATGTTGGTAAAGTTGAATAAGTTAAAATTGGTATATCTCAAATTGACATTTTGGGATAGTCCATTTTCTAAAGTGGGCTCACCAACAAACAAACTATTAAAATTGTTCAATACCAGTCCTTGGGCCAAGTTTGCTACATCCGTAAACTGGTTTTGCATATTATAGGTTAACCTCAACGTCTCACTGTTCTTAATATCCCAACGAATTTCAACATCGGGAAGTATCCTGTAAAAGTCCTCTCCAAATTCCTGGCCATTCTGAAAGTTTTTATTCCCATAAGCATGGAATGATACCGCTGGTTGAAAAGTAAATGCGCCTACTTTAGCTGTGTAACGCACACCAGCATATACATCACTAAAGTTGTATCGCACATCATTGGTGGCACTGAGGTCTCCATCTGGTGTTGGGTCAAAAGTATTACTGTCATCTAAAAATTGAAAAATTCTAGAATCAAAATCCTGGCGGCTAAATATGGTTCCTAAAAAGAGGTTAAGGTTGCTTTTATTGTTGAGAACCTTGTAATAATCCAACTTGCCGTCAAACTGATTGGTTTTAATCCGGCGATCCTGTGCAACATCATAATTAGCTTGGTTTAAATCTAGACCAATATCTTGAGCTGTTGCGTCATAGGTAGATTTTTCCTCAATAATGGCATTGTAAAACGGATTTTCATTCTGAAAGAGGTGCTGAGCCTCAAAAGCAAAAATATTGGTTTCGTTTAATGTTAGGTAATAATTGAGGTTTTGGTTAATGCTGTAAGGATCATTTTCGTCAAATTGTGATGTTCCTCCTAGAACCGAAGACTCAAATCTCTGGCGCTGGTATTCTTTAGTATATCGTCCCAAAATATCATAATCCAATTGGTTATTTACATTTGGGATATAACGTGTACTAAATTTTAATATACCGTTGTCTGTGCCTTGCCTCGCATCTTGACTTGTGTTTTCATCTGGTATTCCAAGTTCTGGGTCTGTATATTGAATAGAATTTCTTTCCCTTACATCAACCCGATTGGTATTGTATATGGCAAACCCGCTAAAATCCAAGGTTTCCTTAGGAGAATAACTAAAGTTACCTGCCAACAACTTGGACTCAATGCGCTCTACCCTATTTCTGTTGGTATTTAGAAAATTCCCCACATTAGTACCTAAATTAAGATTGGTACCACTTCCTGTGCTTGGAGGCCTAAAACCTCCTCCAAAATTCCTGAGGTCGCGCCCATTTAAAGCTGGTTCTCCAATGTTATTTAAATCCCCAATAAAATTTAAACTGTATTTGGGACTGTAATAGAACAATTTTGGTTGCGCTACATATAAGGCTTCGTCTGTTGAGGCACCTCCTCCCACTTTAACTTCACCAAACCAAAAGTTGGTTTTCCCTTCCTTAAGCTTAATATTTATAGCTACGTTATCTTGATTGTTTCTCACGCCGCTTAACTGACGTTGCTCTGAGTAATTTTTAAGTACCTGAATTTTATCAACAACGTTAGAAGGTATATTCTTAGTAGCAATTCTTGTATCGCCATCAAAAAAGTCCTTGCCATCAACCATTACTTTTTGCACGCGTTGCCCTTCAACTTCGATACCTCCATCTTCAGTAACCTCAACACCTGGCAATTTTTCAAGAACATCTTCCAGTTTTCTTTCGGTACCATTTTTAAAAGAGTCCGCGTTGTAAATTAAAGTATCTCCTTTGACCTGTACAGGCATCTCATAAGTAAGTTCTACCTCATCTAAAGCGTCATCAATTTTCATAACAAAATCCCTAGCGATATCGTCTTCCTTCGTAATTATTTCTTCTTGGATTGACTTAAACCCAATCGCGGTAATCTGTAATTTGAATTTTGAATTTTTGGCTAGTGATAATCTGTAATATCCCTTAGAATCTGTAATACTGTAAGACTCCAGACCTCCACTTTCTGGGTCTATAGCAATGACATTGGTTAATTCTAGAGGAGTCCCGATACTGTCTTTTACCACGCCACTCATTGTGATTTGAGCAAAAGATAGACTAGTAGCGCATAAAAACGCTACAATTACAACGTATTTCATAATGTGCTTAAATAATGGTTGGTTTAATTAAAAAGACCTCATTTCTTTACCCGCGTCTACGACGTCCTCGATTATCTCTAAACTCCTGCATTTTAGATATAATGGTCTCTTTGTACTCTTTTTTTGTGATTTCCTTCCCTTTAGAAGGTGCCTCAATCTTTACTTTTTCTTTAGGGTTTAAGGTTATTTTTGAACATAACATGGTCGTATTACCAGCACTAACCTCTAAAATTAAACCCGGTAAGCCCCAGTACTCCAATGGACCATGACTCACAGGTATTTGTGGCGTGTACCACGCTTCTACCATTGTCATTGGTTCCTCTTCTTTTGGCTCTTCTCCAATAGCTAAAAGTGAGTCCTTAATTTTTTGGTTGCGTTCCATGTCACGAAGTTCATTCCAACTAAACGTGTACCACGTTAATTCCTTTGTTGGTATAATTGCCGTTGCCTTAAAACACATGTAATTCCCTATTTGCTTAGACTCTTTTCCCATAGTCCATTGTATAGGCTGCAAATTGTCCTTAACTAGAAATTGTTTACCGTAAAACTCTTGATCCTGGATTTGCGTGTTTGTCTTTACGTTTTTATAGCTTTCTCCAGCAGCAAAGTTCTTTCCCCAAGAATTCGTCGCTCCAGACATAGCGTCTAGTTTATCTTCCTCATAGAATAAAGACTCTTCTTTGTTGAAATTAAGGATGTAGGTCTTTTCCAATTGACTTTTCATCCGTTCTTTAATTTGTTTTTTCTGCGCTTCACTAAATCTTGCGCCCCAGCGACCTAAATCCATAGCGGTTTTAGAAAAATAAACAGCCTGTCCCTGAAAGTCTTGAACCGGTGGTTTATGAAGCGTAAAGGATGTTAGTGCTAAAACAAAAATGCTGATTTTGAGTAGTAAAAGTTTCATAGGTGTTGATTTATAGCTATAACCTTACCTAACAAATGTATTTAATGTTTCAACAAATTAAATCTCTTTATTATAACATTAACACTCTAAACTAAAGGCTAAGACTTATTAATACCCTTTTAGACCTTCACCATGCCTCTAACGTTTAATCAGGTTTCGTTAAAAGTTTCTTAAACTTTTAGCCTCCAATTCTAATTTGAATGGATTCTCCTCGTTCCCTGCCAGTTGGACGATGTTGCTCTTGAAATTCCTTTAACTTTTTATCCCTTATCTCATCAAACTCAGATTGATTAACCTCTTTCCCTTTTGAAGGTACTTTAATATTTACCTCATTTTCTGGATTTAAGACAATCTGGCTGCAAATCATTTGTTGCTTGCCGTCATTGATTTCCAGTATTAAACCAGGCAAACCTTGATAGCGCTCAGGTCCATTACTGATCGGAATTTGAGTTGTGTACCATGCAGTTACTGTCCTTGTTTGGGTCTCGGTTTTAGTTTCATTGTCTTGGTCGTTACCAGTGCCAGAATTACTCACCATTACTTCTATCTCTTCGGTAAAGGTGGCTTTGTAACAGGTGAATTTGCCTATATTTTTGGTATCGCTGTGCAAGGTCCAATTATAGGTTGGTAGGCTATCCTTAACCAAAAACACTTTTCCAAAAAGTTCATTTTGATTGATGAAAGAACCCTTTTGGGTATTTTTATACAATATATCAGAACCGCCACCGCCAAAAGCTCTAATAGATACGCCATCCATGGTTATGCCGGAGCCCGGAGTTTCCAAAGACACGTCTTCTTTGTAAATGGACTCCGCCTTGTTAAACGTTAACAAAAAGGTTTTTTCAAATTGCTTTTTAAGCATTTCGGCCATTTTCTTTTGCATGTCCGAAGAAATACTCGTGTTGGTACTGTCTATTTTTAAATCTACTTTACGCTTGGTTTTATAAGTAGCTATACCCTGAAAATCTTGAGCATTAGCAGCAGAGAATGCTGCTGCCAATACCAAAATTACTATCCTAATAACTGTTGCCATTTGATGATTGATTTATTTCTTTACTTTTTATTTTTGTAGTAGTTAATGGCAGCTTTTCTTATAACATCTATACGCTCTAAAAAATCCTCCTGATCTGATGATGTCCCTTCTATCTTGTAGGACATATGAGATTTCTTTCCGTTAGACATTACTTCTCCATTACAAACCAACTTAAAGGACACGTCCTTGTCTTCTGAGGTTAGTTCAAAAACGCTTTTAACATCTTCTACCGTAAATGTGGACTCTAGTTCTTCCAGAGAATCAACTTCTACCACAACATCTACACGTTCTGCCCTAACTTCTTTTTTAACTTCTAACTCTTCAAAGGACTTAGTCTGACTAAATCCTGCAATTCCGATCAACAATACTAAAGGTAAAATTAAATTTTTCATGATTTCTAATGATTTAATGATTAATACAACACAAAGATGAGAACCAATGCTGAAGATTTGGGTTAACCAGTGTTAACGTGTGTTAACCGATTGGCATTCCTAATGATATTACACCTACATTTGAAGTATGAACAACAAACGCTATACATACATCTTATATATAATCGTTGCAGTAATATTCGCTACAATTGTTATCCAAGTCTATTGGAATTACAAAAATTACATCAACAACAAACAGCAGTTGATCAGTGACGTTCAAACCAGTTTAGACAAAGCTGTGGATGATTACTACACTAGATTGGCAGAGCGAACCACCTATGGTATTTATCTCGAAGGCGACAAACAAAAAAACGCTCTTGCTGAAGGTGGCCCTGTTGAAGAGTTAATGATGCAATTTGATAGTATAGATGAAACGAAAAAGGAATTTAATGTTCCTGATTCACTTGTTTTTGAAGACATCAAAGGAATAACCGTTCTAAAGGGAATGGCAGTAGACTCGATGGAACAAATTATCAAGAAAAAAAATCCGTCACTATCCCAAGAGGAATTTCAATTGAAAATAGATAGTCTAAAAAATAATGACTCTCTCTCCGATTTTAAAAGCATAGAATTTCTTACATCAAAAATTGTTGTATCTATAAGAAATGACAGCCTCAATGTAGAGGAAGTGGATAGCTTGCTAATGGAAGAGTTTAGAAGAAAACAGATAAATTTAGACAAAGAATTGGTTTTCTTTAAGTCGAGCGTAGCAAAACAAGTAGCAAGAATCAAAGATTCACTGAAGGCAGTGAAAAATGGTGTTAAGTTTGAAAACAAGGCTTATGAATTAAGTGCAATTTCAAAATCCACACTTTTACCCAAAGGAAGTATCCTAGAGCTTAAATATCGCAACGAAACCCAGACTGTTTTAAAACGTAGTCTTGGAGGCATTCTCATTTCTACAATTCTTGTATTAGCGGTAATAAGCTGTTTGTTCTATCTACTTAACATTATTAAGCATCAGAAACAATTGGCCGAAGTAAAAAATGACCTCATAAGTAATATTACCCACGAATTTAAGACACCGATTGCGACCGTAAGTGCAGCGCTAGAAGGTATAAGCAGTTTTAACGGCATAGATGATAAAGAAAAAACCAAGAAATACATCAACATGTCGTCCCAGCAATTAGAGAAACTTAATATGATGGTGGAAAAACTTTTAGAGACGGCAACATTAGATAGTGACAAGCTTGACTTGAAAAAAGAAACTGTTGATATCACCAAGCTTGTGACAGACCTATTTAAGCGTTACGAACTGCAATTTCCAAATAAAAACTTTAGCCTCAATTTAGAAGCGGAACCTATTATGGCTTCAGTAGATGTATTCCACTTTGAAAATGCCATTAATAACATTTTAGATAACGCTGTAAAATATGGAGGAGCCAATATTTCCTTTGAGTTGGTAGCTAAAACAAATTCTTTTGAAATAATAATTTCTGATAACGGGAACAACCTGTCTAAAGCAAATAAAGACCGTATTTTTGAAAAATTTTACCGTGTACCCAAAGGCAACACCCATGATGTCAAAGGCTTTGGAATTGGTTTGTTTTACACCAAAACCATCATAGAAAAGCATGGCGGAACCATTAAGGTTGACTTAAACAATGCCTTAACCACATTTAAAATTAGTGTACCAAATGGCTGAAAACATAACCATATTACTGGCAGAAGATGAAGCCGCCTTAGGGCAAATTATTAAGGAAAGTCTTGAAACCAGAGATTTTAACGTTATACTTTGCGAAGACGGCGTACAAGCGATGGAAAAATACCAATCTGAATCTCCTGATGTCTTGGTTTTGGATGTGATGATGCCTAAAAAGGATGGGTTTACGTTAGCAAAAGAAATCCGTGCCATTGACGATACTGTGCCCATCATATTTCTCACGGCAAAATCGCAAACAGCAGATGTTGTAGAAGGGTTCTCTATTGGTGGAAACGACTATTTGAAAAAGCCCTTTAGTATGGAAGAACTCATTGTTCGTATTCACAATCTTCTAAATCGTGCTAAACTTCAAAAGCAAACTGAAATTATTGAACTTGGTGACTTTTCTTTTGATTTTCCAAGACAACTATTGAAATACAAGGATAACGATGACATTCAGCTCACACACAGGGAAGCGCACTTGCTTTATCATCTTATTAAAAACAAAAATCAGGTGTTAGACCGATCTCTTATCTTAAACAAACTTTGGGGCAATGACGATTTCTTTGCAGCAAGGAGTATGGATGTGTTTATCTCCAAATTAAGAAAAAAACTCAAAGCTGATGAGCGCATTCAAATTATAAATGTGCGGGGCTATGGCTATAAACTCACCATGTAGGTTCTAAACAATAAATGCTCTCGTTTATTTGTTATGTAATGGTACATTTTTTTGTACTTTTCAATGGTTTATGCGCATATTACTTTACATTATTCTAGGCTTAGGCTATTTATTAAATGCCCAGATTGCACCTAAGGCCGTTTTTAAGGATTCCACTAAAATTGATGCCAAATCAATATTTGGCGTAGACACCTTTGGTACATTTTATTACACAACGGAAGACAACACCTTCTACAAAAAAACGAAGGACACTATTGTAACGTACACCAACTTTCAACTGAATGAAATCACCACTGCCAATACGTTTAATCCGTTAAAGATTAATTTATTCTACGAAGATTTTAACACCGCTATCATACTTGATAATCGATTAGCAGAAATCTTTAAAATTGACTTCAATACCATATTGCCTTACAAAAATGTTTCGTTTATCTCAACCGGATTTGATAATACCCTTTGGATTTTCAATCAAGATTTACAGCAGCTAGAGCTATACGATTACATTACTAACAAAATTCGCCTAAAAACAGTACCCATACAATCCCAGATTTTAGATTTGAAAAGTGACTACAATTATTGTTACATGCTAACCGAAAAGTATTTATACATATACAATTATTTCGGAAGCTTAGTAGAAAAACACATTAACCCAGGTTTTGAAAAAATGGCTTTTAGTAAGGCTTATTTAATTCTTAAGAAAGAGAATAAACTTTATATTCTTCCAAAAAACACCTCTGAGATCATGCCAATTGAGCACCCTAATTTGTTAATAAATCAGTTTTTGGTAACAAATGAAACCTTGTATATTTACAACGACGGAATGCTCAGTCGCTATCAACTAAAATTAGAATAGATTATGCATATTGCTGTGGCCGGAAATATCGGTGCTGGTAAAACAACATTGACTAAATTATTGGCCAAACATTATAAATGGGAAGCCCAGCTAGAAGATGTGGTTGACAATCCATACCTAGACGATTTTTACAATCAGATGGAACGGTGGAGTTTTAATTTGCAGGTCTATTTTTTAAATAGTCGTTTCAGACAAATCAAACAGATTAGAAATAGCGGTAGAGACATCATTCAAGATCGCACCATTTATGAAGATGCGCATATTTTTGCACCTAACCTTCATGCCATGGGTCTCATGACCAATCGCGATTTTGAAAATTATTCGTCCTTATTTGAACTCATGGAATCCTTTGTAAAAGGTCCAGATTTACTTATTTATTTACGAAGCACTATTCCTAATTTGGTTTCTCAAATCCACAAACGAGGACGCGATTATGAAAACTCTATCAGTATAGATTATCTAAGTCGTCTTAATGAACGTTATGAGGCTTGGATACACGGTTACGACAAGGGCAATCTTTTAATTATTGATGTAGACAAACTAGACTTTGTTGACAATCCTGAAGACCTGGGTGGCATAATCAATAAAATTGACGCCGAAATCCACGGTTTATTTTAAGGGATAAAGCCATGCTTTTTAGCATGAGTAAAGGCCTCCTTACTTTTTTCTACAATTTGAACTGGAACTTCCCTGTAATCAGAGAAAAGATTTGCGATTCTGTTCATTTTCTTAGAATGCTCAACAGCTCTGAGATAAATAGCCTCAATTCTATTAGGAAATTGCCTTACCACGTCTCGATAGATATACGCATCCTTTTCACCACAGTCTCCGATGAGAATGAAATTTAAATGAGGGTAGGTTTTTAAAATATTATAAATCTCGTGGTACTTATGTGCCAATTCGGTTTTAGGGGTTTTATCAAAAGGAGTTCTAAAATCCCGAAGCAGAACAGGTCCCTTAGGAAATTGGTTCTGGGTTAGAAAAACATCTAGATACCGATATAGATTCCAAGGGCTGTTACTCACGTAAAAGATAGGATTCGCCTCAGTTAAGGTCTTACCCAGATGCAAGGCAGCATAAAACTCTGAAGACCCCTCCAAAGCCTTACGTTTTTGAGGTGTTTTTAAAAATGTATTTACCGCTACACGCCATTTTAAGGGCGAGGCCACTCCAGTTTGTAAAATGGTATCATCAATATCGCTTATAACTCCAAAAACTGCATTTTGAGAAGGAATAAGCATTTGACCCTTAAATTTATTGTTCTGCTGAATTTCTCGCTTTATAGTACCAGTATCAAAACTCACTTCATAATGAAACCAGCCCTCATTATCGATGGGCAAAGCCAAATTTTTAATAGATTTATCCAATAAATAATACCCTTCCTTATCTGTTTTGCACGGAACAATGTTACTCTCTCCGATGGTTATGTTTAGAGGTGTTTCCCTAATTTCATCGGTCTCAAAACGTTTCCATGAATTAACTACTAAGCTCCACCAATTTTTATCATTTAGGTCTATATCTTCATCTTCTAGAGCTCTACCCTTGAGATACACATGGGTAGATGTTCCATAAGTTGAAAAGGGGATAATTTGTAGCGGATCTTTTCTTAGCACTATTATTATCTGTGAATTAACTAACGTAAAAATAAAAAAGCCCTGTCAATGACAAGGCTTTTAATTATTTAATTAAGCAGAATTATTCAACGAGTAACTTCTTTGTAATACCTAAGGCATTTTCAATTACATAAAGCCCAGGTCTCACATTTTGTAAATCAATGGTATTCGTATTCTTAACTTCGATGACCATTCGTCCAGAAATATCAAAAACTTTATAATCACTCGTATGACTAAAGTTAACTTTATCTTTCGCTGGATTAGGGAACATCCTAAAATCGTTGGAAGCTATTGTGTTCTCTTCAATACTCAAAATATTGTCTAATGAGTAGACGCTCAAAGTGGCACTCACTTCGTTAGATATCACAATTAATGCAGTTCCTGTTGGGCTATCAGTAGGATTGATATAAACGATACCTTCAGGACCAAGGTCTCCACTTTCCTGAGCTCCTTCCACATTACCACGATTATTCAAATATTGCAAGAAGACAGGTGCATTTGGATCAGTCACATCGTAAATCATAACACCGCCAACCCTTTCTAATAATACAAAAGCGTAGAAAGAACCTTCTATTTCCTCTACAATAACCGCTTCTGGCTCTGGCCCTTTATTATCACTTCTGTTTTTAAAGCTGTTATTACTATTACTTGCATTGAAAATACCTCCATAGGTGGCGTCTGCCGCAGTAATCACCTCAAAGTCGTTGCCGCTGTCATAGATAATATTTCCAGAATTCGCCTCAAAAATACTGAAAGAACGACCGCCATAAACATGTATTTCCTCAAATTCTGGATCGCCATCGGTATTACCAGAAGCATTCGAAATATTTATGTCACCTAGGTTATTCTCTAATTCCAATATAGCCGCATTTGGAAAAACTGCTGGATCTAAATTATAATCTGAGTCATCTAATTTGCGTTCCTCCACAAAGGTATTATACTCACGCGCATCGCCTTCGTTTGCCGTAACAATGTAACCCGTTCCACCAACATTATAGTAGTCAATTCCGTCTGGCATGTACATTCCAAAAATTGGCCATGAGGCATTAAAAATAAAGTCGGGTTCATCGCTCGTATCAAGAGAATTTGATGCAATACTATGATCCTTAAGACCGAATGGAACAATCTGAGTGATAGTCGGCACGGTAAGATCTACTATGGCATAAGCATTATTCTCTTGAAGTGCTACGTAGGCCGTATTACTATCATCCGAAACAGCAATATACTCAGGCTCCAAGTCTTGTGCAACTGTTGCACCAGGTCCAAAAATTCTTACATCAGCAGCTAGTAGTGCTGCCAAATCTCCATTAAAGGCTGTAAATCCTAAGTTAGTGACATCACTTTGATCAATAGCACCTAAGCCACCTGTCACATCTATAATAGAAACGCCACCTTCAGGGTCAATTGTATAATCGCTATTGGGTTCACCTTCGTTTGCTGATAACAATTTAGTACCATCAGGTGTAAAGGTTATCATATCAGGCAAAGCTCCTACCGTTACCATAACTTGATTATTACCATCTGTATCAGAGAACATCACCATCCCTGGGTCTGTTTTAGGGTTTGCTGATATAGCTGCCGCTAATATCCCATTACTCACAGCAACACTTTGGACACCATCTGTATTGGGTGGCAAGGAAATACTGGTTATTGGGGTGATATTACTTGGGTCAGAAAAATCTAAAACCTCGATTGAGGTGCTGTTCGTAACAAATAAGCGCTGAGTAGCTGCATCGTAGGCTGTTATTTCTGCAGTTCCACTAGCATCGACCAAATAACTTGTCAAATAATTAGCATTTAACACAGTTGCGTTAGCAGAAGGAACAACCGTATCATCATCAAGAATATAGACCGAAAACGTATCATTCATACCAATAGCCGCATTACTTGCATTCTGCAGCTCTACAACAAAGAATACATCCGAGCCATCGTCTCCATTATCTATAATTGGAATAGTAATCGTTTGATCCGCCGCAACTCCTGAAGGGAAAGTTATAGTTTGTGTTATAGGATATGAAAAGTCTGAACCCTCAACAGCCGAACCTCCAGAAACCAAAACAACATCAACTGTTACATTAGAAGAAGGTGCTTCAGAAATAGTTGCTGTCAAGGTAATACTTGATTCATTTTCAGAAATAGAATCGAACTCAGTGTCAAAAGCCACAACTGGAAAAGATCCAATAACAATCCTTGTATCCTGATCTGCCGGTGTTTCTGCAATATTGTAAGCCGAGGCGTTATCAGGGTGGAATGCGAACATGAATTCGGCCAAGGCGTCCTGTTCGCCTCCTGTACCGCTAAACGTGGTGTTGTTCCCTGGATCATTGGCCAGGACTCCGTCAGGGAAGTCTGTAGTCTCGCCGAATCCCAGACCTGCATAGTAATTTATCCTGTTCGGTGCCGAGAGCTGGTCGAACGGATAGCCATCGCCACCGTTTGCCAAAAAGTTTAGCGTCACCATATTGAAGGTAGTGCCACCTGGCGCCACGTTCACGCCGTTATCCACAACTACAACGTCATTGGAGGGGTCAGTATCACCTCTATCAACCACCAAGCTAACAAGCCTGCTTCCCGGTGGAAGGTTGGGGTCATAGACAAAGCTCATACCACCAATTTGTGGGAAACGGCCAGGGGTTTCGCCAGGTGCCACTTCCTCGAGTCCGTGCTCTAAAAGGGTTATCAATTCTGCGGGTGTCACGGTCAATCTTACAAGACCGTTATCAAAACGCAGTGTAGCCCTGAGGTTGCCCTCTGAGACCTCGTTGTTGCTAGGCGGCGAGAATACGATGTCGTCGGGATCGTTTGATCCGCCTGGAAGAACTGCAGATCCAATTCCACTTCTTATGCCACCACCATTCTTCAAGGAAATATCTACACCTGCATCGGCAGGAGGATTCAATAGATTCGCATACCATAGATTGGCATCAGCGGTAAGGTTGCCCAGGTTGGTTTCCTGCGTTCTTACCTGCTCTCTTCTTCCATCAAGATAAACGCTAGAAAAGCCCACAACATTACTGAACTGTGCGGATATGATACCTTGAACGGCATCCCTTAGGGCAACCACGGTTGGATTGGGCGTTGCACTCAGGGAGGTCACCAAGGCCTCGGTAGCGGGATAGACCCCATTGATGGTGTCGTCCAGTGCAGTTAGATCCAGTACACCATTGGTATCGAACTCAACGACCAATCTTCCAAGATATTTGTAGTCACCGTCCACATTCACAACTAGCACAGGGTTACCGCCAGCATCGGTGGTTTGGAACGGATAGTTTTCATCAAAGGCCGTATCCGTAACAAACGTGTTGCTAAATAATGTGTCGTTGCTATCGCCCATTCTTGTATTAGAACCACCAGCAACAATGATATCGACACCATCTAAAAGAGTTGCCAGCTGCTTCTCAATGGCGATGGACTGCATGTGCGCCAATAGGATAATCTTGTTCACACCGCTGTTTGTAAGGGCATCAATGCTGGGCTGAATTTCAGCGGCCAATTGGTTAACTGTAGCGCTAGGATCCGGTGAAACCGTTACACTGCCCATCGTGGTAATATTTGGGAAGCTTGGAGCCACTGCACCTACAATACCGATGGTCTCGCCATCAATTGTGACTACAGCGTATTTGGCTACTTGACTATTTAAAGTGGATATGTCATTACCATCAGTTCCGATGATTCCGGAGAAATCACCATCCTGGGAAAAGTCTAGGTTGGTTGACAACCACGGGAAGTTTGAACCAGGGAAGGTCACACCACCGCTGGACTCACTGCTGAAGGCCGCATCGAAAAGCTCACCAGGACCTTGATCGAATTCGTGATTACCAAATGTTGCAGCCTGAACACCGAAGGCGTTGGCGAAGGCTACCTCTAAATGGCCAGGTTCATTGCTTCCCGAAAGGCTTCTGACCGCACTGTTCTCAGCGGCAAAATATCTCGGGCCAGGTATCATAATGTCACCAGAGGTAACGGTAAGGGTATTGCTGCCGAAAACTGGATCGTTCTGGAAAAAGTCCACAAGAGCGGAAAACTCGTCAACTGCATCAAGGGCACTCTCTTCATTGCCATCAACATCTGCATAATGTAATAATTGTAACTCGAAGTTTTGGGCCATTAAATTTGCACCGCAAAACATAAAAAAAATCACAACTAACATTGTGATTTTTTTTGTGTAAATGTTTTTCATTGGAATGGTTTTTTGTGTTGGATTAATTTGATTCATAAAATTAAAGCCCCAATCCAAGAGTAACGTAAATCCTTCATTATTATAAAGTAAAACAAAAAGCACCTCAAAAAGGTGCTTATGTTAAGAGTGTTATTTAGATATTAAGAGAGCTAACTTTTCGTTACCTCTGTCTTATCTATTTCAATTACTAGGTTATCTTTATTATTTTCTAAATTCTTCTCAAATGCCTTTAGTTTCTCTTCAACGGCTTTCTCTGTCCCTTCAAAAGTTTCGGTTTTCAAAACTTCAACTCCGTTTTCAATAATCTTATATTCAATAGTAGCTGTAGCCAAATCATCAGAGTTAATGGACATCTCTATATTTAGGTCTTTAGTCTCAGTAGCTGCCAAACCTGTCTCAGAGTGACCTCCTAAAATTGGAGCTATTACTAAACCTACTAAACAGGTTAATTTAATAAGGATGTTCATCGAAGGTCCTGATGTATCCTTAAATGGATCTCCAACCGTATCACCAGTTACCGCTGCTTGGTGTGGAGGTGATGGATTGTCTTCTTTATGTTTGTAATAGGTTTCTCCATTGATTTCAACACCAGCCTCAAATGATTTTTTGGCGTTGTCCCAAGCACCACCTGCATTATTTTGGAATATAGCCCACATGACACCACTCACACAAACACCAGCCATATAACCACCAAGTACTTCTGCACCAAGTAAGAAATCGTCATTTACTATCGCTGTACCAATTCCCATAACAACAGGAGTTACAATAGTTATAAGACCAGGGACAACCATTTCCTTTAAAGCAGCTTTAGTTGAAATGTCTACACATTTACCGTATTCTGGAGTACCTGTTCCTTCCATTATTCCTGGTATTTCCCTAAACTGTCTTCTAACTTCCTCAACCATCTGTCCTGCTGCTTTACCAACAGATTCCATGGCCAAGGCCGAGAAGATTACAGGAATCATTCCACCTATAAATAAAGCCGCCAAGACAGGAGCTTTAAAGATGTTTATTCCATCTATCCCTGTAAATGTTACGTAGGCTGCAAATAGCGCTAATGCCGTTAAAGCTGCTGAGGCAATGGCAAACCCTTTACCCACAGCTGCCGTTGTGTTACCTACCGAATCCAAAATATCGGTGCGCTCACGAACGTGAGGCTCCAATTCACTCATTTCGGCAACACCACCTGCATTATCAGCTATTGGTCCAAAAGCATCAATGGCCAATTGCATAGCTGTCGTTGCCATCATTGCAGATGCCGCTAAAGCTACACCGTAGAATCCAGCTAGCACATAAGCACTCCAGATGGCCACAGCAAAGAGAATTACGGATAAAAAAGTGGATTTCATTCCAACAGCCAATCCAGATATAATATTTGTAGCAGCACCAGTTGATGAATTTTTTACAATTTTTAAAACCGGTTTTTTACCTAAACTTGTATAGTACGCGGTAACCATAGATATCAATGCACCTACAGCTAAGCCAATGGTAGCGGCATAAAACACATGCCTTGAAGGAATCTCCCTAATACCTTCTCCGAAGAAATTCATTTCTATAGTCATTGGTAACATCCAGCGGATTAAAAACCATGAAGCCACCCAAGTAATGCCTATAGAAAACCAGTTACCTCTATCTAAAGCGCCTTGAACTATGGATTCCTTTGCATCATTGCTAGAGATACGCACCAAAAAAGTTCCTAAAATGGATGCTACAACACCAACACCAGCAATTACCAATGGCAATAAGATTGGTCCCATATTATTAAAGTCATCGCTGAATGGCACATCTGCAGACATGTCTCTTATCACATAATTACCCAATACCATGGCAGCTAGAACCGTAGCCACATAAGAACCAAATAAGTCGGCACCCATACCGGCAACATCACCAACATTATCACCAACGTTATCGGCGATTGTGGCAGGGTTTCTTGGGTCATCTTCTGGAATTCCAGCTTCTACCTTACCAACCAAATCAGCACCAACGTCAGCTGCTTTTGTGTAGATTCCGCCTCCAACTCTTGCAAATAAAGCAATACACTCAGCTCCTAAAGAAAATCCTGCTAAGGCTTCAAGAGCAACAGTCATTTCTTCATAAAAAGCACCTTCTCCAGTGACAAACATTTTAAGGAAGAGGAAAAAGAATAAGCTCAAACCCAATACAGCGAGTCCTGCAACGCCAAGTCCCATAACCGTTCCACCACCAAAAGATACTTTTAGTGCATGAGGCAAGCTTGTTTTGGCAGCCTCTGCCGTTCTAGCATTGGCATCTGTTGCTATACGCATACCGATATTTCCTGCTAATCCGGAAAAGACAGCTCCGAAAATAAAGGCCAATATGATAATGTATGGTGTTGTATCTACTAAAAAAGCCACTGCGGCCAGAGATACAGAGGCCATAATCACAAAAATTACAAGTAACCTGTATTCTGCTGCCAGAAAAGCTAGTGCTCCTTCTTTAATTGATTTAGAAATGCTCTGCATTTTTTCATCGCCTGCAGGTTGCTTTTTTACCCAAGACATCTTTATAAACATAAAAAACAATCCAATGATTGCTAGTGCCATTGGGATAAAAATCACGTTAGATTCCATATAAGTGTATTTAGTTTGTTTTATAATTTAGCTGGGCAAAAGTAGTGAATTGAATGGTAATAGAAAAACCCTTTTTTAACCTGCTTACAATGTATTTTCTTCCTTTATTTTCTCAACGGAATGAGGCCAATTAAATCATGAAATTGCCCTTAGTGCTATGATTACTATCTTGGTAGCGCTTTATACTTTGCTCTACTATGACCTTAGCCTCATCTGCATTGCCCCAACCGCCTACATCAACCTTCTTCTTTTCCAAATCTTTGTACACTTGGAAAAAGTGGGTAATCTCATCTAATCTATGAGGGTTTAAGTCGGCAATGTCATCCTTTAAGCTCCAAATTGGATCGGACACTGGTACGCATACAATTTTTTCATCTGGTCCTTTTTCATCCGCCATATGAAAAACTCCAATGGGTTTTACCTCCATAACACACATAGGAAATGTTGGTTCATGGCCCAATACCAAAACATCTAATGGATCTGAATCCAGAGCCAAGGTTTCCGGAATAAAACCATAATCACCAGGATACATCATGGACGAAAACAACATACGATCAAATCGAATTTTTTTCAATTTAAAATCATATTCGTATTTGTTTCGACTTCCTTTTGGTATTTCGATTAACACGTCAAAGGTTAAAATATCTTTGTCTGCCATTCCATTAGATTTAATGCTGCGAAGATATAAATTAAGATAGACTTGAGCGGCTTAAAAATAAAAACCGAAGCTTCCGGTGATGCCAAAACGTCGTGCATCTGGATTGTCAAGGTAATTTCCTCTAAAATTAAAATCGATGCGCAGTACCTTAAAAATATTAGCGATTCCGAAACTATATTCATAGTACACCCTGGAATCTGGAGCTATTAAAGGAAACTCCACAGGATTTCCTGTTGTATTTAGGGCAATATTTTCCTCCGATAATTCACCCCAAACCCCTCTTAAAGCTACGATGGCCCGCAAATTATATTTTTTCAAAAAAGGAATTCTTGAGAAAATTCTACCATTAAAATTATGCTCTAAATGTATGGAGGTGTAGGTATCGGTTACAAACTCATAAAAATCTAACTGCGGAAATGTATTGTATATTGAGAAATAGGTCTGGTTTCCAGGAACCACACTAAGCAATGCCAAAGGTACTTCACCGAAAGTCTTTCCTAACTCCACAGAACTGGTAAGCCTTCCAAAACCACCTATCTGCCAAGGCTGAATGTAGGAGAACTGTAATTTGGTATAATCAAAATCACTATTGAACCAGTCTCTTTCACCTTTGGTGATTTGTGCAAAGAGGCGCGCAAAATTATCATTCTTTTCTCTGCGTTCTACACCAAAACCTGTCATTTGACGCTTAGGAAAATACCCTAAGGAAAACCGACTTTCAAATTGGTACACTTCTGAGGAAACGCCAGTAGGCGAGTTTGGGTCATTAAAGTCTAGGCTAAAGGTTGGAGAGGCACTACTAATTCTTCTAAAACTACCATCCCAGCGTAATTCTAAATTACGCAAAGGTTCAATCGCAACCCCAAAATTAGTGAGGTTTATATTAGATAATTTATCATTAGCTCCGGCCGTAAACACAGCGTTGGAGGCCAAACTTCTTCCCAACACGTCTGTAGAACTTGTTAGACTCGCACCTATTTGCTCGATATCTCTACGATGACCTCCAAAGACAATGAATCGGCTCCTCTTATCTAAAAGCCATTTCCCCGAAATACCATGTTTAAATTTATTATCTCCAAAGCCATAGGCTAGAAAGCCTTCTAGTCGCCATAGATCATTAGGACCAAAGTAGGTTCGGCCACCTGCTCTGAGGCGAAGACCTTCTACTTCGTTATAACCAAATGTGGAAAAGATAGGACCATAATCAAAGTTTATACTTGGAAATTCTACATACCCTGAAGCCAATATGCTACCCAAATTGTACAATCTCTTGAATTTCTTTACAGTTTTTAGGGTATCTAACATGGTGTAGATACCTTTCTCGTCCTTGTTTAAGGCCTCAAGTCGATTTTGCTCCCAAAAGTCCTTATCCCTATTGTACACATCAGCATCATAGTTATACACAACCTTGTCGTAATACTTAGCATCTTTCTGCTCATTAAACTTATAATTGTCATACAAGGTTGTTCGCTTTCCGTAAATCCCTCGTGATGCCTCCTTTTTATTAAGGGCAAAATCCGATAGGAAATAATCGCGTTTAATTAAGAATACCGAATCATTCAACACCTCGAACTCTTGCTCAATATAAATTTCCTTAACCCAATTAATATTGGCGCTTTTTGAGGCCTGCATATTTATTTCCTTAATGGCATAGGTTGAATCATTGACCCAAAAATCACCCTTAAAGGTCAATTCATTTTTTCTCCTTGGGTAATAAATGATGTTATAACACCATTTGTTATCAATATAGGCACTATCTGAAAGCACATAATTATAAGACTGAATCCCTGTACGGCCTATGGGACTCACAAAGCTCTTATCAAAGAACTTTAGGTAATTGTCGTAAACATTGTAATCTGAATACAAATCGTCAATAAAGTCTATGATAACTTGGTTGTTACTAAAACCAGAGTTCTTATTACCTACTAAATCAACGCGCTCTTTATTGATAAGGTTATCTCCAGAGATTCGTTTTACGGATTCATTTAAGAAAATAGGCAGGTAGGTTTTACCTGTAATGCTTGAGGTATCGACCTCCTCAAAAACAAATTCCATTCCCTTAAACAATTTACTTTTTATTAAAGCACTATCAATAGTATTTAAATCGAATTCTACTTTTTCGTATTGGTCATATTCGTATTGATTAAATTGACTGAGACCATTTTGGCGCTTTCGCTCCCAAATTTTTTTGAGGATTCTGATAGCAGGGTTTTCCGAAGCCTTTTTTGACTGCTTCCCTGTAACTATAACAACTTCATCTAGAGAAGCCGCTTCCTCCTTCAAAACAAACCTTAAATTGTAACTAACGCTTTTCTCTAAGGGAATTTCCAGCGTTTCAAAACCGATAAAGGATACGATTAAGGTCTGCCAGCGTTCATCAGATTCTAAATAAAACCTTCCATTCTCATCTGTTGTAGTCCCTTCTGTTGACCCTTTAAACAAAACGTTGGCATAGGCCACAGGTTCATCATTTTCATCAAAGACATAACCACTTACCTTAGTTTGGGCTATAAGGACATATAGAGGTAGTAGAAAAAGAGAAAAGAATAGTTTTAATCTCATATAAAAATATAAACTTCATTAGTATCCATGGAAAAACTCAATAGCTACCAATGAAGTCTATTAAACGTAGAATAATGGGAAATATTTATTTATACATTACTTTTTTAACAGCCTTGATAACATCATCGCTGTTAGGTAACCACTCTTCCAATAAAACTGGCGAATAAGGTGCAGGAGTATCTGCAGTATTCAATTTTACAATAGGAGCATCTAAATAATCAAAAGCTTCAGATTGGACCAAATATGTAATTTCTGTGGCAACATTACCAAAGGGCCAAGCCTCTTCAAGAACTACCAACCTATTTGTTTTTTTAACGGAAGTTATAATGGCCTTTCTATCCATTGGTCTTACCGTCCTTAAATCGATGATTTCACAAGATATCCCTTCCTTTTCCAGCTCATCAGCAGCTTTATAGGCTTCCTTGATTATTTTTCCAAAGGATACAATAGTAACGTCCGTTCCTTCCCTTTTAATATCTGCTACACCAATAGGAATGGTATATTCCCCTTCAGGGACCTCACCTTTATCGCCATACATTTGTTCACTCTCCATGAAAATTACGGGATCGTCGTCTCTAATAGCAGATTTTAATAGTCCCTTTGCGTCATAAGGATTAGAAGGCACAATTACCTTTAGGCCTGGTGTGTTGGCAAACCAACTTTCGAAAGCCTGGGAATGGGTAGCTGCTAATTGACCTGCCGAAGCTGTAGGCCCTCTAAATACTATTGGGCACTTAAACTGGCCACCAGACATTTGTCTGATCTTGGCAGCATTATTTATAATTTGATCAATCCCAACCAGTGAGAAATTAAAGGTCATATATTCTACTATAGGCCTATTGCCAGTCATTGTTGACCCAATGGCAATACCAGCAAAACCTAACTCTGCGATGGGTGTATCTATAACGCGCTTAGGACCAAACTCATCTAACATTCCTTTTGAGGCTTTATAAGCGCCATTGTATTCGGCAACTTCTTCTCCCATAAGATAAACGCTTTCATCTCGACGCATTTCCTCGCTCATGGCTTCACAAACGGCTTCCCTGAATTGAATTGTCTTCATGCTCTTGTTTTAAATCGAATAGCAAAAATAATAATTGCAACTAAATTAGCATGAGTTAAAAGTGTAATAATATGTCAAAATTGAAAGTGTGGCCAAGGTTAGGGCCTTTACTTAAATTTATCTCTCTCATTGTTACTCAAAATGACTAGAATTCTAAGGCTTGTGCTAAAGCATTACATAAAATTCAAAAAAAATAACCTTATGTAAAAAAGAACTGAATTTTTACAAAATTTTATTATGCATGCATAGTATTTTTGAAAATTTATAAGTATCTTCGTCAACGCAAAATAAAAACGTAATTATATGAAAATATTAGTCTGTATTAGTCATGTTCCAGACACGACATCTAAAATCAATTTTACAGATGGAGACACCAAGTTTGATACTAATGGCGTGCAATACGTTATAAATCCCAACGATGAGTTTGGCCTTACACGCGCCATGTGGTTTAAGGAAAAACAGGGTGCAAGCGTTGATGTAGTAAATGTTGGTGGTCCTGAAACAGAACCCACTTTGAGAAAAGCGCTAGCTATTGGAGCAGATGCCGCTATTCGCGTTAATACGGAAGCTACAGATGGCTTCGTAGTGGCTAAACAACTTGCCAAAGTAGTTGAAGATGGAAATTACGATTTAATCATTGCAGGACGGGAATCAATAGATTACAACGGAGCAATGGTTCCTGGCATGTTGGCTACATTAACAGGCGCCAACTTTGTAACCAATTGTATTAGCCTTGAAATTGATGGCGACAAAGCAGTAGCCGTGCGTGAAATTGATGGCGGAAAAGAAACGGTTAACACCTCACTACCTCTTGTAATTGGTGGTCAAAAAGGATTGGTGGAAGAAAGCGACTTGAGAATACCTAACATGAGAGGCATAATGATGGCCCGTAAAAAGCCATTGAATGTATTGGAGCCTGTTGAAGCAGATGCCAAAACCTCATCAGTGAGTTATGAAAAACCAGCTCCAAAAGGTGCTGTTAAACTTGTGGATGCTGACAACATTGACGAGTTAGTAAATCTACTCCATAACGAAGCTAAAGTAATTTAGCAGGTATACAACTTGTTAGAATTCGCTCAAATCGTGTGTAAGTTTAAAAATTTAATGAAAGCCTGATATAACATCAGGAGATAAAAAAACAGAATAACATGTCAGTTTTAGTATATACAGAATCAGAAAAAGGAAAGTTTAAAAAGACGGCTTTTGAAGTAGTGTCCTATGCCAAGGCCATTGCAGATAAAATGGGCACTGAGGTTACTGCCATAGCTATCAATGCCAATGCTCCAGAGAGTTTGGGAAACTATGGTGCATCCAAAGTTCTTAACATAGCCAATCCCGCTTTAGAGACGTTCAATGCCAAAAAGTATGCGGCAGCCATTGAAGCCGCTACAAAGCAAGAAGACGCCTCCGTAATCGTAATATCATCGAGCGCAGATAGTAAGTACTTGGCGCCAATTTTGGCCATGGGCCTAGACGCAGGCTATGTGTCTAATGTAGTTGAAGCTCCTTCTAATCTTTCGCCCTTCACAGTTAAAAGGACAGCTTTTACCAATAAAGCATTTGCCAATACCGAGATTACTACAGATAGGAAAATAGTTGGTCTATCTAAAAATTCATTCGGATTAGTAGAAACAGGCGGCACGGCTAACGTGGAAGACTTTTCAGCAGAAATTCCAGAAAGTGGTGTTGAAGTAGCATCAGTAGACAAGGCTACAGATAAAGTAACTATTGCAGACGCTGAAGTAGTGGTTTCTGGCGGAAGAGGACTTAAAGGACCTGAAAACTGGGCTCTAGTTGAAAATTTAGCCGAAGTTTTAGGTGCTGCAACGGCCTGCTCAAAACCAGTATCTGACTTAGGCTGGAGACCTCATAGCGAACATGTTGGCCAAACAGGTAAACCCGTAGCCTCAAACCTTTATATTGCTATTGGTATTTCTGGAGCTATTCAGCATTTAGCAGGGATTAACGCATCAAAAGTTAAGGTGGTTATAAACACAGACCCTGAGGCACCATTCTTCAAAGCTGCAGATTATGGTATTGTAGGCGATGCTTTTGAAGTGGTTCCGGAGCTTACCGAAAAATTAAAAGCATTCAAGGCACAAAACGCATAATTTTATTACCTTTAATAGATAAAGGACTGTTTAAATTTCGATTTCCCAAATTTAGTTTAACCACTTATCGAAACTATTGGGAAAATATCCAAATCTGCGCTTAGCAGTTGGTAAAGTCCAAATTTAAACAGTTCTTTGTGTCTATAATTATGAGTTTAGTTCGATTAAACATAAAGGGAATTTCTTACAGCCAAACCCAAAATGGAGCTTATGCCCTCATTCTTAATGAGGTTGATGGCGACAGGAAACTTCCAATAGTGATTGGTGCTTTTGAAGCACAGTCCATTGCCATAGCCTTAGAAAAAGAAATACGACCACCAAGACCACTTACGCACGACTTATTTAAAAACTTTGCTGATCGTTTTGACATTGTTGTGAAACAAGTGATCATACACAAACTGGTAGATGGCGTTTTTTATTCTAGCTTAATTTGTGAACGCGATAAAATTGAGGAAATCATCGACGCTAGAACCAGTGACGCTATTGCACTCGCTTTAAGGTTTCAGGCACCAATATTTACCTATAAAAATATCCTGGACAAAGCTGGAATTTACCTCAAGGTCAACCCGAAAAAAGAAGAGGAAGAACAAGACAGCATTTTGGTAGACGACCTTATTGCTGAGGAAATAGAATCTGCTGCTGTTGAGCAAGAAAGCTATAAGGATAAATCATTGGATGAACTTCATAAGTTGCTAGACGAAGCCGTGGCAAATGAAGACTACGAAAAAGCGGCTAAAATTAGGGATGAAATATCCAAGCGCTAACCGAGACAAAGCGGTATGACAACAGCTTTTAAGACTATTATTGCATTTTTTTTAGGGCTTAGTGCGGTTTTAGCTCAAAATCTAGAGCAAACTTGGCAGTTTAAGGCCATTGAAAACAGCAATAATAAAGCGCTTTTTGATATTTCAGACGCAGACACGCTCACCCTTAGCCAAGGAAAGTTTTCATATACACTTAAAACAAAAAACAATTTAAAAGCTTCGGGCGATTACCTCTCCCAAAACAATATTTTGCTTTTTTATTACACCAAGCCGCAAGATACCATAAGACACTACAGAATTACGGAACTAACCGATTCGTCACTCGTCTTTACAGAATCTGGAGTAACGTACAAATTTAAGCCTTATAAAAAAGTTGTCGCTACGGATAAACCCATAATTCCTAGCCAAGGTTTTTCCATGAAAAGTCTTAGTAGAGGCGCTCTAGGAATGCTAGTACTTCTGTTACTTGCTATTCTGTTAAGTAAAAACCGAAAAGCCATTAATTGGCGTACCGTAGGCTTTGGTCTCGCCGCCCAGTTGCTTCTGGCTATTGGAGTATTGAAAATCCCTTTGGTCCAAACCGTTTTTGAAACCGTTGGAAAAGGGTTTGTGAGCATATTGGATTTTACCATGGCTGGCACCAAGTTTTTGTTTGCAGCGTTTAGCACCAATGAAATTGCCGATGCCTTGTTAACATTTGCAGTCTCCATATTGCCAACCATAATATTCTTCTCGGCATTGACCTCGGTCCTTTTTTATTTAGGTATCATTCAAAAAGTGGTCAAGGCCATGGCCTGGTTACTTACCAAACTTCTTAAAATTTCAGGAGCAGAAAGCCTTAGTGTAGCCGGAAATATTTTTCTAGGACAGACCGAATCTCCTTTAATGATAAAAGCCTATTTAGAAAAAATGACCAAGTCTGAAATTCTTTTGGTAATGATTGGCGGTATGGCCACCGTTGCTGGAGGCGTTTTGGCTGCTTACATTGGCTTTTTAGGAGGTGAAGACGAAGCGCTAAGGATTTTTTATGCGAAACATCTTTTAACAGCTTCTGTTATGGCAGCTCCGGGAGCTATTGTGATTTCAAAAATTTTGTATCCCCAACAAGCACCTATCAATGAGGATGTGGAAGTCAGTCAAGACGTCATAGGCTCCAATATTTTAGATGCCATTGCCAACGGAACTACCGAAGGTTTAAAACTGGCTGTTAATGTGGGTGCCATGCTCCTCGTGTTTTTGGCTTTTATCGCCATGATTAACGGTATTCTGGGTTGGGTCGGTGACATGACCACCCTTAATCCTTGGATTGCCGCCAATACAAGTTACGATTCATTCTCTTTAGAACTTATTCTCGGTTATTTGTTTGCACCACTCATGTGGCTCATTGGCGTAGCAAAAGAAGACATGACGTTAATGGGACAACTAATAGGCATAAAGTTAGCCGCTAGTGAATTTGTGGGTTACATTCAACTATCAGAGCTCAAAAACATAGCAAATCCTATGCACCTCAAATATCAGAAATCCATTATAATGGCAACATACATGCTATGCGGATTTGCAAATTTCGCCTCCATTGGCATTCAAATCGGAGGTATTGGCTCCCTGGCTCCTGGACAACGTAAAACACTCTCTGAGTTTGGGCTTCGTGCCTTAATTGGCGGAACACTAGCTTCCCTTCTATCTGCGACTATAGCTGGAATGATAATTGGTTAATTCTCAAAATATTTAGCAGGTACTATATATCATTAATAGTACAATCAATTTCGGCATTTGGTTAATAACTTTTAATATTTGAAAGGTACCTAAACTATTCGCTGTTTATCATTTTATTTATTTTCGCTTTTGGTGTGTTGTAAACAGCACAACCAAACAGCTATTAAAATTTAGATTTATAATGTCAAATATTCCTTTATTAAGGCAATAATATATGAAACAGTATCACGATTTAGTTAAGTACGTGCTTGAGCATGGTAACGAAAAAGGCGATAGAACCGGAACCGGAACAAAGAGTGTTTTTGGCTATCAAATGCGTTTTGATTTAAGTGAAGGCTTTCCTATGGTTACAACAAAAAAGTTGCACCTTAAGTCTATCATTTATGAGCTTTTGTGGTTCTTACATGGCGATACCAACATAAAATACCTTACTGATAATGGCGTAAGAATCTGGAATGAGTGGGCCGATGAGAATGGAGACCTTGGTCCTGTTTATGGTCATCAATGGCGCAATTGGAATAGTGAAGAGATTGACCAGATAAAACAAGTTATAGACACTTTAAAAACCAATCCCAATAGTAGAAGAATGTTGGTTTCTGCTTGGAACCCTTCTGTATTACCAGACACATCAAAATCATTTGCCCAAAATGTAGCAGAGGGTAAAGCAGCTCTTCCGCCCTGTCATGCTTTTTTTCAATTTTATGTAGCAGATGGAAAATTATCGTGCCAGTTGTATCAGCGCAGTGCCGACATTTTTCTTGGTGTTCCTTTTAATATCGCCTCCTATTCACTTTTAACCATGATGATGGCGCAGGTCTGTGGCTATGAGCCTGGAGAGTTTATCCATACCTTTGGAGATGCTCATATTTACAGCAATCATCTAGAGCAATTGGAGCTGCAAATGTCCAGGGACATAAGACCCTTACCCAAAATGATATTAAACCCTGAAGTTAAAGACATCTTTGAATTTACATTTGAAGACTTTACACTCGTAGATTACAATCCGCATCCTCATATTAAGGGTGCAGTGGCCGTTTAAAACTTACGAAGCACATAAATGTTCATAGCCGCCAAGGGCAAAACAAATTAAAAAAACTTCTCTTTACTTAAATAAAAAAGCCTCTAAAATAGAGGCTTCGTAGATTAATAGCTTTAGTGTTTTCTATAAATTTAGAACACAATTTTCTGCACCTGCATAGTCGTTCCATGCATAGGCATCAGCTTGTTCGTCATTGGTATAAGTACCATCAACTAAATATCTAAATTCATAAGAATTGTCTTTTTCTAAATCAACAGTACCTTTAAAGTTACCGTTCTTTAATTTCTTAAGTTGAACTGCTTTTTTGGTGTTCCATTCGTTAAAGCTTCCAACAACCGCTACTTTTTTTGCTTCCTCAGCTGGTACCGTAAATGTTACTTTACAAACTGGCTTGCTTTTTAAGTATTGTTTTTTAATTGCCATAATAATCGATTTAATTACGCGCCAAAATTATAACACAACACAGTAATAACATGAAATTTATGATGTTAAAATGAAAGAATTATCATTTTAATAAAATAGCCCTTACTTTTTGGTAAACTAATCAATATTTAAAGTCTTTTTTTAGTAGTTTTTCAACGAATTTTTGAAGTCTTTTTTACTGATTATCAACGAAATCGATTTCGAAAACTCCCAAATCCCAAAACAACATTTGTACGATAACGTTTTAGTTTAAAAAAGGTATCTTTACGGTGTAAAACAGTAACTATGTTCGGCAAGAAAAAGCACAAAACCAAAATAGACAAAGAACAACTCGAACTTATAGAATACGCTCAGAAACGTATTAAACAAAAAAAACGCCTATACATTCATTTTGTCCTATTCCTTATTGGTGCCGTATTCTTGATTCTCGCTAATACGGTTCTGGGTATTGGTAAAGATTTTACCATCTTAGGCATAAATTGGTTTGTGTTTGCCATTTTAGCTTGGCTGTTTTTGTTTGTGTACCACTTTATAAATGTCTTTATTACTAATAAATTCATGGGTAAAGAATGGGAGAAAGTACAATTAGACAAACTTGTAAATAAGCAACAGCAACGCATTGATGAGCTCAAGGCAAACATCGTAAAAGAGGAAAGAAAGATTGCAGAGACCCAAATACAAAACGAAACCCAAGACACCCAACAAAGTAATTCCGAAAAAAAAAAGGCCTCTAATCTAACAATTATAGTTGCTGCCGGAGAAAATAATGCCATAGGAAAAAACAATGACCTAATCTGGCACCTCAGCGAGGATCTCAAACGATTTAAAACCTTAACAAACGGCCATCATATTATAATGGGCCGCAAAACCTTTGAAAGCTTTCCCAAACCTTTGCCCAATAGAACGCACATTGTAATTACAAGACAGAAAGACTACCAAGTTCCTTTCGGAGTCACTGTTGTTAAATCTTTAGAAGATGCTATTGAGGCCTCACGATCCGATTCTCAACCTTTTATTATCGGTGGTGGAGAGATTTACAAACAAGCATTGCCTTTAGCAGACACACTAGAAATTACTCGAGTGCATGCAGACTTCCCAGAGGCAGATACCTATTTCCCTGACATTGACAAAACGGAGTGGAAAGAAGTTGGGCGTAAAACTCATGATGCGGATGAGAATCATGATTATGCCTTTTCTTTTATTACCTATGAAAGACGATAAATATTCCTATTTTTGCAGCACATAATTTAAGACTATGCACGCATATATTTTTCCCGGCCAAGGTGCCCAGTTTTCTGGGATGGGTCTCGATTTATATGAAAACTCATCATTGGCTCAAGAACTTTTTGAACAAGCTAATTCCATTTTAGGATTTCATATTACAGATATAATGTTTGAAGGATCAGCAGAAGACCTCAAGCAAACTAAGGTAACCCAACCTGCGATTTTCTTACATTCCGTAATCTTGGCTAAAGTTTTGGGAGATGCGTTTAAACCTGATATGGTTGCTGGGCATTCCTTAGGAGAGTTTTCGGCTTTGGTTGCTGCCGGTGGTTTAAACTTTGAAGACGGCTTAAAACTCGTTTCGCAACGTGCCCAAGCCATGCAAAAAGCATGTGAGCTTCAACCAAGTACTATGGCTGCTGTTTTAGGCCTTGATGATGATGTTGTAGAAAAAATCTGTGCACTGACCGAAGGGGTTGTTGTTGCTGCTAATTATAACTGCCCTGGTCAGTTGGTGATTTCTGGAGAAGTGGATGCCGTTAACAAGGCTTGTGACACCTTAAAAGAAGAAGGTGCACGGCGTGCTTTGGTCTTACCTGTTGGTGGTGCTTTTCATTCACCTTTGATGGAGCCTGCCAAAGAAGAGCTTGCAGCTGCCATAGAAGGTACTACATTTTTAAACCCTTTATGTCCTATTTACCAAAATGTAACAGCTTCTGCGGTTACAAATAGTGATGAGATAAAGTCTAATCTCATTGCGCAATTAACCGCTCCTGTTCGCTGGACACAATCTGTGCAACAAATGGTTGCCGATGGCGCTACCCATTTTACCGAAGTAGGTCCTGGAAAGGTACTACAAGGTTTGGTGAAAAAAATACACAGAGAAGCAGAAACTTCTTCTGCAGAATACAACGCTAACGCTTAACCCAAATTCCCTTGAAAAGAAATCTATTTATAGTTGTATTGATTGCAATTAACATTGCCTTAGACCAAATTTCCAAGGTTCTGGTTCGTGCTAATTTTGAGTATGGTGAAATTAAGCCGCTTATAGGCGATAATTTTATTATGCAATATGTAGAGAATAAAGGAGCCTTTTTAGGAATGGGAAGCGATATGCCAGATTATTTAAAACTCATTTTCCTGCTTATTTTACCAGTCGTGGTATTGGGCTATGTAGTGTACTACATTGTTAAGTCCAAAGAATTAGATAGACTTAGCTTAATTGCTTTCTGCTGTATTATTGGTGGTGGTGTTGCTAATGTCTTTGACCGCATCATTTATGGACAAGTCACGGATTTTTTCTTTATTGATCTTGGTGGCGTTTTCAAAACAGGCATATTCAACTTTGCCGATCTATCAGTAACCACCGGAATGATTATGTTGCTGTTTGGAAGTTTTTTCAACAAAAAAGAAAAATCAGAAAAGGAGGTCGCTTAGCGACTTAAAAGACATTCTTCACAGTCTTTTATTTCTCCATAATACGTCTCCCTATACTTATGAAGGGTTTTTACTGGAATAGTTAGAAATTCTTTTTTGATGTAGGTAACATTTGTATATAATTTACCCATTTTTGGAGAGAAGCGTTTCTCCACACGTGTTTGTCGTTTTACTCTAATCAATTTCATTTAAATTCCCTTAACATTGAGTACAAAACAACAAAGACCCTGAGCTATATACAAAATATGACTGTTAAATCATTGTTAAGCAGCTCGTTGAGTTAGATATACTTAAAAATAAGCCGTTTGTTTTAAGAATAATTAGAACTTTTGTCCAACATTCTATTAAATTATCAATCGGCAAATAGATGAATTCTTTTCCCTAGTTCAAAAAAAGAGGTGATTACCATCTCAATTAGCACTTTCTTGAGTCATAAAATCCAAGGCTTATGCCTATTGTAACTTATTACAATTAGTTTACTTTCTAATTCTCTGCTCCCAACGCCATGCCGAAGCCATAGCATCGTCTAAAGATGATTTAGTCTTCCAACCCAAAATTGTATTCGCCTTTGTCGTTTCTGCATAAGCTGCAGTAACATCTCCCTCTCGTCTCCCTACAATTTTATAATTTAACTTTGTGCCAGACACTTTTTCAAATGATTTTATGGCTTCTAAGACGGAACTCCCTTTTCCCGTACCTAAGTTAAAAACCTCAAAATTGGCCTCATTTTTATTTCCTAAAAGTCGATTTAAGGCTACAACATGCGCCTTGGCCAAATCGACAACGTGTATGTAATCGCGTATACAAGTGCCATCTGGAGTTGGATAGTCGTTTCCAAAAACAGATAGTTGTTCTCTAATACCAATTGCCGTCTGTGTAATGTAAGGCACCAAATTCTGTGGCACTCCAATTGGCAATTCACCTATTTCTGCACTGGGATGAGCACCTATAGGGTTAAAATAGCGCAGAGCTATGCTTTTAAAATCTTGGTCTACCCGACAAGTATCCCTTATAATTTCTTCACCGATTTGCTTCGTGTTTCCATAGGGTGATTCTGCTGGCTTTACTGGCGCATCTTCTGTTATTGGCAATTTATCTGCCTGCCCATAAACCGTGCAAGAGGAACTAAAAATAAAGTTCTTTTTGTCTAGTTGAGCCATTTCCTGCAACAAATAGACAAGGCTATTAATGTTATTTTCGTAGTACATTAAAGGATTGTTGACGCTTTCGCCTACTGCTTTATAAGCCGCAAAATGAATTACGCCTCCAATATCCTTATGCCTTTTAAAAAAATCGGTAACGCCTATTTTAGACTTTAGATCTAATTTTTCAAAAATGGGTCTTTTATGGGTAATGGCTTCTATGCCGTCTAGAACTTTTTCCGAAGCATTGCTAAGATCATCAATAATCACAACCTCAAACCCTTCGGATTGCAGCTCTACAACCGTGTGTGATCCAATATAGCCTAGTCCGCCAGTAACAAGTATTTTCATCTAAGCGTTGGAATTTATAAAACTTAAAACAGTGGTCGTTATGTAGTCAATTTGCTCATCATCAAGTTCTGTATGCATAGGGAGAGAAATCACATTGTCCACTAAATGATTGGTAACTTCAAAATCGCTTTCATTATAGCGCTCATCTGCATAGGCCTTCTGCTTGTGAAGCGGAATTGGATAGTATACACCGCACGGAATACCTTTTTCATTGAGATGACTTACAAGGGCATCTCTATCTACACCTTCCAATTTTAAGGTATACTGATGAAACACGTGGCAATCACAAGTGTCGCAAATACCATTACATGCTGTGCGACCACTTGGAGTTGTAATTTGTGGGTGGTCTTTAAAAGCCTTGGTATATTTTCTTGCTGCATTTCTTCTGGTATCATTATAACGATCAAGATATGGCAACTTTACATCTAAAACAGCCGCTTGAATGGAATCTAATCTTGAATTGACACCCACAACATCATGATGGTAACGCTGGTACATACCATGATTTACAATGCCTCTTATGGTATGAGCTAATTCATCGTCATTGGTAAAAATGGCACCACCATCACCATAGCAGCCCAAATTTTTCGATGGAAAAAATGATGTTGAAGCCACATGACCTATCACACCTGTTTTGGTTTTAGACCCATCTTTATGGGTGTAGTTAGCACCTATACCTTGAGCGTTATCCTCTATAACGTAAAGATTATGTTCTTTAGCTATCGCCATGATCTCGTCCATATTGGCTGCCAATCCAAACAGATGCACTGGTACTATCGCTTTTGTTTTTGGTGTAATAGCGTTTTTAATGGCATCTACATCTATATTAAACGTTACAGGATCCACATCTACCAAAACTGGTGTTAGTTTTAATAGCGCTATTACTTCCACCGTGGCTGCAAAGGTAAAGTCGGCAGTAATCACCTCATCACCTTGTTCTAAACCCAAACCCATCATGGCAATTTGCAAAGCATCCGTACCATTGGCACATGGAATTACATGTTTAACTTTTAAATAGTCTTCTAAATGCTTCTGAAATTGATGAACCTTTGGTCCATTTATAAAGCTAGCAGTATCAATAACTTCTTGAATTGAAGGGTCCACCGTTTCTTTTATATGGGCATATTGACTCTGAAGGTCAACCATTTGAATTTTTTTCATACTTGAATTGCGTTTGTGATTTGGCAAAAAAGCCTTTAGCGAAAATACGAAATTGTAACGGCTATTACCAATGCAATTTATTGAAAGAAGTGTATTTTAGCACAAACTACTTGTTTTGAGGATTGCATACTCTTTTGGAATTTATATTGCCAAGTTTATTCTAAGTATTTTGGCCCTTTTTAATGGAAAAATTAGGTCTGGCGTCTTAGGGCGACGGCAAACATTCCGTACTCTGAAAGAAAACATAAATCCAGATGATACCTATTTCTGGTTTCATTGTGCGTCCCTTGGGGAGTTTGAACAAGGGCTGCCCGTTTTTGAAGCTTTAAAACAAAACTATCCCGATTATAAAGTTGTCTTGACCTTTTTCTCACCATCCGGTTACGAGGTTAGGAAAAACACTCCGATAGCAGACATCGTAGTTTATTTACCATTAGATACTCGTGCCAATGCAAACGCATTTTTAAGTATTGTAAATCCTCAATTGACCATCTTTGTTAAATACGAATTCTGGCCAAATTTTTTATTCGAACTGAAGAAGAGAAACCTAAACCTCTATTTAATTTCGGCTGTTTTTAGAGAAAATCAAAGTTTTTTTAAGTGGTATGGTGGTCTTATGCGTCAAGCTCTTTTAGCCTTTAATCATATTTTCACTCAAGACGAACAATCTAAGGCTCTATTAAAAGGCATCGATTATAATCACGTTACTGTGTCTGGTGACACGAGATTTGACAGGGTTACCAAACAATTGAACCAAGACAATTCTGTCGATTTCATAGAGCGCTTTATTGGTGATGCCATATGTATGGTATTAGGAAGCACATGGCCCGACGATGATAAACTTTATCTAGATTATATTAACAGCAATACTTGTGATAATTTAAAATTTATCATCGCACCGCATAACATTAACAGTCGTTATGTCAATTCCCTACTGAAACAATTAAAGGTAAAGACGATGTGCTACTCTAAAATGCACCCTGATACTGATCTGTCGGGTTACCAGGTTTTCATTCTGGATACTATTGGTTACCTAAGCAAGGTCTATAGTTATGCCGATATAGCCTATGTTGGTGGCGCTGCAGGTACTACTGGATTGCATAATATTTTGGAACCTGCTGTATTTGGTATTCCTATACTCATAGGCAAGAACTACCATAAATTTCCAGAGGCAAAACAACTCATTACATCTGGCGGTGTTACGGTTATTAAAGTTCCAAAAGACTTCAAAGAACAAACCGATGCTTTGATTTCCGATAAGACCTTACGAGTAGAGCAAGGACAAATTAATAGTGATTTTATTAGAAAAAATAAGGGTGCCGTAGTCCAAATACTTAATCATATCCGTATATAAGCCATATTATTGAGACTTTTAGCTTTAAATTAAGCAAGTTTCAAATAAATTATTATTTTTAAAACCATTAACGTATAACACTAAAACCACTAAAATGAAAAGAATTGTATTAAGTTTAATGCTTATCGCCGTATTAGGTCTATCCTTTACATCGTGCAGAGAAACCAAAGAGAAAACTGAAAATGCTGTTGAAGAGGCTACTGAGGCTACAGAAAATGCAGCTAGCGATGCAGCTAACGCTGTTGAAGACGCTGCTAACGATGCGGCAGATGCTGCCAGTGAAGCTATGGATGATGCCACTGATGCTGCTAATGACGCAGTTGATAGCGTAAAAGAAGGTGCCGAAGACATAGCAAACGACGTTAAAGACGCTGCTAATGAAGCTGTAGATAAAGCCAAAGAAGCCGGTAACGAAGCTATGGACAAGGCTCAAGAGGCTGGTAATAAAGTTATCGATGATGCTAAAAAAGCTGGTAACGATGCTATGGACAAAATGAAAGAAAACAACTAAAACGTTGTTTTTAATTTAATATGAAGCCTGGCCTAGTGTCAGGCTTTTTTTGTGGATTCGCTGAGCTTCAACTCGCTTGGCACCACTTGTGTTTTAACTTCATATGCTTCTAAAGTTAGGTTGGCAATAATAGTCTTCATTGCCATTTCGCCAATAGCATAAGCTTTTTGATGAATAATTGAAATTTTTGGGCTAGACACGAGCTGCGTATGTTCATAGCCAAAGCCAATTACCGAAAGCTCCTCAGGGACGGCACGACCCAGTTTTCTAGCCATGTTAATAGCAACAATTCCCGTAATATGGTCTATGGATACAACAGCATCAATTTCTGGATAATTTGAAAGGTTGTTGTAAACTTCTGCTTCAACATCAGGGGATTGTCCTAGATTTAAGACGCGCGGTTTGAGACCTGCTTCGCTCATTGCAGTTTTATAACCTTTGGTTCTAAGCTTACCAACGCTTAGCTCTTCAATATTACTAATCAATAAAATCTCTTTTCGCTCCTCTTTATCAATTAAGTACTTGGTAGCTTCATAAACCGATTTAAAATCATCTACAATGACCTTATCGCAAGATATAGACTTTACCACACGGTCAAATAACACAATTGGAAGACCTTGATTTAACGTTTTTTCTAGATGCTCTGTTTTAGATTTAACCTGACTTTCCCTAGCTACAGCCATGATGAAGCCGTCTACACTTCCATTGGACAATAATTCTAAACTTCGTTCTTCCTTATCGAGGTGCTCATCAGACAGACAAACAATAATATCATAGTTATTTTTTGTGGCCTCAGTTTCTATGCCATGCAGTACCTCTGCAAAAAAAGGATTGGTTACCGTTGGTAAAATCACACCTATGGTTTTAGTCCTATTGGATTTAAGCTGTTGTGCAATACGATTTGGCTTGTAGTTAAGTTTCGCAGCCAATTCATGCACCCTCTTTTTGGTTTTATCACTAATTTCATGACTATCATTTAGAGCTTTGGACACAGTGGAAACTGATAAATTGAGCAGTTTAGATAACTCTTTAAGTGTTGTCATAGTTAACGAATTAAATAAAAAAGGGCATATTAAAAATACACCCTTTTCTTCATTATTTGCTAAAAATCAGTCTAGTTTTTAACTAGTTTAATTGTTTTGCTACCATTAGCTGTAGCCAATTTAGCCAAGTAAATTCCGCTTTTTAAATCTGCAGCGTTCAATGTTACTTCGTTGGTATTTGGCTCAAGTGATAAGACTTGCTTACCTAACATATCGTATACTACAATAGATGTTACGTTTTGGTTATTCGCTGCTTTAATGTTCCAAACATCATTTGATGGGTTTGGTGCCACCGCGAAACTATTACCTAACTCAACATCTGGAGTTGACAAGGTGCCTCCTCGGAAATATACATTACCAATGTATATTGTCGTTCCTGGCAAAGTACTTCCTACTTCACCTGTGATAAATTGAATTAAAGCTAATTGACTAAAAGCCGTGTTAGCTGTACCGTTAAACTCATCAGGCAAACCAGAACCAGCTCCATTCAAACCTATCTCAAAAGATTGCCATACACCTGTTTGGGTTTCATCAACAAAAACCCTAAAGTTTTGATTTTGTGTTCCTGGATCACTACCGAATAAAATTACATTTAAATTATCTCCAGCATTTAAAGTTTCTGCATAGAAGTCAAAATGGAAGACACCTGCTGCTGTTATATCAAAAAAGTTTGACCCTGCAAAATAGTTTAACTGACCGCCGTTACCTCCATTGAAGGTGAAGGTATCAGGCGAACCATTGACATCTAAATCCAATTCCTCAGCGATTGAACCAAATGGTTCTAAGAAATTCACTCCAATATCCGTATAAGCTGGATTATTTGTGATTACAGGAATTACCTCATTGGGTTGAAGAGAGGGCACTGGAGCCGCTGGTGGTAATTCGAAGAAATTTACGGTGTACGTTTCTGTATCAACACCATTAGGTGCTGTAACGTCCAAGGTTGCTGTTCCTGGTACACCACCTGCTTGCATTACCACGACATTGGATGAGCCATTGCCTGCTTGGGTAGCAACACCGGCTACTGTTGGAGCTGTTGTTGTACCATTAACAAGACCTACTGAATAATTCGTTACGCCTGAATTAAATCCATCAATTGTAACACCATCTAGTGTAAGGTCAGATAAACTAGCGTCCGCATCTGGGTCAAAAGTAATAGTTTGAGCTACGTCATCGACATAATATAAAGCTCCATTACCCGTACCAACTGTTGTACATGCAGGGTCTGCCCCTACACAAGCTGGATCATAAAATGGGAAAATCACAAATTCTTGGAATTGCTCGTTACCATCAACACCGGGAATTCCTGCGAAGTCGATAGTGATTTCCTGCCATGCATTGGCTGTTGTAACAACAGTATCGAAGTCATAAGCCTCGTTAGCCCCTGCATCTAAATCTGCCTGAACTCTAACCCGTAATGGTAAATTTGGAATTGGGGTCCAAAACTTAAAAGTAATTTCCGTTCCTAAGTTAAAATCAATCAGAGGGGCACCTGTTGTCTGAAATCCAAAACCGCCAAACCAATCTGCGGTTTCTGGTTTGTTCACTTCAAGAACACGAGAAGAAGTATTAGGTGCTTGAACATCGGGATTGGCCACATTTCCGAAGCCTACACCTCCGAATGCAAATGCTGGTGTCGTGGTGCCGTCTTCAAAGTCAACTGGCAATGATTGTCCAAAGGACAAAGCAGCACACATTAAAAAAAATAGAAAAGTAATTTTTTTCATAATCGTTATTTATTTTAGTTAAAATTAAAGTTCACTTATGTGAATTTATCGAAAGATACCTATTTAAATGTACGTATCTAAAAATTTCACCGCTACAATTCTTATACAACTACAACGTTGTAGTCAAAATAGAAAATAAAACTTATAAATCTAATAATCAAATTTTTAAAGAATTATTAAGACTATTTAAATCTATATTGTAGTGGTGGTGTTGTGTTTATTTTGTTGTTTGTATGGGTTTGTTAGTATTTTAATTTTTCATTCTTATCCCAAATTCCCCAATACGCGCCCACATCGCCTTCATCTCCAACTTTCCATGACTCATCAAAGGATGAAAAATAAAAGCAATCTATATCCGCTTTTTGGCACCAAAGCTGCGTATTAATAAAATACTTTAAAAAGTTTTCATCAGAGGGCTGGGCCGCTCCTAAACTTTCACCTCTACTAGGCCAACCTGTTTCTGAAATAATTACCTTTTTGCCTTTTGCCGCCCCTAAAACCTGACCGTACATTTGCTGCATATGGGCCAATGAATAATCGATGTGACAACTCTCCCAAAACGGATAGCAGTTGGTGAGGATGACATCGCATAAATCCGTTAAATCTGGATGAACTGAGAACTCATAATAGGCATCTACATAGCTCACTGGAATGTCTGCAGGAATAGCAGCTCTCACTTCACGGATATGCTCTTTCAATTCTTCCAAAGGGATATCATTTCTATACAGTACCTCATTCCCCACTGCTGCAATATCAACCATCCCTTTATTGGCTAAATCTATGAGCGCATCGATTTCTTGTCTGTTTTTTTCCCTGTCATCTCCAATCCAAGCCCCTACAAGCGTCTTAATACCCAATTCCTTCGCAACTTTTGGAACAAACTCATTTCCTTCGATACAAGAAAAGGATCTTATCCATTTGATGTGAGGTTGTAAAATCTTCATTCTACGCATTACTTGTTCCTCGGTTATGTTATCGCCAGGCTGCTGGCCATCTTCATACATGCTAAAACATAGACCTGACATTCCCCCTTTCACAATCTTGCGAAAAAGCTTTATAAGCTCATCTTTTGATAGTCCTTTGGTGTGATTATGTTCATCTAAAGAGGCTAAGAATTTTCTATACTCCTCGGTTAATAAATTTTCTTTCCTGTAAGACATAGTTAGTTAAATTTTAGTCTTTGCAATTTTAATCATATCCCTCTCTAATTGCAATAAATTTCTTAATTCTATTATTTATAATTCTCCGCGTCTTTCTATAAGCTCTGCTTTAATTTCTCTCGCCCTTTCTTCTGTGAGGCTGTATTTCCACATCACTATAATCGCTATACCGGCAGTTGCCACGGGAATAACAATATCTGCTATTCTTAAATTAGTCATGGTCTCAGCCGTTTGCGTTGGTGCATCGGATATAAATCCAACCATTTTCAGCACAAATCCCTGTAAAACTAAAGCTAAGGCTTGCCCCATTTTTACCATCCACCAATAGATGGCTCCAAAAGTACCTTCCTTACGCGGCATACCGTTTTCCAATTCATCCAAATCACACACATCTGCGGTCATACTCATCATTAAGGTAAATAAGCCTCCCAGGCCAAATGCCATAAACGGTATAGGCATAAACATCAACCAAGGATTCCCAGGATCAAAGCCCCACCATTTTAAAATATAACCTACAATTGAAATCGCTGTTGAAATAATAAAGGCACTTCTTTTTCCGTAGACATCCGATAGTTTAGATATAATTGGGATTACAGCAAAGGCAGTTACCACAGCTGTTATGGTAGAAAACCAAGCTGGCCAATTTCCCGCCGCGGCAAAATCACCATTAAACATGTAATAAACGATAATAAAAAAGCTAAAAGAGGCCACTAATTGAAACCCATTAAATACTAAAAACGTAGCGCCACAAAGTTTCATGAAGGGCCTGTTTTTAGAAACCTGAATAATGCCGGCAAATAACTCTTTTAAATTGGCACCCAATGACTTAAGTGAAATCTCTTTTCTATTTTCCATATTACCGCCGTCAAGTCCTCTACAAAAAATGGCTGGCAAAACTCCTAGAACCAAACAAACCGCACCTACCATTACGGAGAGCTGCCTGACCCCAATGGCTTGGGTTGCAAATAAATCTTCATCTGCTATTAATACCCAGAACCAAGGCACTATCATCCATGCGATTTGTCCTATAGTTTGAGAAAATGCCATTAATCTTGTTCGCTCGTTATAATCTGAAGTCATTTCATAACCTAAACCTACTAGAGGTGTAGCAAACATGGTGTTACCAACTAAGAACAACAAAGAGAAAATGAGAAAATACCAAAAATTATAGGTTTGGGAATTATCTGCATCTAGTTGCCATAGCACCGCAAAAAGAACACCACTGAGTATTGCACCTACAAAAATATATGGACGCCTTCTACCATATTTAGATTTGGTGTTATCTGAAATGAAGCCCATAATTGGGTCTGTAATAGCATCAAATATTCTAGGAAGACCACCTAATAAACCTGCCAGCACAGGATCCATACCAAAAGCAGTAAGTAAAAAGAACATAAATATTCCTAACGCTCCCGGTAACAAATTGAGTACTAAATGTCCAGCCCCAAATGCGGCCTTCTGGCCAATAGGCACTTTATCTTTTGCAGCAGTTTTAACGTTTGACATAGTTTTTATTTTTAGTTAGATATAACAATGGTTTGAATCGCCTGCCCACTAATCTCAACGTTGGCTTTTTTATCTCCTAAATCCAAACGGAATTGTTTTGGTTGTTTCTCTTCATTGAATACCACCACTGCAATTGTTCCATCAGGATTTTGAGCAGCAGTTACTTGTAAATCTTTATCGTCTACAATGGACTCTATTACTTTAGCCTCTGGTCTTATGTATTTGCTAAAATGAGCCATGACATAATACAGCGGTGTAAAATAGACCTCATCTTGCTCTTCATCAACAATAACTGGTGCCACACACCAATTCTCAAACCAATTTGGCCCGCCTTGCCGATTAAGAACCATGTTCCAATCTATCCATCCATCTACCCAGTTATTTAAACAGCCAATTATGTCTCTGGCATAACGGTTTACAGGTGCATACTTAGGATGGAGATATTTCTGGTCTTCTGGCGCCCAGTCCCAGCCCCAATCTGTAGCTTCTTTTGACCAATACCATTTATCATTTTTCCATTTTGGCACCTCAGCGTCTACACAAGCCTCAGACTGTATCAAATATTTGTTCGGTGCCTTTTGATGTGCGTATTGCAGTGCTTCGGGAAAAACTTCAAACGTACTGGCATACCAATGGATAGCAGTACCATCAAAATATTTTGAAGATGATTCGTCTCTATACATGACATCTACCCATTCTTTTAAATGTTCCCTATTTTGATCATAGCCCAAAACTTGAACGCTGTGGCCATCAGCCTCTAGCTTTGGTCCTAAATGATTCTCAACGAAATCCGTCATTTCCTCAGGCGTAAAATGCATACTTTCCCAGTTACTATCATTACCTAAAGGTTCATTTTCAACGGTAAAGCCCCAAATATCAATTCCTTCCGCTTTGTAAGCGTCTAAATACTTAGAGAAAAACAGAGCCCAAGTATCGTTGTATTTCGGTAATAATTTTCCACCTCTCCAGTCGTTATTATCTTTCATCCATGGTGGAGCAGTCCAAGGTGACGCTAAAATTTTAAATCCATCCTTAGATGCTTTCATGGCATCTTTTATCATGGGAATTATGTCGTTCTTATCCTCTTCAATAGTAAAATGCTCTAGGTCCATGTCATCTTCAACTGGTGCATAAGAATATTGTCCTAAGGAAAAGTCACAGGAATTCATATGAGTGCGAGTGAGGGAGTATTGTGCTCCACTTTCGCCGAAATAAGCTTCGATAATTTTCGCTCTATTTGGCGCACTTAGTTTATTTAAAAGCGATGCAGAGGCCTCTGTAAATGAGCCTCCGAAGCCTGTGATGTTTTGAAATGTTTTATCAGGATTTAAAGTGATTGTTGTAGGTTCCTCAACTTGCTTAACATCAGAAACTAACGTTAGCTTATTGCCATTGACTGATGTTTCGTAAACTTCTGTTTTTAATTGTTCTTGAGGTGTATTGCAACTCATAAAAATTATAACTAAAACTAAAATCTTAATATTTTGTATAAAACGCATCAAAGTTTACTTTTAATTTGAGTGTTGTGCTAGAATTTCTTCTTCTGTTGGAGGCACCATAACATCTTTCATTAGGGCAGATTTATCACCATTATATGTCTTTTCTATTGTATTTCCATTTCGTTTTAGACCATCAAAAACTCCTTTATCTACTAAGTCCCATAGGGCAAATTTTGCCTTTCCTTCAACCGTAAAAAGACCAAAATGATTCTCTGAACCGTTGGGATTAGAGGCATCTTTCCAAGGCTCATCAAAGCCTTCGAAATAGAAACAAGAGATTTTATTTTCATTGGTAAAATCCCTAATGGCCTCATAATAAAGCGCTTCCTTAAATTCATCCGTGGCTCTAGAACCTTCTGTACCGTAGAACCCATTGGAAACCGTAGCCCAACCTGTTTCTCCAATATGAATAGGTTTTTCTAAGTTCAAATACTTAATATACCGAGCGACGTTTTGGTACTGCGTCTTAGCATAAGCCAATGAACGTTGCATCGCCTTTTCTATCTTTTGCATATCTGAAAGGCTAGAATCAGATTCTGGCGTGTACCAAAAGTCGGGATTGTAATGGGTATCATGCATAGGATAGGTATGCATAGAAATAAAATCTACAGCCTTGATCAAGCGGTTTAAGTCCTCCACATGATATTCTTCTCCTCCTCCGCCCCAAGACGCAAAATTATCGGAACTTGTTATCCATAGGTCTTTAGGTAATTTTCCTTCCTCTTTTAGATTTTGTAGATGGGTCACCCATTTTAATATGATTCCTGGCTCTACATAATATTGCGCTTGCCATTTTACCATAGCTTCGTTTCCAACAGCGATAATCTTTACAATATCGGGATATTCGTTTGCTAATGCTACCGCTTTTTCAATCTCCGTGGCATTATCAGGACTCTCCGAAGCATGGTCAGGCTCCTTGTCTGTAAACGCGTTCTTGCAATTAATCCAAGCGCCAAGCATGACATACATTTCAAAATCTGGGTCCTCACTTTTCAACTCCTTTATGGCTTTAAGGACGTTAGAGGCATGAGGCAAATAGACTTTGTAAGTACGGATAATACCTACTCCCATTGCCGAGAGCAACAGCATGTCTTCCTTAAGTTCTTCGATTGTTGGTTCTATGTCGTGATCCACATGGCGATAACCACCATAAGACATAGCTAAATATTTAGGGTTGCCTAAGATTTCTTTAGCTGTAGGACTGTTTTTGGGTTGGGATTGTTCGTTCAATTTGGGATTTTGTTTACAAGACCAAACACATAAAAGTATCAGTACTGCCTTGAAGGTGTTTAAAGTCACTTTTTGTAGTTTGTTCTTACTAATTGTCATTTGTCTTTACTTTTTGAGCTTTACGTTATTTAGACATAATCTCCTCTTCGGATGGTGGAACAAGAACATCCTTTAAAAGCTCTTGTTTATCACCTCCGTAAGTTTTGGTGATAGGATTACCATTACGGGTCAAGCCCTCAAAAATGCCTTTATCTACTAAATCCCAAATAGGATATTTGGCCTCACCATCTATAGTGAATAGCCCAAAATGATTTTCGGACCCTTTAGGATTTCTTGCATCTTTCCATTGTTCGTTAAAGGCCTCAAAATAGAAACATGATATTCCGGCCTTATTGGTCCAGTCACGCATCAAGCGGTGATAGAGTCCTTGTTTGTACTCATCGGTTGCTCTAGAGCCTTTATCACCATAATGCCCATCGGAAACACTGGCCCAGCCCGTCTCTCCAATATGAATTGGTTTGTTGATTCCTAAACTTTTCATGTAATTGGTCACGCTATCGTACTGTTTTTGTGCAAATTTCAGTGCTCGCTCCATTGCCATCTCAATCTTGGTTGTATCTGGCATTCCTGCATGGGCTTCAGGCACACCCCAAAACTCTGGATTATAGTGTGTGTTATGATATGGATACGTATGCATTGAAATGTAATCAACAGCTTCTACCAGTTTCTCTAAATCCTCAACATGATAGGATGCCTCTCCTCCTCCCCACGAGGCAAAATCGTCTGAGCTTGTAATCCATAAATCTTTAGGTAACTTTCCTGACTTTTTTAAATCTTGCAAGTAGGTAACCCATTTTAGGATAACACTGGGCTGAACGTAATAATTTGTAGCCCATTTTACCATAGCTTCGTTACCAACGGCCAGAACTTTTACTATATCCGGATATTGATTTGCAATAGCCACCGCTCGTGCAATTTCATCTTTGTTGTTAGGACTCTCAACATTGTGGTCCACAGGTTTGTCTGTCCATGCATTGAGACAATCGATCCATGCCCCAAGCATGACGTACATCTCAAAATCAGGGTTTTCCTTTTTGAGTTCCCTTATAGCTTTAAGCACATTTGTTGCATGAGGTAATTGAACATTGTAGGTTCTTAAAACCTTTATGCCCATAGCCGACAATATTTTCATGTCGTCTTTCAGCTCTTCTATCGTAGGCTGAATGTCCCTTGTTTTTTCCCTATACCCACCGTAGGAGATGGCCATATACTTAGGGTTACCTAATATATCCTTAGCAGTCACGTTTTTACTAATTTGGGTTACGGACTTGAGGTCCTTATTTTTTTTATCATTGCACGACAACACAAAAACCAGGAGCGCAGTTATCCATAAAATTCTCGTTTTAAGCATGCGTTTTATTTATTTTAAATAACTTTTTTCAATTGTTACCTTAATATGTTTGACCTCATTTTTCCTTTCAAACACAGATGAACTAAGATTTTTGTTTAACGTTAGTTTGTCGAACTTTTGAGTTGAATTATCTTCTAGTGACACTTCAAGTCCATTGTGGTTAGAAACCTCATAAATCACTGGCACTTGACAATATGTAAATGCCAATTGTTTTGGCTGGAGCTGGATAGTTTCCTGTTTCCCGGCAACATCAACATATTTGAAGGTCATGGCTTGAGACAAAAACTCTTCTCGTCGCAACATACAAGGATCAAAATATAGTTGCCCATCATTTACAAAAACACCAAGCTCTCCAAACCTAGATAAAATATCTTCCTTAACCTGTCCCGTCATACCTGGTTGTTGAGCCCCCTTGCCAAATGGTGTATGGGAATATGGGTCTGTTGGAAAGGCCCCATAAAGCTGTGGCGATTTATGCACGCCAATACCTTCATTAATTTCATAATAATGCTCTAACAGCTTCCCTACAACAACCTCATCTTCACTATCGTGAATCGCTTTTAAACAACATTCAAGCACTGCCAGTTGAAGTTTAGACACCATATGCCAATAGATTGAGCCTAATCCTTCGTAACCATAGAAGGTGCCAGAACGGCCCGTAAAAGCCTTGTGGTTGAACACTTGCTCAAATATCCTTAGAACTTTTCTTCTATCTTCTGTAACTAAATTTTTGTAGCTCGTCTCCTCCAAGTCATTTAAGGCAGCTTTAACGTCTTCTGCATTCTTAAAATTACCATTAAAGTGATAGCCGCCATTGATATCTTGTTTAATCAATTGAGTATTGCCATCTTCTAACAGCTTTTGTAACAATTCTGAATCTTGGACAGCTGATTGAGGAACATTATTACGCTCCATAAAGCCTTTTAGTTCCTTATTGGGATACAAGATATAGCTGTATTGGTCTGGCCTAAACAGACTACTGTGTTTCAGTCCATCTAATACCTTTAGATTCTCCTTAGAACTTAAATAGCCCGAACTTAAAACGGCCACTTGACCTTCTAGCATCTCATCTAAGTAGGAGAGAGACACCGTATTATCTTCGTTAATTGTAATAAGATTATAAGCGTGATACATATCATCATCGCGCTTGTTGGCTTTTATGGCATGTTCTAAATGTTTTAGTGCAGATGCCACAAAATTTTTCAGTTCTGAAAATGTAATTGTTTCCCTCTCTCCAGAAAAGGCACTCGAATAGACACGGTCTCTATATGTACTTCCTGCTTTTCCTAAAGCATCCATCATCAGCTTTCTGTCTTTATCACTAATTGCAGATGCTAAAAGTCCCTCATTAGAACTGTAGGTTTCTTTAACCTCACTAAAAAAGTCAGCTATTTCCTTTGACACCAATACTTCGTTAACAGACGCTTGGTCAAATATGTGTTCAAAAAACTTTAAAAATCGTCTTAAGTAATAAAGCGTGACCATAGATACGCCATTACCAACGAGTGCATTGTTCGCGTCGTTCCATTCTGGACGTTGCGTATTCATCCAAATTCCTGCTTCGGGAATAAAGTTGGAAAGCTTCGCCAAGGTGGTCGCTAGAATCTTTTCGATAAAGTTGGCTCTGACTACTTCGTCTTTTGCATTGCATAACAAAGCACCATCAGCACCTATAGCGTTACGTTTAGCTCTTATCTTACGATCGGATTCTTCGTCAAATTCTATTGTATCCTTTGGATTTTGAACAATCGCTTCATAGGATTTAATGCGATAAGGCACATTGGCATAAACGAATATATCTCTTGTAAAGAAGCTCTCTAACTTACCTGGTTCATGATTTTGGATAAATTCCAAGAATTTTTGAAGATAAATAATTTGGTGGTCGCCCCAATACCCTATATAAGACCAAGGGTCGTCTGGCTCTATAGTCTCCCAATCAAAACCTCCTTTGGTAACTCGGTAAGGATTATAACCATCAAACGTAGAGGCGTTTAAGAATTTGTGAATCATGTTCTCGATGTACTCTGGATAAGAATGCACCAAGGCCTCCCAATTTTGGAAAATATCTCTCCAGTTACCTTCGTAATCCAGAATCTTTGACCCATCGACCTCACTTCTGGTATTAATGGAAAATTTGTTCCAAGGTCGACTTGGATCTCCGTGTCTGCGACTAAATTTCAATGGCATATACTCCAATGCCAACCTGCAAAAATCTTCATCTTGCGATGTATTGGCAATTTCCTTTAACTCCGACAAGGTTATTTTGTCATTAAGACTGTTCAAAAGGTTGGCTTGCCTAATTGAAACATCTTTATTAGCCTCTTTTATATATTTTCTAAAATCCCATGTTTCAATGGTGTAGCCATCATCGAAAATACCACCACGCATAATATTGAATAGCGTATTGGAAAAATGGCGTGTGTCTCTTAAGTTATCTGATGTTAACTGAAGTCCATCTGATGCGGCATTAAGGGCTATAAGTTTTTGCGTGCCCAATGCCACGTTATCCAGTAGTTTATGTTCGAGCTCGTCATCTTTTTGTATAGCCTGCGAAAGGCTTACAATATCCGATTTGTCTTGATTCACGTTGGTAACGATGTACCATTTCTTTTGAGCTCCTGAAGCTAAGGTGATTGTTTTGTTTACGAAGTAACCACCTTTCTCAGCTTTAATGTCTGTTTCTTGTTCTATATCCTTGAATGCCCTAAAATCCTTAAGCTGAAGTGACGACAATAGATACTTGGGAGACTCCAAACCAAGTGACCACGCTATATTGGCCTTGAGGGCCTCGCTTGGCTCTGCCTTGTCAACAATGATAGCACTTAAGGCAAAGATTCCTATTCCAGAATCTTTTACTAATTCTGTGCGTTTGTAGGCATCTACCAAATTACTGCTGGCATTTTGAAGAGCACTACTCACGCCAAATGGCAACACATTTTGAATACCATCTAGAATATTCACTTCCACCGCATCTTCTGCTTGATTGGAAAGTGTGGATGTTTTTACAAATCCGTATAGGTTGCTAGAAGACCATTCATATTTGAAGGTTAGCTGTAAATCAAGGTTTACTTCCTCAAAAACTATGGAATTGCCGTATATGCTTTTATACAAGTTTCGCTTGATCTTGTATTTATCTTGAAAACGAATAGAAAAAGGTTCCCATATATACGTTTCTCCTTTTCGTTTTACCTGAAATATGGATTTTGCTCCAGTTATTTCAGCAGATTCGGTGATCTTATCGTCAGAATAGTAGGGGAATAGTGCATACTCTGCATTTTTGCGTCCTGCGGTAAGGCCACCATTACTTGAAATGAACATCCAGTGATTAGAGTCACTAACAATGCTCATAAAGAACGGTCGCATCTTATCGTGATTCGCAATTTTAAAATACGCCTTGTTATCTAACTTTACCTTAGATAAAGTTACTTCCTTTTGTTTTGATTTGGTATCTTGGTTAGTAGCAACCATTTTGTGTTTTTAGATTAGTAATAAGGTTATCATTTATAAGAGACAAAATGCGGCCATAAAATAAATTAAAGCCGCAAATTTACTTACTCAAACGGTTGTTATTGCTGAATTATATCATCAAAATAATAGACATCGCCATCGCAAGGTGCGTTTCTCTCAAAATAGATAATCATACTCTTAAATGTTCCTGTTACGCCCGTAAAATCGAAGGTAAGCTCTTGCCACTCTCCCACTTCTGTGATTGTTGCAACACGGTCTACGGCCGGATCTACATTTGGGAAAGGCATAAACTCCAGTCTTAATGTTACTTCAGTGACCTGAGTCTCGGCTAGTACTTTCATTGTAAAGACTTTACTCGCGTCCGGATCGTTAAAATCCAGCGCTGTATTTAACTCTTTACCTAAACCTGCAAACGTAAAACATCCTGGTATTTTTACGAATTGCTGTACATTACAACTTGAATTTACTGCATCTTCAACAGGATTTTGTACTATACCTCCTCCTGTGTTCCCAAAGGCATCAAACGTTGTTGCTGGAGATGCAGTTAAGAACGTCCAATTGAGATTACCGTTAGCCGGATCTATATTCTCATCTGTTTCACAGTCAATATCAAAGGTCTGACTAAAACTTGCTGAATTCCCTCTACCGTCAAAAGCAGTTAAGGTTACCGTATAGGTGCCGTTTTCAAATTCAACGACAGGGTCGATAACCGAAGACGTTGTACCATTATCAAAATCCCAAAGGTAACTTGTTGCATCATTAGAAACATTGGTAAAATTAATCGTTCTGCCCTGAACATCACTTATAAACCTTGCCTCTAAATTAAACGTTTCAGTTTCTTCCTTGCCATCACAAGAGACCATAATCAAGGCCATGATTAAGCCGAATACTATGCTAATTTTATTTTTTAAAGCTATCATGTTGTCTTATTTTTAGTTATACACCCTAACATAATCCACATACATTCGTTGTGGAAATTGGGTATCTTCATTTGGTGCGCCTGGCAAGTTGCCACCCACTGCTATGTTCAGAATAATGTAAAATGGGCGATTGAAAACCCATTCTCCAGGATTAGGAACATTATCAACAGCCTCTTCAGCAGTTGTTTCTGGGGTTATTTGTTGGTACAATTCGTCATCAACGTAGTAATTGATATAATCTGGACCCCACTCTATTCCAAATACATGGAATCCTGTATCAAAACGATCGTTCTCCAACTCGTATTCTTTTGAGATGGAATCACCTGCGTTATATCCTGGACCATGGGCACTACCGAAAACGATGGTTGGTGCGTCCCCTAGATATTCCATAACATCAATTTCACCACACTGTGGCCATGGATTGATGTCGCAATCATTACCTAGCAACCAGAACGCTGGCCAAATGCCTTTACCAAGTGGCATTCTAATTCGCGCTTCAAATCGACCATATTGTTGCTCGAATAAATTTTGTGTTGTAATCCTGGCGGAGGTATAGGAACTTCCATCGAAGGCCTCTTCTCTTGCCGTGATAACAAGCAGTCCGTTTTCTACTTTAACATTTTCGGGTCTGTCTGTATAATATTGCAATTCATTATTGCCCCAACCTGGAATACCTTCTGCCGATCCATCGCCAATATCGTATGTCCAAAGGGTTGGGTCAGGAGCGCCATCGACATCAAATTCATCCGCCATGACGAGGTTTTCAAAATTTGTGACGGTCTGGGTCTCATCCACCTCACAATTTGTTATTAACAAAGTACCAGCTAATAACACAGCGCATGCGAGTATTGATTTTAAAATCTTCATTTGCTTCATTTTATAGTTCAATTTTTTTCTTTTTATTCGGTAAAGAAGTAGATGTTATCCAAAATAAAGCTTGGACCACCAACTAATATTATAGCTCCGAGATTGTTTCTTTGAGTTGTTAAATTTCCAACTAGCGGTATGTCTATAGAATTCCATTCATTTGGTGTTAGTCCATTGAGTGTTACTCTATAATCTACATCATCTCCCGTGGGGAAACCGGTAAATTCATTTGTTTCTATCTCCTGGTTACTTCCTATGTCCCTAATTTGAAATTCTACTTGAGTAGAAGCGTCAGGTGCAAAAATATCAACATGTAAAAACGACATAGCAGAACCATCTATTGGATTATTATCGAACATGATACCCGTGAAGTTGTTATTTTCATAGGTTACAAATTCCTCTCCGCCAATACTTAATACTGAAGCTTGTGTCGTGGACCCTCCAAATCCAGGTGTAAAATTAGCATCCACAACATCTGTATAGGAATCACTAAAAATAGAAAGAACATTGGCGGCCGGGTCGTCTGGTACGGGTGCCAAAGGAAAATCTCCCAGTGCCGTTATCTCCAACGAGCCTTGAGCTTGATTATTACCAAGAACAGCGGTAATCGTAGTAGTGCCAGATTGTCCAACGACATTAACAACACCATTCTCATCAACTGTTGCTACTGCAGGATTTGATGAATTAAAATCAAAGTAAGTTGGTGCTACGCCAACTGTTACATTTTCACCAGTTGCTAGGTTAACCGTTTGACTCAAGCCCGTAATAGTCGTAGTGGTATTTGAAAAGGATTCCTGAACAAGGTTTTGTCCATCCAATATTTCTGCATTCACCGTCAGCGTAGTTCCGAGACGTTCAAATTTAATTTCATCCAACCAAACAATCCAACCAGAATTGTCGCTAAAAGAATCTGCCAGTGCTGGGTCATCGTTGCCCAACACATCGAAGGATCCCACAGCAATTAAAAACATGCCTCTTTCCTGAACCAATTTTTCTGGATTAGGAATTGGAATGACATATTTTCTCCAATCTGTAGATAATTGAATATTCGCACGATTCACAGGAAATTTATTTTCAAGGAAATCGACACCAAAACCAACTTCTCCTAAAACCCCAGTGGTACTTCCTTTTGCCCAAAACGTTAAGGCGTCGTAACCCGTTAAATTTCTTCCTTCACCACGGTCTCTAAATATACAGCCGGCAAACGTCCCATTTGGGTCGTTTGGTCCAGGAACGTCTATGCGTATGGAAGAGGTTCCTTCATAAGACTCGTTATCATCTGTACCGAAAGCCTCAGGATTAGCACCAACAGCTGGATCAAAAGAAATAAAGAACTCGTCTGTTAGACCAACAGGGTTATCGGTATATATCTCTGCTGTAGTAGGAAACGTTGCTAAGACAGCTTCATCCGTAAGGTCTCTTTCACAACCTAAATTGAAGATTAATAATAATCCCAATACGATTGTGGTTCTACCTATTTTGTAATTTATATTTTTCATCATTTGCATTTTTTTATCTACCAATGTTAATGTGCACGTACGTTCTTATTTCCCATTCCGAACCATCAGGGAATCCTACAGGAGTTAATACTGGATCTGTAGCAAAGGTGTCAGCTGGGACAAATGTTGGCGCGTATCTGTTAGAGAATTCATCTAAGGATCGCCATGTTCCTCTTAAACCAATAGTGGTATTGGGAAGAATAAACCAGTCTGGTTTCCCAAATGAGGTTGAAATGTCCATCATAAACTGCACTGGGAACGTTAAGTTAAAATCCCTGTGATAATCGAATGGTCCCCAATCGTTAATTTTTAAATGAGTCTCTAATTTCATCTTTTTGTATATGGCTCTTATATCGCCACCAAAACGGTAAATTGTTCTATCGCTATCACCATTGGCCTGTCCATTTCCGTAGTAGAAGTTACCAATAATTCCTAAATCTGGCGATAATTTAGACACCATTCTGGAATGCACTTCCCATAAGTCCTGTGCCGGAACCGATGTTGGGAAAGCAAAAAATTCACGAGTGGCCAAGAAACCAATATGTGCATCCATGGTTGTTGGTAAATGTCTGTAGACAAAACCTAAATTCATAGCGAACTTGGCATCCTCTGATCTGTCATTATCCCATTGGTACATCCACGTTCCCGGTGTAGGATCATAAGTGAATAAGATTTCACCTGCAGTAGTTTCCCTGTTCCAATCCCTAACGGCAAACGGATCGTCAATAACATTTCTTAATCGACCTGGTGCTGGCCCATTATTTGGCATTGGATCAACCAATGGCTTTTGCCACATAAAATTTGGTGCGATTTGGAAATTATCGAAAGAATAAGTGAAACCAGTCAAGAAATTAGTCATGTTTCCACTTCCTGAATCCTTAAGTTTCCAGCCTGTAAAAGTTTGAGTAGCATCAAAACCACCGTTGGCCACAAGTCCCATATACGAGCCTTGGCCATACCAATTGAATTTACCGCCTTCATAAGTAACTTTTACTTTTCCTCCGAAGTTATCTTTGCTTTCTACTTTATCTACAAAGACAACACCATTCTCCACATCTTGGAAAGAACTGCCGTTTAGCGGACTACCGGCCCAAATACCTCCAAGGGTTACACCGAATTTTCCAAATTCCCGATTAATAGCAATCGAAGCGCGTTCCGTGGGCCAAGCTGGAATAATACCACTTCGTACTTGGTTCTGGTCTAAAACACGACGACCAGACTCATCAAATTGTAAATCTGTTTCAAAATCGCGATGATAAATCGCTGCAACATCAAAATGGCCTAATTTTTTCTGATACTTAAATAACATGGTTGGGTTGGCTCCCCACCACAATTGTGGACCAATGGCAGCTTTTAACCCTTCTAAATCTCCTTTACCGTCGATTTCAGCACCTAAAATTTCACCGCCATAAATGTCCAGATTAGGACCATAGTTAGCTTCTGGATACAAACCGAAGAAATCTCCTTCATATTGCCAATGATAATGGCCTGTACGATAAAATCCTCTTACATCGAAATCTTTAGCATTCCACTCGAATTCGGCTTGATAAAGATTTACGCGATCTCCTTGATTAACAACGGCATCTGTATCTTCATCAACTATTATGCGTCTTGTGATGGTCTCGTAAAAAATCTCATCGATAGGATTTTGTGCAACGTTACCAACAACGTTTAAAACAACCTCCGCTCTTAAATTAGCTGCTGGATTTCCTTCAACACCAACGAAAAATGACTGCATATGATCAAATCCAAGTTGATTAGGAACAGCGTCTGGTTGTGTGGCATCAGGATTGTCTGGCGTTGTAATAAGTGTTCCTCCTGTATTAAAGGTTGTAAACTTTGCTTGTAATTGGCTAATTCTTAGCTTCTCGGCGCCACTACCTTCTAAAGCAGCTTTATCTCCTCTTGCTCTAAGTACGGCATCCATTAAGTTGATACTGTTAAAGTAATTCTCAACAAACTCTGCTGTCATGCCATCTGCATAGGGATCGAGTTGATGTGCCTCTTTTAATGCGTAATATGCTGCTCTTGGATATAGGTCGTAAAGTCCTCTTTCGTTAGTAGGACCCTTGGCACAAATACCAAACCACTCCTCGTTCATGTTGTTTTGTCCAGGCGCTAAATCCCAGTCGTAACCTCCATTGGTCCATGAGGCATTGTTATCATGTCTGTCTGCATTTTCGCGATCATCAAAACCATATTTCCACCAACCGTCACTGAATTGGAACGTAAATCCACCAATTGATATGCCTGTTTTTCCTAACCCTGCGGCATGTTGATAGATTTCTTTCCAGTTTCCTAAATTGTAATAGGCTTGCATTTTTTGGTCTTCCTTATTTTCTTTTGCGTTATAGGCGTCGGAGCCAAATTCTGTAAAAACCAAAGCCATATCCAATTTATTCTTCACGGTATCAAACATATCTGTAAAAGAAACTCCACGATAGGTATTGGTACCATAAATATCAATATCTGGACACTCTTCTGCTATAATATCTATAAACAACACATCACCGTTACACAAAGCCACAGGACGTGAGGGGTCTATAGCCTTCATGGCCTTTGCCGCTTCGTTCATAAGTCTATACATAGGACGACCGCGTTTTTCACCGATATAGGCCTTTTGATCTTCGTCATCTGGAAAATCTTCTGTTTCCGCTCCTTGCCAGAACAAACCATAATTATTTTCATTACCTAAAAGATAAAACAACAAGCCAGGCGTTCCTTTGTACTCCTCTACCAATTGGGTTACCTCTTGCATTAAAAATTCCTCGGTAACAGGGTCGTCGTATATAGTAACAGGTGTCCATACTCCATTTAAGGTTAAACCATATCGGCCAAAAGAATGATTTAACATAGTGTAAATGCCGTAATTCTCATAAATATATCGGATCCACCTTGCTGGAACGCCAGTATATTGTCTAATTACATTTACGCCCATATTTTTCAATAGGGACATTTCAGTGTCTAAACCTGCCTTGATGACATCATCTGATTTTTCCCAAAATTTGGCATCAACTGTATTGGTACCAATTGGAATGTAATCCCAGTTCATACCGTTAATCATAAATTCTTTGCCATCAACTAGTAATGTCATACCACTAGCGTCTTTTGACACCCGTACATTGGATTGGGAAAAGACTAATGAACAGCCAAACATAAAGGTTAGCGCAAATAGGTATTTTCTCATAGTTAAATAATTTAGTTTTTTTAAGGAGTTAGTTATGGTAGGGGCCTCTTCGGTTTTTGTAAGTCATTTTAAAAATATCACAATATTCTTACTTCACAAAGAAAGGATATGGCAAAAAACGTGCTTGTTTTTTGCCATATGTTTAATAAAGCCTTGTTTTTCCTAGGATACATCTAAATTCATCCGCATTAATTTATATGTGTTAAAATTTCTATCGTAGTGTTTTTGTATAGCTTATTGAAGGCTTCAATAGCATTATTCATCAGCAATTAATATAAAACCCCAATCAAATTCGCCATTGCCATCCGTGGACCTTACTACCATTTCATTGGTAGATCTGCTTTCAATGGTATAAGTATGATCACCTCCAATGTAATAACCTAAGAACCCAATTCCTGTTAAATTTAAGGTTTCTACACCACCAGGACCCGTGATAAACCAACTTTCCGTGTAGTCCGAATATGGATAATTTTCGATATCGGCACCATTAGGTGTACCACTTCCTGGACCGTTAAGTTCGTTTATAAGGTTTTCCCTGCCGAATACAGTACCCTCTGGATTTACATCTGGACTATCATTTGTACTATCCGTGATGTGAGTAAAGGTACCATCTACATTAAATACATAGCGATCATCATACATTCCTACACCCTCTTTATCAAATGCAGGTGCGGAAAAGAATTCGTTGAAGATCCCTCCTATTGGTCCCAGACCAAAATGGCCAGGCACTTCGGCTTTTATACGCCAAGTACGCTCACTATCATTAGTAAGCATGGTAATTAATTCTGCTGGCGCTTCAAAAGTTGACAAAACATCTAGCTGAATGGTTTGACTTGAAGAGGCTCCACCAGTACCGTAGGCAATAACTGTGGCATTGTAGGTGTTTAGGCCAAGTGTTGAAAAAATGAGAGTAGCCTCACCATTTACTGCTGTAGTTCTAATATTGTCAATTTCAAAAACAAAAGAAATGGCATTGTCTGCTGTGGCACTAAACTTAACAAAGCCACTGCCTAATCCTGGTGCATCGACCTCATCCAATTCGCCATCATCGTCAATATCGTCTAAGTATGTTAATTCAATATTGATGTTAGTAGGCGCCAACACTGGTCCAAATTCCTGGTCTTCTTCTTGGCAACTCGTCGTAACCGCAAGAACTAAAAGTATTGAAAATATATTCTTTAATTTTTTCATTTTTCCATTTTTATATAATGTCATCTAAACAACTAAAAATTTAAACTTAATTGAGCTCCAAGGTTACGTTATCTATATTCACAACTCCTGCCTCAGCTGCATTGTCGAATAGCACTCTTGCATCTGGAGCACCGAAACCGTCAGCGGTCAATGTTAGCGAGTAGGTTGTAATTTCTGGGGTTATGTTTACAGTCTGGCTATTATTAGCAAAACTGCCACCACTTAATCCAATACCTGCAATAATTGATCTATTAACATTAGACCAAGCGTCAAATGTTAGCGTATATGTTTCGCCCTCGATAATTTCAAGTTTTTGACTTAGGTTTACTAAAAATGGCTGACCTGGATCTGGGCTAGTAACATCAACCGAATAGAAGGTGTCACCATTTAAGGTCGCTGTAGGTGCAGAACTGTTGTCATCTACTCCTACCAACCACAATTCACTTCCATTTTCAAAATCCCCATTTGTTACTAAATCATTTGGAGGAACTCTTCTTAGATAGACATTATCTATGTTAACGATTCCTGCATCACCATTTAGGTCAAATAAAATTCGGGCATCCAAGGCTCCAAATCCAGAAGCAGGCAACTCCAAAGTGTATCTGGTTACTACTGGCGTAATACTCACTGTCTCGACTGTAGCTGAAAAAGGAGGTCCGCTTAAACCTATACCTGCGATAATAGATCGGTTAACATTTGACCATGCTTCGAATGAAAGTTCATAAGTCTCACCTTCAATAATTTCTAATTTCTGACTCACATTCACTAAGAATGGCTGTCCAGGGTCAGGGGTGGTTACATCAACGCTATAGAAAATATTTCCTGCTTGAGAGGTTACTGGTGCTGGCGCATTATCATCAACACCAACAATCCAATTATCGCTTCCTGCTTGGAAGTTACCGTTAGTGACAAGCCCATCATTGAAGAAGAACGATGTTGATTCCCTGTAGAAGTACAAGTTATCTATAAATACAGTGGCGACATTTCCTAGCGTATCAAATAATAATTGTGTGACTTGAGAACGATCCATATTATAATCGTCCAATGGAATATCAACACTTACCCATTGATCTTGCACTACTTCTTGTAATTCCACGATATCTTCTTGAGGTGGATCTAAAGCTGTATTTACGATTTTAAATCCTAATGTAGTTGCATCGGCTGTCCAATAATCGAAATGTACAAATTCCATTGTGGATAAGTCGGTAGGATTACTATAGTCTGTGACAATACCTGTAAAGGCAAGATTTCCGTATTGAATAGTATTATTTCCATCAATTTGTATTTCTTCAAAACCAGAGTTGGACCACTCAGTTGGAAACTCGTTGGTGGTAATTACATCATACGAGTCACTATAAATAGCAATGACGTCAGCTGCAGGTACAGCTGGTGTTGGTGCTGCCGTAATTGGTGCCAATACCTCTGTAACCTCAAAATCCTCTATAATAAATTCCGTTGTCTCTATGGCTGCACTAAAAGCAGTAACAACTATGGTGTAGAGGCCAGGTTCATCGTACTCATACACGATTTCGTCACCAATATTGGCCATAACCACGTCACTATCGTCACCTATAGTCTCTCCAAAGTCTACTTCATAATTTATTCCGAAATCAGCTGTTGCCGTAACACGAACTGTATTGGAAACTGCACCATCGTTGGCAATGTTTACCTCCAAATTCTGAGGAGGAATAAATGACACATTAAGCGTTTGCTCAACTACTGTCTGTTTTCCTGTAACACCAGTTGCAATGGTCTTAACAGTGTAAGTCCCTTCTTCATAAATATTTTGAGTCACTTCTCCGGCCCCAAGTCTCACTGGGTTTTGCGTATTCTCGGTAAAGAATACATCGAAAAAGGAAGCTCCAGTTCCACTAGGAATTAAGGTCACCAAACCACTATTATCTGTTGTTGGCACAAATAATATTGATACGTCTGAAGGTGCTTCTACATCATTAATAAAATCTATATCGCGCTCGTCTTCCGAGCAGGCCATCAGCACTGTTAATACTGATGCTAATACTATAAAACCTATTCTTTTCATAACTTTATTTTTAATACCCTGGATTTTGCTCCCACTGATTTCCAGCTAATTCTATTTCGATAAGTGGTATTGGGAATACCTCATTTTTTCCGGTTTGAAAACCATCGATAGCATTGGCTGCTTCACCTGTTCTTACCAAATCAAAGAAGCGGTGCCCTTCTCCAACGAGCTCTACACGGCGTTCTTGTTGGATAGCGTTTCTTAGTCCAATTCCTCCTACTGATAGATTATTGGCTGTACTTCCAAAAGCACGTTCCCTAACTTGATTAAGGTAAATCAAGGCTTGTGAATCATTTCCAACCTCTGGACTAGCCAAAGCCTCTGCCGCCATTAAGAGCACATCGGCGTATCGTATAGCTCTGTAATTGTTAGGATTAGTTAAGTTAGCATCTCCAATATCCGCATCTCCTTGCCTGGCAATATATTTTCTATTGTAATATCCTGTATGTTTATACCCAATGGCATAAGTAGCGCCTGTTTCTTCTGCCCAGGCCTCAATATCCAAAATAGCTGTTTCGAGTCTTGTATCTCCGTCTTCAAAAGCATCAACGACATCCTGGGTAGGTACGTTAAAGCTAAAACCAGACCCAAATACTGGACCACTGTAGTTTCTAATTCCATTAAAGCCAACAGCGATATTACCTTCACTACATTGCAAACAACCAAAACCGGCTCCTTCTTCGTCTGTATATTGCACTTCGAAAACGGATTCGATATTATTCTCATTGTTATTCTCAAACATAGTACTGTAATCCTCTAATAAGGCATACTGTCCAGAATTAATCACCTCTTGCAAAACGTCAGCTGCTTCGGCATATTTTTCCTGATAGAGATAAGCCTTTCCTAAAAGCGCTTGTGCAGCGCCTTTTGTTGCTCTTCCGGTTTCAGATTGCTGAAGTGGCAAATTGTTAGCCGCATAAATTAAGTCTTCCTCTATTAATGCATAGACGTCTTCCTTGGGTGCTTTTGGAATATCACGCTCATCTCCAAATTCGACAACACGATCCCTTACTAATGGTACATCACCAAAGAATTTGACCAATTCAAAGTAATAATACGCTCTTAAAAAACGGGTTTGCGCTATTACATTCTCTTTTCCTGGAAAAGGTGTTTTATCTTCATACTGCATGATATAATTTGCTCTATTAACACCAGAAAACATCCAGCCCCAAATATCTCTTAGTTGTTGATTTACTGGGTTATGCTGCATCTCATCAATCTCTTGTATTCCAATAACGTCCGTTGCACTTTCGCCACCGGACAAGGTGTTGTCTGAGGCAATTTCCCCAATCATAACGTTGATATAGGTGGTTTGCAACAAATCATAAGCGCCAATAAGTGCATTCTGGTAATCTTCTTCTGAATTGAAGTAATCTGCAGAATTTGCAAACGGTGGATCCACATCTACAAAGTCATCACTGCATGAGGCAATGAAAACCATAGCCAAAATTATATATATGTGTTTTGTCTTTATCATTGTCTTAAAATTTTAAATTCATACCTAATAAGAATTGACGTGGATTTGGGTAGCCACCACCATCTATTCCACCACCTATTGGAGCTCCAGATGAGAGAACTGGGTCAAATCCTTGATATTCAGTTAATGTAAATAAGTTTTGTACAGCCGCATAAAATCTTACCTTGCTTAACTTGCTGTTTTCCAAAGCCTTGTCAGACAAGCTGTATCCTAACGTAATATTTTGCATTCTTAAGAATGAGCCATCTTCCACATAAAAATCTGAAAAGAGAATGTTGGAATTAGCTCCAGTGGTCACTCTTGGAAATGAGTTGCTTGTACCTTCGCCTCTCCATCGATCTAAATAATAGGTAGTTCTATTGGTTAATGGATTATTACGCTCGTAATTTCTTACTATTTCATTACCAATAGAAGCGAACGCGTAGGCTACAAAATCGAAATTTTTATATTCAAAGGACAAGTTAAAGCCCATGGTGAAATCGGGTATAGGATTACCGATATTTGTACGGTCATCATCATCTATGACACCATCGTTGTTAATATCAACAAATATGAGGTCTCCAGGTCTTACATTGTCATTGATAGTTGGTAAACTTTCAACCTGTGCTTGGTTTTGGAATATGCCAGCTGTTTTGAAACCTCTAAAGTAACCTAATGGGAACCCTGTCTCCATGCGTGCCGGTGGGTCTTGTCCAATCCCAAAAGCACCTCCGACCAAAAATTCTACGCCATCACTTACCGAAATCACCTCATTATCTATAGTTGTTAAGTTGTACCGCGCAGATATTTTAAAGTCGTCACCTATATAATCATTGTACCCTAGGGCCAGTTCAAATCCTTTATTTTCAATCACCCCTGCGTTAACCAAAGGAGCAGAAGCACCTGGCGCACTTGGCCCTAGCAATCCGCTTACTTGAGGAGATACCAATAAATCTTCAGTTCTACGGATATAATAATCCATTGTTAAATCGAACTTATTGTCCAAAAATCTGGCATCAAGACCGATGTCAAACGTTTTTTGCTGTTCCCACTGTATTTCTGGATTCGCAATTCTTCCTGTTGCTTGGCCAAAAGCTCGTGTACCATCTAATACATAGGTTGCCTCACCGTCGAGGGTACTGACAAAAGCAAAAGCTGGTATTCTGTCGTTACCTAAAATACCATAAGATGCACGTAGCTTTAAGAAGTCGAAAAATGAATTATTTTCCAGAAAGGACTCATCCGAAGCTACCCAACCAGCAGAAAATGACGGGAAATAACCAAATTTATTCTCTGGACCAAATGCGGAAGACCCATCGCGTCTTAATACTGCACTGAACAGGTATTTTCCTTTATAATCATATTGGATACGAGTGAAATAAGAAAGCAATCTAGAATCGAAAAACGGATTACGTGGTAGGCCTATAAAAATACTCTCAACATTAGAGGTATTATCCAAACTAGCATTAGCAATATCATTGCCTACATCAAACCCAATAAATCCTGAGAAAAAACCTTCAGTCTTGAATACTGACGTTCCGAGAAGCACACTTAAATTATGCACCTCATTAAATGATCTCTGATACTTTAGGAAAGCATCAAAGGTGTAATCCCTAAAAATATTTTCATTTTCGGTTAATTGACTCGTGAAAATATTGAATACCTTACCGCTTCCATAAAACTGTTCTGGCAGGAATGTTCTAATACCTTCTTCCGTATAATTAAATTGATAATTTACCTGTGCTGTGAAATAATCGAGAAAATCGTAGGATAGTCCAGCCACACCACTTATTCTATCTACGTGTTGCCTATTATAACTATTTTGAATTTGTTGCAGAGGATTTACTACTTCATTACCTAAACCTTCAGAAATAGAGAAGCCACCATTTTGTCTTACCGGTAAGGTTGGCGCATTATTGACCGCATTAAACAATACCGAACCAATACCGCCTTCATTTAATCTGTTTCTGTTGGTGTAATTCCAAATAACTCCTGCATTGAATTTTAAATTTTCAGTTACGTCCAAACTATAATTTAGACTTTGATTGAGTCGTGTAAAATTGGCTCTGTTTCCACCTACTATACCATCTTGAGAAAATATAGATGCGCCATAAGCAAACGTTTGAGTCTCGGTACCACCTCTTATACTCACAGCAGTACTGTAAATAGGAGCTCTTTCAAAAACTTCATCCTGCCAATTAGTTCCCTGACCTAAACCAGAGACATCTGGAAATGGCAGAGCCTCTCCGTTAGCAGCAAAAGCTTCGTTGGCCAACAAGGCATATTCTGTTGCGTTAAGTGTTGGTAATTTCCTCGTGGTCTCTTGAACACCACCCCACGCATTGATTTCAACCGTGGTTGGCATGTTTTTACGACCGGTTTTGGTCTTAATAAGAATAACACCATTGGCGGCACGTACACCATAAATACCAGCAGTCGCATCTTTTAAGACGTTAACACTTTCTATATCGTTAGGGTTTAAAACACTTAAATCCTCTATAACGTTACCATCTACGAGTATTAAGGGACGGTTATCTCCGTTTGTGGAAATACCACGAATATTAATGGTTAACGCTGAACCTGGAGAACCAGAAGTGGACGTAATATTTACACCTGCAACTTGACCCTGAAGTGCCTGCTCCACTCGAGTTGGTTTTAATTCTTCTATAGTTTCACTAGAAACTACCGACACGGCACCTGTTACCTCTTTCTTTGTTTGTGTGCCATAACCTATAACTACAACTTCATTAAGTGCTTCTGCATCTTCTACCAAGGCGATTGAAAGCGGTTTATCGTCTACTATTTTGATTTCCTGTGTTTGGAAACCTAAGTAGGACACTACTAAAATTGAGTTTAAACTTACATCCTCGATGGTAAAATTACCATCAAAATCTGTTGAAGCCCCTTTGGTGGTATTTTTGATAACCACATTTACTCCGGGTAGTGGTAAGCCCGAGGAAGCTTCTGTAACAGTTCCTTTTACATTAACAGTCTGTCCCTGCATTATCATTGAGAAGAACAATGCGCACAGATAGAGAATTTTTATTTTCATCGGTTAATTAAATTAGTAGGACTAACTTAATATTTAATTTTGCACGATTCTCAAAATTAGACTATACAAAAAATATACATTTCAAAAAATTGCAGGTTTTTTTGTGATATTCTTTGTTGAACCTTTAGTTTTTAGGATTTAAACTTAATAACATAACCTTAACTATCCCTTAACATTAATTACTATTTATGTTAATGTATGGGTTATGTATAGGTTTTTTTTAATTCTGTATAGGTACTAAAGCTCGATAATATAGTTGGATAAGCTCACATCATGATCTAATCCCATCTTTTTACGCAAACGATATCGTTTAACCTCAACACTTTTATGGGAGATGTTTAAAAGTGGTGCAATCTCTTTTGAAGACAGGTTAAGTCTTAGGTAAGCACAAAGCCGTAAATCATTGGGCGTAATGGAAGGATGAAGCTCCTTAACACGCTTCATAAAATCTTGATCCACATTATTAAACGCTTCTTCAAACAACTTCCAATCGTTTGTATCGTTCATGTTAACGTTAATGGTTTTTATTACCTCTTTCACTTCCGCCATAGATTTGCTCTTCATCAATGCTGATTTAATATCACTGAGCAATTCATTCTTTTTAACCAAATTCATCGTGGCAATACCCAATTCCCGACTTTTATTATCTATATCTAATTGTAAGTTTTCATTTTTAAACTCCATGAGCTGACGTTGATTATCCAGCTGTTCCAGTTCTAATTCCCGCTCTTTTTCTGCAATTAACTTCTGTTTCTGTTTTTTATAGTGCCTCCTGTTAGCTAAATGAACCATTAGGCCCAGCAACAGTGCGATTACCACATAAGCAGCAATAGCAATTGGTGTTAAATACCAAGGTTTTTGAATCCTAAAATTATAGCTTAACATATTAGAAGTTAGGGTCTCACCAACCCGACCGCGAATTTCCAAAGTATAGTCGCCATACGGTAAGTTTTCAAAAATGAGCTTGGAGTCATTCCGCCAATCCGACCAGTCATCGTTGAGCCCCTTTAACCTATATTGAAAGCTTTTACGGTACAGGGCATTAAAATCGGGAATACTAAAACTAAATTCAAGATTATTTCGATTAGCTTGAAAAGAAATATCATCCATTAATTGGACGGAGCTCTTCTCTTGTAATGTTTCATAATTATTAACTCGCGCCAGTTTGAGGGTATAATCCTTCTGCTGTAGTCCATTTAAATCAACAATCAAATAACCTTGAGTAGTGCCAACCAAAAATCTATTGTCTTCCAAAAGTAAGATACTTTCGTAGCCCAATTTACTATTTCTGATGTTATATGGTATTGGAATATAATTTAGCTCTGGAGCTCTGGATACTAGACCAGGTTTTATGTATATGATTTGGTCCTTATTAAAAACCCACAACTCATCCTTTCGTTCATTTGGGATGATTTTTCCTGACACATAAGTGTCTTTATTGATATAGGTACTCAACAAACTGTCTTTCTCGAAAGTATCGGTAGACTTTTCAAACTTGTAGACACCGTCCTGATAGGCATAATAAACCGAATCAATATATTTAAAGACACTAGAACTAATCCCTTTTTGAATCGGTAATTTCTTAACACTGGTGACTTCTGAAAAACCATCATCCAATTGCAGCTTAAACACGCCTTTATATTCGTGGCTTACCAAAAGCTCTTTTTCGTCGGTAAATTCAAAATATCGCGATGACATCTCATAACCTCTTAATTTTTTAAGAAACCGCCATTGGCCATTTAAATCCTGCCGAATTACACTAAGCCCCTTATAATTCCCTTGAATGAGGAGTGATTCCTCTCCAGGAATTCTTTTTACGTCCCAAGTCCCCTTCTCTTCAGAAATTTGTGTTGCCTTGGTCCCGTTAACAAGGAAAGTCCCCTTGTCGTGGCCACAAAACAATTGTTCATTAATTTTTCTCAAGACCCAAACTTGCCCCATGGTTTCAGGAACAAGGGTGAAACTGTCGTTTTCAGATCTTGATTTGTAGAACAGTCCTTGGTTAGTTCCTAGATAAAGATAATCCTCTGTACTCGCAGCAGCGTAAACCGTACCTAAATTTCCTTGTATATCCCTGTAAAGTTTATAAGGGGATTTTAAGTTGACACAATTGATCCCATTGTCTAGGCCAAGCCACACATTTCCAGATTTATCCTCAAAAACCGAAAGAACAGTATTGTTTGATAAGCCGTAGGTTTTATCTGCCCTAAATGGAGTGGCCCCAGAGCTATCAATTTCAATCACACCATTGGAGATTGTCCCCAAAATAAAATTACCGTTCTCTAATCTAATACTACTGTAAACACTTACATTTTGTAATAAATTCTGTGCTTCTATCATCCAAGGCTTAAGAATATCGTTTTTAAACGTGTAGAATCCACCCTCCTTCGTGAGCACAAGTAAAGCATTGTCTTCTCCTTCATACAAACCTACAACGTCATTTTGCAAAACTATAGCATCATCGATAGCAAGGACAGCCTTACCATTTTCAATCTTGTAGATTCCTTTCGAGTTTTGCTGAAAATAAATAACATCACCAACAACAAATAAGTCGTTTATACGGGTTTCTACCGTAATTGTCTCATAACTGTTAGTCTCAAGATTTACGACATAAATTCGGTCTAATGATTGAAACACAATCCAATCGTTAACCTCAACAATGTCCCAAAATTCCTCATCTTCTTTTAAGGGAATATCTAATGCTTTAGATAGGGAACTATAATTTAGTTTGCCATAATTATCCTTTTGCCAATACCCAAAGTCCATGTAACTCCCTGTAAACACCTTATCACCAACACATTTCACAGACCTGATTATAGTCTGAGATGGTATGGCGTTAAGATTCCAATTAGATCCATTATATTCTAAGAGACCTTTATTATTAGCGATGTAAATTGAGGCATCTGGACCTTGATCGATGTCCCAATTTTGGTCATCTGCGCCATAATCCGAAGGATTATATATTTCAATGGGTGGTAATTCTTGTGCGGATATCTGTATGGAAATAACTGAATTAAAAATACAGTACAACAGTATAATTAAACTATGCCGTCTTATCATATTGAAAAATGTAAGTTACAAGGTTGTTAAGGTAAAAAAAATATATGAGACCCGTATTTACGAACAGTAAAGAGAAAGAATGATAAATTCTGTATAGTTAATTAGAATGAATTCACCTATCCAAATTGCACAACATGTACCTAAACAAAAGGATGTATAAACAAAAAAGCCGAAACTTTCGTTTCGGCTTATTAAAGTACTGAAGGCGGGACTTGAACCCGCACGGCCATAATGGCCATTGGATTTTAAGTCCAACGTGTCTACCAATTCCACCACTTCAGCTTCTAGGTTATGAACAATAACCTAAGTAATATAAAAAAGAGCGAAAGACGGGATTTGAACCCGCGACCCTCACCTTGGCAAGGTGATGCTCTACCCCTGAGCTACTTTCGCATTATAAATAAGAACATTATCGCTATAAAAGCGGATGCAAATTTAAACTATTTCTTATAAAAGCAAAGACTTTTTGAAATAAAAAATGGCATTTTAAGCTTGTTTCTTTTTTACCAGCATTCGCTTAATTTCATTAAGCTTCATCAAGGCTTCAACAGGTGTCAAGGTATCAATATCAGTATGTAAAATTTCGTCCTTAATCTCCTCTAGCAAGGGATCATCTAGATTAAAGAAACTCAACTGCATATCGTTTTTTAAGGATTTTACTTTATCAGTGAGCTCTTCATTGGAATGCGATTTTTCCAGTTTTGCTAACACTTTATTGGCCCGCCTAATGACCTGCTGAGGCATCCCAGCCATTTTGGCCACATGAATTCCAAAACTATGCTCGCTACCGCCTTCAACAAGTTTTCTCACAAAAAGCACTTTATCCTTTAACTCCTTAACGGAAACATTAAAGTTTTTAATGCGTTCAAAGGTTTCTGTCATCTCATTAAGTTCGTGATAATGAGTAGCAAAGAGGGTTTTTGGCCTAGAAGGATGCTCATGAAGATACTCGCTAATAGCCCAAGCAATGGATATACCGTCATAAGTACTAGTACCTCGACCTATTTCATCTAAAAGTACTAAACTGCGATCAGATATGTTATTAAGTATAGATGCGGTCTCATTCATTTCTACCATAAAAGTAGATTCTCCCATTGAAATATTATCACTCGCGCCAACACGTGTAAAAATCTTATCTACAAGGCCTATCCTGGCCTCCTTCGCTGGGACGAAGCTTCCTATTTGGGCTAAAAGAACAATCAGTGCGGTTTGTCTTAATATCGCCGATTTCCCAGACATATTAGGACCCGTAATCATAATAATCTGTTGCGTTTCGCGGTCTAGGTAAACGTCATTGGCAACATAGGCTTCACCTAGTGGCAACTGCTTCTCTATAACTGGATGTCTACCTTCTTTTATATCCAAGTCATAACTGTCTTCAATAATTGGACAATGGTAATTATTGGATTTTGCTAGGCTCGCAAAACCACAAAGACAATCTAACTGACCTATGAGCTGGGCATTCTGTTGTACCTGTACAATAAACTGATGCATCCATACTACCAACTCAGAAAAGAGTTGCTGCTCAATAGCTAAAATACGCTCTTCTGCTCCAAGTATTTTTGCTTCGTATTCTTTAAGCTCTTCTGTTATGTAGCGCTCCGCACTAACAAGCGTCTGTTTTCTAATCCATTCTTGCGGCACCTTGTCTTTATGGGTGTTTCTAACTTCTATGTAATACCCAAACACATTGTTAGAAGAAATTTTAAGAGATGGAATTCCGGTACGCTCACTCTCACGCTCAAGCATATTGTCAAGATAATCCTTACCTGATTTTGAGAGATTTCTCAGGTCATCAAGCTCTTTAGAAAAGCCCTCAGCGATAGTATTTCCTTTTAAAACATTTACTGGCGCATCCTCGTTTAAGGTTTGTTTTATTTTTTCAATTAAAAGATTACAATTATTGAGATTACCTCCTATAACATTCAAGGCCTCATTTTCACAGGCTTCGGCCATAGATTTTATTGGAATGATTGCTGCCAATGAATTTTTGAGTTGAATGACCTCCCTAGGACTGATCTTAACAGTTGCAATTTTGGAAATTAAGCGTTCTATATCTCCGATATGTTTGATTTGGCCCTGTATCTTTTGAAGTACCGTATCATTATTCAACATAAATTGTATGACGTTGTGCCGTTGTTTTATCTTTTCGGCATGCTTTAATGGCAGAGCTAACCAACGCTTTAAGGTGCGCCCACCCATTGCCGAAATGGTCTTGTCAATAACATTAATGAGCGTTACCGCATTAGTGTTTGTTGAATGATAAAGCTCCAAATTTCTGATGGTGAATTTGTCCATCCACACGTAATCATCGGTAGCAATTCGTGCTATGGTAGCAATGTGCTGCAATTTATTGTGGCGGGTCTCTCCCAAATAATGAAGCACAACACCTGAAGCTATTATACCTTCAAACAAGTCTTCAATACCAAAACCTTTCAATGTTTTTGTACCAAAATGTTTGGTTAAAGTTTCATACGTATAGTCCGACTGGAACACCCAATCTTCTAAATAAAAGGTATGGAAATCGTCACCAAAAGTTTCTGAAAACTCTTTCCTGTTTTTTTTAGAGATAAGGACCTCGCTCGGATTGAAGTTCTGCAGCAGCTTATCTATATACTCCTCATTTCCCTGCGAGGTCAAGAATTCGCCCGTTGAAATGTCCAGGAATGCGATGCCTATATATTTCTTATCAAAATGTACCGCACATAAAAAGTTGTTGGATTTTGAATGTAAAATATCATCATTTAAGGCGACGCCTGGTGTTACTAATTCGGTAACTCCACGTTTAACTATTTTTTTGGTCTGCTTAGGGTCTTCCAGCTGGTCACAAATAGCAACACGCTCTCCTGCTCTTACCAATTTGGGCAAATAGGTATTTAAGGAATGGTGAGGAAATCCAGCCAATTCCGTTTCACTTTCGCTACCAGAGCCACGCTTGGTTAAGATGATGTCTAAAATCTTTGCAGCCTTAATGGCATCACTTCCAAACGTTTCATAAAAATCACCAACCCTAAACAGCAACAAGGCATCTGGGTACTTTGCTTTAATGGCATTGTACTGCTTCATCAAAGGGGTCTCTTTTTTTGCCTTTTTAGCCAACGGTTTATGTATTTTTGCTTTTACAGTAAGTACGCTAAAGTAGCCAAATAGGCTTGTTTTATAAAGTGATAAGCTCATAAGTTATCTACAAAAAACCTAAGATGTCAACATGCGCAAATTAAAGAATAGCGAATTAGACCGTTTAGATATTCCAGGATTTAAAGCAGCGGAAAAGGCACCGATCATAATTGTTCTTGATAATATAAGAAGCCTTAACAATATAGGCTCGGTTTTTAGGACGAGTGATGCCTTTCTTGTTGAGAAAATCTACCTTTGTGGTATTACCGCAAAACCACCACACAACGATATTAGAAAAACAGCTCTAGGAAGTACTGAATCCGTGGAATGGGACTATTTTGAAAGCACCTTAGAAGCCATTAAAACATTAAAAAAACAAAATGTAACCATTTGTTCTATAGAGCAGGCAGAGCATGCCGTGATGCTTAATGACTTTGAGCCCGACAAAAACACTACATATGCTTTTGTTTTTGGCAATGAGGTTAAGGGAGTGGCCCAAGAGGTCGTTGATGCAAGTGATGTTGTTGTTGAAATCCCTCAATTTGGAACAAAGCATTCTTTAAACATTTCCGTAAGTGCTGGCGTAGTGATTTGGGATGTGTTTTCTAAATTAAAACGTTTAAAATCATAAAAATGACTTACAAAACCGTCTCATCTATCTCATTGCTAATTATCGGTATTGTTGTTATCCTTTTTTCAACTGGTTCCTCCATTCTAACTTATAATTTACTTGGAATTCCTGCAGGCAATATCATCATATGGATTGGCTTTATTGCACTTCAACTAGGCGCTTACAGCTTAAAAAAGGGGTTTAAGGGAAGCCGTTCTGTTTTAGGTAAAATATTACGTTTTTTAATATTGGGATTAATCGTCATAGCCTTTCTATGGTTTGGAATCGCCTATTTACTTTCTGGAAATTTAGGTTTTAATTTCAGCTCTGGTGCAAGTGGTTATATAGGAAGTCCTGAAGCCTCAATTTTATATTGGAATATCATATATTTCCAAGTAATCGCGCCAATTATTCTTTTAATTGCCTATACACTTTTACGTTATTTTGAGGGCTTAAAAGACACCAAATAATGCCTTCTGCAAAGCAACCTTGGCCCACCAAAGCTGTAATGCAGCAGATTTACGAGAAACACCTTTGGGGTGGACCAGAATTTGATTTCTATTCTGGAGAGGGATCGCATAAACAAGAATTTACTTTACCTTATTTGGAAGCCATTACCGCATTTCTTGATTGCAGAAAAGAAAAACTCTCAGTTTGTGATTTGGGATGTGGCGATTTCAATATTGGCCAACACCTGGTGCCATACACCAAAAAGTACATTGCCATTGATATTGTAGAATCCCTGATTGAACGAAATAAGCAACGTTATAAGGCAGAACAGCTGCAATTTCTTTGCCTTGATATCGTTAAAGACCCATTACCTAAGGCAGATGTTGTTATCCTGAGGCAAGTACTTCAACATTTATCCAATGCTGAGATTTCAGCTATCCTTAAAAAACTTTCTCAATACAACTTTCTCATCCTTACAGAACACACTCCTATGCACGCTTTTGTACCAAATAAAGATAAGATTGCAAGTCAAGGGATACGCCTAAAGCAAAACAGTGGTGTGGATGTCATGGCAAAACCTTTTGAACTTAAAGTGACATCAAAAACAATTTTAAATGAAATCGTAATTGGTGATAATAAAGGAAAAATCGTAACGACCTTTTATCGATTGTCTTAGGAATTGATCTCATTTAACAGCCAGAGATAATCTTTTCGGTTCTTTACAAAATCCAATTCAGAAATATCAATGATCTTTACGTTTAAAGCCTCCTGATTTCTTAAGAAGTTAATATATCCAGAATTGATTTTTTCCAAATAATCATCCTTAATTTCCTTTTCGTAGTTACGCCCACGTTTCTTGATGTTTTGCTGTAAGCGTTCGGTATTTTGGTAGAGGTAAACATAAAGATCTGGCCGAGCAATATCTTTGTAAACCTGATAAAAAAGCCTTCGGTACAACTTAAACTCATCTTCTGGGAGCGTTACTTTAGAAAAAATTAAAGACTTGTGCACATCATAATCACTGACCATAAAATCCTTGAATAAATCCAATTGCGACAAGTCATCTGAGATTTGCTGATACCTATCTGCAAGAAAGGACATTTCCAGGGTAAAGGCATAGCGCTCTGGCTCCTTATAAAACTTGGGAAGGAAGGGGTTATCCGCAAAACGTTCCAAAATTAATTTGGCATTAAAGTCTTTGGAAATCTTCGTGGCCAAACTGGTTTTCCCTGCTCCGATATTTCCCTCGATAGCAATGTAATTATAGCCTGAAAACTTATAGCGCTTTTTAGGATTCTTCAGCCAAATATTCAAAGGCTCTATTTCAGAAGTATCTTTGCATTCTTCAAGCAAATTCAAAGCTGACTGACTCAACGTCGGGTGTAGGACGTCTGGAGCAATATCTGCTAACGGTTGAAGCACAAACTTACGATGATGAAGCTCCGAGTGCGGAATTTTCAAATCCTTTAAATCAACAACTGCATCATCATAAAATAAAACATCGATATCTATCTCACGTGACTCATAACCTGCTTTTGTTTTTGCGGTTCTTCCAAGGTCTTTTTCGATCTGTTGTAGCCTTTTTAAAAGCTTTTTCGGAGCTAAATCCGTTTCCACCTTAATGACCGCATTGCAAAAATCGTCCCCTTCAAATCCTAAGGCAGGAGTTTTATAGACTTTAGAAATCTTTCTTACCGTTCCAACGGATTCAAATATAGCATCAACAGCTTTTTGAAGAAACTGGAGCTTATTGCCTTTATTGCTTCCTAAACCGATATAAACAATTGAATTCTGGCCCATGCAGGGTCAAAATAACTAAAACAATTTTTAATAGGTTATCTTTGGGCTCAGATTTTATCGACAATTTTTAATGACTCTTAAAGACAAGCTTTTAGCCCAACGTATTTATCTCTTTTTAGGTGCCCTTTTTATAACCTCTCTTGTTGTTTCCAATCTTATTTTTCAAAAGTTTTTTTATTGGTACCCTGTAGATGTAGAGTTCTTTGGCAGCAAACTATTTGAAGTTTCTGTAGGCATTTTGCCCTATCCAATTACATTTTTAATTACCGACCTCATCAGCGAAATATTTGGTAAAAAGCGTGCCAACGAAGTGGTGATAGCAGGTATCTTTGCATCGTTTTTTTCAATGCTCATTATTTACATAGCCAATGCTGTGCCAGCAACACCATGGTCTCCAGTTCAAGACAGCTTGTTTACAACGGTTTTTGGGTCTACCGCAATAGCCGTTTTTGCTAGCATGATGGCTTACCTTTTAGCTCAGTTTGTAGACATTCATATTTACCACTTTTGGAAAAATCTAACACAAGGAAAATACCTTTGGCTCAGGAATAATTTTTCAACATTTTCATCCCAATTTGTAGATACCGCAACAGTACTACTATTACTTTGTAGTTTTGGGAAAATAGAATGGGACAGATTTCTAGGTTTGCTCACAGCGGGCTTTCTATTTAAAGTTATTATCGCAGCATTGGACACACCTTTTCTTTACCTCACCGTGTACCTGTTTAGAAAACGTTTCAATCTAGCATTAAACGAAGAAATAGATCTGGCCTAGTGCTCAAAACATTAAATTCTTATTAAAATCGGTAAACCATACAACTTTTGTAGTGGCTTTTACGTATCTTCTGTATAGTATAATCACGGCTTGACATAATGATGAAAAAACTACTGAAATCACTTGGTATTATATTTATTGTACTACTAGGTATATTAATTCTTATACCATTTTTTTTGGAATCTAAAATTGATGCGATAGTAAAGAACTATGCAGCGCAAAACTTAAATGCTGAATTCGATTTCAGGGACGTAAACTTAAGTTTGATAAAGAGCTTTCCCAATGCTGAAGTTAGCGTTGAGGACCTTAAAATAACCAATCGCGCTCCATTTGAAGACGAGATACTTGCTACAGCAAAAGACATGGCTTTTAAGATGCCCATTAAGGAACTTTTTAAAGGCACAGAAGAACCCTTAATTATTACAGATATTAGTGCTGAAGAGCTGCTGCTAACACTGAAGTCTAACCAAAACGGTACAACCAACTACGACATTGTAATTCAGAAAGAGGCCGAAGCATTCAATAACGACGAGAGTGGTAATGGTTTTAGCTTTGATGTTGAGAATTATAGCATTATCAACAGCGCGGTCACCTATATTAATGAGGAAAACAATTCCACCATTTATTTAACGGAAGTAAATCATCAAGGCAAGGGGATTTTTTCTGGGAATCGCTCCGAATTAGACACTAAAACTTCAGCTAAAGTCAGCCTATCCGTCGATAGTACAACATATCTAAATAATACATTAACTAAGCTTGATGCCCTGATTGAACTGGACTTAGAAAACAACACTTACAGGTTTAAAGACAACAAAGCGCTTATCAATGCCTTACCCTTAGAATTTGCGGGTTATGTAACACTGGTTGATGCTGGCCAAGAAATAGATTTAAAATTTACAAATCCAGAATCTAATTTTAGAGATTTTTTGGCTATTGTCCCAGAACAATACGCCAACAATCTTGAAAATGTTGAAACCTCTGGCGATTTTTCAGTTAATGGAACCATAAAAGGGTTACTCTCTGAAACCACAATCCCAAATTTTAGCATTCAAATAGTTTCAGACAATGCGTCTTTTAAATATCCTTCACTTCCTAAAAAGGCCGAAAATATTACAATCAATGCCGAGATTGTCAATACCACAGGCTCATCACGAGACACCTATATAGATGTAAACGCCTTCAATTTTAAAATTGATGAAGATAGCTTTAGGTCCGAAGCTCATATTAAAAATTTAGGCACAAATATGAAGGTTAATGCGACTTTAAATGGCTCGCTGAATTTGGCTAATATAGCGCAAACCTATCCTTTAAAGTTAGAAAACCAACTCACGGGAATTTTAAAGCTTGACCTCACTACAGATTTTGATATGGACGCGATTTCATCCAATACCTATTCCCGAATTAAGAATTCTGGAAGCGTTGCTATATCGAATTTTGTGTTCTCCTCAGACGAAATTCCTAATCCCTTTCAAATTAACAATGCCGACTTAAGTTTTACTCCAGGAGTGATTGATTTGAATAATCTAGAAGCTCTAACAGGGTCGAGTGATATTTCTGCCAAGGGTAGCCTACGGAATTTACTGGGCTTCTTATTGAGGGACAAAAAGCTGCAGGGTAATTTCAACGTTAGTTCAGATTCCTTTACAATTTCGGATTTTATGGCTGAAGATACCAGCGCTAGTCCAGAGGCCAATGATACACCTTCGAATATAGAGTCTCCCAAAATACCTGAGTTTTTAGATTGCACCATTACGGCCAATGCGAAGAACGTCGTCTACGACAATCTCATCCTTAATAATGTTAATGGTGAATTACGGATTAAAGACCAAAAAGCAGACGTGATTAGCCTAACCTCCGATTTATTTGACGGTAAATTAGTAATGTCCGGGAATATCTCTACAAATGAAAAGCAGCCTACGTTCAATGTCAATCTTGGTATGCAAGGATTTAATATCTCACAATCCTTCAAAGAGCTGAAAATGCTCGAAGCCTTAGCACCAATTGCTAATGTTTTACAAGGTAAACTCAATGCAGCAATTAATGTTAATGGTTTACTAGACGCAACGTTTTCGCCAGAGATAAAAACAATAGCTGGAGATGCACAAGCAAAACTAATGACGGAGAAAGTAATGGCTAATGCAAGTCCTATGCTTAACGGCCTAGCAAATAATCTCAATTTCATAGACCTAGAAGACCTTGAACTTAATGACCTTGAAATGGAGCTTAGCTTTAAGGATGGCAAAGTTCTAGTTTCTCCTTTTAGCGTTAATTATAAGGATATTCCTGTTGAAATCAGTGGTACTCACGGTTTTGATAATCAAATGGATTATAAGGCTACCCTCCAAGTGCCTGCAACATATTTAGGAAGCGATGTCAATAGACTTATTGGACAAATTAATGACGCACACGTCAATAACATTACTGTACCTGTTACCGCCAACATCAGCGGTACGTTTGCTCAACCGAGAATAGCAACTGACCTGTCTTCTAGCATAAGTAATCTCACCCAACAACTTGTAGAGATTCAAAAGCAAAAACTGTTAAATACAGGGTCAGAAAAAGTCAATTCCTTTATTGACGATTTACTTGGCGGAAAAAAAGATGATAGTTCTTCGGCTGATAATAATGCTAAGGATAGTACAAAAACAACAACAGAGGAAACCCTCAAGAAAAAAGCTGGTTCGCTTTTAAATAATTTAATTAAAGGGAAATCATCCAAAGAATCCACTGACAAAAAGAAAGATTCAATCAAAAACAATGGCTTTTAGGTCTTTTTACCAATTTTTTTGCCAAAAATTGTTAATTCTTAACGATTTTCTTGGAATTCTTAAAATTTAAACTATAATGTAGATTGACTAAAATTTAAAAAAATATATGAGGCAATTAAAAATCACCAAGCAGGTTACCAACAGAGAAGACAAATCCCTAGATAAATATTTACAGGACATAAGCAAGATACCGTTGATAACCGCAGATGAAGAAGTAGAATTAGCGCAACGTATTAAAAAAGGTGATCAAGAGGCCCTAGAAAAATTGACAACGGCTAATTTGAGATTCGTAGTTTCCGTAGCCAAGCAATATCAAAACCAAGGATTAAAACTACCGGATTTAATTAACGAAGGAAATGCAGGATTGGTTAAGGCGGCAAAACGTTTTGATGAGACCAGAGGGTTTAAATTTATATCTTATGCCGTTTGGTGGATCCGCCAATCTATTTTACAGGCATTAGCAGAACAATCCCGTATTGTAAGGCTTCCGCTCAACAAAATAGGCACAATAAATAAAATTAATAAGACCTACTCCCACTTAGAGCAGATTTACCAGCGTCCACCAAATGCCGCTGAAATTGCTAGGGAATTGGATATAAGCGTTCGTGAAGTAAAACAATCCATGAAAAACTCTGGACGACACTTGTCCATGGATGCACCGCTAAAAGATGGTGAGACCTTTAGCCTTTATGATGTTGTTAGTGAAAAAGATTCACCAAGGCCAGATAAAGACTTGATGCATGATTCCCTACAAATTGAAATTGAACGTGCACTAGATACCTTGACCCAAAAGGAAAAAGATGTAATACGTTTAAACTTTGGGATTGGCAACCAGCCTGCGATGTCGTTGGAGGAAATTGGAAGTATCTATGATTTAACCCGAGAACGCGTAAGACAAATAAGGGAAAAAGGTATTAGACGCTTGAGACATGCCAGCAAGAGTAAAATTTTAAAGACCTATTTAGGCTAATTAATTTTTTATTTTCAAGAAGTTAGACTATATTTGCCGACCATTTATAGAAATTGTCGTACCACATAAACGAGGTTAAATGATTAAAATAGAAATCAAAGAAGGTGAAAATATAGAGCGCGCGTTAAAGCGTTACAAGCGTAAGCATAGAAATGTACAAATTATGCAAAACCTTAGGGAGTCGCGTTATTTCACTAAACCTTCCGTAAAGAGAAGAAGGGAAATTCAAAAAGCCCAATACATTCAGAGTCTAAGAGATGAAGAAAATATATAACAGCTTAATTTTATTGCTGCAATAAAAAAAGAGCAACCACTTGGTTGCTCTTTTTTTTTGTTAACAATTTGCACTACCTGAATTTTTCTTTTTCAACGGGAACCTCAATGGGCTCTATAGGTCTGTCTTCATAAAAATGATCAAAGGTTTTGTCTGTAGAATAGTCGTCTGTAAGCACTTTATACACCATAATCACTAAAAAAATCTGTCCTAGCACCGTAAGGTAAAACACCCAATTGAACGGAAAGTCCATGGCACTCATTATAGTGATAGTAATTAGCAGCAATGTAGTAATTGCGATATAAGGGAATGGCGATTTCATTTTATTATCTTTGTTTAAAGATAGTTATTTGAACTTAAACAAAATTGGTTTTAACGCAACTCTAACATCTTAAGCAACAGCAATTTCTACAACCAGGCCCTCATTGGACCTAACGTTGAAGACCGCATCATCATCAAACATGAGATATTGCCCCTTAATGCCCACAAGTTTACCCTCGTAATTAGAAAACTTAGACAAGTTTATACTCTTTGGTTTGCTTGGATAATGCTCTACAGGGAAGTGAATCTGTGTTTCTTTATTATGCTCTAAATAATACGGTTGTGCCTCATCTGGTATATACGGCTTTAAACGCTCTCGCCAGGCCACAAGGTCCTCATCCTTAAGATTGTTTTTTAGCATATTTCGCCAATTGGTTTTGTCTGATACGTGTTCCTTTAATGCAACTTCCGTAATTCCCGCCAAATACCTATTGGGCACTTCAACGATTTCTATGGCCTCATGAGCACCTTGATCAATCCACCTAGTAGGTACTTGGCTTTTTCGTGTAACCCCAACTTTGACATTACTTGAATTGGCAAGATAGACCACGTGAGGTTGCAATTGCATTTTCTTCTCAAATTCTAAATCTCTATCTTCCTTATCTAAATGCGCTGTGCTAAGCTCTGGTTTCATTATCCAATCTCCTGCCATAGGTTTCTCAAAAAAACAAGTTCTACAAAAGCCTTGTCTAAAGATTGGGCGCGAAAGCCCGCAACTTAAACATTGCTCTCCCACCTTGGTCATGGCAACGGTTTTATTCAACAATTGATTCATGTGAATAAAATCATTCTCAAAGACCAAATAATACTGAATCGGATCTAAAAATTCAGTTTTCATTTTTGTTAGAACCCCTTTGTAAACCATTGAAGAAATTTAGTATTTTTAGCGTGATTATTAGCGTAAAGATAGCCATTCCATGCCAATTCCCATTGTAAACTCCATTGCTTCGTGGTTTTTAAAAAAACGGTTTCATCAAATAGACTTGTTTTTAAAATATCCCAATGAAGTTCAGTCAGAATTGCTGTTTAGCCTTCTTAAGTTTGCCAAAGATACTGAAATAGGAAAGCGCTACGATTTTGCCTCTATAAAGACCTACAACGATTTTAATGAGCGTATCCCAATTGTAGATTACGAAACCGTACAACCCATGATAGAACGTTCTCGCAGAGGAGAACAAAACATATTTTGGCCTAGGCCTATTAAATGGTTTGCAAAATCCAGTGGCACAACCAACGCTAAGAGTAAATTTATCCCAGTTAGCAATGAATCGTTAGAAGATTGCCATTATGCAGCGAGCAAAGATTTGCTCTGTATGTATCTCAATAACAATGAAGATGCCAATCTATTTACCGGAAAAAGTCTACGCTTGGGAGGCAGTAAGGAATTGTACAAGGAAAACGGTACAGTATTCGGGGATCTCAGTGCTATTTTAATAGATAATATGCCGTTTTGGGCAGAATTTAGCAGTACGCCAAGTAACAAGGTGTCTTTGATGAGCGAATGGGAATCCAAGATGAAAGCCATAGTAGAAGAAACCACAAATGAAAATGTGACCTCTCTGGCCGGAGTGCCTTCTTGGATGCTCGTTTTACTAAATTCGGTTTTGGAATATACCGGAAAAGACAATCTTTTTGAGGTTTGGCCTAACCTAGAAGTTTATTTCCACGGTGGTGTAAGTTTCAATCCTTATATCGAACAATATCGACGTATTATTCCATCCAAAACATTTAAATATTACGAAATCTATAATGCTTCTGAAGGCTTTTTTGCCATACAGGACCAAAACTATTCGGGCGACTTACTCTTAATGCTAGATTACGGTATTTTTTACGAATTCATCCCAATGGATGTTTATGGTACGGAAGCTCAATACGCCATTCCCTTGAGCGATGTTAAACTAAACACGAATTACGCTTTAGTTATTACAACCAATGCTGGTTTATGGCGCTATAAGATTGGAGACACCATAAGGTTTGTATCCTTAAATCCGCACAGAATAAAAGTTACAGGTAGAACCAAACACCATATCAATGCTTTTGGCGAAGAGCTCATTATTGAGAATGCCGAAGAAGCACTTAAAAAAGTATGCAAGCGCACAGGAGCAGAAATTGTAGATTATACAGCTGCACCAATATTTATGGATGGCAATGAAAAAGGTGCTCATGAGTGGATTATTGAATTTAAAACTCCACCTAATAACATGAACTACTTCAACGAGCTGTTTGACAACGCGCTTAAAGCCCTAAATTCTGATTATGAAGCCAAGCGCTACAACAACATGACGCTTAACAAACCTAAAATTCATGTGGCTAGACCACACCTTTTTTACGATTGGCTAAAGGCCAATGACAAGCTAGGCGGCCAACACAAGGTTCCTAGACTTTCCAATTCCAGGGATTATGTTGAAGCCCTATTAAACATGAATAAGGCTTAGTCTCATTTTTCAGAGTAAAGAATTCAAGACGTTCGCAATTCATCGGTAAAACTTGTACTGCGATTACTGAAATCGGAATTTTAGTCAATTGGACTAAAAATTGAATCTATTTTTCTCAGGTGGCAATATTACGGTATATATTCGTATCAAATAAATGTGCTATCAACTGTATTGCCATTCTCTTATCAAGCATACTAAAGAATGCAATATTAAATTAATCGATCCTTAATTATAGAAAAAAGCCACAACGTTCAAGTTGTGGCTTTTTTTATTCTAAATGCGCGATTATTAAGATACGGCCTTAAGTTTTTTCAACGTGGATTTGGATAAACGTTGTTCGGCATAAGCCTTAGTCACATTTAATTTTGTTTCCCCTGAGCCTGGAAGATTAAACATAGCTTCCGTGAGAATTTCTTCGCAAAGCGACCTAAGCCCTCTAGCTCCCAATTTGTATTCAATAGCTTTTTCAACGATATAATCTAGGGCACCATCAGTTATGGTAAATTCCACCTCATCCATAGCAAACAATTTCTTGTATTGTTTGATGATGGCATTTTTAGGTTCAGTTAAAATAGCCCTTAAGGTGTTGGCGTCTAAGGGATCCATATGTGTAAGCACTGGTAAACGCCCTATAATTTCAGGAATTAAGCCAAAATCCTTTAAATCCTTTGGAATGATATACTGAAGAATATTATCGTTATCTACAGTCTCGGCTTTGATAGAGCTATAGCCAATGGCCTGCATATTTAAGCGCTTAGTGATTACGCGCTCAATACCATCAAAAGCACCACCAGCAATAAACAAGATGTGCTCTGTATTAACCTCAATGAATTTTTGGTCTGGATGCTTTCTACCACCTTTTGGCGGCACATTAACCACTGTTCCTTCCAACAATTTCAACAGGGCTTGTTGTACTCCTTCACCAGACACGTCTCTAGTTATCGAGGGATTGTCACTTTTCCTTGCGATTTTATCAATCTCATCAATAAACACAATTCCGCGCTGTGCTTTTTCCAAATTATAATCTGCAGCCTGCAATAAACGCGTTAAAATACTTTCTACATCCTCTCCAACATAACCTGCCTCTGTGAGTACAGTAGCGTCAACAATGGCTAAAGGCACATTAAGCATTTTGGCAATGGTTTTGGCCATAAGGGTTTTTCCCGTACCGGTTTGCCCTACCATGATGATGTTACTTTTTTGGATTTCGATATCATCATCCGATGGTGGCTGCAACAATCGCTTGTAATGATTATATACTGCCACGGACATAACCCGTTTGGTATATTCTTGGCCTATAATGTATTCATCTAGGAAACTCTTGATTTCCTTAGGCTTTCTAAGCATGAGCTCTGCACTGAGCTCTCCTTCGCCACTTTGTTTAGCCTCTTCAAGGACTATACCATGGGCCTGTTCGATACATCTGTCACAAATATGGGCGTCCAAACCTGCGATAAGTAAGTTTGTCTCTGGCTTTTTCCTACCACAAAATGAACATTCTAATTCTTCCTTTGCCATAATTTATTACTTAATTATAAACTTTAGCCGCAGTAACAAGCTATGTTACTTACGCTCTAAAACTTCATCAATCATACCATAATCTAATGCTTCATTAGATCTCATCCAATAATCTCTATCAGAATCTTTCTCCACTTGTTCATAGGTTTGACCCGAGTGGTTTGAAATTATGGTATACAATTCCTCTTTTACCTTTATAGTTTCCTTTACTGCAATCTCCATATCTGAAACCTGACCCTGTGTTCCGCTCATAGGCTGGTGAATCATTACTCGGGAATGTTTCAAGGCAGAGCGTTTTCCTTTCTCTCCTGCACACAAAAGCACAGCTGCCATAGATGCAGCAATCCCAGTACAGATTGTAGCAACATCTGGTTTTACAAATTGCATGGTATCGTAAATTCCAAGACCTGCATAAACACTGCCGCCTGGAGAATTGATATAAATCTGAATATCCTTGGACGCATCTACACTTTGAAGGAATAACAGCTGCGCCTGAATGATATTGGCGACCTGGTCATTAACTCCTGTGCCTAAAAAAATAATGCGGTCCATCATTAATCTTGAGAATACGTCCATAGCAACAGCATTCATCTGGCGCTCCTCAATAATATTTGGTGTTAGGTTTGTAGGGTACATACTTGTTATGACCTTATCAAAATAAAGACTATTTACACCTTGGTCTTTAGTAGCAAATTTTTCAAACTCTTTCCCGTAGTTCATATATGTTTTATGCTTAAATTATTGTTTGTTATTCAACTTGTTGTGTTGCCAAATCAGTAATCTGACAACAACCTAATTTTCTATCAAAAAAAAGCGCAAAACTTCATCGTTTTACGCCCTAAAGATACTAATATTTTTACAGAACGATTAACTGTAAAACTCCTTTACAAAATCATTATAAGTGATTTCCTTGGCCTTTAGGTTGGCCTCAGCTTTATAAAGGTTTAATAGTTTTTGGCTCATTAATTGTTCAGACAGACGCTTTACTTCATCTTGATTGGATAAAATCCTTGCCGCGATATCTTCCAACTCTTTTTCTGAAGGGTTCATTTGTCCGAATTGCGCCATCTGTCCTTTTATCATATCCATGGCATAAGATTTCAATTCGTCAAACTGAACCTGAAGGTTATTGTCTTGAATTAGTTTACCTTCTATGAGCTGATATCTAATGCCTTTCTCAGATTTTTCGTATTCTGATTTGGCTTGCTCTTCATCCATAGGTTCTTCACCAGAGGTTTGCATCCATTTTTGAAGGAATTCTGCAGGCAAATCAAACTTAGTGCTCTCTATTAGATATTCCGTAACGTCATTTAATAGTTTCTGGTCACTTTGCTGGGCAAATTGTTTTTCGGAATCTGTTTTTATGCGCTCCTTCAATTCGGTCACGGTGGTTACTTTTCCTTCACCAAACAATTTATCAAACAAGTCTTGATCTAAATCGGCCAACTCACGTTTATTGATTTCGGACACTTCAAAATTCACTTCAACATCTAAACCATGTGCATCATCATGGGAAACTTTTAAATACGTCATGAGGTCATGATCATCATTGAACAGACCTTTTGTTTTTAGACTAATGACATCTCCAACTTTGGCGCCAACAAATTTCTTGGTATTGGTTTTCCCTTTAATTTTATCTATAGTAAACGTGGCTACATTCTCTATACCTTCCTCTTCATTAGAAAACTTACCGGTAATTTCTGAATCCTCTGCCACCTCGTCCTGCGGAATTAGCTTTCCGTATTGCTTCTGTAAGTGCTCAACTTGCTCATTTATCATTTTGTCATCAGCAACAATATTGTAATGGGTTATGGCTTTTTTGCCTTTTAATTTCACATCGAATTCTGGTGCCAAACCAAGCTCAAATTCAAAAGAGAAGGCATCTGCATCCCAGTCTAAATCGTCTTGAGGTTTTGGAAGGGGATTGCCTAGAACATCTAATTTTTCTTCAACTAAATATTTACTAATAGCATCCTGAAGCAATTTGTTCACCTCATCTACTAGGACCGCTTTACCGTATTGCTTCTTAACTAAGCTCATAGGCACATGGCCTTTTCTAAATCCTGGTATGTTTGCAGACTTACGATAATCAGATAGTACCTTTTCTACCTTCTCGCTATAATCGTCTTTAGTAATCTCTACTTTGACAACCGCATTTAAAGCATCGCTGTTCTCTCTTGTAATATTCATCTTGTTTTAACTAAAATTGGGCTGCAAAATTACGATAAATTTTACAACCCAACAATATTTTAAGTGTCTGAAAGCGAACTAGGTTTGCTCTTCTTTAAAGAAGCTCTGCAAAAAGGACTGAAGTATCGATAATAAGACACTAAAGAGTAGTGCCCACCAAAAGTTCGCTACACTAAATCCGTCCACTAATTTATCGGCCAGCATAACAATAAGCGCATTGATAACAAAAAGGAACAAACCAAGCGTCAATATTGTGGCTGGAAGCGTAAAGAGAATCAATAATGGCTTTACCAGTACATTGAGAATTGCCAATACAACTGCAACGATGATTGCTCCTAAATAACCATCTACGGCAATACCTTCTAAAAGATACGCCAATACTAAAACGGCAAAAGCGTTAATTAAAAGTCGAAGTATAAGATTCATTGATTTATTGTTTAGTTTGACCTCAAGATACAAAATGTATCACAGCTTTAAAAAATGCATCGGGATTTTCGGCATGCAACCAGTGGCCAGCGTTTGGAATGGTCACTATTTTTGAATTTGGGAAATGCTGACTTATAATCAATTCATCTGAAGGACCAATATATTCTGATTGGTCACCCCTTAAAAAAAGTGTATCCTTGTTGAATACAGCATGCTTAGGCAAACTCTCACCAACTTCTGCCACGTGCTCGGTTAGGGCTTTTAAGTTAAGACGCAATCCCAGCTGCCCTTTTTCTACCCAATATAAATTTTTGAGCAAGAATAGTCGTATCCCTTCATGATCTATGAATTTACTTAAGGCTTCATCTGCTTCTGTCCGTGATGTTATTTCAGAAAAATCCAATTGAGACAAGCCGTGTAAAATAGCATCGTGATGTACTGGGTAATAACGTGGTGAAATATCGGCCACAATCAATTTAGACACCATATCTGGATGTTGGGTTGCAAAAAACATAGCAGTCTTTCCTCCCATGCTATGGCCTAACAAAATGATGTCTTTTAATTGATGATGGTTGCAATAAGCCTTTAGATCTTTAGACATTAGCTCGTAATCAAACTCGTCTGAATGAAAACTCCTGCCGTGATTTCTCTGGTCTACCAAATGAACCTCCAAACCACTCTCAGCAAAACGTTTTCCTAAAGTTTTCCAGTTATCACCCATGCCCAAGAAACCATGCAAAATCACAAAGGGTGTGCCGCTTCCAAAAATGTTAGAATGTAAAATCATTGTAGTCGGTGTAAATACATTTGAATGACATTCTCAATACCAAAGTAAAGGCTCTCTGCTATTAAAGCGTGCCCAATAGATACCTCAAGTAAACCTGTGATGTTCTCCTTGAAGAATTTAATATTATCCAGAGATAAATCGTGTCCCGCATTTATTCCAAGCTGTAATGAATTGGCTAAACCAGCACACTCCATGTACGGCTCAATACCCTTTTTGTTGCCAATCTTGTATTGATGCGCATAAGCCTCCGTGTAAAGTTCTATACGATCCGTCCCAGTGGCTTTTGCCCCTTCTATTTGATGTAACTCTGGGTCTACAAAAATAGAAGTCCTAATACCATTAGCTTTAAACTCGGAGATTACCTCGGATAAAAACGCTTTGTGTTTTAGGGTGTCCCAGCCAGCATTCGAGGTTATGGCATCCTCTGCATCTGGCACAAGTGTTACCTGAGTTGGCCTTACCTCTAACACCATATCTATAAACTTTGGTATTGGGTTGCCTTCTATGTTGAATTCGGTATAGACCTCAGGTTTTAAATCATAAACATCTTGATAGCGAATGTGGCGCTCATCTGGTCTTGGGTGCACTGTTACACCTTCTGCTCCGAACCTTTGAACATCCTTTGCAAATTGAACAACGTTGGGCACATCTCCTCCTCTACTATTTCGCAGTGTTGCAATCTTATTTATGTTAACACTTAATTTTGTCATCCGTAATGAGTTTTCAAACGCAAAAATACAAAGCGTATCCCTTATATTCTGGTTAATTTTGATTAATTTGCAGGCAGAAAGAGCACTATGGAATTACAGCTACAGGAATATATCATAAACGACATTAAACCACTTGGTATTGATGATAAAATAAGTGATTTGCAATTGGCATTCAATCAGTTGACCTACTCACATATTCCTATTCAGAATCAAGGTGTTTACATGGGTTGTATTTCTGAAACGGACGCACATTGTTTTGATGGCGATAAATCCATCAAAGACTGTAGTTACGCTGTAGAAGGTTTTTTTGTAAGAGATACCACCAACTGGCTGGACGTTCTTGAAGCTTTTGCTCAAAACGACAGTAATATCATGCCTGTACTCAATAAGGAAAACACATACTTAGGGTATTACGAACTTAATGATGTCATGCACCTTTTCAATGAAACGCCCTTTTTTGCAGAGCCTGGCGGTATCCTAATTGTTGAAAAAGGCATACACGATTACTCGTTTAGTGAGATCAGCCAAATTGTTGAATCCAATGACGCTAAACTATTAGGTGCATTTATTTCAAAAATGGATGGCGACTTGGCAAGCATTACCATTAAAGTTGCCAATAAAAGTCTAAATGAAATCATCCAAACCTTTAGACGGTACAGCTATACCATAATTTCTGGACACGAGGAAGATTCTTATTTAGAGAGTTTAAAAGAACGCTCAAAGTACTTAGATAAATACCTAAACATTTAGGAATGAAGATAGCTGTTTACGGTCAGACCTATGCTAAGGAATCCTCCCAGACGGCCTTTAATGCATTAGCCCAAGAGCTTAACATGTATGAGGCAGATATCTATGTTGAATCCGAGTTTCTTAAACTTCAAGATGATTCGGTTTTAAAGAGGGATACAATCAAAAGCTTTACGGTTCTCGATAAAAGTTTTGACTTATTGGTTAGCATTGGCGGTGACGGCACCATTTTGAGAGCCATAACTTTTGTCAGGGATTATAACATTCCAATAATTGGAATAAATACAGGTAGATTGGGTTTTTTGGCTACAGTACAAACAGAAGAAATTCCTAGGATTTTGCCACTGATTTTCGAGGGGAAGTATAAAATTTCTGAGCGAACCTTACTCAGCGTAAAAACAGTTCCCGCCAATAGCGAGATTGAGGCTATTAATTTTGCCTTTAATGAAGTTGCTGTTAGCCGCAAGAACACCACCTCCATGATTACCGTAGAAACCCATCTTAATGATGAATATTTAACCTCATACTGGGCTGATGGATTGATACTCTCAACACCAACGGGGTCAACGGGTTATTCTTTGAGCTGTGGCGGTCCGGTAATTGCGCCTGACGCAAAGAATTTTGTCCTCACCCCTATTGCGCCTCATAACCTCAGCGCCAGACCTTTGGTTATACCAGATACTACAGCAATTTCCTTTAAAATAGATGGTCGGGAAGATCACTTTTTAATGTCCTTGGACTCAAGAATTGTTACGCTTCCCAATAGCACTACAGTTTATGTTAATAAGGCCGACTTTACCATTAAAATGATTGAACTTCCACATGAAACATTCCTAGATACCCTGCGCAAAAAATTACTTTGGGGAGAAGATCGAAGAAATTAGACAATAATTACCTATAAAAACTGTTTATCTCATAGACAATTGGAGCCAAATTACTGTTGGCTAACAAGAATTGTTATATTTGCAAACTTTGAAAATCGTATGAGATTAATTTTAATTTTAGTATTAAGCATTTTCATGAGCCAATCTATTGTTTCTCAAATTTATGAAGTTGGAATTTTTGCTGGCGGAAGTAACTTTATTGGCGATGTCGGTGCTACAAATTATATCTCGCCCAACCAATTGGCTATAGGTGGTGTATTTAAATGGAATCGCAGCCCTAGACACTGCTTTAGAGCATCCATTATTTTTTCGGATTTAGAGGGAAATGATAGCAAATCAGACGACCCACGTCGCGTACAACGAGGTTACGATTTCAACGTGAGCATTCTAGAGATTTCGGCTGGAATGGAATTTACGTTTTTTGATTTCGATTTGCACACGAGTGGCATTAAAGGAACACCCTATTTATATTCTGGTATTACAATGGCCAATCACGATAACTATTTTTTTAATCAAAATGGCGATTATACCTCAGAAAACACAAGTAGCTGGGCTTATGGCATACCAATTGTTCTAGGGTACAAAACCAATATTTCCAATCATTTGGTATTGGCAGCAGAAATCGGTGCGCGCTATACCTTTTCTGATGAATTGGACGGTAGCGTACCAGATGCCGAGTCTAGAGAGGCATTCAGCTTTGGTAATACAAATAGCAATGACTGGTATGTGTTTTCTGGTATCACATTAACGTATACCTTTGGCCGCAGACCGTGTTATTGCGGATTTTAATATGAGCTTGAAAGACCAAATAGTAAAAGAGAAACTTCCCAACCATGTTGCAATTATCATGGATGGTAATGGTCGTTGGGCCAAACAAAAAGGTTTGGTGCGCGTTATGGGCCATGAAAATGGGACCAAAGCCGTTAGGGAAGCCGTTGAAGCTAGCGCAGAACTTGGTATTAAAAACCTTACGCTTTATGCGTTTTCTACAGAAAACTGGAAAAGACCAAAGTTAGAAGTTCAAACTCTTATGAAATTACTCGTAAGGTCCTTGAAAAAGGAAATTAAAACCTTGCAAGACAATAATATAAAACTTAGCGCTATAGGTTGTTTAAAAGACCTACCCAACAAAGCTTATGAAGAGCTACAGGATGTTATTGAGAAAACAAAAGACAATACCAACATGACCTTAACCCTTGCTCTAAGCTATGGCTCTAGGGAAGAAATAGTGAAGGTGATAAAAGAATTGTCTCTTAAAGTTAAAAATAATATAATTTCACCCGAAAGTATTGATGAATCAATTATTAATAAGCATCTTTACACGCAAAATTTACCCGACGTAGACCTGCTTATTAGAACAAGTGGTGAGCAACGAATAAGTAATTTTTTGTTGTGGCAAATTGCTTACGCAGAACTATATTTTACTGATATTTTGTGGCCGGATTTTAAAAAAGAAAATCTGTACAAAGCTCTCATAACATATCAAAACAGAGAACGACGATTTGGAAAAACGAGCGAACAACTTACCTAAGCATAATCTTTTGAAACTTTTTACTAAGCTTTTTTTTACGGCATCTTTATTGCTTCTCTCGTTATCTGCTAACGCACAAGCCGTAGATGGAAAGACCTATCTCATAAAAGATATTGTAGTTACGGGCAATACAAATTTCAGTCCACAAACGATTATTGCATATTCTAAACTTCGTAAGAATACGGAAGTAAAAATAGGAGGTGAAAAAATAGCCAATGCAGTAAAAACACTTTGGAAGTCCAATCTCTTCAGCAACATAGATATTTTCCTTAAAGATATAGAAGGTAGCACGGCTACGCTAGAAATACGTCTTATTGACCTCCCAGAACTAAGAGAATTGAGCATCTCAGGTATAAGAGAAGGCAAAAAGGAAGAAATCATTAACGAAAATAAGCTTCAAGCAGGCCAAAAGGTTACGGAAAACCTAATCGCTAACACCAAAAACTTTCTTACCAACAAATACAAGAAAAAAGGGTTTCTAAACACCAAGGTAAATATTGTTACCACAGAGGTAATTGACTCCGTAGAAAAAGAACGGGTTGATATGTTGATTAAGATTGACCGAGGTGAAAAGGTTAAAATCAAAAAAATTACGTTTGAAGGTAACGATAAGTTAAAGTCGAGCAAGCTTCGTAAGGCTATGAAAAACACGAAGCAAAAAAATCCCATACGAATTTTTAAGCGCTCTAAATACATAGAGGAAGATTATAAAGAAGACCTTGTAAGCTTAATAGACAAATACAAGGAAAATGGTTATCGCGATGCTCGAATAATATCAGACTCAATAATCTACCTAGATGACAAAAACATTAGCCTTAATATAAAACTTGAAGAAGGCGAGAAATATACCTTTGGTGATATTTCATTTGTTGGAAATACCGTGTATACAGACAAACAATTAAGTGCTTTATTAGGCATTAATAAAGGAGACACTTATAATGGTGTAGAGCTTAGAGAGCGAATAGCAAATACAGAAAATCCAGATGCAGACGACCTAACGAATGCCTATCAAAATTACGGATACATGTTCTCCACCATAAACCCTGTAGAGGTAAGTGCAGAGGGCAACGTTATAGATATGGAAATTAGGATTTCTGAAGGTAAACCAGCCTATTTTAACAACGTTACGGTTTCTGGGAATGATGTTACCAACGATAAGGTCATTTACAGAGAACTCCGAACCAGACCAGGCGAACTTTACAGAAAATCCAATATCATTAGAACGATACGGGAATTAGGGCAATTAGGCTTTTTTGATGCCCAGCAATTAACCCCAGACATTAAAAATCCTAATCCGGTTGACGGTACTTTAGATATAGATTACAAAGTCGTAGAACAAGGGTCTAGCCAGATACAGCTTCAAGGAGGCTATGGTGGTGGTGGGTTTATAGGAACATTAGGGCTTTCCTTCAATAATTTTGCTATAAAAGACATCTTTGACAAAGAGGCCTATACGCCAGTACCAAGAGGTGATGGCCAAAGTTTAGCCTTAAGATTACAGGCCAGTCAATTTTTTCAAACGTATAGTTTTTCATTTAGCGAACCCTGGTTAGGTGGCAAAAAGCCATTTCAACTATCAACTTCCATATCGCATTCGAGACAATTTTTGTTCAACCCGCAAACAAGGAGAGCCGATCGTAGTAGGCGCTTTAATATTACTGGTCTTACAGTTGGATTATCAACACGTCTTACCAAACCAGATGATTATTTCTTACTATCACAAGCGCTTAGTTACCAGCATTATGACCTTCAAAATTACAACACAGGTTTATTTACTTTCGGGGACGGTACTTCCAATAACTTATCCTATACAATAGGTTTGAGCAGGAATAACCTGTATACAGACCCTATTTATCCAACTGGAGGGTCTAATTTTTCGGCATCGTTAAAATTCAGTTTCCCTTATTCTTTAGTCAACGGTGTTGACTATAAAGCCCTAAAAGAAGAACGGGATCAATTAGACCCAACTGACCCTGAAGACTTTGCTAGAATTGGAGAAATTGACCAAGAACGCTTTAATTGGTTAGAATTTTATAAAATCAAATTTAAGGTAGATTGGTTTACCGAACTTACCAAAAATTTAGTGCTGCGCCCAAGTGTAGAATTTGGATTTTTAGGCGCCTATAATCAAGATAGAGGTATTATTCCATTTGAAAGGTTCTTTCTTGGTGGAGACGGTTTAGGTAATTTTGCCTTAGATGGTAGGGAAATAATACAGCTAAGAGGTTATCCTAACCAATCGCTGTCTTCTCAAGATGGTGGGTCCATTTACAACAAATTTTCATTGGAGCTAAGGTACCCTATAACCCTTGGTGCTCAAGCTAAGATCTATGCGCTAACATTTTTAGAAGCTGGTGCCTCCGTTAATAGCTTTAGGGAATTTGACCCTTTTAACCTTAACCGTTCTGCTGGTTTGGGGGTAAGAATATTTATGCCTGCATTTGGTTTATTAGGTATAGACTTTGGTCATGGTTTTGACCCTGTACCAGGTACCGTTGGCCCAAATGGTTGGGAAACACACTTTATTATTGGACAACAATTTTAAGTTTGGCACGATATTTTCTAATTGCATATTGAGGATTTCATCATGACGTTAAAATTTTTAAGAATATATTTCGTTTATTTGATAACTTATATATTTAAAATACACCACGGTTTAAAAATGCCTAGTGTGAAGAAAACAATTAATTAATGATGAAGTTAAAAGTTCTTTTTTTATTAGCGTGTTTGTCACTTGCGAGCTTTAATCTTCACGCCCAACGCGGTGTTAGGATTGGCTACATTGATACAGAGTACATTCTTCAAAATGTTCCAGAGTATCAAGAAGCCTCTGCGCAACTAGATAAGAAAGCAGAACAATGGAAGACAGAAATTGAAAAAAGACTGGCGGAAGTAGAACAAAAGAAAACAGAATTAGACAACGAAAGTGTCCTCTTAACCAAAGAATTGTATGATGAGCGTTTTGAAGATATTACTTTTGAGGAGGCAGAAATTATAGATTACCAACAAAAACGGTTTGGCCCAAATGGTGATCTTATGATCCAGAAACGCCAACTGATCGAACCTATACAAGATCAAATATTTGCAGCCGTCCAAGAAATAGCCACCACGAAAAAATTTGATTTTGTCTTTGATAAAGCTGCGGATGTGGTCATGTTATATTCTGCTGAACGTTACGATATTAGCGAGCAAGTTTTACGAACCATAACGAGGTCGTCTAGACGATCACAAGTGAAATCGAGAGCTGAACGCAAGGAATTAGAAGAAGAGGAAGTTGTACCGATAGTAAGTGAAGAAAAAACCGAAAGAGAACAGGCATTGGAAGAGAGAAAAGCCCAGCGCGAAGCTGCATTGGCCCAACGAAGAGCGGAGCGCGAAAAAGCCCTAGAAGAGCGAAGACGGCAACAAGAAGAGCTAAGGGAAGCTAAACGCAAAGAAGCAGAAGAACGAAGGCAAGCTGCTATTGAAGCTAGAAGGCAAAGAAGAAACGGTACCGAGGCAGAGGAAACGCCTTCGGAAGCCAAAGAAAAAGCAAGGCAAGCAGAAGAAGAATCTTCTGAAACTGAACAAAAAGAGCCTGAATCCAAAAAAGCTGAGCAAGACAGCTCAGAAAAAAAGGAAAGTTCAGAAAAAGAGGAAGGCAAGGTTAAGGCCGATAGCTCTAAAGTAAAAAAGGAAGTTGAAAAGGATTCAACAGCCTCAAAAAAGGCTAAAACACCTGCTGAGATTTTAGAAGAAAAGAGACAGCAAAAGATTAAAGAAAGAGAAGCGCGACAAAAAGCCTTGGAAGAGCGTAAACAACGAATTATAGAACAGCGAAAAAAAGCACGTGAAGAACGTGAACGACAAATAAGAAAACGAGATTCTATAGCCAAGGCTAAAAAGAATAACGGAAACGAATAATAATTATAACACGTAATACAACTTAAAAACAATGAAACAATTTAGAATTTTAGCAATTGCAACGGCATTTTTTATTGGAGCGACGGGTTTTATGACAGGCCAAAGTAAAGTTGCTCATATAAATAAACAAGAGCTTATTAAGGCTATGCCAGAGTATAAGACTGCTCAAGCAGAAATTGAAAAGCTTGGTAAAACTTATGAGACTACCATACAAACTTCAATTAAGGAATTAGAAACCAAATTGAAGCAGTATGATGCAGAAGCTGCAAGTCAGACCAATGAAGAAAACGCCAAGCGTATGCAAGAAGTTGAAGGTATGAAACAAAGTCTAGGACAATATCAGCAACAAGCTCAAAAGGATTTACAGGAAAAGGAGTTTAACCTGCTCAAACCTATCGTTGAAAAAGCAGACAATGCCATCAAGGCAGTTGCTAAAGAGCAAGGTTTTCAATATGTGTTTGATTCAGCAATGTTGATCATGGCAGAAGGAAAAGATCTTATGACCGATGTAAAGGCCTATTTAAAAATTTAAAACACATTTACAGTTTTGTATTATAAAAGTCGCTTAGTTCTTAAGCGACTTTTTATTTTTGTTGCTAAATGAGTACAGCACCTATTGGTATATTCGATTCTGGTATAGGAGGAACGTCCATCCTAAAGGAAATTTGTGCCCTGCTCCCTCATGAAAATTGCATTTATCTCGCAGATAGTAAAAATGCGCCTTATGGGAATAAGTCAGAATCAGAAATATTGGAACTTAGCATTAAGAATACCAAATTACTGTTAGAGAAGAATGCCAAGATTATCGTCGTTGCCTGTAACACCGCAACTACCAACGCTATTACTTATCTAAGAGCCAACTTCAATGTGTCTTTTATTGGGATAGAGCCAGCCATAAAGCCAGCCGCCCTAAACACCAAATCAAAGACAATTGGCATCTTGGCCACAAAGGGTACATTAAGCAGTCATTTGTTTCATAACACATCAGCTTTATATGCCAAAGGAATTAAAGTCATTGAACAAGTAGGTAATGGCATTGTGCCTCTAATTGAATCTGGGCAACTTTATTCTTCTAAAATGGAAGAATTACTAAAGCTGTATTTGCAACCTATGATTGATCAAAATATCGACTATCTTGTTTTAGGCTGTACGCACTATCCCTATTTAATACCGCAATTGGAATCCATACTGCCCAATCATGTAAAAATCATAGATTCTGGTTTGGCCGTAGCCAAACAGACCAAAACAATATTAGATCAAAACGGGCTTTTAAACCCATCCAAGACCAAACCAAAAATTGAGTTGTTCACAAACTTGGATTTAGAAATTCTCAAGAGCTTTTCACAACCCAATTATAAATCTTACTTTTTAGATTTTTAGAATGGAAACCATCTAAATAATCATGTCCATTATATTTGTTTAGAATGCCAACTCTGGAATTTTCAATCTACTCAAAGACGTAGCCCATAAAATTATAAGTCCAAGTACTTATCCATGCAGTTTATGTGATCTCACGTATAACACCTTTAATGAAAATCCAACCTGGAAAGACTACCGTAAAAACAAGTCATATCAATTTGTATTTCTTCATAAAGATGAATTTGAAAGTCAATATCCCTCGGCTACTTTTAAATATCCTACGGTTTTAAAAGAGGAATATGGACAATTAGAGCCATTATTACAATCCTCTGAGATAAATAAAATGGACTCTGTAGAACAGCTGATTCAAAAGCTAGAATCCCTTATTTAAACCACCCTGAGTAAGTAACATAATTGTTAGCAATTCTATCGATTTCTCCCGATACAAGCTCTGGTCTAATATCTTTTATTTTTTTCGCGGGAACACCAGCATAAATACTGCCAGATTCAATTCTTGTGTTTTGTGGAACTACGGCTCCTGCAGCAATAATACTATTACTCTCCACTATACAACCATCCATAACAATACTTCCCATTCCTATTAGTACATTGTCATGAATTGTACAGCCATGCACTATAGCATTGTGCGCTATGGATACATTATTCCCTATAGTGGTGGGCGACTTTTGGTATGTGCCATGAATTACAGCGCCGTCTTGGACATTAACCTTATTTCCCATTTTTATGAAATGCACATCACCACGCACCACAGCATTAAACCAAATACTACATTGATTGCCCATGGTAACCTCACCAACAATAGTGGCATTATCTGCTACGAAACAATCGTCTGGAATTTGCGGATGATGTCCTCTTACTGATAAAATTATAGCCATAATCTATTTAAAATATGATAAGATTTCTGATTTTCTAGATGCTGAAATTATAATCTCCTTTCCATTACTCAACGTAACACTACCTCCCTTACCCTTGTTATATTTTACCACCTCGTTGACATTGACCAAATAGCTTTTATGAACTCGGGCAAAGTTAGCGTCTTTAAGCTGCTCTTCTATATGCTTCAACGTTTTACTCACCAATTTCTTGGTGTTGTTATTCAAATATATTTCTGTGTAATTATCATCGGCTTTACAGTAAAGAATATTGGCCATTTCAAGCACTTCAAAACCATTTTGTAAGGGAATGGTAATTTTGCCATTAACTTTCTTTGATTTTGAAACCAAAACCTGATTGTGTAAAGCATCTTCTTTTTCTTTAAGGGCCGTAACATAATCGACTGCTTTTATCAATTCCTCTATAGAGATTGGCTTCATTAAATAGTATGACGCATGGGCATTTAAGGCTTCAATAGCATAATGATCATAGGCTGTTACAAATATGATTTCAAAATCTACGGACCCAACCTTTTCCAATAGGTCAAATGCATTTCCAAAGGGCATTTCAACATCTAAGAACACAAGATCTAAATCGGTATTTCTAATGAGCTCAAGGGCTTCATCAATATTGGCTGCCTCTCCCTTTATAGAAACATTTGGACAGTATTTTGAGAGATAATTTGACAAAATCTCCCTGCTTTTGGCTTCATCTTCAACAATGATGGCATTCAAATTCATAGCTTAGCTTTTTTTAAGGTTACAGTAACAAGGGTACCCGTGTTTTCTTCATCTGGTTGATAATCCTTTACTGTTATGGTTACTTTGTCTTTATGCATATCGTTTAGAATGGCCACTCGCTTTTTAATATTACTCATCCCTTTGGATTTCTGCTTTTTTTGGTTTTGAGTCTTTAACGCCTTTGACCGTTCTCTGCCAATGCCATCATCTTTAATTACAATTTCTATCTCGTTTTGGCTTTTGTACTTAAATGCCACCGTTAATAGCCCTTTGTTTTCTTTATAGCGTAAACCATGCCAAACGGCATTCTCAATGTATGGTTGAAGCAACATAGGCGGAATCTCATAAGCATCTATATCTATGGCTTCGTCAATCTTAAAGTCAAAATCAAATTTATCTTGAAATCTAAAATGCTCTAATTTGGTGTACATTTTAATAAGTTCAATTTCCTCTTTTAAAGGGATAAAATCCTCTTCGCTGTTCTCTAAAACAGAACGCATTAAACGTGAGAAATCAGACAGATATTTGTTTGCACTTCGTTCGTCTTTAGTGGCAATAAAACTATTAACTGAGTTTAGTGCATTAAATATAAAATGTGGATTCATTTGACTCCTCAGGGACTTAAGCGCCAACAGATTATTTGCCAATTTTTGTTGCTTTATGTATTTGTACATAAAAAAGCCTGTAATCAAGAGCAGAATTAAACCTCCAACAAGTGAATAAATGATAACTTTCTGCCTCTTGTTTCGTTCCTGCGTAAGTTGAAATTTGCTTAGAGACAGGCGCCTGTCGCTTTCTAAAGAACTTATCCTATTCTGTTGTTCTGCAATATTTCTACTGAAACGCGCAGCTCGCGAAATTTCTTGCTCCTTCAAGGCATAGAGTTCATCGACTACATCCTTGTATTTATTGATCATTTTAATGCCTTCTTCTGTATCACCTTTACTGATAAGTGCTTCTGAGAGTTTTCTCATAGCATCTTTTTTAACTACCAAATCCCCTTTTTTATCAGACTCCTCAATACTTTTCTCCAAATAGGAAATAGCATTTTCAAAATCATTGGTTAAATAGTAGGCATTACCAATTTTATAGTTTTGTTTTTGTAAGGTATTTGGACTTTCATTAGGGATTACAGAATCAAGCTCTATCTCTTTAAGACCTTCTACAGCTTGTTTTCTTAAGGCTATCTCTTCTGCATAATCTTTTATATCACTGTTAAACTCAGCAACTTTTATCTGCTCCTCAACTGCACGTTCTTTATCTTGACTCTTGGCCAAGCTCAAAGCGTTTGAATAATATTTCTTTGCTTTTGTTTTTTCCCCCTGGGTAGAATAAGCCTGTGCTATCTTAGAATTTAAATCTATGATTTTAGGTGAAATCCTATTCTTTTTTGCCAAGTCCACAGCACGCTCATAAAATGAAATAGCATCCTTGTATGCTTTCAAAGCCATATTCACATCTCCCAACCCTTCTGCCAAAAGCACTTTCTGATAATTACTCAATTTTTTGTCCTCGATCTCATTATAGGTAGTAAGACTTAAGTCTATCTTCCCGTCCTCTAAATAGGTTCTTGCGAGCTTTAGGTTGGTTGAATTCTTATCAGAATTCTGTATGCTAATTTTATAAGCAGAAATCGCCAAGTCATATTGTTTCCAATAATAGTATACATCTCCAAGTAATTCATGGGCAATTGCACTTTGGGCAGATGTTACATCCTCATTTAAAGCATCGCCAATAAACTTTATACTTTTTTCTGCACTAATCTTAAGATAGGCATCAGCCGAATCTATTAGCCTGTTAAATGTCTTTATCTGCTCTTGTTTGTTTGAAGCTCTGTTGCGGCCCAGATTGTCCTCAATAACCTCTATGTTAATACGATCTTGACTGCTAATAGTATGATAAATCGTTTCAAAATCCTCATGGCTTATAATGAGTTCATCACCTATTTTCGCCCGAATCGTAAAATCGCCATTAGTATCGGTGGTAGTGTAAAGACCTCCATTGACTAATATTCTCACGTTTTTATATGGTGAATAAGAAGACTTTTCGTAGACACTACCCCTTAAATTGAAATAAGATTCATCTCTTGAATTGTCAAAGTTCTTATTTTGGGAAAAGCTTCCTTGAAATGTGAAAATACCTAGAATGAATATGAGTAAAGCCTTATTCAATGCTGCTTTTTTTTAATAACTCTAAACTACGTACTTTAATTTGATAGGAAAAATAGTTCAATCCAAAAACAGGTCGTGATTTTCTCAATAAAGGCATCTTAACTCAATTTGCCGAAGCATTCACTCATTCAAAAGAGGATTTGGCCTATTTCAATTTTTTTATAAACTAATTTAGACATGCTTTTTATAATGACTATCAGCCAAGTGCTTAAAGGAAGTATGTTTTTTTATTTGGGACGCCATATCCGATTATGTTCAAAAATGCGCAGCGCCAGAAATAAAAAAAGCAGGTTATCTAACCTGCTTATCTTATATCTTTAATTTACAGCTGGACAATTACATTCATATTTTTCACGTCTACAATTAAAATTGTAACCAAGTGTGATTTGATGAAACCCGCCTGTATTAAAATTAACCGTATTAGCTTGATATGAATACGTATAGGCAAAAACGAATTGCTTGTAGTCAATTCCTAAAAAAGGTGTGATATATTGTAATTTCTGGCTACTTACCCCTGATCCGTCTAAGAATTCTGCACCGTCTAAACTTCTTCTGTATGACAAGCCTCCCCAAATTTTACCAAAATCCATCTCGCGATATACTTTTGCATTAATATCTATTGAAGATTCCTCAGTAGCTTCCCTGTACATGTACATTATCGAAGGCTCATAACTCCAATCACTGCCATATTTACTAAAAACATAACCAGCAGAAAATAAGTAGGTTCTTAAATTATCAAATTCAAACCCTTGATCGTTAAAATTTATACCTTCATTATTTAGAATATTCTTAACCGTAAAATGTGCATAGAAATCAATAAAATGATAAGAAAATCCAAAATCCACATTAAAATTGGTAGCACTTTGCTCTATTCCTGCAATTAAGGCATCAAAGTCTCCAGGTGCTAAAAAACTCGTTTCATCTAACTTGTACTGTAAAAATCCAGCACTTAAACCAAACGATAACATATTTAAATCTATTTCATTTCTCGAAAACATTAAATGATAAGCAAAAGTTGCATAAGCCCCTTGTGTAGAATGAAACCCATTCTCATCATTGAACATTATACCTCCAAGAGCAACGGGAGAATAACCTAAACGGCTATTTATACTCAACGTTTGCAAACTCGGGGCGTCATCTACACCAAACCACTGCTGACGGGCTGTCAATCTAATTTTAGCACAATTAGCTACTCCAGCCATGGAAGGGTGAATTAAATAGTAATTGTCTGTAAGGTAATCGGAATATATAGGTATTCCTTCTTGGGCTTCACTAAATTCAGCCAATACAATTGTTAATAAAGCTACTAACCAAAATGTTCTTAATCTCATAATTTTTTTATCGTTTCAAGGTAAAATGGGCTCTGAACTCCCTGGGCTCTCCGGTCAGGGGCTCTTGATAGGCCAGGGTGAACCAGTAGTCGCTCGTGGGCATCCTGTTGCCGTTGAACGTACCGTCCCAGCCCGCTCCGTTCGGGGCGAGCTGCTTGA